>Ga0209342_10008258_pt1 | contig 10431 bp, 4 predicted proteins | sample RifCSP16_2_FD_184023 | JGI IMG/M metagenome (GOLD analysis project Ga0209342, IMG submission 184023) | Soil microbial communities from Rifle, Colorado - Rifle CSP2_sed 16_2 (SPAdes) (version 2) | ecosystem: Environmental > Terrestrial > Deep subsurface > Rock core/Sediment | place: Rifle... | reverse complement strand
CCGCTCGGCGGACCCCAACACCATCGCCGTGCTCCCGCTGACCATCGCCTCGCCGGACACGTCGTATCAGGCGCTGTCGCTGGGGTTGGCGCAGATGATCACCTCGGACTTGAGCCTGATCCAGCGCTTCCGGTTGGTGGAGCGGCTGCAGCTCTCCGCCCTGCTGGGCGAGTTGCAGTTGGGACAGACCGAGCGGGTGGACCCGGGCACCGTGGCGCGGGTGGGCCGGATGGTGCAGGCGAGCCGGATGGTGCAGGGGCTCGCCACCATTCCACCGGAGGGCGAGATCCGGCTGGAAGCGAGCGTGGTGCAGGGAACCGGAGAGGTCACCGCTCCCGAAGCGGTGATGGGCCGGTTCCGCGATCTGCTCCGGCTGGAAAAAGACCTGATCGTGGCGCTGTCCGCGCGGCTGGGCTATCAGCTCTCCGAGGCCGAGCGCCGCATGATTCTGGAGAACGGCACCCAGAACCTCACGGCCTTCCTGGCGTACTCGCGGGGTCTGTTGGCCGAGGATGCGGGGGACTTCCAGCGCGCGGCGGCGTATTTCTCCGACGCCGTGCGCGCGGATCCCGGCTTTCAGGCGGCGCAGGAGCAGTATCAGAGCGCGAGCGTCACGGAAGAGGTGCAGCAGGCGGCGCCGGACCAGGCTGCGGAGACGCCGCCCCCGCCGGCCCCTGATGCCGGAGCGGACGCGGGTACGGGCGGACAGATCAACGCCAGCTCCCAGGAGTTGGCCGGAACCACCTCCGAGAAGACCGCGGCGCCGGCGAACACGCCGCCGCCGGCGGTGAATCCGCCGCCTGGAGCGGCTCCGCCGCCCACGCCCAACATCCTGGGGACGCCCTCAACGTCAACCGGAACCATTCGCATCGTTTTCCGCTTGCCATGAGATACGCCCGCGTCGTAGGGCTCCCCGCCCTCCTGCTCCTGCTGGCCGGCCCGGCCCTGGCGCAAGGGCGTTGGTCAGGACGTACCGCAATGTTCTACGAGAGCTACACCTTCGGCGCCGGGCTGGTCTTCGACCGCGTCAGCGAGATGACGGTGCCGATTGGTCTCAATGTCGGCCTGGGGCGGCTGGGCGCCGTGGCGCTCTCCTCGGGTTACGCCCGCGTGGACCTGCGGAGCACGGACACCACCCTGGGCGATCAGCAGTTGTCGGGGTTGCTGGACACCGAGGCCCGGCTGTCCGTGAACCTGATTCCCGGCAAACTCGTGATGCTGATGACCGGGGCGATCCCCACCGGGATCAAGACCGTCGCGCAGAAGGAGCTGTCCATCCTGGGCGCGCTCTCGAGCGACGTGGTGGGCTTCGCCGCCTCGAACCTCGGGTCCGGCGGCAACGTGGGCGGGGGGGTGGTCGGGGCGATCCCGCTGGGGCGGTGGGCGGCGGGCTTCGGCCTCACGTTCAAACAGCCTATGGGCTACGCCCCGGTGCTGGGTGAGGATGCGCAGCTGAAGCCGGGCACCGAGATGCGTCTGCGGGCCGGGCTGGAAGGATCGTTGGCCCGCCGGACCTACCTGCGCACCGCAGCGATCCTCGCCCGCACGTCGAAAGATCGCATCGCCTTCGCCGGCGTCGATTCCACCAGGAATGGCGTCGGCAACCGGCTGATCACCTACTTGTCGGTGAACCAGGGCATCAAGTCGCTCTCGCTCACGGCGTATGCGTTCGACGTGTTACGGGGCGATCCCCAGATCGAGCAAACGGCGGTGGGCGCCGCCGTGCTGCCCCGCGGCAACGTGCTGGCGGTGGGCGGCCGGCTGGATGCCCCGCTGGGTGCGGCCACCACCGTGGCGCCCAACGCAGAATGGCGCCTGTCCCAAGCCGCGCCCGATGCGGCCGGCAGCGCACTGCAGCGCCTCGGCGCCTCGGTACGGTTCGGCCTTGACGTTCGCCACCGCCTGGCGCGGAGCGCGTCCCTGGTGCTCCAGGGTGCCGGGACGTCGGGACACATCATGCAGGCCGACCAGCGGGTGAGCATCAGCGGATACCGCGTGGCGCTGCACCTAGAGCTCTCACCGTGAAGATCCGCCCGCTCGCGGCCGCGGGCATCGTGAGCCTGGTCGCGTGCGGTGAATTGCTCAGCCCTCGATCGCAGACCGCTTCACTCACCATTGTCCCGGTGCTCGACGCCGCCGATCCCTACCGGGCCGCGGCGAGCACCGCGGACTCGTTGCGGATCACCGTGGTCGCGGACAGCGCCGGGGTGTTCCAGGATACCGTCGCCCGCGCCACGGCGGCCATTGATTCCACCGGCTCGGTCAACACCACCGTCAACATCACGCTGCTCCAAAGCCCGCAGACCTTCAGGGTGATTCTGGAGGCGCTCCGGAGCTCAGATGGCGTCACGGTGTTCGCCGGCGAGGACACCGTGGTGGTGACCTCGGAGTCGAGCTCGGGGACCGGGCAGCAGGTCGAGATTCCCATCGTGTACACCGGCCCCAGGGCTCAGAGCATCGTCATCGCCCCACGGGACACGGCCCTGGTGAGCGGGACCATCGCGTATCGCGTCACCGCCTTCGATTCCCTGGGCAATGTGGTGCCTGGCGTGGAAACCCGATTTTTCCTGGTGAATCCGGCGGACTCCACCCGGCTGACCGTGGACCGCCTGACCGGTGTCGCGACGACCTTGCCGAGCGCCTCGGGAGAGGTGCGGGTGTACGCCCGCACCGCGGATCATGCGGCCTACGACACGGCGCGGGTGTTCGTGGGCGCGGGGCCGGTGGGCCTCAAGATCACGCCGGCCTTCGCGAGCCTCGCCCCGGGAGACACCGCCACGTTGAGCGCGACCCTGGTGGATGCGCTGGGAACCCCGCTGCCCGGCGGGAGCGTGACCTGGGCGTCCCGGGCGGCGTCCGTGGCCACCGTGGGCGGCAGCGGACTCCTCACCGGCGTCGCGGCCGGGACCGCGGTGGTGGTGGCGAGCGCGTCCGGCATGGCGGACTCCATCCTGGTCAGCACCGTCAAGGCGGGCGACGCGGTCCTGTGGGCCCTGCCGGGAGGCCGGTCATTCGGTGGTGTGCGGGTGGGGGACACGGTGACCGTGGATCTGACCGCCGACCTGCGACGCACGCCCGGCGAGACCTTGGGCAGTTATCAGGCCTCGCTCGATTGGAGTGCGTCCGTGCTCCAGTACGCGGACGTGCAATCGGGCGCCTTCGCCGCGCCGACCGTCAACCCGGGCACGGGTAACTGCACCCATCAGCTGTGCCTGGCCGCCGCCGATCCGCAGAACACGGCCGGCGTGGTGACGGTGGCGCGGGTGCGTTTCCGCGCGCTGGCCACCGGCACCGTGTCGCCCACGATGACGGTGACGGAGATGTCGTCCAACGTGCCGCCCACATTCACCAACTTGTTTGCCGGCAACCGAGTCACCGTGACCAGCGGGACCGTCACGGTTCGTCCGTAGGAGGGAATACGCGTATGCGATCGGTCCACATCCTGCTCTTCGGCGGGCTCTTGCTCGCGGCGCTCGCCTGCGACGACCAGCCGCTCACGTCCGGCCTGCCCGAAACGCCACCGCCGCCCACCCAGGGCGTGCAGGCCTTCGTGCAGGTTGATCATCCCGACGCCCAGCCCGGCGAGCAGGTGCACGTGTTCGTGCGGGTGCAGATGGGCACGGAGACGGCCGCCAAGCTCGGCAGCTACACCGGGCGGCTGGCCTTCGATCCGGAGGTCCTGGCGTTCAAGGGTGACGTCAAGATCAACGACGGACTGCGGGTCACCAATCCCAACGGCGCAGGTGGCGGGGAGCTGCGCTTCGCGGGGGCGGCAGCGGCGGGCTTCGCGAACCTCACCCTGTACGAGGGGATCTTCGAGGTGAAGAAGAGCGGCTATCTCGAGGCGCTCGCCGTCCAAATGGAAGAGCTGTCGGCTGCGGTCACGCTCTCCAACCTGGAGCAGAACCTGGAGGTGCCGACCCAGGTGTTCCTCCGGAGAACCGGGCAGTAGGTGAGGACGGCTTGAACGGTTCCCTGCGCCGGGTGGCCCTGGGGCTCGCCCTGGGTTGGGTCGTGCCCGCGCTCATCGGAGCGCGGGAAGCGGCCGCCCAGCAGATCCCCGTGCGGGTAGGCGGCGTGGCGTCGTCATTCGGCAAGGTGCCCTTCGATCTGCCGCTCGAAGTAGACCTGTCCGCACGGGCCGACAAGCTGGGCAGCTTCGCGGCGCGCATCACTTGGAACCCGGCGGTGCTGGCGTTCGTGAGTGGGCGGGACGCGGACTTTGGGCGGATGACCGTCAACTCGGATTCCGCCGGTGGCGTCATTCGGTTGACCGGCGCAAATCCGGCCGGCGTGGGCGGCAAGGTGGTCCTGGGCGTGGCCCGCTTCGTCCCCGTCGACTCCGTCAGCAGCGACACCATCGGATTGGACGTTACCGAGCTGTACGCGGCCGGGAGCTTCGCGGACCTGCTGCCGAGTGCGGTGTGGGGGAACCAGGCGTATTGCCCGGCGGTCGGCCGGTACGGCGACATCAACGCCAACGGGACGGTCAACAGCGCCGACGCATTGCTCGCCTTGACCCATGCGGCGGGCCTGTCCATCACCCAGGACGCGGCCCTGGGCGACGTCGACGGCGACGGCCTGACCGGCGCGCGGGACGCGTTGCTCATGCTCGCGGCGGGGATCGACCTGGACGTAGGCGGGTTTCGCGTCTTCCTGGTGGCGCCCGGCGCGTGCGCCGCGCCGCGGCGACCGCTGCTCGACATGACGCCGGGCAACCTCACGATGGACGTGGGTCAGCAGGTCCAGTACACCGCGTTCGCCAGCGACTCTGCCGGCGCCGGCCTTGCCGTGACGGACATCATCTGGAGGAGCAGCGACACCTTGGTGGCCCGCGTGACGATGGAAGGGGTGGTGACGGCGGTCGCCCCGGGCCTGGTCACCATCAGCGTGCGCCGCACCAGCGGTACCCAGGCGAGCGCCTCGGTGACCGTGGCGCAGCGCCACACTCACTGGGTGGACGCGCTGGCCTCGCCGGAGGAACAGAACCAGCTTGGCGCGCCGGAGCTGCCGTTCCGCACCATTCCGCAGGCGCTGGCCTACGCCGATCCCGGCGACACCGTGCGGGTCCGCTCCGGGCGGTACGACGACTCGCTGTTGATTGACCGGCCCGTGGTGCTCATGGGGGATACGGCCGGCGGGAAGCCCCGCCCCCTGATCTCCGCGTACCGCTATTTCTACACGGGGATCAACATTCATACGCCCGGCCGGGTGGAGCTGCACGCCCTGCGGGTGGACACCCTCACGGTGGGCGTGTGGGCGACCAAAGTGGACACGCTCCTGGTGCGGTGGGTGGAGTTCCGGTCCGCGGCGCAGTCGTACCAGGCCTCGCTCTACGTGGATACGGCCGACGTGGTGCGGGTGGAGCGTTCGGACTTTTTCGGTCCCGGGAACGAGTACTACTACGCCAACAACGGGATCGTGGTGGACAGTGCCCTGGTGGTGAGCGTGGATTCGTCCTATCTGGCCGAGTACGGGGACGACGCGATCTCGCTGTACAACGTGGACAGCGTGTCGGTGCGGGCCTCCGTGATCCGCGACAACTACGGCTACGGTGTCTATTACTGCGGCCAATGCTATCTCGGCACCGTGATGGTCTCCAAGGCCGTGTTCAGCGCCAACCGCTTCGTGCAGAACAACTACGGCCACGTGTACGTGGACAACGCCCGGACGGTGCGGTTCGATCACAACCGCGCGGTGGGCGGCGGGTACGACGGGTACACCGTCTACGGCGACACGGGTGTGACGCTGGTGACGCTGCTGGGCGACTCGCTGGCGACGCGCGACTACGGGTCGTGGCTCTACCTCTACCGCTTCGACAGCCTGGCGGTGGACTCGGCGGTCATCGTGGTTCGCGATGGATACCAGAGCCTCGACGGCGGCCGATCCGTGTCCGTGCGAGACACGCGGTTCCTCGAGATCACCGGCGAGGCCCTGGACATCTACCCGTGGCCGCGAGACTCGACCGCCCTGCGGTTGGCGCGGGTGGAATTCCGCGGGCCCGACTCGAGCGCCTGTGACCGCTGCGGGTACGGGGTATACGGCTACAACCTCAACGTGGACGCCGACAGCGTCCGCATGACGAATCTCTGGAGCGGATTCTACCTCAGCGATTCCCGCGCCGCGCTGCGCGACGTGATCTTGCAGCATTACGGGTACGGCGTGGACCTGGACTGCGGCAGCCTCGCGGTGAGCAACGCCGAGTTCGCGCGCGGCTCCTACGGACTCCTCGTCTACGGCTGCGACCCCGGTGACCTGACCGTCGTCGACAGCACGACGTTCGGCGATCACAGCAACAACGCCATATACTCCAGCAGCGTCACGGCCACGATCGTCTCCCGCAGCCAGTTCACCAACAACTACAGCGCGATCGAGCACTCCTGCGGGCAGCTCCGCGTCAGCAACGTCTCCGCGACGGGCGGTTACTACGGCGTGAACGGCTACGGGTGCGCCTTGACGGACACCCTACTGGTGGACCAGTCGAGCTTCGCCCAGTTCTACTACGGTGGATATCTCCAGGACGGCACGGTGAACGTCAGCACCTCGGCGTTCGCGGACAACGAGTACGGGCTGTATTTGCCGTATTCCTTGTCGCTGGTAACCGACAATCAGTTCATCCGGCCGCGGTCGTACGGCATCTACGTCTACGACTATTACAGCACCGGCTACTCGGATCGGCTCTACCGCAACACCGTGACCTGTGACGCGCTCGGGGCGCTGAACGCGTACGGCGTCTATGCCTACCGCTACCTGTCCGGCTCCCCGGACACGCTGGAGCTGGCGGACAACCAAGTGACCGGCTGCTACAGCGGTCTGGAGACCTCCGGCTCCTACGCCCAGGCGCGAATCCGGGGCAACACCGTGTCGCTCCCGGCGGCGGCTGGGAACGGCATCGTGGGCGACGCGGACTCGCTGCTCCAGATCGTGGCGAACACGGTCAGCGGTCCGGCCCGGTACGGCGCCATCCGCGTGGAAGGGGGGGGCCGGCGCGCCGAAGTGGACAGCAACACCGTCAGCGGCGCCCTCGACGCGGGCGTCTACCTGCTCAGCGTGGACAGCCTGCTCGTCCGGGACAACACCATCTCCAATGTGTCGCCGGGCGTGTGTTGTCTCTCCACGCCGACGGCCGGGATCGTCTTGGGCGCCAGCAATGCCAGCAACGTGCGGGCCGAGGTCCGGCGCAACCGGATGAGCCACACCACCAACGGGATCGCCCTCCTCCGAAACAGCTCCCTGGACACCGTCACGGTCAGGGTGGACAGCAATGCCATCCGTGGCGCGGACTCGATGGGCGTATGGGTGCGGTACTACAGTAAAGCCCTGGTCCGCTGGAACGCGATTGACAGTTCCGGACTGGACGCCGTGCAACTCAATCAGTACGGGGGCGTCGTATCGGCGGTGGTGAACCGGAACAACTTCACCAACAACAAGCGATACGGCGTCAACAATACGCTGACGTCGGTAACTATCAATGCCGACACGAACTACTGGGGCGGCACGCAAGGTCCTCGCGGATTCTACGGCAGCCCGTCGGCCGACACCACCAACGCCGACAGCGTTTCCAACTACGTCAGCTGGGCGGCCTTCCTGTCCGCGCCGGAGCTGACGGTTTCACCCGCGCCGCTGTTCGTCGCGACGGCGCGGGCCGTCATGCTGGCCGTGGCCGCCGCGCCGACGGACGCCTTCCGGGTGTGGGAGCGCACGGCCGCGGAGCCGGCGCCATCCCGGCAGGTCGGGCGAGCAGGAGCGGGCCTGTCGCTACCGGGCCATGCGGCGGCGCCGGCGGCAACGCCCGTGCTGCAGCGCCTGGAGGCGCTCCGGGGTGCCCGCACCGAACGGTTGACTCGTCGCGTGGCGACGCGTGCCGAGCTGCAGCAGGCGCAGGACGCGCGGCGGACGGGGCGCGAGCAGCGGCGTGTCGAGCGGGAGCAGCTCCGCGCGGCACGTGAGGCAGAACGCCAGTCCACGGCGCCCCGGAGGCCGCAATGAACCGGCGCGGCGTGCTCCTGATGCTCGGCCTGCTGGTGGCGCCGGCCGCCCGCCCGGCGCAGGTCCGGGTGGAGCTCTACGTACCGGGCGACACCGCGCTCACCATCCTTACGAACCGCGTGGGGACAGCCGAGCTGCGGGTGTACAATGCGGCCGGCGTGTCGGCGTACGACATCACCATCTTCCTGGATGACAGCCGCGTGCTGCTGGTGGGCGCGGACACGCTGTATGCCTATCAGGTCGCGCCGCCGACCATCACTGCCGGCTCGGAGCAGGTTACGCTCGCGGCGTCGGGGCCGGGGATCAACTCGTCCACCGTGATCCTGGCCAGGCTCACGTTCCACCTGGACAGCCTCGCCCAACTCGGCTCGCTGCTCTCGATGCGGGTGAATTCGCTGGTGGATTTCCTCGGGGCCGACGTGACGCCCGGCCACCGCACCAATTTCCTCAACCTGTGCCAGGCGGAACAGATAGGCGGTGACGCCAGCGGGGACCGCGTGGTGAACAGCCGCGACGCGCTGGCCGTGTTGACGGCGGCGGTGGGCCTGCCGGTCACCGGCGGGTTCGATGTGGGCCGGCCCGCCGACGTGGACGGCGATCTTCAGGCGACTTCGCGGGACGCCCTGTTCATCTTGGCCTACGGCATCGGGCTCACCGACTACTATGCCCCGCTGCTCGGGGCGTGGCTCACCAACAAATGCGCGCCCCTGGCCCCGGTACCGAACGACATGGCGTTCTGGCGGTCCGGCAGCCTGTACAAGATCGCCGCCGCTGACACCATCCCCACGCCGCTGGGCGCCAGCGGCATTGACACCTACTACGCCCGCTGGTCGCCGGACGGTACCACGCTCGCGTTCACCGCGTCGGTCTCCGGCTACAGCAACGAGATCTTGGTAGTGAACGCGGACGGCACCGGGCTGGACACGCTAACTGTTAACACCAGCTCGGACTTCGCGCCTGACTGGTCGCCGGACGGTGGCCAGATCGCGTTCGTATCCAATCGCGTATCTCCGCAGTCCATCTACCTGATGAATGCGGACGGGACCGGGCAAACTCAGCTCACCACGACACACTACGTATACGACGTGGCATGGAGTCCGGACGGTGTGCGGTTGGCGTTCACCGGCTATGACCCGAACGTCTCATCCACCAGAAAGCTCTGGGTGGTGAACGCCGACGGCAGCAACGTAGGGGAGGTGTTCGGCGGGTCCAGCGTCCACACCCCCCAGGACCCCGTCTGGTCGCCGAGCGGCGATTCCCTGATCTATTACAGCGGGTCCCAGAGCCGGGTGTACAAGGTGTCGGCCACCGGCGACACCGTCGCCGCGTCGGCGCTCGTGAGTGGCCAGGACTCGCCTTGGTGGGCCAACACAGCACACACCTTCCGGTCGTGGATCGCGTCCACCTACGACTTCTTCCTGCGCCGCCTCTCCGACGGCCGCCATTTGCGCCTGACGGCGGACCCCGGGACCAACGATCTCCGGGCCTCGGTGAGGCGCACGCTGAGCGCGCCCGCGGTCTATCCTGACACGGTGACGGTCACGCCCGACAGCATCCTGCTGGAGCCGGACTCGGTGGACACGCTCACGGTGGTGGTGACGAACAACAATGGCATCCCGGCCGTTTCGGCCCCCGTGAGTTGGTACAGCCGGGACACTACCGTGGCCAAGGTGGATGGTGCGGGCATTGTGACGGCCGCGTCCAACGCGGGCGCCACCTACGTGGGGGCGATGTCGGGCTGGCGGAGCGACAGCGCCAAGGTGCTGGTGGAAGTCGTGCTCGGCTCCGTGACTACGGGAGGCGTGCACGCCTGTGGCCTCGCGACCGACGGCACGGCGTTCTGTTGGGGCCGGAACAACACCGGGCAGCTCGGCACCGGCACCACGGTGAACAGCACCCACCCCATGCGCGTGGCCGGCGGTCTCACGTTCGCCTCCCTCACGGCCGGCGCGGGGCACACCTGCGCCCTGACCCAGGCGGGCCAGGCCTACTGTTGGGGACAGAACGCATACGGGCAGGTCGGCAACGGGACGACGGGCAACGTCCTGGCGCCCGTGTTGGTATCGGGTGGGCTCACCTTCAGCTCGATCGAGGCCGGCGGGCAGGCCACGTGCGGGGTAACGACTGCCAACCTCGGGTATTGCTGGGGCAACAACGCAAACGGGCAGCTCGGTGACAGTACCCTGACGGATCGCCTGGTGCCCACGCCCGTCAAGAGCGACTCGTTGTGGACCGGCATCAGTGCGGCGAGCATCCACGCCTGCGGCGTGACCACCGGTGGGACCGCGTACTGCTGGGGCTATAACGGCAACGGGCGCCTGGGTGACAGCACCGCCACGAGCCGGATCGTCCCCACCGCCGTGCAGGGAGGGCGGGTCTGGTCGTCCATCACGTCGTTCGAGTCGCACAGTTGCGCGGTGGAGGCCGGAAGCGCCGCAGATC
>Ga0209342_10008255_pt1 | contig 10432 bp, 7 predicted proteins | sample RifCSP16_2_FD_184023 | JGI IMG/M metagenome (GOLD analysis project Ga0209342, IMG submission 184023) | Soil microbial communities from Rifle, Colorado - Rifle CSP2_sed 16_2 (SPAdes) (version 2) | ecosystem: Environmental > Terrestrial > Deep subsurface > Rock core/Sediment | place: Rifle... | reverse complement strand
GACCTTCCTGCAGGATGCCCCCGCCGTCGTGGAGCACCTCCTCCCCCACCTGCGCCCCGGGGACCTGGTGTTCACGCTGGGGGCGGGGGATGTCTGGCGGGTGGCCGACGCGCTGGTCGAGGCGCTGCGGCGGGGAGGCGACTCCGTCTCCGGCAGCGAGCCGATCATCCCCGCCGCGGCCGCGCCCCAGGGCGAGTAGGGGCGGGATGGCTACCGACACGGCGGGCGTGGCCGACACCCTGCGGCGTCTCTGCCGCGACGTGCGGCTGCGGGAGCCGCTGCGGCGTCACGTGAGCTTCCGGATCGGCGGGCCGGCCGACGTCCTGGTGGCGCCGCGCACGATGGAGGAGCTGCGCGGCGTCGCGCTCCACCTCTTCAGCGAGCACACCCCGTTTGTCGTGCTCGGCGCCGGCAGCAATGTGCTCGTTTCGGATCTGGGCATCCGCGGCGTGGTCCTGAAGGTTGGCAAAGGCGTGGACCGGATCCGTATCGACGGCGAGACGGTCATCGCGGAGTCGGGAACCGGACTGCCGGCGCTGGCGAAGCAGTGCGCGGCGCGCGGCCTGGCCGGGTTGGAATTCTCCGCAGGGATTCCCGCGTCGGTCGGCGGCGCCGTCGTCATGAATGCCGGGGCACACGGGCACGCCATGGCCGAGATCGTCCGCGCCGTCCGGATCGTCGGCCCTGAGGGCGAGCAGGTGCTGCCGATGGAGGGACTGAGGTTCGCCTACCGCACCAGCGCGCTGCAAGGCGCCGGCGGCGTCGTTCTGGAGGCCACGCTGGGCCTGACCCGTACCGATCCTGCGCAGGTCCGTGAGCGCACCGAGGCCTGGCTGCGCCAGCGCGGGGAAACGCAGCCCCTGGGCCCCCCCAGCTCCGGCTGCGTGTTCCGCAATCCCCCGGGCGACCACGCCGGCCGGCTCGTCGATCTGGCCGGCGGCAAGGGGCTCACCGTCGGCGGGGCGCGCGTGTCCGAACTACACGCCAACTACATCCTCAACACCGGCCGGGCCACCGCCTCCGATGTTCTGGCCCTGATGGACAAGGTGTCAGCATTGGTCATGGAGAAGTTCCGTCTGCGGTTGGACCCCGAGATCAAATTCCTGGGGGAGTTTCCGGCGCGCACTGAGCGATAGAACCGACGCTGTCCGCCGCACCCATTCAACGACGCATCCGACGCATCTGTCCATGGCCGCATCTGCCGCCCATCTCCAACCGGCCGCCGCGCCCGCCGTGGCGCCCGCACCGCCTCTCTCCCGGCTGAGCGCCGTCGTACTGCTCCTCCGTTTCGGAACGGTGATGGCCGTGGCGCTCGGCATCGCCGCGTTCCCCGCTTCCTCCTTTTTCGTCGTGCATACCGTGCGCATCCAGGGCTTGGTGCAGATCCGCGCCGCGGAGATCGCGGTCTTGACCGGGCTGCGGCCGGGTGACCGGCTCTTCGCGGTCCCTGCGGGGGATGTGGTCGCGCGCGTCATGCGGCATCCACGCGTGGCTCGGGCCGCCGTGTCGGTTACCACCTCCGGTGCGGTGGTCGTCCGGGTGGTGGAACGGCTCCCCTATGCCGCCTTTCCGTTCGAAGGCCGGTACCTCATCCTGGATCGCACGGGGGTGGTGATCGACGCCCGGCCGTCGCCGGCCGGATTACCTATCGTGGCGGCGACCGGTTTCACGCCGGAATGGACCCGCCCCGGCGATCGCCTCCCCTCGGGAGGAGTGGACCGCGCACTCGAGGCACTGGCCCGCCTGCCGGTGGGCGTGCGCTTGCCAGGCACGCGCCTGCGCGTTGATCCGCGGGGGGATCTCACGCTCTTCACCCCGGATGGGATCGCCGTGCGCCTCGGTCCGCTGCGGGGGCTCGCCGAACGGGCGGCGCTGATGGGCGAACTCCTCGACGCCGTGCGCGCCCGTGGACTCGCCGTGGAATACCTCGACCTGCGCTTCACCGGCAGCGTGGTGATGAAGCCCTCCCCCGGGGCGACGGCAGGAGAAGCGGGGGACCGCTAGAATGATGCTACAAGATATAGGGGAAAAGCTGTCCATCCTCCACCATATCTGGGGTGCCCGCGGGCGCCCGGCGGCGATTCCGCTGCGAAGCTGGTGAGTGTCATGCCGCGCAAAGGCCACATTGTCGGTCTCGACATCGGGACGACCAAGGTCTGCGCCGTCGTCGGCGAGGGGGACGAGGGCGGCGACGTGCAGATCGCCGGGGTCGGACTGGTCCCCTCCTCGGGCATCCGCAAGGGCGTCGTGGTGGATATCGAGGCCACGACGCGCGCAATCATTGAGGCCGTGGACCGCGCTGAACGGATGGCCGGGGTCAAGGTGGACAGCCTGTACACCAGTGTGTCCGGGGAGCACATCGGGAGTACCAACTCGCGCGGGGTCGTGGCGATCAGCCGCGGCGACCACGAGATCAGCGCTCCGGACGTGGAGCGCGTCATCGAGGCGGCCCGGATGGCCGCCCTGCCGGCCAGCGACCGGGAGATCGTCCACCTTCTCCCGCGCGGATTCGTCGTGGACGGCCACGACGGCGTGCGGAACCCAGTGGGGATGTACGGGGCGCGGCTGGAGGTCGAGGCGCACATCGTCACCGGCACGAGCACCGTCCTGGCCAACCTCATGAAGTGCGTCCAGCGGGCGGGCCTGGAGGTGGAGGAAGTGGTCCTCGAGCCGCTCGCGTCCGCGGAAGCGGTCTTGACCTCCCCCGAGCGGGAGTTGGGCGTGGTCGTCGCCGATATCGGCGGGGGCACGACATCGGTCGGCGTCTTCGTGAACGGCGGTCTGACGCATACCGCCATCCTGCCCATCGGCGGCCACCACATCACCAGCGACATCGCCGTCGGGCTGCGCACCCCGGTGGCGGAAGCGGAGAAGCTGAAGGTACGTTCCGGCGCCGCGACGCCCGCGGAGACGAGCGAGGGCGAGCTCATCGAGGTCTTCAATGTCGGTGACCGGGAGCCGCGCATCCTTCCGCGGCGCGTGCTCTGCGAGATCATCGAGCCGAGATTGCTGGAGATCTGTCACATGCTGCGTCTCCAGATCCGACGCAGCGGATACGCGCACCTGGTGCCTGCGGGCATCGTGCTCACCGGCGGGACGGCGCTGCTCCGCGGGATCACGCGGTTCGTCAGCGAGAAACTCGAGCTGCCGGCGCGGATGGGGCTGCCCGAGCAGGTGGGCGGCTTGACGGACGCGGTCGGCAGCCCGGTGTACGCCACGGGCGTGGGATTGGTGCTGTACGGCGTCCGCCATCAGGGTACGCGCGCGCTGCGCGTCACTAACGGCGCCGGCCTGTGGGGGCGGATGCGCGGCTGGATGCGGGAGATGGTGTCGGGCGCGTAGGGACGGGACGGAGGACAGCGACGGACAGGCATCGCAGCAGCAAAGGGGGCATCGTCCATGGCGCATGGTGATCGGGATCTCCGCCGATACGCGGCGATCAAAGTGGTCGGCGTGGGGGGCGGCGGCAGCAACGCCGTCAACCGCATGATCAGCGCGGGACTGCGCGGGGTCGAGTTCATCTCGATCAACACCGACGCGCAGGCCCTGGCGATGAGCAACGCCGATAAGAAGATCCACATCGGCAGCAAGATCACCAAGGGGCTCGGTGCCGGTGGTGATCCCGAGATCGGCCGGCAGGCGGCGGACGAGAGCAAGGAGGACCTCATGGAGGCCCTCGAGGGCGCGGACATGGTCTTCGTCACCGCCGGGATGGGCGGGGGGACCGGCACCGGCGGCGCCCCGATCGTCGCGCAGGTCGCCCGCGACCTCGGCTCGCTCACCATCGGCGTGGTGACGAAGCCCTTCTCCTTCGAGGGACGCCGGCGCGGCCAGGCCGCCGACGACGGGGTCCGCACCCTCAAGCAGAAGGTGAACACGCTGATCACGATCCCCAACGACCGACTGCTGCAGATCATCGACCGCACGGCGACCGTGATCGAGGCGTTCCGCACCGCCGACGACGTCCTCCGCCAGGGCGTCCAGGGCATCGCCGACCTGATCACGGTGCCGGGGCTCATCAACCTCGACTTCGCCGACGTGCGGACGGTGATGCACGAAGCGGGGGCGGCGCTGATCGGGATCGGCGTGGCCAGCGGCGAGGACCGGGCCATCCGGGCCGCGCAGGCGGCGATCAGCAGCCCACTGCTGGAGACCTCGATGCAGGGGGCGCGGGGCGTCCTGCTCAACGTGACGGGCGGCGTGGACCTCGGGTTGATGGAGGTCAGTGAGGCCGCCCAGATCATCAGGGACGCCGCCGATCCCGACGCCAACATCATCTTCGGCGCGGTGATCGACGAGAAGGTGGACAGCGAGGTGCGCATCACAGTCATCGCCACCGGTTTTGACCTGGCCAAGCACAAGGACGAGCCGGCGCAGTTCGAGCCCGACGAGGTGGACAACGGCGTGAAGACGCTGATGAACGATCTCGACATCCCCGCGTTCCTCCGCCGCCGGTAGGGGAGGACAAGGGACTCGCACCGGCCAGGGAAAACAGAGCAGGGTAGAGGAGAGGGGGGCGGCTCTCGTCCCCCTCTTCCGTTTCGCCAGTCAGCGACCGGGATGGGTACCGTCATGATGCACTTCGAACCGACCGAGGGCGCGGCAGAACTCCGCGCCCTCGTCGACGCGCACTTCCTCGTGCAGGACGTCTACCTCGACGGCGGACGGCTGGCCTTCGCCGTGCATCCGGCTCCCGACCTGCGCGATCGCTTTCTCCGGCTCCGCGCGGCCACCGCGCCGCGCGATCTCCTGCCGGTGCTGCGCCGGCGCGCCGGGCGGCCCGTCGTGGTCTTCATCCCGCGGCCGCCCCGTTCCGCCTGGCGGTGGCCGGTGAATCTCGGACTCTTCGTGGCGACGCTCGTCACCACGTTTGTGGCCGGATACACCAATGCCCTCGGCCTGGTCCAGGCCGGCTACCTGCGCAGCGCGGTGGGAGGGGGACTCGCCTTTTCCCTCTCGCTCATGCTCATCCTCGCCACCCACGAGATGGGCCACAAGGTGCTGTCCATCCGGCGCGGGGTGGATGCGTCGCTGCCCTACTTCATCCCGATGGTGCCGCCGTTCGGGACGATGGGCGCGGTGATCATCACGCGCACCCCCGCGCCCAACCGTGACGCCCTCATGGACGTCGCCGCGGCGGGGCCGCTGGCCGGGTTCCTCGTCGCCGTCCCCGTCCTCATCCTCGGCGTCTTCCGCTCCTTCGTGATCAGCCCCGCCGCGTTCGAGGGGGTGAACCTGCCTGACCCGCTCATCCTGCAGTGGCTCATCGCCCTCATCCTCCACCCCGCGGAGAGCATGGTCGTCCTCGGTCATCCCATCCTCTTCGCCGGCTGGATCGGGCTGCTGGTGACCAGCCTCAACCTGCTTCCGGCAGGGATGCTGGACGGCGGCCACGTCGTGCGGTCGCTGCTCGGCCCCCGGCTCCACGTGGCGCTCTCTGCGGCGGCGATCGTGGCCGCGTTCTTCCTGGGCTACTGGCTGATGGCCCTCATCATCCTCATGCTCATGCGCCGCCCCCACCCCGGTCCACTCGACGACGTCTCGCCGGTCAGCCCCGGGCGCATCGCCTTGGGGGTGATCCTCCTGGGGGTCTTTGCGGTCAGCGTGGTCCGGTTCCCCTTGGAGCTCCCCTTCTGATGGCCCGAGAGCCGCAGATGCGCACCGTCCTCGCGGTGTTGGGGAAGGAAATCCTGGAGACCCGGCGGGACCGGCGGACCCTCATCGTTGCCCTCCTCCTGCCCGTCGTGATGATGCCGGTGGTCACGCTGGGCATCCCCTATCTCTCTCAGCGCCAGCAGCGGGAGCGGGCCAGTACGCCGGCCCTGGTCGCCGTGGTGAACCGGCGCGCTGCCGGTTCGTTGGTTGCCATGGGCGTGCGGAAGAATCTGATCCGCGTGACCGAGGTGAAGGACCCACGGCAGGCCCTGCGGGAGGGTCGCGTGGACGCCGTGCTGGAGATTCCCCCCGACTTCCAGGCCCGGATCGCCCGTGGGGCCGTCACAGTGACCGTCCTCTACGACGAGAGCGAGGTCGCCTCCATGGTCGCCAGGCAGCGACTGGCGGAGCTGGTAGGAAGTTACACCGCCCTGGTCACCGAAGGACGCCTTCGCGCTCGGGGACTGTCCCACCGGGACCTGGCGCCCATTGAGATCAGACTGCGCAATGTAGCCGATGAGCGCCGCTTAGGCGGTGCACTGCTCGCCGGGCTCCTCCCGTTCTTCATCTCCGTCTGGGCGGTTCTGGGGGGGCAGCATGCCGCGCTGGACCTGGGGGCGGGCGAGAAGGAACGCCGGACCATGGAGGCCCTCCTGGTCTCCCCGCCGACGCGCTGGGAGCTGTCCCTGGGCAAGTTTCTAGCGGTCACCGCTGCGTCTCTTGTGGCGGTGCTGATGGTGATCGCTACGACCCTGGTTACCCTGCGCCTGGGGGCCGCCTGGGGGATCGCGGAGCTCAAGCGGACGGCGGTGGCCATCTCCATGGGACCGGCCATGCTGCTGATCCTCGTGGCGATCCTCCTGGTGGCCTTCCTGAGCGCGGTGCAGCTTGCCCTCTCCTTCTACGCGCGGGGGGTGCGGGAGGCCCAGCAGTACTTCACCCCCGTCTACCTCCTCCTGTCCCTGCCGGCCATGGCCGCGCCTTTCCTGGAAGGGTGGGAGCAGGCCTGGGCCACGTACCTCGTGCCGGGGTTGAACGCGGTGTTCGCTTTCCGGGAACTCCTCCTCGGCAAGCTCTCCTGGCCCGCCCTGGGTCTGACCGTGGTGACGACGACCGTCTACACCGTGGCTGCCCTGGCCGGAGCCGTCAGGCTGCTCAGCCGGGAGGCCATTACCCCGAAGACCTGACCGGGGTAGTCTCGCCTCTCTTGGGCAAACAGGCGCCCGGGCGGGTGCGGCCGCGTCCGCCGGTGGCCTGCCCCACGCGCCCCAGGAAAGCTCCCAAATTCAGCGTTGACACCCCATATCTTGAGGCATAGAATCTGGAGTGCTCTACATCTTGTGTACGGCAGCCCGCCCCATGAAGTGCCCCTACTGCGCTCACGAGGAAAGCAAGGTCCTCGATTCCCGCCCCGTCGAAGACGGCGCGGCGATCCGCCGGCGCCGCGAGTGCCTGCACTGCGGGCGGCGGTTCACCACCTACGAGCGCATGGACCCCGTGCCGGTGATGGTCGTCAAGCGCGACGGCCGGCGTGAGCCGTTTGACCGCAGCAAGATCATGAAGGGCATCGTCCTGGCCTGCGGCAAGCGCCCCGTGTCCATGGAGGACCTCGAACGCGTCGTCACCGAGGTCGAGCGGGAGGTGCTCAACCGCGGGGAGCACGAGGTGAGCACGCTGCAGATCGGCGCGCTGGTCATGGAACGGCTGCGCCGCCTGGATGACGTGGCCTACGTCCGGTTCGCCAGCGAGCACCGCCGGTTCCGCGACGTGGACATGCTGGTGGAGGAAGCGGAGACCCTCAAGGAACGGAAGCGGCGGGAGGACGAACTGCGCGATCAGGTTCCGCTGCTCGCCGTCGAAGCCCGCCACACGAAGACAGCGCAATAAGGAGTGCAGGGCCTACCCCCGGCCGAGTCAGGGTCGGGGTGTCACTTCCACGTGGGAGAGGTGAGGCAGATGGACGCAGACACGGCCGCCCCGATGCACCCTGCGACGGACCTTCCTCGCGAGACCCTCGACTACTTCCGCGGCGACGACCTGCGGGCCCGTGTCTTCCACGACAAGTACGCGCTGCGCGGTCCCGACGGCACCGTGCGTGAGCGCACGCCGGATCTGATGTGGCGCCGCATCGCCCACGAGCTGGCCTCGGTCGAGACCACGCCCGAGCTGCGGCAGGCCTGGGAGGAGAAATTCTACTGGCTGCTCGAGGACTTCCGCTTCATCCCCGGCGGCCGCATCATGCACGGAGCGGGCAATCACAAACGGGTCACTAACTTAAACTGTTACACCATCCCAGTGCACGATGACTCCATTGAGGCCATCTTCGAGTGGATGAAGGAAGCCGCCCGCACGTACTCACTGGGCGGAGGCGTCGGCACCGACATCAGCGGCCTGCGTCCGCGCGGGGCTCCGGTCAACAACGCGGCGCGCAGCAGCACTGGTGCCGTGTCGTTCATGGAGTTGTTCTCTCTGACCACCGGAACGATCGGACAATCCGGGCGCCGCGGCGCGTTGATGATCACGATCGCCGACAATCATCCGGATGTGCTCGATTTCGTGAAGGTCAAGCGCAACCTGGACCGCGTGCGCTACGCGAACATCAGCGTGCGCGTGTCAGATGCATTCATGCGGGCTGTGGAAGAAGATCTGCCGTGGGAGTTGGGATTTGAGAACGACAAAGCTCGAGTCCACAGGACGGTTCGTGCGCGGGACCTGTGGAACGAACTGATCAAAGGAGCCAGAGACTTTGCAGAGCCGGGGCTAATCTTCTGGGATACAACGAAGCGTTGGTCGACCAGCGAGTACAGCGGCATGCAGGTATTCACGACAAATCCGTGTTCTCTTGTGGGTTCGACCTATGTCATGACCCCGGCCGGGATTCGACGGCTCGACCGGCTCGTTGAGGATTCCATATCCGACCGCATTGCTCCTGAAATCATCATTGACCGGCGAGCATCGGATTCCCACGGTCTGGCAAACGTCAAAGCTGACGCGTTGGCCTTCACAGGCATCAAGCCTATCTATCGGCTGGAAACCTCGAGTGGCTATGTCCTCCGCGGCACCGGAGATCATAAGGTCAAGGTCCTGAACGACGACAGCATTGATCCACTTCACGGGTCGAGGGGGTGGAAGCGGATCGACGAGCTTCAAAGCGGAGACGTGTTGGCCGTCATGGATCCCAACGTGCCGGATCTTGCCGAGATCGTGTTCCGCGACCGATCCCCTTACCTGCACATCGATACCTCCTGGATCCAACCGCGCAGGCGCGACGCGCACTTCAGGCTGATCAACGTCCCGGAAGCATGGGAGGATGACCTCGCCTATCTCTTGGGCTACGCCGTGGGCGACGGCTGCTATTCGACTCACGCTCGTCGCGGCGCCGCGGTCGGCAAGAAGCTCGACATCCACATGCACGTCGGTGATGCCCCGTACATCAAGCCGATCATTGACCGGGTGACGCAGCGATACATCACGTCTCGCGCGACGGTCGGCGTGGGCCCTGCGGGCGGAGAGGGTTCCGAACCGTATCCGCTGCGGACGAGGGAGGGAACCCAGCGCGCGTGGGTATCGATTTTCTCGAGTGCGTTCATGCGCATGCTTCAGTCGCTGGGTCTTCGCCCCGCCGTGGCCCACGAGAAGGCTGTGCCGGAAAGCATTCTCACTGCTCCGCGAGACGCGACCGCCGAGTTCCTCCGCGGTCTGTTCGATGCGGACGGGACGGTATCGAAGCCCAGAGAACAGCCCATGATCTCTGTCTCTTCGACTTCGCGTCGCCTCACTGAGCAGGTGCAGCTCCTCCTGCTGCAATTCGGCATCTTCTCCACCGTTACGACCTACCGCGCGGAAGACAAGAACCGCTCCCGCCGATCTGGGTTCACGTACGTGACAAAGGCCGGTGAGCTTCGTGAATACCGGAGTATCCACGACAGCTACAAGCTCTGCGTCGGGGGCCACCCTTCAATTGATCGCTTTGCGCGACACATCGGCAGTGCCCTTCCCAGAAAGCAGGCGGCCATCGAGGCTCTGCGGTCGTCCCGACAGCAGCCCCTGCGTGGCGTGACCGCCACGACCCGGGTGCTGCGTGTGGTCTCGGAAGGTGTCTCCGAACCGACCTACGACCTGACCGTGCTTGACACCAAGTCGTTTGTTGCCAACGGCCTTGTGGTGAGTAATTCAGAGATACCCCTTGAGCCCTACGGCAACTGTTGTCTAGGTAATGTCAACCTTGCGCGCTTCGTGAATGATGCTTTTGGCAGCACGGCACGCGTGGATTGGGAAGGCCTTGAGCCGGCGCTCCGATACGCGACGCGGTTCCTCGATGACGTGCTCGACTACAACGCGGACCGGCACCCTCTTCCGCAGCAGCGTGAATCAAGCTTGAAGTCGCGGCGCATCGGGGTCGGCTTCACCGGGTTGGGCGACATGCTCGTCGAGCTCGGACTGAAGTACGACACGGACGAGGCCGTGGGGTTCGTGGAGCAGCTCTTCGAGCGGATCAAGAACGTCGTGTACGACGAGAGCGTGAATCTCGCCCAGATAAAGGGCGTCTTTCCGGCGTACGACCTGGAGAAGCACGTCCGCTCGCCGTTCATCCAGGCCCTGGCCCCGCAGGTCCAGGAGCGCATCCGTCAGTCCGGCCTGCGGAACGTCGCGCTGCTCACGGTGCCTCCCGTCGGCAGCGGCGCGGCGCTGGCCGGAGTGACGAGCGGAGTCGAGCCGATCTTCGACCTCAGCTACATCCGCCGCTCCGAGTCGCTCTCCCAGGAGACTTTCAAGA
>Ga0209342_10008254_pt1 | contig 10433 bp, 9 predicted proteins | sample RifCSP16_2_FD_184023 | JGI IMG/M metagenome (GOLD analysis project Ga0209342, IMG submission 184023) | Soil microbial communities from Rifle, Colorado - Rifle CSP2_sed 16_2 (SPAdes) (version 2) | ecosystem: Environmental > Terrestrial > Deep subsurface > Rock core/Sediment | place: Rifle... | reverse complement strand
CGCCCTACTTAATGATGAGCTTGAAATCATCGCGTTGCCCTTCAAGTTCCTTCAAGACCTTCATGACCTTCTCGAAATCCTCTCCCATGGCCTGCCGGGACGCCTCGGCATCCCGCCAGACGATCTCCGTAGGGCCTTCGACCTCCGTTGAAAGGACGTCCCACAGTGCATCGAGATTGCGTCCGAAGTACGCAGGCAGGGAAAGCTGACCGCTTATCTCGTCATAGAATTCATCGAGAGAGTGTATGGCTTTCCCGTTCAGAATGTAATGTCTCTTCCCTATCGGCATTCCGGCACCTCCGCAAACATTCGAGGATCATAAGACCTTTAAACCGGATAAAAGAACCCTTCACGCCCTGTCGTCCCGCGCTTTTCGGTCCACGAACTCCCGCACGACATCCACCGCCCGCCTGATCTCATCCGTTGCCGGGAGCGTCGCCGCTATCTTGTCAAGATAGTCCCGCTCTTTCAGCATTATGAATGAACTCGTGAAATTGAGGTCGAACATCCAGACGATCTGCAGCAGCTTAAAGTCATTCAAGGTCTTCAGCTTGGAAAGGAGAAACATTTCTTTTTTATGCAGGTGTGACAGGATCTCCCGCGAATAGTCCGGGGAATCGGGCAATCCAAGCCCCGCGGCGGTCCACCTGCTCTCCTGGGGAAGGGCGTAATATTCCGTGAACACCCGCCAGATATCGAGCTTGTCCGCGTCGCGGACCAGCTTTGCGTACAAAAGCGTATCTTCGTCCAGCGCTTCGGGAAGAACAAAAACGTTGTGCAAGGTCACGGCATCGGTGATGATCTTCTGTTCGCGCCGGGAAATATTTTTGAGCACCTTGTTCTCAAGCAGTACCTTCGTCCCGAGCGCGGCGTGGTTCACCGAAATACTGTCCCGGAAGGTCTTGAACTCGTGATACTGCGGAAATCTGCCGACATCATGGAAAAGGGCTATTGTTTCCGCGAGCACAGTCTCGCCGTTGCTCAGCGACAGATCGCGCGTGATCCGCAGCATGTTCTCGCACACGTGGCGGGTATGCTCTTCCTTGAGCGTGAGGTTCCGCTGGTCCTCAGCGTCCGGCATCAAAAAGGACGCGCAATAGCCGGAAAACCACTTTTTTAAACGGCGCAGTTCGTTCTGGTCCATAGTTTTCCATACGCGCCCACGGCGTATGATGGTTTGATACTACTGTACCCGCGCACGTAAGTCAAGCCGCGGAACAGGGAAGACGATCGATCGCCCCTTTGCGAAAAGGGGCGTAAACAAGCTTATGCTCTCTCGAATGACTCTTTCCGGCGATACTATCAGCACCCGGGCGGATCTTTTAATTAAAATTTTCAAGAATCAATCCCGCGGAAAGCGGAAAATTGCTATAATAGAACAACTGCGTGATGTTACTCCCTTCGAGAAAGGAGCAACCGGATGGAACATTCCGGCCGGATAAAAAACCTGACCGTCCCGCACCTCTTCCTGGGCCTCCGGGCGGAAAAGAAGACCGGTATTGCGGTTTTCGAGAGGGCCGGAGTAATCAAAAAAGTATATATCAGGGACGGCTATGTTCTTTTCGCATCATCAAATCTGGATAACGACCGGCTCGGCGAGTGCCTGCTCCGCGTGGGCGCTATCACCAGGGAACAATACGACACCTCGGTCGAACTCCTCAAAAAATCGGACAAGAAACAGGGCGCGATCCTGGTGGAGCTCGACATTCTCTCATCGAAAAACCTGGTCGCAAGCGTTCAGCTCCAGGTCGCCCATATCATTCTCAGTCTGTTCTCGTGGCGTGACGGGCTTTATCGGTTCGAGGAGGGGCCGCCGCCGCTCGACGACATCATCCCGCTGCACATGAGCTCCGGAAACCTTATCCTCGAGGGCGTGCGCCGGCTTGACTGGCAGAGCGTCCGTGATTCGCTCCCGCCCGCTGAGACCGTGCTCCGGCCGAGCGCAGATCCGGTAGCGCTCTTTCAGGACGCCGACCTCTCGCAAAACCAGAAGGCCGTCCTGTCGCTCATCGACGGCAAGCGCAGCATCAAAGAGATCTGCGCCCTTTCGAAAGCGGGCGACTTTTACACGCTCAAGGTGATCTATATCCTCCTCTCACTGCGCATGGTGGAGATCGGAGAGATCGAATCCGAAGAAGAACGGGCCTTCGCGCGCGAGGCGGTAAAACAAGCGGTGGCCGTCGAAGAACGGAAGCCGGAGACGCCCCGGGCCGCGGTGTCGTCTCCGATGAAGCAGAAGATCCTGAAAGCGCTTGAAAAACTCGATGGTCAGGACGACCGTGAGGTGCTCGGTCTCGACGAAGACTTCTCCCCGCAGGAAGCGCAGGCAGCGTACCTGAGACTTGCGAAACTGTACCATCCCGACAGGCATTTTGACGGCGATATGCGGGACATGAAAAGCGCCCTTGAGAAGCTGTTCTCGAGGATCACTGAAGCGTATAACGTGCTCAGCAATAAGGCCCAGCGCGAACATATCGCTTACCTCTCAAATCAGGGCCGTGCCAAAAGCGCGCGAAAGACCGCGACCAGGGAAGACCGTACGGCGATGAACACGGTTGAGAAAACGCCGTTCGCCCTGGGTGTGGAAAAATATGAGGCCGGGGACTATCTGACCGCCCTCGAGTCCTTTCGCAAAGCGAGCAAGCTCGATCCGCGGGACTCCGGATGTCATTACTACCAGGGCCTGGTGCTTTCGCAGCTGCCGCGAAAACTCTATGAGGCGGAGGAGTGTTTCAAAAAAGCCATAAAGCTCGATCCGTCGAAAACCGATTACTCCCTCGAGCTCGGCAAGCTCCTCATAAAACGAGGGCTTACATCGAACGCCTTCGCCGTGCTCAAGGAAGCGCTCACGAGGGCGCCGGATTCAGAGCAGATCAAGGAAGCGCTTATGTCCATCGAGGATAAACAGTCTTAACCCCGTTATTGCATAAAATGCTCCGTTTATCTAGGATAAAATCCGCCCGTTTTCCCTGTGTCCGCCTGCAACCTGTTTTTCACCTTTTTCTGCGCCCGTCGCGGTAAAGAAGGATGCAATAGTTATTGATCATGCGATATATCAGGATCCGGTCTGCGGACGAAGACGGGAATGCACGACCAGATAGCCGGAAAAAAGGACCAGAACACCGCCGATCAAGGCGGCCAGGGAAGGCGTCTCTGAAAGAAACAGGAACGCGAGCGGTATTGCGGCGAGCGGCTCGGTATATCCCAGGATCGCCGCATGCTGCGCCAGCACCTGTTTGAGAGCGCTGAAATAGAGAAGCGGCGCGATCGTGGAATGAAACAGCCCCGCGGCCATGAGAAGGGCCATGGTGCGGAAATGCAGCTCATAGTCCATACTGAGGGCAACGGGCGCGGTAATGATCGCCGTCGTCCAGAGCAGAACAATGATCGCCTTGTGATACATCATCATCCTGCTGATCTTTCTGGATACGATGATGACAAAGGCGTAGGCCACTCCTGACGCTGTTCCCGCGAGAATGCCGGGCAGGTGCGTACTGCTCAGGCGAACTCCCCCGCTCGACATGACGATCATGGCCATGCCGACGACCGCGATGGGAAGAGAGATGAGCGTTACCTTCTGGATGCGCTCCGAGATCAGGAGGGGGGCGAGCACGGCAACGATGACGGGCGCGGTGTAGTGCGTAAAGACCGCGTTCGATACGGTGGTATGGCCCAGCGAGTAAAAATAGGTGAGGTTATTCGCGAGCGACGCGAGCGCAAGGGCCATAAAGAGATGCAGCGCTTCCCTGCTGAAGATAGAGGGGGGGAACTCCCCCCTGATCTTCAGGGCGATCGGAACCGTGAATGAGGCGATCAGAGCGCTATAGAAGAGCACAACGACGGGAGGGAGCGCAAGCCAGCGGATCAGGAGCCCCCAGGTGCTCCAGATGAGCATGGCTGCGACGATTTTGAGATACGGTTTCATGTATGAAAACACAGAAGCCAGAAGTCAGAATACAGAATTCAGAATTAATTCTTCCCCTGTCTTCCGGCTCCTGACTCCTGACTACTGTCTCCTGTCCCCTGACCCCTGCCTTTTCCTACGTTCCCATCTCCCACGAAGCAAGGTACTTTTTCTGCTCGGGCGTGAGCTTGTCGATGCGAACGCCCATCGCGTTCAGCTTGAGGCGGGCGATCTCTTTATCAATGTTCTGCGGAACACCATACACTGCTTCTTGAGCTTCTTGGCTTTCTTGAGCATGTATTATAACAGCCCGCTTAGTAGCGGTAGTGCTCCGACTTGTACGGACCTTGCTTGGGCACGCCAATGTACGCAGCCTGCTGGTCGGTCAAGGTGCTCAATTGCGCATTCAGCGTCGTCAGTTGCAAACGTGCGACCTTTTCGTCCAGATGCTTGGGCAGGGTGTACACGCCGACCGGGTAGTCCTTGTTGCGGGTGAACAGTTCGATCTGCGCGATGGTCTGATTAGCGAAGGAGGACGACATCACGTACGACGGGTGGCCGGTGGCGCAACCCAGATTCACCAGACGCCCCTTGGCCAGCAGGATGATGCGCTTGCCGTCAGGGAAAATGATATGGTCAACTTGCGGCTTGATTTCTTCCCACTGGTATTTTTCCAGCGAGGCGACGTCGATCTCGTTGTCGAAGTGGCCGATGTTGCACACGATGGCCTGATTCTTCATCTTCACCATGTGGTCGTGGGTGATCACGTGGAAGTTGCCGGTGCAGGTCACGAAAATGTCGGCCTTGCCGGCGGCGTATTCCATGGTGACCACGCGGAAGCCTTCCATTGCGGCCTGCAGTGCGCAGATCGGATCGACCTCGGTCACCCAAACCTGGGCCGACAATGCGCGCATGGCCTGAGCCGAGCCTTTGCCCACGTCGCCGTAGCCGCAGATCAGCGCGATCTTGCCCGCGATCATCACATCGGTGGCGCGCTTGATGCCGTCCACCAGCGATTCGCGGCAGCCGTACAGGTTGTCGAACTTGGACTTGGTGACGGAGTCGTTGACGTTGATCGCCGGGAATTTCAGTTCGCCGCGTTCATGCATCTGATATAGGCGATGCACGCCGGTGGTGGTCTCTTCGGTTACGCCCTTGATTGCGGCGAGACGCTTGGAATACCAGGTCTTGTCGGTGGCCAGCTTGGCCTTGATCGAGGTGAACAGGCAGGTCTCTTCTTCCGAGGTCGGCTTGCTGATCAGAGAGGCATCCTTCTCGGCGCGCGCGCCGAGGTGCAACAGCAGTGTTGCGTCGCCACCGTCGTCCAGGATCATGTTGGACAGCCCCCCATCCGCCCATTCGAAGATGCGGTGGGTGTAGTCCCAGTAATCGGTCAGCGATTCGCCCTTGACCGCGAACACCGGAATGCCGTCGGCCGCGATGGCGGCCGCAGCGTGGTCTTGCGTCGAGAAGATGTTGCACGAGGCCCAGCGCACTTCCGCACCGAGCGCTTTCAGCGTCTCGATCAGCACAGCGGTCTGGATGGTCATGTGCAGGCTGCCTGTGATGCGCGCGCCTTTCAGCGGTTGCGTCTTGGCGAATTCTGCACGGATGGCCATCAGGCCGGGCATTTCGGTTTCGGCGATGGCGATTTCTTTGCGGCCCCAAGAGGCCAGATTGATGTCGGCGACAACGTAGTCTTTGGTCATAGGACACTCCATTCACAAGATTTATGAATGGGCGCCGTTGCTGCATGTTGATCCACCCCATCGAGCCTGACAGACCCACCTTGCGGTGGCTGCTGCAGCGCCCCTCGACGTGATGTGCGTACCGGACCTGCGTCGGTACCTTACAGCCCTGCTTCCTTCTTCAGTTTCGCGGCCTTGTCCGTGTGCTCCCAGGTGAACTCCGGTTCGGTCCTGCCAAAATGCCCGTAGGCCGCTGTCTTTTTATAAATAGGTCGTCTCAGATTCAGGGTCTTCATGATCCCCTGCGGGGTCATATCAAAGTTCTTCCTGATAAGTTCGACAAGCTTCTCGTAGGGTATTTTGCCGGTGCCGAAGTCGTCCACGTGGACCGATACCGGTTCGGGCACGCCGATGGCGTAGGCGAGCTGGACCTCGCACTCAGACGCGATGCCCGCAGCCACGATGTTCTTGGCCACATAGCGCGCCATGTAGGATGCCGAGCGGTCCACCTTCGTCGGGTCCTTGCCCGAAAAGCATCCGCCCCCGTGGCTGCCGACGCCGCCGTAGGTGTCGACGATGATCTTTCTTCCGGTGAGGCCCGTATCACCCATGGGACCTCCGGTCACGAACCTGCCCGTGGGGTTGATGTGATAAACGATGGTTTCCTCGTCAAGAAGCTCTTTCGGGACCACCGGCCTGATCACCTTCTCGATCACGTCCTCGCGCAGGTCTTTGAGGTGCACGTCAGGGCTGTGCTGGCTGGAGACCACGATGGTATGAAGCTTGTACGGCTTGCCGTTCCGGTACTCGATCGTGACCTGGGACTTCCCGTCCGGACGCAGGTACGGGAGCACCTCGGTCTTTCTCACCTCGGAAAGTTTCCGGGTAAGCTTGTGGGCGAGCATGATGGTCATGGGCATGAGCTCGGGTGTCTCATCGCACGCGTAGCCGAACATCAGGCCCTGGTCTCCGGCGCCGCCGGTGTCCACGCCCATGGCAATGTCGGGCGACTGCGAATGGATCGACGTGATGACCGCGCAGGTCTCGTAATCGAAACCGTACTTGGCCCTCGTGTAGCCGATGTCCTTGATGGTCTGGCGTACGATATCGGGGATCTCCACGTACCCCTTGGTCGTGATCTCCCCTGCCACAAAGGCAAGCCCGGTGGTGAGAAGCGTCTCGCAGGCCACGCGGCTCGTGGGGTCCTGAGTAAGCAGCGCGTCAAGAACAGCGTCTGATATCTGGTCGGCTATTTTGTCCGGATGACCCTCGGTCACCGATTCCGAGGTAAAAAGATAGTTTTTCGTGCATGCGCTGCTCATCTGATATCCTCCTTGCCTTGTGCGACCATAAAAATTTCGTTTTTATAGCACACGTACGATTTTTGTCAAGAAAAAACTGACTGCCGCCGCCCCGAACGCGGCTGACAGTGTAGAACAATACATTAACCGGACGGAGTTTGCAATATCTTTCTTGTCCGGAGGGTTCCCTCCGATTCCGATGGAGGGTTTTGGGGCTATTTTACCGGCATACGCGCTCGGGCCGCCCAGCCGTACACCGAGCGCGCCTGCCATCGCGGCCTCCGGATACCCGCTGTTCGGGCTCGGGTGATTGCGGCCGTCACGGAGCATGATACGCCAGGGGCTGCTCAGTTCGGAGTTCAAAGTTCGGAGTTCGGAGTCCCCCTCTCCCCTTGCGGGAGAGGGCCGGGGTGAGGGGGAAAGAACTTGTTTTAGCCTGCGTGAGATGACCGCTGCCATGCATATCAATACCCCCGTGATCCTTGCCGGAATATAGTTGGCTATATCATCCAGCCTGGCCGCTGCGCGGCCGAAATCGATATATTTTTTATTCTTGTACCCGACCATGGAATCGAGCGTATTCACGGCCTTGTAGGCCATGGCAAGCGCAGGACCGCCGATCATCAGGTAGAAGAGCGGGGCAACCACGCCGTCCGATGCGTTCTCCGCAACGGTCTCGATCACGGCACGGGCGATCTCCTGCTCGTCGAGGTTTGCCGTGTCCCGTCCGACGATCTTCGAAAGTTCCATTCTGGCCCTGACGATATCGCCGACATCGAGACGTGACTGCACAAGACGCGCCGCGTCACCGAGGCCCCGGACAGCGAGCGTCGTGTATGCCATGAGCACGGAAACAGCAATGCCGAGATGCGCGGAAAGCGAAGAAGTCGAGAAGATAAGAAGATGAGACAAAAAATAGACTGTTAAGACGGTGAAGATTACGAGAAGCGCGCCCGCGAACCTTTCGGCTTTCGCGGTTGCGGCAAAGCGCCTGAGACTGTTTTCAGCTCTCCGTATCAGCCATCCGATACCCCGTACCGGGTGCGGAAACCAGGAAGGGTCCCCGAAGATCATGTCGAGAACAAAAGCTGAGGCAATGACAAGTGCATGCATGAACGGTGAGCTCCGGAGGGCTTCTTCAGAACGCGGCAATGAACTACTGCTGTTGTCTTTGTTTCATTTCTTCGGCGGCCTCTTTCATCATCTGCAGAGGATCAAACGTCTGGAGCGTCGCGTTGAACGTGGCGATGCCGATCGGCGGCTCCATGACGCGGATCTCGAAGTTCACGATCCCCTTCGGCTGTATCGGTGAACCCTTCTCCTGGAGATTCCTGGTCTTCAACTCCTGTACATCTACGCCCCTTTTTGCCAGAATATCATAATCCCCGGCCGTGTACAGTTGCTTGCCGTTCAGCATTTTGGCTCTCGTCAGCACGTTGTTTTGAGCGTCGTACACGTCGGCCACCACGTACCACACAGGCTTTTCTTTATCCGTGGTATTTTCGACGATGCCGGAAATAACCAGGTCTCCGTTCGTGTCGATATACCCCGAGGGAACATTTGTCATCTGCAAACCTTCGGTAGAGGTCATGTTTTTAAACGCGTCGCTGACCTTCTCGGAGGCGGAACGCATCTGTGCGGCCGAACGCACCTCGCTGTACCCTGCAAGACCGACGATCGCAACGGACAGGATGATACCGAGTACCTGTGCGCCTGAAAGACGCGCTGAGAACGACTCTTTTTTCGAGGACAGCATCAATCGGCGGACCAGGACAACGACGATGCTGACAAAAAGGGCCTTTATACCCCACCCGATCGCGCCGGAAACCACAAGCGTCGTGACGATGACGGCGCCCGAACCCATGGCGGCTGAGAGTCCCTGGACCCCGCCGATCACCAGGCCGAAAAAAGCGCCGAGAAGAACACCGAGAAAAGAAAATATCTTTTTTTCCGTGCCGGCCTGGATCATGGCAAGCACCACGCCGATCACGATGCCAAACCCCATGAAACTCGCGACGGACATGCCTATCGTGAAATAAATCGGCATATCGGCCGCTGTTTTCGCAACAAGCGCGGACAGCACGCCGATCCCGAGCAGCATGACCGCGAGGACAGGCAAAGAACAGCCCAGGCCGCCTATGGCCCCGGCTGCCGCCCCGGAGGCAAAGGGGTGTACCGTATCCTGGGTCTCCTGCTTTGGTTTCGGGACCCCTGCGGGCTTGATGACCGAGGAAGTGGCCGGACGGGCGGACTCACGCGGGGGTACGGGGGGCGCGGCCGGGCCTGATTGCGTGGTCGTGCTGAGCGCTGATGCAGGAACTGCTTCGGGCCTGGCCTCGGCTCCGGATTGGGTCACGGGCCTGGCTTCAGAAACGGGAGGGGCCCCGGGAGAAACTTCCGCCGCAGGGTGCTCGTGATGTTCGAAGCCCATGAGCTCCAGCGGCGCATGTCCGGAGGCCGCGGTCACCTGGGGCTCCGGTATCGGCTGCGTTTCAACGGGTTTTACTTCCGGCGCCTGGAGAGCGGCTGCAGCCGCTTGTGACAACTGGTACTGTTCGAAATCTTCTTTCCTGATCCTGACATATTCGCTGCAGCGCGTGCATTTGAACTTCACGCCGGAACCCGTAATCTTGTCATCCGAGACACGGAAGAGCTTCTTGCAGCTTCCACACCGGACGTCCATGCTGAATGCCTCCCGCTTCTTGATACAAATCCGGAATGCTGATACCTCGATCTGACCCGACAAGCCCGAACCAAAACCGTTTCTGTTTTCCAATTGGTTCTATTGTAGTATATTTTTGAAAAATTATCCAGCCTTCTCTGAATTATTTTCCCCGCCGGCCTCCCCATCGGGAATATCCTTATTCTCACCGGCGATCCGGTACTCTTCCGAGGCCCACTTGCCCAGATCGATCAGCCTGCACCGCTCGGAACAGAACGGCCTGAACGGGTTGTCGTCCCGTTTCGCTTCTTTTTTGCATGTCGGGCATGTGATCGTTATTTTTTTCATCATTCTGGACCAAAGCAACCCTGTTGCCGTATTTTTGGACCGAGGCAACCGTGTTGTCCCGCCTCGGCGTGACTCGCTCCATATCATTTCAATACATACGCTATCGGCACATCGATCCACCCGTTGACATAAGGCAGGGGACCGGCGCGGTACACCGTATTGACCGAAGCGGCATCCAGTATCGTATGGCCCGAGCTCTTTGTGACCTCCACCCTCTCGATAGACCCCGAGGGATCGAGCCTGAACCGCACGCGCACCACGCCTTCGATTCCCCGCTCCCTCGCCATCCGGGGATATGTCTTGACCTTTTCGATAGCCGTCTGGATAAGCTGCCACTGTTCCGGAGCAATGAATCCCGATCCGCCCCTGCTGACCTGACCGACAGTGGAGTCAACGGAATCCGTTCCCTGATTTCCCTTCAATTCATCGGATTTCCTGATCCGGTGATCCTCTTTTTCCAAAAATCCATCTTTTTCACGCTGGACAACGGCATCGGCTTCCTGACCGACAGGATCTTTCTGAGAAGAGGT
>Ga0209342_10008250_pt1 | contig 10435 bp, 9 predicted proteins | sample RifCSP16_2_FD_184023 | JGI IMG/M metagenome (GOLD analysis project Ga0209342, IMG submission 184023) | Soil microbial communities from Rifle, Colorado - Rifle CSP2_sed 16_2 (SPAdes) (version 2) | ecosystem: Environmental > Terrestrial > Deep subsurface > Rock core/Sediment | place: Rifle... | reverse complement strand
ATGCGCCGCGGCGATCGCGGCCACGAGCTCGCGGAACGTGTCGGCGGCGAGCTGCCTCGGCAAATTGGCGACGAACTCGGCGAACGAGATGCCCGGCTCGCCCACGCGGGCCAGGTCAGGGAGATGGACGAGATGGCGCCGGCTCGCCAGAGGCGTGGTCCGCACTTGAGAGAGGTCCGCCGGCTTAGGCCTTCTACGGCTCACGGGCGCTTCTGCTGACATGAACATGCGGCGCCGGGGCGACGGACTCCGGGAACAGCGCCGCTTCGACGAGGCCACACAGGATATGCCCCAGCGTGATGTGCACCTCCTGTACCCGGTCCGAGGTCGAGGCCGGGACCGTGAGGGCGATATCGGCCTGCTGGGCCAAGGGTCCTCCATCACGTCCGGACAAGGCGACCACGGTCAAGCCGCGCTCGCGCGCTGCGGTCACCGCATTGAGCACGTTCGGGCTGCTGCCGCTGGTGCTCAGCGCCACGAGCACGTCTCCCGCGATCCCCAAGGCCAGCACCTGGCGCGCAAAGACCTCGTTGAAGTCGTAGTCGTTGGCGATGGCGGTCAGCGCGGAGGTGTCGGTCGTGAGGGCGATGGCTGACAATGGTGGCCGCTCCCCACGATAGCGGCCGACCAGCTCCGCCGCCAGATGCTGGCTGTCGGCGGCGCTGCCGCCGTTGCCGCAGAGGAGCACCTTCCCGCCCCTGCGGTACGCCGCGATGACGACCTCGGCGGCGCGGGCGAGCGGCTCCGACAGGTGCTCGGCGGCCCACTCGTGCCAGCGGGCGCTTTCGGCCAGCTCGGCCTTCCCTTCCTCTCTCATGCGTCACCGCTCGAAGGCGCCACGGCCACGGCGCTCGTTTCGTACCACATTCCTTCGTCCAGCAAGGACTCAATTGCCTCCGCGATAGCGCGCGGCGGGATCGTCGTGACACAGCGATAGGGATCGTCCCGGAAGATGCAGTGCACCTGGTCGCAGGGGCTGCACGGAAAGTTGAGGCTCACGATTCGGTGCGGCACGCCGTAGGGCCCGTAGCTCCCCGCCGGCGAGGGGCCGAAAGCGGCCACCACCGGTGTGCCCACGCTGGCGGCCATGTGCATCGGCCCGCTGTCGTTGCCCACAAACAGCCGGCATCGCTCCAGCACGGCTGCGGTCTCCATCAGGCTGGCTCGCCCGACGAGGTCGAGGCAGGCGTACGGCATCAGTGAGACAAATTCGTCGGCGAGCGGTCTTTCGTCCGGCCCGCCGATGAGTACCAGCCGGCGTCCTTGCTCAGGCGACGCCAGCGGCCGAAGCGCCTCGGCGTAGGTGCCCACCGGCACCTGCTTGCTGACAAAGCCGGCGCCGAGATGCACGGCGATGTAGTCGACGCCGTCCTCGGTGAGCCACTCGCGTGCCAGCTCGCGCGCCCCTGCCGGTGGGATGAGGCGCGGCCTCGTCGGCGGCGCCTGAGCGCCGGCGGCCGCGGCGATGGCGAGGTTGAACTCGACTCGGTGCTCACTCTCGTCAGTGGGACCCACGCGGTCGAGCAAGGCGCGACCGCCGCGTATCGGGCTACCGACGATGAAGCGAGGCCCCGCCAAGGCGGTGAACACGATGTCTCGAATGTCTCCACGAAGCTCCACGGCCATGTCGTAATGCCCGGCGCGCAAGGTCTTGAGAGCGCGCCAGAGCCTGGGCCCCTCGTGGCGCCACTGCACGCGGTTGCCGCGCCAAGCGGCGTGCCAAGGCCCTTCGTAGAGGATGTACCGGTCAACGTAAGGGGAATCGCCCATAATCTCGCGCCCCGCCTTACTTGTGACCATGTCGAGCTGCGCGTGAGGGTAGCGCGTACGCAGCGCCGCGATCGCCGGCTCGCTCAGAAGGACGTCGCCGATGCTGTCGAGACGCACGATCAGGATTCGCGCCGGGTCGAAGGGCCACGAACGCCGTCCAGTGACGAGGCGGTAGAGCGACCACAGCAGGGCCAACTCTGGCTCGACAAGTTTGAGGAGCGACCTTTTGGTGCGGTGGGAAAAGCGCATTGCTACCGCCGACGGCTTGGCTCGATTCTAAGAGACCGAAGAGGCGACTGACAAGGAGCTCCCCCGGATCGCTCGATAGGCCATCTCCGTTTCGGTTGCGATACGTTCATGAGTGTAGCACGCAAGGGTCCGCGCCCGGCCGAGGTTTCCCAATCGCTTGCGGAGCTCGCGATCGTCCATCAGGTGTTGGAGGCGCTCTCGCAAGGCGCCGACATCGCCCTCGGGGAAGATCAGGCCAGCCTCGCCGATGACGTTCGGTATCTCTCCGCTGTCGCTGCCCACCACCGGCACGCCGCAGGCCATCGCTTCGGTGAGCACGCGCCCGAACTGCTCGACCCACCGCCTCGTGGAATGGGACGGCAGGACCAGCACGTCGAGACCGCGATAGAAGGCCGGCATCAGGGCCGACGGCGTGGCCTCCTCGCAATGCACGCCGTCCTGGAGCCCGAGCTCGACGATCCGTCTCGCCAATGTCGAACGCTGGGGCCCGCTGCCCCGAACAGACAGATGCCACGCGCCTCTCAGACCGGCCACCGCCTCTAGAAGGAGCAGCGCCCCCTTCTCCGGCACGAGGCGGCTGGCGAAGCCGATGTGGAAGACCGCCGAAGCGCCCTCGGCGGCGGGGGAGTACTCCTCCGGATCGATGCCGAACTGCGGGATGAAGAACAGCGGACCATCGTACCTCTTGCGCCGCAGCACGGCGCCGGCGTCGGCGTTGCCGGCGATAGCGGCGTCCACGTCCCTTAGCACCGCTCGCTCGAAGAAGGAGAAGGGAGGTGGGAAGCGCCGGTAGAGGTTCTGCCAGGTGAAGAAGAGCGTTCGTGCACCGACACCTTGCGCCTGTCGGAGGGCATGGAAGGTGACGAAATCGTAGGGCTCCTCGTCGATGTGCACCAGGTCCGGCTGGACCTCCCGCAACAAACGCCCGAACCCAGGGTACCAGTGCCAATGATGGTGGCCGTTCAGCGCGGGCGCCATCACCACGAGGCGGTAGCCCTCCTCATGCCCCGGCTCCAAGCGGGCGTTGCCCCAGTGCGGCGGCACGACCAGCGTGAGGTCCACCCCCAGCCGCGCAAGCTCCTCGAGCTTCCGCCGGTAGGCGGCCACTGTGCAGGCCTTGGAGAGCATGACCACCCTCATGGAGCGTTCCTGGCGGAAAGCGCCTCGCGATAGACGGCGTAGGTCTCCCGGGCGGTGCGCCGCCACGAAAAGCTACGGGCGCGGGCGAGGCACTGGCGAGCCATCTGACGACGGGCTGCCTCATCTTTCAGAAGGTGGGCCAGCTGGTCGGGCAGGTCATCCGGGTCGCCTGGGTCGAAGAGGGCCGCCGCGTCACCGACGACTTCCGGCAGGCTCGTCCGGTTGCTGCAGAGGACCGGCGCGCCGCAGGCCATCGCCTCCAGCGGGCCGAGTCCGAATCCTTCGTACAGCGAAGGGTACACGAACAGGCCCGCCAGGCTGTGCAGCGCCGGCAGGTCCTCCACCGGGACGCGGCCCAGGAAGCGGACTCGCTCGGCGATCCCTGCCTCCCGCGCCTCCGCGACCAAATCGGAGAACAGGCGGCCGCGGCCGCGGTAGGGCTCTCCCGCGATCACGAGGCGCCAAGGCGGCGGCGCCTCCGCAAACGCGTCGATCAGCGCCGGCACGTTTTTCCGCCGCTCCAAGCCGCCCACGTAGAAGACGAACGGCGCATTGAGGTCGTAGCGCTGGCGCACGCGCTCCAGCTCACTCTCGTCGGCCACCGGCTGGTAGCGGCTTTCGGCGGCCAGGTGGATAACCCGAATGCGCTCCGGCGGTATCTTCAGGTAGTCCAGGATGTCGCGCTTGCTGTAGGCGGAATCGGCGATGATCAGGCGTGCGCGGCGGACGCCGGCGCAGGCAAGCCCTGTGTACGCCTGCGTCAGCAGCGACCCTCGGTGTGCCGGCACCACCACGGGGATAAGGTCGTGTACCGTCACCACTACTGGGGAGGAGGCGCCGAGGGGTGGCCCAAGGTATGGCACGTGAAGCACGTCGCAGCGTGCCTTGCCGGCAGCGCCAGGCAAGCCGAACAGCTCGAACCAAACCTTGCCCAGCGCCCCACCCAGGAGGGACGGTACGAAGATACGCCCGCCTTCCACGTCTCTACCCGCGCCCGCTAGGAGCTCGTCGGCCGCCACGTACGAAGACCGAGTCGGACAGAACACCGTGAGGCGGCCCCGGTGGATCTTGAGCAACTCCCTCAGCAGATTGCGGACGTACTGGCCGCTGCCGACCATCGGCTGGTCGAGAAATGCCCCGCTCAAGCCCAGATGAAAGCCGGCGGAGCCACCGCGAGCGCCGCTCGCCCGGCTCATGGCGAGGACAGGGCCGCCTGTCGACGCGGCAGGCCAGCCGCCACATCATACGCCGCCAACAGACGCTGCGCCGCGCCGGCCCAGGTGAAACCGGCGGCGCGGCGCAGTCCCGCCTCGCGCAGACGTGCGCGCAGGGCCGCGTCGCTCAGGAGGCGGGCCATGGCCTCGCCGATGCCCCTAGCGTCCCGTGGGTCCGGGAGGAGCGCCGCCTCGCCTAGGACCTCCGGGAGCGAGCCCGCGTTGCTGGCCACGACCGGCGCGCCGCAGGCCATCGCCTCCAACGGCGGCAGGCCGAAGCCCTCGTATAGCGATGGGTACACGAACAGCGAGGCGGCGGACAGGAGGGCAGGCAGGTCCTCCTCAGCGACAAACCCCGGCAGCACCACCGACTCCTCCAGGTCCAACTCACGGATGCGGGCAAGAAGCGCATCGTTCCGCCAGCCGCGGCCGCCGGCCAGCACCAGCGGCAGCGTGCAAGCGGCCTCACCGCGGAGCCAGCCGTACGCCTCCACGAGACGAACGAGGTTCTTGCGCGGCTCCAGCGTCCCAACGAACAGGAGGAACGCCTCGGGCAGGCCGTAGCGCGCCCGGGCCGCCGCCAAGACCCGCGGGTCGGTGACGGGCTGGAAGTGGGGACTGACGCCGGCCGGAACGACGACGACCCGCTCTGGGTCGAGGCCGTAGCAGCGCAGCAGGTCCTCACGGGTGCAGGCAGAGTCAGCGAGGACCAGCGTGGCTCTGGCCAGCGAACGCGGGAGCGCCTCCCGGAGGTACCGCACGAGCCTCGGGTCGCCAGTCTCGGGCACGATCAGGAAGCTCAGGTCGTGGATCTGGCAGACGCCGCGGGCCTGCCGCAAGGGCGGCAAAAGATAGTCGGTGGCGTGGAAGAGGTCGGCCCCGCCGATGAGCCACTCTGCGGGAAGAGGCACGCCTAGGCGTTGCCAGAGAATGGTCGCCTGCCACGATGTCAGCGGCAGGCGACTCACCGGCGCCCCAACATCGGCCGGCTGGTCCCGTGCAAGCACGAGGCGTATCTCATGGTCTTTGTTCGCTCGAAGCAGCGCTCGCACCAGCTCTCGGGCGTAGCGGCCGATGCCCGCCCGTTGCGCCGCCGCGGTATAGTCGATGGCGATGCGCATGGTCACCGACGGCGGGTGAAGCCGAAGAGCAGCAACCCCACGGCTATGAGGCTCCAATACGAGACCGTTCGGTCGAGCAGGGCTATAGCCACGGCCTGCTCATCGCCCATTCCGCCCACACCGACCAATAGACCGATGATGCCCGCCTCGACCGCTCCCAGACCGCCCGGCGTCAACGGCACGGTTGTGAGGAGCGAGTTGGCCAAAGCCACCAAGAGGACGATCGACAGCGGCACCGCGATACCGAGCGACACAACGACGAAGTACAGCCGGCTGATCTCTAAAGACCAGACGAGCAGACTGAGCACGACCACGAGAGGTAGCTGGCCCCAGCTCCCCATCAACCCTTCCACGAGCCGGTAGAAGGGGGCACGGAAACGGCTGGGAACGAGGCGCCCGACGGCCGGCGCGAGAAAACGCATACCAAGCAGCGACCCGAGGGTGAGCAGCACCATGACGCCGCCCGCCTCGACGAAAGCCATGCCCCCTTCTCCCTGCGTCTGCCGCCAGGATAGGACCACCGCCAGACCGAGGAGGCCAACTACGGTCGTCAAGTCGAGGGCGCGTTCTGCAAGGATCGTACCGAGCGTGCGCGAGAACGAGCCACCGGCGTCTTTGCGCAGCAAATACGCTCGGTACGCGTCGCCCAGCTTCGCGGGGACTACGCAGTTGGCGAACCACGACAGCGTGATGATCTCCGTCATGCCAACCGCGTTAGGCAGTTGATGACGAATGGGGTCATCGGCGTTGTCCGCATTGTGCAGCAGCACGCGCCAACGGACCGCACGCATCGGCAGCGACGCGTAGAAGACCACATACGCAAGCAGCAGCCAACCAAGGTGCGCGGACCGCACCTGGCTCCACAGGGCGGCCACGTCGATATCCAGCCGGGCCAGCAGGAACCACAGCACCCCAAAAGCCACGCCGAAAGAGACGGCGGTCTGAGGGGTGAAGAATCGGCCGCGCAGCGACAGGGATGTCGGGTCCTGTTCAGACCCACGGTTGGCCTGACCCGTCGTTGAAGTGGACGTCGGCAGCGTCTCTCTCATGACGCCGCGGCCTGTTCTTCGCCTGTCAGCGCCACGGCAAGGCCCAGATAGGCGCCGAGCAGAGTCGTCATTCCCTGCACGTAGAGGCTGTCGAAGCCGTTATGCACCGTGAGCGCTACCAGCGCCGCAAGGATGCCCACGGCAAGACCATGCGCCAGCCTGCCACCTCCCGCCGCAGTCCCTGTCGAAAGGGTGCGCCGCACTGCGCCAATCGCCACGCCGAAGGCGGTGACGAGGAAGAGCAGATAACCGCCCAAGCCGACCACACCCGTCTCGCCCAATAGGGTCAGGTAGTAGTTGTGGGCGTGGCCGGTGAGGTTGGGCCACCCCGTGATGGGCACGAATTCGCTGTAGCGCGGACCAAAATTGCCCAGACCTATGCCGAACCAGGGATTGGCCTCATACATGGCCCACGCCGTCTGCCAGTTGACCATGCGCTCGACGAGGGACCAGTTCTCTGCGGTCACGACGACCTGGCGCACGTCCACGACCGCCAGCAGGTTCGTGAAAGCCGTCAGACGAGCGGCGATGGTTGCCGGCAAGAGGTTCAGGCCGCCGAGGAACAGCAGCAAGGCACCGACCAGCGCGCCCACCAGCACGAGCGCCAGACCTCGAGCGCTGGAAAGCGCGAGCAGCACCGCAATCCCAATCGAGGCCGCCAACCAGGCGCCCCGCGAGAAGGACATGAGCATCGCCGAACCCAGGACCAATGCGAACCATGGAGCGTAGCGCGCCCACCAGGGCGATGACAGCGGCTGGCGGTACAGCGTCAACGCTGCTGCCACCGGCAAAGCGAAGCCAAGAAAACCGGCGTAGGGATTCGGCTGGCCAAACGTGCCGTAAGCCCGCAGGAACAGGCCGCTCACCACGAAGCCCGGCGGCCCAAGACGCAGGAGGAACTGGGCCCAGCCCAGCACCGCCTCTAGGGTTGCGGCGACGAGCAGGCTCCCGACCAGCCACGGCGTCGCCCGCCGCGGCGCTAAGCTGGCGACGGCAAGAAATACGACGAGGAACTCGCCCCACTTTAGCAGCTCCTTGAGCCCGAGGCTGAGCGACGTCGCCTGGACTGTGGAGAACGTGACGGTCGCGGCGAACACGGCGAAGGCGCCGAGCACCACCGAGCCTCGCACCTCGAAGCGTCGCGCCAGAACGCCCCGGAGCACCCAAGCGAGAAAGACGCCGAGAGCGGCCACCTCTGTGCCGGTCGCCCGGATGGCCCCAAGCTCCACCGGACGGAGTGCCCCGAAGGGAACCGAAAAGATGAGGACCGCCAGCGCCCACTCCAGCCGGGCGAGCGCGATCGCGAGAGCGAGCGACCCGATGACGATCGCGGCTGCCCAGGAGACCGGCAAGCCACCGATAAGCCCGCCGGCGACGAGCAGGAGCAGGATTAAGGCGCTGCCCTGGAATAGGCCAAACGCCGTGGTCGGGCTGCGGGGTGCGACGAGGATGGCCACGAGTTGCTCAGACTCTCGGTCTGGCCTCCCCAGTTACACGCGGTGTCGCTGGGTCACGAGTGCCCGAAGGCAGCACTTGGCGAAACCAGGCTATAGTCTGGCCAAGGCCCTGCTCCAACGGCGTGGAGGGCTCCCAGCCAAGCACGCGACGAGCCTTGGTGATATCCGGCCGCCGCCTTGCGATCTCCTCCTCCCGCGCAGGGACGTGAAGAATGGCCGACTCAGACCCCGCCAAGCGCTGCACGAGACGGGCATATTCGAGGACTGAGTGCTCATCAGGCCGGCCAAGGTTGAACACTTCGCCGGTTGTTCCCACCGTAAACTGCGCGCGCATCAGCCCTTCGATCAAGTCGGCAACATAGCAAAGGCTGCGCGTCTGCTGGCCGTCGCCATAGACGGTGATGGGAGCGGACTGCAACGCTTGCCTGATGAACGTCGGCACGATGCGCCCGTCCTCGGGGTGATTGCGCGGCCCGTAGGTGTTGAAGATGCGCACGATGCGGGCGTCCAGTTGGTACCGCCGTACGTAGGCCACGGTCAGGGCCTCGGCGAAGCGCTTCCCCTCGTCGTAGCAGGCCCGTGGGCCCACGGGGTTTACATTGCCCCAGTACGTCTCCGGTTGGGGGTGCTCCAGAGGATCGCCATACACCTCCGACGTGGAGGCGAGCAAGAAGCGGGCACCGCCCGCTCTAGCCGCTTCCAACGCGTGGTGCGTGCCGACAGCGTTCACCAACATCGTCTCGATGGGGTGTTCGCCGTAGCCCACCGGGCTCGCCGGGCTGGCCAGATGGAACACAGCCTCCCATTGCCCTTCTGGCAGCGACTCGACGATGTCCATCTGATACCAGCGGAAGCCGTTCCTTCCCATCAGATGCTCGATGTTCGCAAGATGGCCCGTAATGAGGTTGTCCACCGCCGTCACCTCATGCCCATCGGCGATGAGGCGATCGCAGAGGTGAGAGCCAATGAATCCGGCGCCGCCGGTCACCAGGATGCGCATCGCTGCATAGACTCCGGAAAGAACCGCTATCGGCCCTCCGTGCCTGCCCTAGCGGCGGGCACGGCGACCACCGCAGCCATTAGCCCATAGGTTAGCCAGAAAAAGAAGGCCAAGTCAATTAAGAAGAACGAGTTGTCAATAAGCCCATGCAGAAGCATCTCCGCCATGCTCGCGGCAAGGCCGGCCGCTAGTAGGCCGGCTTCCGCACCCAGCCCGAGGGCATGACGGCTCCGGCGCCAGAACGTGACCTGGAGCCAGGCGAAAGCAATCAGGCCGAGGATGCCCGTGCTGAGCCAGAAATCGAGGATGAGGTTGTGGGGATGAGACATGTTCGGCTCGTCGTGCGCCTGCGGCAGCATGTAACGCGGGTAATAGTACAAGAAGTTATCGAGGCCGACGCCCACGAGCGGATGATCTACGAGCATCTGCCACGATGACTGCCAGATGTAGAGCCTCTGCTGCACCGTCGTCTCCGATTGGAGCCGCTCGCTCGGCAGGAGCATGGCCGCCAGCAATAGGGCCGCGCCCGTCGCCGCCACGGCCAGCCACCGAGCGCGGCCGCCGCGCAGCCAGCCAAGCGCGACGATGCTTCCCGCGACGGCGAGCCAGGCGCCTCGTGAGTAGGTCAGGAACAGCGTGGCGCCCGTTGCGAGGGCCGCCGTCGCGGCGAGGGCGCGGCGCCATGCGCCCGCGGCAGCAACAAGTGCTATGGCGATCGGGATGAGCCGGCCGACCAGAAGGGCCAGAGCGTTGGGCGAGTGGTAGATCGCCAGCACGCGTCGCACGCCGCCGGTTGCCTCGGTTACGCCCACGAACAGGTAGTGGCCCAGAGCGAAAAGCCCAACGCCCAGGCCAAGCGCGAGGACCGCGTCCAGAGTCCGGCGGACCGCTGCTCCATCGTCGACGGTCTGCCGCAGCAGGAAGTAAAAAAGCAGCGGCTCCAGCACGATCGTCCGGTACGCGCGGAAACTGAAGGTGAGGTATTGGCTGAAGGGCAGCGTCAGTGTGGCGGCGACGAGGAAGGCCAGCGGCGGACTCAGGAGATGACGCCAGGTCAGCGTCGTGCTTGGTGGCTCTTTTGCAGACCGCCAAAGGTGGCGGACAAGCCAGGCGAGCCCGCAGCCGAGGACGGCGAACTCCGCCAGGCTGAACCGTAGCGGCTCACCTCGCTGCGCGAGGCCGAAAAGGGATGCGTCAAACGCCTTGGGGAAGCGATAAAACGGCGCCGTAACCACGACGGCGAGCAAAGCGAGATCGAGGCGCCACCAGGCGAGGGCGACGAAGACGAAGGCGGCCGGCGCCCATATCCATACCGGCGTCCCGACGTAGTAGATAACGAGGCAGACGGCCAGCCCAAGGCAGACGGCGATATCCTCGCGGCGCCACGCGTTGGCGAGGATCACAAGAGGCGCTCGACCGCGTAGACCAGGTACAG
>Ga0209342_10008243_pt1 | contig 10440 bp, 9 predicted proteins | sample RifCSP16_2_FD_184023 | JGI IMG/M metagenome (GOLD analysis project Ga0209342, IMG submission 184023) | Soil microbial communities from Rifle, Colorado - Rifle CSP2_sed 16_2 (SPAdes) (version 2) | ecosystem: Environmental > Terrestrial > Deep subsurface > Rock core/Sediment | place: Rifle... | reverse complement strand
CGACCTGTGAAGGGGTATCCAATCATAGACCATGCCCGGAATCGAACCGACTCTCTTGGTGTTCGCCCGACCCGCCATTCGGTTGGGGGCCGATGGTATCATAGCCGGCAGCGCACGAATGGAGCGCCCATTGATCAACGCTTTCGCCGCAGCCGTTGTGCTCGCCTCGATTGTCGGCCTGGTCTGGCTAGGTCAGGCCGACGAGTGGGGAATGGGCAGGCGATCTGCCGGCATCCGCCTGACGCCTGTCGAACGTATCGATGGCGCACTGATTAGCCTTGGGGTTGGCTTGCTCGGCGCGCGCATCGCGTTTGTCCTGGCACATTTGGGTTACTACGGCAGTCATCCCTGGGAGTCCGTCTGGTTCTGGCAAGGCGGCTTGAGCTGGGTCGGGGGCGCGATCGGGGCGACGGCCGGGCTCGCCGGATACTCCAGAGCCCGGAGGAGGCCTTTCTTGGCCCTGGCAGACAGCCTGGCTCCCCCAGTGGCGCTCTTCTCCGTCGCAGGCTGGATCGGTTGTCTCGTCGATGGGTGCGCCTACGGGCGGCGGGCTTCCTTCGGGTGGCTGACACCGGCCTCGCCCGACCTTCTTGGCAATCTCGCACCCCGCTGGCCTACCCAAACAGCCGGCGCTCTTCTCGGGGTTGCGCTTCTTGTGGTTCTTCTCCTTTCAAACCAGCGGAAGGGTCGCCCGGGGGGGATGGCCTGTCTGGCTGTGGCGATTATATCGGGCGGGAGTCTGGCCCTTGAGTTTCTGCGCGCCGACCCGGCTCCGGCAGTCGCCGGTCTGCGCCTGGAGGCGCTCGGCGCTGTCGCGTTCCTGGCCGCCGGGATGATCGGTTTGGGAGCGCTCAGCCTACGCGGGGATCGGGAGGCAGGATGACGGGTCTGACTATGGCCATGGCCCAGATCAACACTCAACTGGGGAACGTCCAGGCGAATCTGGAGAAACATCTTTCGTTGATCGATGAATCTCGAGGCCAGGGCGCCGACCTGGTCATTTTCCCGGAGCTTTCCCTGACGGGCTATGTGCTCCAAGATTTGACACCCGTCGTCGCCCGCCGGGCCTCAAGCGATGATCCGACCTTTCGGCCCCTTCTTTCGGCTAGCCGGGACATCGATATCATGCTCGGGTTCGTCGAGGCCGATCCGCGCCATCGTTTCTTCATCGCCACAGCGTATCTGTCGAAGGGAGAAGTCGTACATGTCCACCGGAAAGTGTACCTACCGACCTACGGTCTCTTCGACGAAGGTAGGTTCTTCGCCTGGGGCGATCATGTGCGGGCCTTTGACACACAATTCGGCCGGTTCGGGATGCTCCTGTGCGAGGACTTCTGGCACGCCTCCCCGCCCTATCTTCTCTGGCTGGATGGGGCGGATGTGATGCTATTCGCCTCAGCCTCGCCGGGACGCGGTCTGCACAGCGAGGAACAACTCGAGTCAGCCCGATGGGTCGAACTGGTCAACCAAGCCTATGCCAGCTTGTTCACAGTGTTCGTCGCCCACACCAACAGGGTCGGCTTCGAGGACGGACTGTCGTTCTGGGGCGGCGCGACGCTCTTCGACCCGGACGGCCGGACCATCGCCCGCGGCCCGTACCACGAAGAGGCGCTGACCATGGCCGAATTGGACTTCGGCCAGCTTCATCGAACGCGTGCGCGGCTGCCGCTCCTTAGAGACGAACGAACTGCGCTGATCATGCGAGAACTCCAACGGATTCAGGACAAAAGCTGAGCGGAGAAGGGGTTAAGGGGGTGAGGTCGAAGTCCCTCGGATGGAAGGCCAAGATCGTCCACCCGTGTTCACATGGCGGCGCGTCGCAGAGGGCCGGAGCGATTCCCAGTCAAGTCCGGCACAAGCAGGCTGGCGGGTTCGGCGGGCATGAGGTACGATGACTCTCTGCACAGGACAGTCGCGTCGAACGACCATTGTGTCTGCGACATCCGGGAGTTGACCGCGCCGCGTGCGTGTCCGACTCCCCCGGGACATTCCACCGGCTGACAGCCCGGAGCTCGATGGCATGAACCAACCCCAGCCAACCCTGGATATCAACACTGACCTTGCGCGCACGATTCTGACAGATTGGATCCGTACAGAGATCGGTCGGGCCGGATTCGAGCGAGCCGTGGTCGGTGTGTCCGGCGGGGTCGACTCGAGCCTGGCGTGCAGCCTCGCCGCCCAGAGCCTGGGTCCGGGGAACGTGTTGGCCGTTCGCATGCCGTACAAGACATCCTCCTCGGATTCCATGGAACATGCCGAGCAGGTTATCCGAGGGCTGGGCGTGCAAGAACTTACCGTACCGATTACCGACATGGTCGAGCCCTTGTTCGAAAGGTTCCCAGAGGCGGATCCGATTCGCCGCGGCAACGCGATGGCGCGCGCCCGGATGATCATTCTATACGACCAGTCTGCGGCGTTCCGTGGCCTGGTCGTCGGGACGGGGAACAAGACCGAGATCTTGCTCGGCTACACGACCCTCTACGGCGATGCGGCCAGCGCCTTGAATCCTTTGGGCGACTTGTACAAGACGCAGGTCCGACAGCTCGCCCGGGCGATGGGCGTCCCCAGCGTCATCATCGACAAGCCGCCGTCGGCCGACTTGTGGGTCGGACAGACAGACGAGGCCGAGCTCGGTTTTTCATACGCCGACGTCGACCGCTTGCTCCTGCTGCTCGTCGACGGTCGGTACTCGATCGATGATTGCGTTTCAGCCGGCTTCGATCGCGGCTTTGTCGAGAGAGTCTCCGAGCGCATCCGAACCAGCCAATACAAGCGACTTCTCCCACCGATCGCCAAACTCAGCAACCGCACCGTCGGCTACGATTTCCTCTACCTGAGAGACTGGGGCACGTAAACGAACCCGGGCTCCCTTGAGGTCCTTTGTTCCCACGCTTGTCGATGAAACTCCTTCCCCCCGCACTGCAGAACCGCCGCTATCGCTTGCTCTGGCTTGGTCTGCTTGTCTCGATCGCCGGGACGCAGATGCAGCTCGCCGCCATCCTTTGGCACATCAGTGAAATATCAGACCAACCTATCGCCCTCGGCGCCGTTGGGCTGGTGACCATCCTGCCGGTCCTGCTGTTCTCCCTCTTGGCCGGTGTGTTCGCCGACTCGGTCAACCGACGGCGCCTGATGTTCCTAACACAGACAGCCATGGCGGTTCTGGCGGCCCTCCTGGGATGGGCCACTCTGAGGCACCTTGACTCGCTCTGGCTGATCTACATTGTCACGGCCGCCAGCGCCTCGGTGAGCACGTTCGACCTTCCGGCGCGGCAGTCGCTAATCCCCAATCTGGTACCGGACTCGATGCTGACCAACGCGTTCACAATGAACTCGATCGCGTTCCAGCTTGGGTCCATCGCCGGCCCGGCGCTCGCCGGATTGGTCCTGGCGCAACTCGGTATCGGCTATGCCTACCTGATTAATGCCATCTCCTATCTGGCGGTGATCGTGGCGCTGGTCCTGATGGGGCCTGTCGATCAGAACCTGGCAGACGCGAGCTCCAGGCGGGAAATACGTTCGGTGCTCGCCGGATGGCGGTCGTCGGTCTCAGAAGGATTGAGCTTTGTCGCCAACGAGCCGATCATCCTGTCGAGCATGCTGCTGGATTTCTTCGCCACTTTCTTCTCATCGGCTACGGTGTTGCTGCCGCTTTTCAGCAAGGAGATCCTGCGGGTCGATGTCGTCGGCTACGGATGGCTGGTGGCAGCACCGTCGGTCGGCGCTGCTCTGACTGCGTCATTCCTAGTTTTCACCCGGCAGGTCCGTCGCCAGGGAGTCTTCCTGCTTGCCGCGGTGGCCGGATTCGGTGTTGCGACCGTGGTCTTCGGCCTTTCCAGATCTTTCTGGATCACGTATGCCGCGCTGGTCCTCACTGGAGCGACCGACGGATTCAGCACGATCATTCGCAACACCGTCCGTCAGCTTCTTACGCCCGACCGCCTGCGGGGTCGCATGACCAGCGTCAACCAGATCTTCTTCCGGGGCGGGCCGCAGCTCGGTGAACTTGAGGCCGGATTGCTGGCCCAGGCCTTCGGCCCGGTCGTGTCCGTCGTCAGCGGCGGCGTGGGATGCATTCTGGCGACGATCTGGGTCTGGCGACGCTACCCCGAACTTCAGCGCTTGCGCGGCGACGAGCCGATGCTTGCGGGGGCAAGGACGCTCGGGGGTTAGACCTGGATCTGCCAGGGCCGGGAAATGTGGTCCGGCGCTGTGGCTAGACCACCGCTCCCGGATTGGAGAACCGGCAACAGATCGGGGGGGTATTCCAAGAGATTTGGCAAAAGAAGCGAGGCACCCTCTGATCGACCGTCCATTGACCGCGCTTGTCGGCGGGTGTACAGTGATCAAAACCGTCACAAGCAGGCAGGAAGCCTCATGAAGCGCGCCGTCAGTGTCAGCATCGGATCCTCAAAACGCGATAAGGCCGTCGAGATCGAGCTCCTGGGTGAGAAGGTGCGTATCGAGCGCATCGGTACGGACGGGGACATGGAAAAAGCGGCCCAGCTGTTCCGTGAGCTCGACGGTGTTGTTGATGCTTTTGGATTGGGGGGCGCTGACCTGGGGGTCCAGACCGACAGGCGCTACTACCCGTTGTTCTCGGTGCGAAAGATTGTGCGCTACGTGAAGAAGACCCCCCTTGTGGATGGAGCCGGATTGAAGAACACGCTTGAAGCAAAGCTGGCGCCATTCATCGATCAGCATCTTGGGGGGGATCTCGCCCAACGTCGGGCTCTGATCACGAGTTCGGTAGACCGCTGGGGGATGACAGTCTCGTTCTGCCGGGCCGGCTACGCCTGTGTGTTTGGCGATCTCATGTTCGGGCTGGGCATCCCATTGCCGCTGCGAAGTCTGCGCGCGGTACGGGTCATGGCGACGCTCTTGATGCCCATCGCCGGCCGCCTACCTTTCGAATGGGTTTACCCTATCGGTGAGAAACAAGAGGTGCGGACGCCCAAGTGGGAGAACCACTACCATTGGGCGAGCGTGATCGCCGGTGACTGCCACTACGTCCGGCGGTACATGCCCGACCACCTGGAGGGGAAGATCATCGCCACGAATACGACGACGCCGGATGACGTCGAGTTATTCCGCCGGGCGGGCGTGCGCCACCTCGTCACCTCAACCCCCGCGTTCGAAGGTCGGTCGTTTGGGACCAACATGCTGGAAGCCGCGCTGGTCGCCGTGGCAGGGAAGGGACGCCCGTTGACACACGATGAACTTCAGCAGATTCTGGATGAGCTCGGCCTGGAACCTCAGCTCCAAACACTGAATTGAAGGCCGACACAGGCTCGGCTCGATTGGACGGGAGAGGCAAAGCACCTTCGGATCTCAGGCGCGCCTTCAACACACGCGTTTACGAAATCGTTCGCGCCATCCCTCGCGGGAAGGTCATGACCTACGCTATGATCGGCGGCCTGATCCCGCCGCCGACGGGAATGGACGGAGGCGCCTACGAGAAGATCCGCGCCCGTTGGGTCGGCTACGCCATGTCCGACTGCCCCGACGATATCCCCTGGCACCGGGTGCTCAATGCCGCAGGCCGCGTAAGTGCCAGACCCGGATACGGCGGAGTGAAGCAACGGTCGCTGCTCGAGGGGGAAGACGTCGCGTTCGACGAACGCGGCTGCCTCAGCCTCGAAGACTATCGATGGCTCCCACCGACACGATAGCTGGCCGGACGCGGTTTGAGGCCTGACCGATCCTGGATCGACTCGCGGCCTGTAACTGGATTACAGCAGTTCCCCTATTCCGAACGACGCTCGGGGGTTCTCATGAATGCGATTGTCATCTGTGGCGGAACACCAAGGCCGGATGATCCGCTCTACTCCGAAGCACTCGGTCGACCCAAAGCCTTGATCGATGTCGCCGGCAAGCCGATGGCCCAATGGGTATTGGAGGCGGTTGACCAGGCGGATCGAGTGGAACGGCTGGTGATCATCGGCCTCGGCCCTGAGAGCGGTTTGACTTCAACCAAGCTGGCGCGGTTCATCCCCGACCACGGCGGATTGCTGACCAACGTGATGACCGGGATGAGTGCCCTGAGAGAAATCGATCCCGGCCAGACGCTGGGGCTGCTCGTTTCCAGCGATGTCCCTACGATCACAGCCGACATGATCGAGTGGCGGGTACAAATCGCACTGGAAGCGGACGCCGATCTCGACTACGCCATCGTTGAGAGGTCGGTGATGGAGGCGCGTTTTCCAGAGTCGAGACGGTCCTACATCCGGCTTAAGGGGCTTGAGGTGTGTGGGGGCGACGTAAACGCGGTGCGGCTCGCCCTGGCTGCCGACGAGCAACTTTGGAACAGGATCACTGCCGCGCGCAAGAACGCCTTCAAGCAGGCGTCCTTGCTCGGTCTGGATACGCTCCTGCTCCTCGCCTCTCGTCAGCTGAGCCTGGAGCGAGCCGAACGCATGGTCAGCAAACGCCTGAAACTCAATGGAAGGGCACACTTGTGCCCTTTCGCAGAGATCGCCATGGATGTCGACAAGCCTCATCAGCTCGAATGGATCCGCCGGGACTTTGAGGCGAGAAGAGCCCACGCCCATTGAACCTGCGCCCGTTCCTCGAAGCCGACGCTCGCTGGTCGGGCAGGCTGCGGGTGGCAGAGAGGCCCGGCCTGCTCCACTTCCTTGGAGGGGTTCTGGCTCGCTCGGGAGACTCCTGGTTTTGGGGTTTGGCCCTCGGCGTGATATGGGCACTCGGAGAGGGCCATTGGAAGGTATGGTCATTGCGCTTGCTGATCGCGATTGGCGCCACCGCGGTCCTGGTCTTTGCCCTCAAGCTTGTCTTCCGGCGGCGCAGGCCCGAGGGAGACTGGGGTGGGATATATCGCAGCACCGACCCACACTCCTTCCCTTCCGGACATGCGGCCCGAGGGGTTCTGCTGGCGATGATGGTGTCGGCCATGGGCCCGGCCTGGCTGGCGCTGATCCTGATCATCTGGGCGCCTCTGGTCGCCCTGGCAAGAGTCGCCATGGGGCTGCATTACCTGTCCGACGCCCTGGCCGGGGTCGTCGTCGGCGGGTTTGCAGCCGCAGTGGCGATTCTGGTCTTCCCATACGCGTTGCCATTGCTCTGATCAGCAGCACGTTCGTGCCTCTGAGACGATCAGCAAGAGTGCGATTGCCTCTGCCAGATTTACAGTCGTGTGAATGAAAGCAATGATGTACTCACAGCCCAACATGGTTGGCTTGGAGAATCCAGATCGAGACTTCTGCCTCACCCCCTCACCACTCTCCGCCACGTTCCCAGTGTTACCTCGACAGACCGAACGGCGGAGAGTGGGAGGTCCCTTCTTGAAAGGATTGGGGGCAGCGAAGCTGCCCCCAATCCTTTCAAGAAGGGTGTTTCTCTCTAAGGAAGGGGCCAAGGGGCCCGATCAGGTGTAACTTCGCCAATGTTGTCTCAGCAATGTGCGCCTGAAGTCACTGAGGGACTTGCCAGTCAGCGCCCAGGATTACGGCCATGTCGACTGCGCTGTCTGGGTTGGATTGCAGGAGGATCTGACTTTGGGAGAGGTTGAGGAGCTTCGCCATGTAGTCCACTGTGTAAGGATAAGTGTCGTGATAGACAACCAGCCGAGACTTCCCATAATCCAACCGATCAGCATTCCCGATCTCGACGATGTTCAGCCCTTGCCCTTTTAGGAAATCCGAGGTCTGCGTCGCCAGACCCTCGATCCCTGCCCCGTTGCGCACGGCCACTCGAGCTTGCTCGAGCTCGGCCGCGTCACCTGGTTGATCGAGACTCATCGATGGGCCAATTGCGCCGGTGGATGTGAAGATTTCGTCGCGCAAGATCCGTATCTGATCAGGGATAGGCTTGAGCACGTCGGCGCCCGTCGGGAGGATTTCCAGGGTGACCATGTCCGGAGGGGCGATGACACCGCGATGGATACCCTCGACGGGGATCTGAATGAGCAGAAGCCCCAGCCCGATCATCTGGTTCAATGTCAGATTGGTATGGACCCCGGATGCCAGCTCCTGATACAGCACCGGAGCCTTGGCCAGCAACCTCGGGGTCATGTTGGAGTAGAAGATACGATCACGAATGGCCAGTGCGACCCTCTGCTGCCGTTCCGCCCGATCGAAGTCGCCGCCCTCGGTTTTACGCGCCCTGGCATAGGCGAGCGTGTCCGGGCCGTTCAGGTGGTAGGCCTTGGGCCTCAGCCAACGGCTCGGCCGTCCGATGGGTGAGATCTTCACCCGTTCCTCGACAAGGATATCGATCCCCCCGATCTCATCGACCAGCTCCTCGAACGTCTGGAATTCGATGACCGCATAGTACTGAACGGGCAGCCCCAGCATATCTTCCACCGTCTGCATGGCCAGCTCTGGGCCACCGCCGGGCAAATTGTAGCTTTCACCGAGGAAGTACGCCGTGTTGATCCGATTGTGGCCGAATCCACCCGGGATTTCCACCCACAGATCGCGCGGGATCGAGAGCATTCCGAGAGTGTGGCTGACGGGGTCGACCGAAACCAGCATCATCGAGTCGGTTCGGGGCGGGCCATCACCCGACTCCCAATCGCGAAAATCCAGGCCCATGACGAGGATCGTCACTCGATCCGTGCCATTCCACGGCACGGGCGCGTCGGAGATGACCGGAAGCGTCGGCGCCACACCAGGCAGGGGTGTAGAGTCGCTGTTGGGTTGGCTGGAGAGACCGAACAGAGGCAGCCCGCTCACATTCCACGATGCAGCCAGCCCGCGCACGGTCGAATAAACCAAAACCGCCGACAGGACGGCGGCCAGACTGAAGGCTGCCACAAGAGTCCACAAGACCCAGTTGGGGATACTGCGACTGCGGCGAACCAAGCGCGACATCCTGGTGTGAACCCTCCCCGCCATTCTCAAACGCTGGAAAACCAGCAGATTATATCACTCTCACCCATGGGTCTTCGCAATCTGCTCCCATTGTGCTAGCACTCGATCGAGTTCCGACTCGACTTCGACGTACCGGACACCCAGCTGGCCAACCTTTTCGACGTCGTCCGAAGGGGGCTGCAGCGCCTGGGTAAGACCGGCCAGCTCCTCTTCCAATTCAGCTATTCGGGCTTCAATGGCTTGCAATCTACGATCGGTGTTATAGGTCCCCACGCGCTCTTCCCTGGGGGGTCGTTCCCGCCGCCCCGCCGGGTCGGCCCCCGCCGAGGGTCGCCGGCCGGTCACGAAAGCGGAGTACCCCCCGGACAAGACCTCGAGGGCCGCCGTCTCCGGCCGGACAATCCATACCATGCTCGCCAGAGCGTCAATAAGGTATCGATCATGGGAGACGAGCACGAAGGTCCCCTCGAATCCGGACAGAGCCTCCTGGAGCGCCTCCTGGCTGGCGAGGTCCAGATGATTTGTCGGCTCGTCAAGTAGCAAGAAGTTGGCTCCTGCGTGGACTAGTTTGGCCAGAGCAAGCCGTCGGCGCTCACCGCCGGAGAGTGCCGTGATGGGCTTGTCGACCTCATCCCCAAGGAACAAGTATCGGGCCAGCCAGTCTCTGGCTGCCCTGCGACCCAGGCCTGCGTCCGCGCCCTGGAGTTCTCCAATGACGGTGTTCCTTGGATCAAAGCCATCATCACCCTGAGCGAGGTACGCCACATTCAGTCCTGCACCCAGGCGACATTCGCCCCGGAGCGGCGCGACCTCCCCGAGAAGCGTCTTGATGAGAGTCGTCTTTCCGGCGCCATTCGGCCCGATCAGCGCCACGCGAGCTCCGCGCTCCAGCACGATGTCGGGGATTTCGATGAGCAGTTCTTGAGAGTCGGGATGCCCGATCTGGAGGCCGATCGTCTCCAGCACTCGCGAGCTGGACCGTTCGGCTCGCTTGAAGGCGACTCGAACCGTCTCGTCGCGTGTCGGGCGCGCGATGGCTTCATCGCGCAGCATTCGCTCAAGTCGCTTGCGCCGGCCTTGCGCCTGTCGCGTGTTCTGACCGGCGATGTTGCGCCGGATATATTCCTGCTCGCTGCGTACGCGAGTCTGCTGCGCCTTGTATGCCCCGGCCTGCACCTGGCGTCGTTCCGCCCGCTGATGGGCGTATGCCGTGTAGTTGCCGTGATACACGTCGACCCCGGTGGGGGTCAGCTCCCACACACTATCGACGGTATGATCGAGGAAGTACCGGTCATGCGATACGATCAGAACCGCACCCGGCCAGTCTTTGAGCCAGCCTTCGAGCCATTCCATCGCCTGGATGTCGAGGTGATTCGTCGGCTCGTCCAGAAGAAGCAGATCGGGGTCCTCCAAGAGCAGGCGAGCCAGCTTGGCCCGGGTTCGCTCACCACCCGAAAAACTCGCAATCGGCCGGTCGTGGACGGAAGGATCGAAGCCAAGCCCGGTCAGCACCTGACGGATTCGACTCGGATAGATGTAGCCACCGGCCCGCTCGAAGGCCTCCTGGAGACCGCCGTAGCGTTCCATCGCCTTCTCGGTCTGAGCCGGA
>Ga0209342_10008242_pt1 | contig 10440 bp, 13 predicted proteins | sample RifCSP16_2_FD_184023 | JGI IMG/M metagenome (GOLD analysis project Ga0209342, IMG submission 184023) | Soil microbial communities from Rifle, Colorado - Rifle CSP2_sed 16_2 (SPAdes) (version 2) | ecosystem: Environmental > Terrestrial > Deep subsurface > Rock core/Sediment | place: Rifle... | reverse complement strand
CAACCGAGCCCTGGATAAAGCCGTAAGCAAAGGCATCCTCACGCGCAACACCGCCTCGCGCTGGTTCTCCCGGCTCTCGCAATTGGCCACCCGCTCAGCTGCCGGGTCCTAGCCGGCGCCATAAAATTTCTCCCGTCCTCTAAAACATATCGAGAAGCCTCTGCTGCAACTCGCGGGCAAATCTCTCCACCAGCCGCTCTCTCGTGTCGAGGCTCAGTGTCTCGGTAAGCTGAATATCAGTAAAGCGACGCACGTCCGAGGAATTCAGGGTCCCCGATTTGAATTCCGAGGAGGTGGTCACCACGCTGCCTCGCGACGCGCTATAAACCTCGGTGAGCCGAGCACCGCGAGTGCGCCACAAGACCTCGTCCGGGGTGCGCCGGCGAAGATTCATATCCACCACCAGCGTCGCCTCGTATTGCAGAGCTTCATCCTTGCGATTCACCGCCACGACTCGATGATCGAAAGCCCGGATGACCCCGCTCAGGATGGCATCCGCTTGCTCCAACCCGTCGACCACACGCAACCGCCCGAGCCGGTGAAATTCGCTTTTAAGTACCGCGGTGATCTCCCCGTCAATCCCGACATCACGGCTGCGATTGACGAAAGGCTCGATAAAGACCGTACGCACATCCTTGGGGAACGCCTCCCCCGCGCCGGAAAGCTGATACCCGCATCCCACTCCCGTCAGCGCCAAGAATAGGCCGAAAACCGGAAGCCAATTTTGAATTTTGCCTACTGTCTTCCGCCTTTCGCCTTCCGCCTTCATTTTCAGCCCTCCAACACGATGTTGACCAGCCGGCGCGGCACCTGGATCACCCGCCGGACTGATTTGCCCTGAAGATAACCTTGAATCTTCGGATGCGCCAGAGCCTCCGTCTCAATCTGTTCGCCGCTTGCGTCCGCCGACACCGTAATTTTTCCCCTTACCCTGCCGTCCACTTGGACCACGATCAGCAACGCCTCCTCCTGCAAAGCCTCAGCGGAATACTCGGGCCAAGGGATCTCTTCGAGGCTCCGCCGATTGCCCAGGCTCTCCCAGAGTTCGCTCGTCATATGGGGAACAAACGGATACAGGAGAACAAGGATCGCTTCCAAACCTGCGCGGATCAGCGAGGCTCCCTCAGCCGTTGCCGACCCCTCTCTGGCCGCCAGGCTGAGCGCGTTAAAGAGCTCCATGACGCAGGCGATGGCAGTGTTGAAATGAAATCTCTCTTCGATGTCATCGGTGACTTTTTTGATGGTCCGGTGGACCAAGCGACGTAGCGCCGCGAGGCTTGGGGGGAGTCCCGGCGGATCGAGGTCCGGAGCCACACCGAGCAGCGCCTGCCGATGTTGACCCGCAAAGCGCCACAGTCGACTTAAGAAGCGGTGCGCGCCTTCCACCCCATGGTCGCTCCAATCCAGATCCTTCTCCGGGGGCGCGGCGAACAGCGTAAAGAGACGGGCCGTGTCCGCACCGTAGCGCTCGATCAGAAAATCGGGATCCACTACGTTTCCCTTGGACTTCGACATCTTGGCCCCATCTTTGATCACCATCCCCTGCGTCAGGAGATTGGTGAAGGGCTCGTCTAATTTGAGCCAGCCCAAATCGCGCAGAGCTTTCGTAAAAAAGCGCGCGTAAAGCAGGTGCAGGACGGCGTGCTCTATCCCTCCTATATATTGGTCGACCGGGAGCCAATAGGCCACCCGGGCTTTATCGAGCGGCCGGCGGTCTTCATCCGGGGAAGCGTAGCGGGCAAAGTACCAGGAGGACTCGACAAAGGTATCCATCGTATCGGTCTCTCTCTCGGCCGGACCGCCGCACTTGGGACAGGTGGTTAGAAAAAACTCCGGGAGTTTGGCAAGGGGGGAGCCGCCTTCGCCGCTAAATTCCACGTCGCGGGGCAAAATCACGGGAAGCTCGGATTCCGGGACCGGCAGCATTCCGCAGGAATCGCAATAAAGTATCGGGATCGGAGCCCCCCAATACCGCTGGCGGGAAATACCCCAATCCCTTAACCGATACCGGATATCCTTCTTCCCCCAACCCTTCTCCTCAAGGTAGTTTGCGATCTGCTCCCTTCCCTCGGCGCTGGGTAAGCCCGAAAAGGGCCCGCTCGCCGCCATCACCCCATCTTCCACATAAGCTTCCGTCATCTCCTCTGGCTTAAGCGTCTGGCCTTGCGGTTGAATAACGACACGGATCGGGAGGTCATACTTACGGGCAAACTCAAAGTCCCTCTGGTCATGAGCCGGAACGGCCATCACCGACCCGGTGCCATACTCCATAAGCACGAAGTTGGCCAGATAGACGGGGATCTTTTCTTGCGTGAAAGGATTCAGGCAATAAGCCCCCGTAAAAACCCCTTCCTTCTCCACCTCCTCCGTTCCCCTGCGCGCCTGACTGACCTTTTTCATCCGCTCGACAAAGCCTCTGACAATGCCCTGCTGCGAAGTCCCCTGGGGGAGCTCCAGCGCCAGCGGATGCTCCACCGCCAGGGAAAGGAAGGTGGCCCCGTAAATCGTGTCCTGGCGCGTGGTAAAGACATTCAGGCTTCCGTCCCGGCCCACAAACGGGAAGATAATCTCGGCGCCCACGGACTTCCCAATCCAGTTGCGCTGCATGGTCCGGACTTTCTCCGGCCAACCTGTGAGCCGATCCAAATCCCGCAGCAGCTCCTCCGCGTAAGCCGTAGTGCGGAAAAACCACTGCTCCAGTTCCCTCACCCCAACCTCCTCTTCGCAACGCCAGCAGCGCCCCCCTTCAACCTGCTCGTTGGCCAGCACGGTTTGACAGCGCTCGCACCAGTTGACCGTCGATAGCTTCTTATAGGCGAGCCCGCGCTGGAACATCTCGATGAAGAAGAGCTGCTCCCAGCGGTAGTAGCTCTCGTCGGAGGTGGCGAACTCGCGCCGCCAATCATAGCTGAAGCCCATCTTTTTGAGCTGGTCCCTCATGTAGGCGATATTCTCCGACGTCCACTTCGCCGGGTGGATGCCGCGCTCGATGGCCGCGTTCTCTGCCGGCAGCCCGAAGGCATCCCAGCCCATGGGGTGAAGCACGTTGTACCCCCTCATTCTCTTGTAGCGGGCGATCACGTCGCCGATGGAATAGTTGCGCACGTGGCCCATGTGGATCCTGCCCGAGGGGTAGGGGAACATCTCCAAAAGGTAGTACTTCGGCAGCTTCGGGTCCTCGCCGACCCGGAAGCTCTCATTCTCCTCCCAGATCCGCTGCCACTTTCCCTCTATCTTTTTCGGTTGGTATCTTTCCTCCATAGACTAACGCAGCGATGCCCAGAGAACATGCGGAATCTCCCTATTGTGCACATTGCAAGCCTTCAGTGCAACGGTTCCCCGCATGCGGGCACCTTATGCGCTCCTACAACAGGCTAAGACGGCCGACCCGAAGGAATTTTACGACAACTCCTTCCTGGATAACCTCAAAAAATGGGGTTTCTTCCAAAAAATTGGATGGGGCGGATAATATGGTTTAAAAGGGGCTCCGGTTAACGGACCTTAGAGCCTCGGCTAACGGTCGACGACCGCGATGGCTTCGACCTCGAAGAGAGCTGCAGGGTCATACAAACTTGTGACGACAACACCGGTGCTGGCCGGATAGGGAGGCTCAAAGAACTCTTTACGGACTTCGATTAGAATTTTGCGGTAGTCCGGGTGCGTGCTGTAGGTATTGATCTTGACGACGTCCCGCATTGTCGCCCCTGCTGCCTCGAGGGCCGCTTTGAGGTTCTGGTAACACAGTCGCGCCTGAAAATACGGATCCCCGGGACGAATGGCCTTATGTGATTCCGACCATTCCGGATGATCTTCCGAAACATTAGCGCACTGACCGGAGACAAAAATGATATTGCCTGCCTTGACCGCGTGCGAGTAAACAGAGGACTTATATAACGTCGCTGGATTGATGTATTCCTTCACGTTCGATTCTCTCCTTTCTTATCCTGCATAAGGAATGGTTACGGTAACGGTCGACCCTTTTCCGACTTCGCTCTCGACTTCCACCCTCCCTCCGATAAGCTCGGTAAATTGCTTTACAATACCCCGGGCTTCGGCCCTGCCCCGACCTTTTTGAGCTAGAATGGCCTTGTCGATCGACGCATCAGGTACTGTCTTGCCGATCCACCCCTCTCGATCCGGGTACCGGGCTAAAAGGTAATGACTATATGGATTGTACAAAATCAGTGCCCAAGTGTCTAACCTTGCGCTTGCCCGCCGGTCGAGATGGACGGCGTAAACAAGGGACGAATTCTGCTTCAAGGGGACTGGCTCCGAGAAGCGGTGCCTGTCCCCGTCCTTTCAGTTCAAGAAAAGCAACCGATATCACGCTCTGATAACTCCACCACGATATCGATATCACGAATCATACGCGGTACCGTATAAAAGTTTGCCGCGATGGAGCCCGTAACCATGTAGGGGATCTTGGCCCGGTTAAGGCGTCGGGTCACCTCTTTTAGAACCGCTAATTCTTCGGCATCCGCCATTCACAAGCTCCCCCGGCTGGGGTCCTTCGTCGCCCCTGTCCTCACTCCCGCTCCAGGCCCAGTTCCTCCCACATCCACCTGAAATCGTAGGCAGGCTCTCCTGCGCGGCGCTGGCGCTCTGCGTGGCTCTCAAAATCCTTCAGCAGCGTGATCAGCTTAGGACGCATGGTTTTCAAGCGGGCCGCGTGGCGCGGCGTGCGGTTGCCCAGGGCTTTAACCGGCTGGTCGAGCCACTCTCGATAGTGCCGTTCGTAGAACTCCCCGAGCAGTTTGTGCTGCAGCTCGGGAGGAATCTCCGGCTCTCTTCTTTGAGCCGGACTCGGCCCTCGCTTGAGCGCCTGGCCAACGTCCTCGTAGCTTATCGCCCTGAACCGGATAGCCTCTCCCAGAAGGCCTTCTAGAAACTCCCGCCCTCGCTCCGCCCGCTGCCGGGAGGTGGTTTCCAGGACCAGGCGATTCCCTTCTATTGAGAATGTGCCCAGGCTGCGCTCGAATGCCCCGGCCTTCTCCACCCACCCATAGCTTCCGTCACTATGGTCAACAAGCTCCGGACGACCAGCCAGGGACTTTGTCACGGAACTACGGTCGACCATGTCAAACAGGACCTTGCCGAAAATGAAGGGATCCCCCTCGGCCGTCATGATCTTGGGAAGAGGCCGGAGTGCCACCCGCTCCAGCCACAATTGATGAAAGACCGGCGCCATAGACTTGAAAAAGTCAGCGATACTCTTCTGCGGAAATTCGCGCGTAAAAATCCGGTGTGCCTTGCGGAGGCCCTTTAAAAGATCGTCTTTGGCCCCCGCCGGGTAGACGTGAGGTACGGTCTCAAAAACCACTTCCCCTTCCGCGCCGCGCCCGACCCTTGCGGCGATCACGTCCCAGGCCACGAGCTGCCGGGTGGCCAGGCGCTCCGGCACCCACATGCGCTTGTCCTCCCATAGGTCGCGAATCTCTATCCCCTCGTCGGGTTTCACGTCAAGGACCTCGTAGAGCCTGAGATGGCTACCCCGCATGCCCTCCAGGTATCTCCGCTCCCGGGAACTCAACCTCTCCCCCTCTCGCTCAAGGAAGAGATCCAGCAGCGTCCGGCTTTCGCCGAGGTTGAAATCGAAAACAAACCAACTGTGGTAAGCGAGATTCACCTGCTCGGAATCCATCACCTGGTTTAGTTCTTCATCCGGCTCTTCCGACAGCCAGTCGCCCCAAAAAAGTTCCAGCGCCGCCCTGTGCTTGTCATTGAACTCGGATCGGGCCGAAAAGCGCATGAGCTTCCCTAGTGCGCTGTCGCGCTCTCCCGAAGTGTACGTCCCGGCGGCCTCCTCTTTCCTCAGGCAGCACCTTTTGAACTTGAGCCCGCTTCCGCAGGGGCATGGATCATTTCGACCGGCCATATTTCTACCTCCACCCCCCCGCCTGCATCCAGTTTGCCGGTCTCATCAATAATTCAGTGCGCTCCATACCAACTCGCTCTGCCTCCAAAAGAAAGCCCCTTCATATCACAGATTTGTGTCATTCAGTGTCACGTGTTTTTGGCTTTTTTCGTCCCGGAAAACAGCTCTTGACGGCATACGATAAAGGCATATAATCAAGGCATAAGTAGGAGGCATCAGATATGCGCACCACATTGGCCATAGATGAAAAGCTGTTAGAGGAAGCCATGAAGTGCACCGGCGAGAAAACCAGGACCGCTGTAGTGAATCGCGCCCTGAAAGAGTTTGTGCGACGCAAGAAGCTGGAAGGCTTAAAGAGCTTGAGCGGCAAGATTCATATTGATCTGGATTGGCGAAAGATGGAAGCCGAAGAATTAAAGGCCATGAAAGAACACGAAAGGGTCCGGCGTGGTCGTCGCTGATACGACGGTTTGGATTGAGTTTTTTAACGATCCGGAATCCGAAGAAAAGCAGGTTATCGATCTCCTGATCGACGAGGACGACCTAGCTCTTGTAGGACCAGTCCTGGCTGAGCTTCTGCAGGGTTGTCGAACCGCAGGAGAGGCCAACGCAATACTTGATCATGTATCTGCTCTTCCCTTTCTAGAGATGAACGTTTCCGCATGGCGGCGGGCAGGAGAGCTCTCTTCCAGTCTGCGAAGGAAAGGAACCACCCTCCCGCTTATGGATGTCATCATTGCCGCGCTTGCCTTGGAACATGACGCGGAAGTTTTTACGATCGATCCCCATTTCAGGAGTATTCCCGGCCTGAAACTCCATCGCCCAAAGTAGGCCGCTATCTCCTTTCGTAAGCCTTCAAAGTCTTCGGCAAATCTTCTCTAACCTCTTTTTGGATCACCTTGATGAACTCTGCTATTGCGAAACGCAAAGAATTGTTGCAGAATCTGCGCGCTACTGATCCAAGGCTACAAAGGACATCTCCGGAAAAGGGAGATTGCGTGACAGTGACATGAGCGGATTTCTTGGAACCAACGCACTTCTCGAAGCAGACATCAATCTGGTTATTCAGCTTTTCATGGGAATTGCCCTGTTGGTAGGAATGATGCTTGCGCGTCGCAGGTGTTATCGTGCTCATGGCATTTGTCAGGGAAGCGTTATGATGCTCAACCTGGTTATGATCGCTTTGATAATGTTTCCGTCGTTTCGGGAAGGGGTGATCCCCGAGCTGCCCGGCAGGTTGCGCAACCCATATTATTCCGTTTCCACCGTGCATGCTGCACTGGGGATTACCGCGCAGTTGTTGGGCTTGTACATCGTCCTCCGAGCAGGCACCAACCTTTTGCCCCGGGCGCTTTGTTTTCAGAACTACAAGCTATGGATGCGGACAGAACTCGTGCTTTGGTGGGTCGTCATCGTTTTCGGCGTTGCCACTTATTATCTCTGGTATTAGGCTGGATTCATTTTGGACACGCCTTGAAGACCGCTCGGAAATTTCGCTAAAGCTCTTTGACCCCGCCCGTAACCGCAATCTGGTCCAGGACCCCGTTGATGAAGGTCGCCGAGTCGTCGGAACCGTAGCGCTTGCCGATCTCGATGGCTTCGTCCATGCTCACGTTGAGCGGGATATCCGGGCAGAACAAGAGCTCGTAGGTAGCGATGCGCAGAATCGTCAGGTCGACCTTCGCCATCCGGCTGAGCTTCCAGTTTTCCGCGCATTGCTCGATGAGCCGGTCGATCTGCTCTCTGTGAGTGATCACGCCGGAGATCAGACGCCGGGCGAAATCCCGCGCCTTAGCGCTCCCTTCAAAATGGCTCAAGAAAAGCTCCCGGGCGGCGGGCGAGGCCTCCCCGGTCATCTCCATCTGATACAAGGCCTGGAGGGCAAGCTCCCTACCCTTTCGCCTAATCCCCATAATGAAATACAAGGCTTTTAGCTATCAGCGGTCAGCTTTCAGTAAAGAAAGTTTCAGCTGATAGCTGACGTCCGGCTGCTGAATACTGGCTTTATTTTACGGGATTTCTTTGTTGAGGTTCGCCATCTCGATGGCCGTCAGGGCCGCCTCGAAGCCCTTATTGCCCATCTTCTCCCCGGCCCGCTCCATCGCCTGCTCGACGGTATTGGTGGTGAGAACGCCAAAAGAGATGGGCACGCGGAATTGCAGGATTGCATGCCCGATGCCTCTGGTCACCGCGTCGGAGATGTATTCGAAGTGAGGAGTATCGCCGCGAATTACAGCGCCCAGACATACCAGGGCATCATACTTTCCCGTGGCGGCCATCTTGTGCGCCAGGAGAGGGATCTCAAAGGCGCCGGGCACGCGCACGATATCGATGTCTTCCTCTTCCCCGCCGTGATTCCTTAACGCCTCCAATGCCCCTTCGAGCAGCTTGTCGGTCACGAAGTTGTTGAACCGGCTCACGATGATGCCTATCCGTAACCCCCGAGCATCCGCCTTCCCTTCGATTACCTTACCCATGGCTGCCCGTTTTCAAAGGGCCTGGCTAGCCCGGAAAGATCGGCCTCTATCCTCCTCAGCTCCCGGGTTTGGCCTCGAGCTTGGTCAAAAGATGCCCGAGCTTTTCCTGCTTCGTGCGGAGATAGCCGATGTTCGTCGCATGTGGCATTACTTCCAGGGGAACGCGCTCCACCACGGTCAGGCCGTACCCCTGCACGCCAACAATTTTGCGCGGGTTATTGGTCATTAAACGGATCTTTTGGACTCCCAGATCGCGCAGGATCTGGGCCCCGATCCCGTAATCCCTGAGGTCATCCTTAAAGCCTAACTGGAGATTGGCCTGCACCGTATCCATCCCCTGATCCTGCAGGGCGTAGGCCTTGATCTTGTTCGTCAATCCGATGCCTCGTCCCTCCTGATGCATGTAGACGAGCACGCCCTTGCCTTCCTGGTCGATCATCTTGAGGGACTGGCGGATCTGCTCCCCGCAGTCGCAACGCTCCGAGCCAAAGACATCTCCCGTCAGACACTCCGAGTGCATCCGCACCAGCACCGCCTCGTCCCTGCTGATTTCCCCTTTGACCAGGGCCATATGCTCAAGGGCATCGACGTTGTTGTCATAGACGATGGCCTTATAGATACCCCCATCAATGGTTGGAAAACCCGCTTCCGCGACCCGCCGCACCAAAGACTCGCTGCGCAGGCGAAAGGCGATAAGGTCGGCGATGCAGGCGATTTTAAGGTGGTGTTTCTCAGCGAAGCCGTCAAGATAGGGCGTCAGGGCCACCGAGCCATCATCCTGTAGGATCTGGCAGACGACTCCGGCAGGCTCGTAGCCGGCGAGCCGGGCTAAATCCACGGAGGCTTCAACGTGACCGGAGCGGACCAAGACGCCTCCTTTACGGGCCTGAATCGGAAAGACATAGCCCGGGGACATGAGGTCGGCGCGCTTTGTCTCTTTGGCGACCGCCGCCCTGATCGTCTTTGCGCGGCTGGCTGCGGAGGCGCCCAGGTCTCTCTCGGAGCGCGCGCAGATCGACACGCCGAAAGGGTGGCTCGGCGGAGCGCCACCTTCCTGAACCATAAGAGGAATGGCTAACTGCCTCATCCTTTCCTCGGTCAGAGCCAGACAGACCAAGCCGCGACCGTACAGAAGCATGAAGTTAACCGCCTCCGCGGTGATCGTCTCGGCAGCGACACAAAGAAAGCCCTCGCTATCATGGCCATCCTCATCCACCAGGACAATCGTCTTCCCGGCACGGACATCCTGGATGGCCTCTTCGATACTGGAAACCGGCATGGTCGTGGACTAAACGGGGTTAGAAAGCTAGAGTCAACTTAAAGGATCCTTGGAGCCAGCAGATGTTAGTTCACTTGCTTCCCAACAAGCGCTTGACATACTTCCCTATGATATCGACTTCAAGGTTGACTTTATCACCAACCCTGCGCTGGCGCAAATTCGTATGTCGGAGAGTATAAGGGATAATCGCGGCGGAAAAGCGCCGGTCTGTGCATTCATTGACGGTCAGGCTGATGCCATCCACGGCGACCGAACCCTTGGGGACAACCAGCGGTGCCAGGGGAGCGGGGACGCGAAACCAGAAGAAAGTGAAATTTCCTCTTTTCTTGACTTCCTCAATCACTGCCACCCCGTCGACATGGCCGGTGACCAAATGGCCTCCAAGGCGATCCTGAAGTCGCAGCGGTAACTCAAGGTTGACCGCGTCTCGGAGCTTGATCGACCTTAAATTCGTCCGCCTCAGAGTCTCCAGGGAAACCTCAACGGTAAAGCGTCCTTTGGCTTTTGCCACCACGGTCAAACAGGTCCCGTTCACGGCGACACTCGAACCCAGACCGATCGCTTTCGAAGGAAGGTGAGACTTGAGGGTAAGAACGCCGGAGCCGCGCTTTAGTTGCCACTCATGAACTCGACCCACGTCCTCGATGATACCGGTAAACATAAAATATCCCTCTTCTAACTATAATCGAGCCTGTTGATGATTGTCGAGTTTAGCTGATGACTAACTATAGCGAAGGAAAAAAGAAAATTACCATAATCCCCCCATCCCCCCTTTACAAACTGATCGTTAGCCATAACCTGGGTTACTG
>Ga0209342_10008240_pt1 | contig 10441 bp, 11 predicted proteins | sample RifCSP16_2_FD_184023 | JGI IMG/M metagenome (GOLD analysis project Ga0209342, IMG submission 184023) | Soil microbial communities from Rifle, Colorado - Rifle CSP2_sed 16_2 (SPAdes) (version 2) | ecosystem: Environmental > Terrestrial > Deep subsurface > Rock core/Sediment | place: Rifle... | reverse complement strand
GGTCAGCCGCAGGACCGCAGTCTCCGCGCCGGCCTCCGCCCGAGCCGCGGCGAACGCCTGCTCGATGAGCGCGAGGTTCGCCTGCTGGGCGTCGAGGTCGAAGCCCGCCGCCGCGGTCTGCACGAGCGCGAGCGCGGTCCGCTCGTCGCGCGACATCCACACGCCGGCGACGGTCGCCGGCCGCCCTTCGGTCCCGAACGTCGCGGCGAGGCGCAGGAGCTCGCCCGTCGGGTCGGCCGGCAGGGTGCGCCGCACCAGCGGCCCGGCCGGCGACGCGAGCGCCTGGTAGCCGCGCTCGAGCGCCGCGGCCAGCGCGGCGGGCTCGAACCGCTGCGCGTCGATGCCGGGGCTCAGGAGATACCGGTTCGCGAACAGGAAGTCGCGCTCCGCCGCGGCGAGGCGCGCCTCGCCGTTCGCGAGATAGGCGAACTCCGGCCGCCCCTCGAGCCGCTTCGCGAGCGCGCGGCTCACGGCCGCGAGGCTCTCGGCCGGCGCGCCTTCGATCCCGATCAGGACGAGGCGCGAGGTCACCCCGTCGCGCAGCTCGGCGACGAGCAGCCGCTGCAGCGGCGTCGCCGCATCCGGCAGGAACGCCGACATGTCCGCGCTGTACCGCGCGTTCGCGGCGACCCACGTGCCGGCGGCGGCGAGCACGAGCCAGACCGCCAGCGGCCGCGTCAATCGCCGCCCTTGGCGATGGTCATCACCGATCGGTCGCCGCTCGCCTCGAGGATCTCGATCCGCCGCACCCGCGCGCCGCTGCCGCCGATCAGGACCTTCTGCACGAGCTCGGCGAGCTCCGGGTCGCTCGGCAGCAGGTGCAGCCGCCAGTCGGGCCACGTGCCCTCGAGCTCGACGCGGTAGTGGCGGCGGAGCGCCGCGAGGTCGCCCGCGAGCGTGCCACGGATGCTCTCGATGGAGGCCCGCACCGCCGGGTAGTCCGCGAGCCGGAGCTCGAACCGCTCGCCCCGGGCGGCGCGCTCGATGACGACGGCGTCGCGATCGACGACGAGCCGTTCGTCGCGGGGCGAGCGCGTGTGCTTCTCGAGCCGGGCCGGGGCCGAGTAGCTCAGCGTGCCGCTCGACTCGATCGGCGCCTTCAGAAGCGCGCTGGTCTTCACTTCGGTGAAGCGGACCGTCCCGGGCCCGTGCCTGGCGAGCGCCGCCATCAGCCCCTCGAGCGTGAGCGGCGGATCGGCGGCCAACGGAGCCATCGCCCCGGCGACGAGCAGCATTGCGCACGCGAGGCGGGCGAGCGTTGCTAGTGTGGGATGGGCATGCAAGATTGCGTCGACCGCTCCTCCGGAATCGGCCCCAAGCATAACAAGCTTGCCCCCGACTTTGACGGAAGCGACTCGCCCGGGAGTTACACTTCGCTCGCCGGATGCCAACCGAAACCCAACGCAGGCGAGCGAACGAGCGGGCCGCGCTGATTCCGCACGAGATCCTGTCGCTCTTCGACGACAGCTTCGTCCGCTCGTGCGAGCTGCTCGAGGAGTACGTGGCGCGCCTCGCCGTCGCCGCGTTCCGGTCGACCGGGCTCGAACGGGCGTGCGCGGGCGCCGTGACCGTCGACGAGGCGGTCGCCCGCGCCGGCCTCGCTCCGGACATCGCGCGCGTGCCCGCCGCGTGGCTGCTCGCGACGCTCGCTGCGCGCGGCTGGCTCGAGACCCTCGACGGTGCCCGTTACCGGGCGGCAGGGCCGCTTCCGGCCCTCGATCCGAACGAGATCGTCGCCCAGCAGGAAGCGCACGATCCGAATTGCCTGCCCTCTTACCGGATCGCCGCGCTCGCCGCCGAGCGCTACCCGGCGGTCCTGCGGGGCGAGATCACCGGCGAACAGGCGCTCTTCGACCCCGAAGGCGTGAGCGCGTGGCTGAAGTACTTCTCGAACGCGAACCCGCTCTACGCGGTCAGCAACGCGATCGGGGCGATCGCCGCCGAGCGCGCCCTGCCCGCCGGCGCGGGCGCGGTGCTCGAGCTCGGCGGCGGCTTCGGCAGCGGCGCGGAGGCGCTGCTCGCGCGGCTCGACGCCGCCGAACGCCGGCCCGAGGTCGCGCCGTACCGGTTCACCGAGCTCGCCCCGATGTTCCTCCGGCGCGCGGAGCGGACGCTGCGCGCGCGCTTCCCAGGGAGGCTGCTCGAGTTCGGCGCGCTCGACATCAACCGGCCGTTCGGCGAGGCGGGGATCGCGCCCGGTGCGTACTCGCTCGTGTACGGCGTCAACGTCGTGCACGTCGCGCGCGACCTCGCGGCGACGCTGGGCGAGATCCGTACCGCGCTCGGCGATGGCGGGATGCTCGTGGTCGCCGAGTGCGTGCGGCCGTTCGCCGGGCGGCCGGTCTACGTCGAGCTCGCGTTCAACCTGCTCGGCGCGTTCCGCGACGCCGTGCTCGTTCCGGGCTGGCGACCGAACGGCGGGTTTCTGACGCCCGAGCAGTGGCGCTCCGCGCTCGAGGCGAACGGCTTCGCGGACGTCGCGGTGTTTCCCGACATCGCCGCGATCCGGGAGGTCATCCCGCAGTTCGTGGTCGCGGCGATCTCGGCGCGGCGCGCATGAGCGCGCCGGGCCGCCCCAAGCGCGAATCCTTGGCGCGAAGCGACAAGGTAGCCCAATGAGCGCGGTCACCCTGAACAGTGCGTACTTCGAGGGGCACTTCCCGGGGCGGCCGATCCTCCCGGGCGTGGCGCTGCTCGCGATCGTGCTCGAGACGCTGGCGCGGGACACCGGGCGTGCGGCGGCGCTCCGCGCGATCCCGTACGCGCGGCTGCGACGGCCGGTCGGTCCCACGGACGCGCTCGCGGTCGAGGCGCGGGACAGCGAAGGCGGCCGCGTGCGCTTCGACGTGAGGTGCGACGGCGCGCTGGTCGCCAACGGCGAGCTGATTCTCGGCCCTCCGGGCGAGACCGGCACCGCGACGGCGCGCGCATCGCGTGCTGCCGGCGCAGCACCGGAGGTCGCGTCGCTGGTGCCGCAGCAGCCGCCGATGCGCTTTGTCACCGCGATCGTCGCGGAATCCCCGGACGGCCTCACGTGCGCCGCGCGGATCCCTGCGGCGTGCGCGCTCGTCTCGGAAGGAAGCGCCCCGGCGCTCGTCGCGCTCGAGGCGGCGGCGCAGACGGCGGCCGCGTGGGAAGGGATGCGGCGCTGGCACGAGGGCGACGCCGCTTCGCCGCGCATGGGCTACCTGGTGGCGGTGCGGGACGTCGACTTCTTCGCGGCGCGCATCCCGGCGGACGAGCCCCTGCTCGCCTCGGCGCACCTCGCCGCGACGGCGCCACCGCTCATGCACTACGCCGTCGAGGTGACGCTCGCGGGGCGGCTCATGCTGCGCGGGACGGTCGCGACGGTGCTCGCCGACGAGCTCGTGGGCTAGTCCGGGTGAGCCTGTCCGCCACGGCTCCTGGTGCCGCAAAGCGCGTCGTCGAGCGGGGCTCACGCGGGGTTTCGTCGAGCTCAACTGCTTGAGCTCGACGCCGCGTGAGCCGGCGCGCCTTGTAAGGCGCGCCGTGGGGGCCGTTCACCGACGACTGCGGCACAAGGAGCCGCGCCGGCCGGGCTCACCCTGCCGCGCCGCTTACGCCCCGGGCCAGATCTCCCGGAACACGAACCACTGGTGCGGGGCGCGCCGGATGCCCGCCTCGATCTCGCCGGCAACGCGGCGCATCGCGACCTCGAGGTCGGCGGCGCGGTTGGCGGTGCGCGCCACGTGGATCGGCGGCCGGAACACCATGCGGACGCCGCGCCGCCCCTCGCGCAGCGCGAAGACCGGCAGCATCGGCACGTCGGCAGTCCGCGCGAGCGCGGCGGGACCCGCCGGGACCGCGAACGGCCGGCCGAAGAGCGTCGCCTCGACGGTCCGGCCGCCGGCGCGCGGACGATCGGCCTGGATCGCGACGATCTCGCCCCGCTGCAGCACCTCGGCGAGCGCCATCCCCTGCAGCGGGTCGCCGTTCTGGAAGTGCATCGTGTAGTGCGCGCCCTGGACGGCGGCCACGCTCTGCCTGATGAATGCCTGCGCGCGCGGATCGACCTCCGGCTCGCGCACCAGATGCACGTGGCGCGCCTCCCGCGCCGACGCCACCATGGATCCGACCTCATAGAGCCCCAGATGGGCGGTGACCATGACGAAGCCCTGTCCGGACTGCGCGACCGCGTTCCAGTGCTCCATCGCCTCGACCTCGACCGCGAACGGCCGGTCGGTGACGAGACGCTCGTAGCGCTCGGTGAGGCACCACGCAAAAGAGTGCATGGTGCGGAAGATGCGCCGCTGCCGCTCGAGCCAGCCGCAGGGACCGAGCACCGGAACGAGGTTCGACGCGATCGCCCGGCGGATGTTCAGGAGCGCGATGAAGAAGAAGACGGTGAAGACACCCACGAAGGGCGCGAGCGCCCACGCGGGCAGGCTCGCGACCGCCCACCGATGGAAGCGGTACCAGAAGAGGCCGGTGACGTGGAAGTCGCCGAGGAGCCGCGCCGCCCAGCCCTTTTCCGGGGCATGGGGCGGCGGTGCGCCCGGCCGGGTCACCGGCAGCTGGGCCTGCGTCATCGCCGCGCTCGCTTGACCGCCAGCGTCCCCAGGTCCTCGGCCGTGAGCTTGCCGGTCGCATTGCGGGGCAGCCGGGCGACGAGACGGAGCGGTCGCGGCAGAAACGCCGGGTCGACCCGGCGCCGCAGCGCCTCGCGCAACTGCCGCGAGCCGAGGCCCGGTGCGACGACGAATGCGGCGAGACGCCTCACCCCGGTCCCGTCGTCCTCGGGGACGACGAACGCGCCGTCCACCACCCCGGGGATCGCCAGCAGCTGGGCGTTGAGACCGGCGAGCGAAGCGCGCTTGCCCGCCACGTTCACGACGTCGCTCGCCCGCCCGCGCAGCGCGAAGCGCTCCCCGTCGAGCACATCGATGAGGTCGCTGAACCGGGCCGGCGCGGGGACGTGGCCGCTTTCCGCCCACCACCCCTCGCCGTCGCTGCGCAGCGAGACGCCGGGCAGCAGACGCCACGTTTCGCCTTCCAGCGTGCGACGGCTGGCGACCATTCCCGCCTCGGTGAACCCGTAGATCTCGAGCACCGGCGCGCGGTAGCGCTTCTCGGCCCGCGCCGCCGCCTCCGCCCCGAGCGGCGCGGTGGCCGAGACGACGCATGCGAGCGGCGGCAGCTCGGTGTCGTCCATGTCGAGGGCGCGCAGATGCACCGGGGTCGTGATCAGGACCCGCGGCGCCGGAACCCGCGCGAGCGCCTCGCGCACGTCGCGGGGGTAGAACGGGCGGCCGCCTTCCATCGCAAACCGGTGCTGCAGCACCAGCAACACCGTCGACTCGAGACCGTACATGTGCTGCGGCGGCACGGTGCCCACCAGCGTCGCCCCGGCCAGCCGGTCGATTCCGAGGGCCTGCGCCTCCGCGCGCGCGCCCTGCGCGAGCGCGCCCCAGAGCTTCACGTGCGGCGTGGGCGCGCCGGTCGTGCCGGATGTGAACGCGATCGCGGCCACCTGCTCCGGCGGGAACGCCGGCACTGCCGGATCCCCCGCGCCGGGCGCGAGGTCCGACGGGTAGGGAACGGTCTCCAGGGAACACCATTCCACCGCTTCGTCCGCGAGGCAGTACAGGTCCGGGTGGACGCGGGCCAGCCCGGCGAGGAACTCGGGCGTGCGGTGCGACGGCAGCAGGCTCACCTGGCCGCGCGCGAGCGCCGCGCCGAACGCCACCGTGAAGCGATAGCGGTCCACGCAGAGGTTGACGACGTGCTCGCGATCGGGCAGCCGTGCGGCGAGCGCCGCGACGTCGGCCACGAAGTCGAGGATGGTGATCCGCCGCTCGCCGGAGTAAGCGAAGAGGTCCGTGGCGGGCCGCGGCACGACCAGTGGGATGCGCGGGGTCGGCGCGGCGCGGCTCACTTGGTTCGCGGCATCGAGCCGAAGTAGCCCGCCTTCACCAGGCGCTCGAGCAGCCTGAGCGGCGGGACGTGCTCCAGCGCCGGAAACCGCCGGCGGCGGTACGCGTACTCGGCGGCGAACATCAGCGCGAAGAGGGGCGTGGCCAGCACGTTCGAATAGAACGACCACACCGCGAGCGGCGCGAGCGCCGCGAGCGCGGCGGACACCGCGGCGTTCGCCGCGAAAAATCCGCACCAGGCCCAGGTCACGTGCCGCGTGTAACGCACGACCTCCGGGTCGAGCCGGCCGCGCACGAAGCGCGCGATCGCGGTCACGAGCGGCTCGCGCCCGGGCGCGAGCGTGCGGCCGAAGAACCAGACGAGCAGCAGGTTGATCGCCAGCGGCGGCACGAACACCGCGTAGGGTCCGCTCGCGCTCGCGTACCAGGCGAGCCCGATCGCGCCGAGGACTGCGGCCAGCTCCACGCCCGCGGCGGCGCCGGCGCGGAGCACGGCGAGCGCCGTGGCGACCGCGAGCACCCACCCGACCGTCGCCGCGACCGCGCCGGCATGGTCGGCGAGGATCAGCGCGTGGAACGCGAACGGGAACGCGGCGAGCGCCGCACCGGCGAGAACGAGGCCCGGACGCCGCATGCGCCGGCCGCTCCGGTTACTTCACGCGCCGCGACCGGACGTACGCGCTCAGGCTCCGGAGCGAGCGGAAGATCTTGTCGTTGTCGGGATCGTCCGACCGGAGCTGGACGCCGTACGCCTTGGAGATCGCGAGCGACATCTCGAGGATGTCGATCGAGTCCAGGCCGAGACCCTCGCCGTAGAGCGGCGCTTCGGGGTCGATCTCGTCGGGCTTCAGGTCCTCGAGGTTGAGGGCGGTGACGACGAGCCGCGCGAGCTCGAGCTCGTCGGGGCTCAGCGCCCGCCCTTCGGGTTCGGGGGCGCCGGTGGCGGGAACGCTTTTCAGCTGCTGCATCGGTGTCCGTCTTCTCGTGTAGGTGTTGTGCGGGGCTGCTCCCTCCTGCCCCGCCCGTCGGGGCGGTCCCATTGCCATGCCGACGGGATATCAGGCCCTATATATCACAACCGGCGCGCCGTTCAATCGGCAGATGATCGGCGGGATGGCGTTGTGCGCGCCGCCGTACGAGTGATCGCGCTTGCGCGACACGCCGCTCCCCTCGCCCGCGTCAGCGGGAGAGGGGCTGGGGGTGAGGGCTCGCGTCCTTCATGCGACCTTGCGCCGGCGGATCGAGGCGATCCCCGCCTTCAGCTTGGGGGCCGCGTACTCGACGATGAGCTCGCCCAGCAGCCCGACGTCGCGGCGGCGCGCGCCGGCCGGCCGCGAGACGAGCGCGATGCTCCGCGCGGGCACGCGGGACGCGAACGGCCGCGCCACGAGCGCGGTGCCGTTCAGGAGGCCCGCCTTCAGCGTCATCTCCGGCAGCAGCGTGACGCCCAGGCCGCCTTCGACCATCTGGACCAGCGTGGCGAGGCTCGTCGCCTCGACGGCCGGCCCCTCCCCCGGCCCGCGCGCGCCGCACGCCACGATCGCGTGGTCGCGCAGGCAGTGCCCCTCCTCCAGCAGCACGATGTCCCGCGGCGCGAGCCGCTCGACCGCGACCGCCTTCTCGCGCGCCAGCGGGTCGTCCTCACGCGCGACGAACCAGAACTCGTCGCGGAAGAGCTCGCGCACGGCGAGCTCGCCGGTGGCGTAGGGCAGCGCGATCAGCGCCGCGTCGAGCTCCCCCGCGCGGAGCCGGTCGAGCAGCCGCTCGGTCAGGTCCTCGCGCAGGTAGAGCTTGAGGCGCGGATAGCGGCCGCGCAGCTTGGGTGCGAGCACCGGCAGCAGAAACGGCGCGATCGTCGGGATGATGCCGAGCCAGAACGGGCCGGCGAACGGCTCGGCGGCGCCGCGCGCGGTCGCGACGAGATCCTGCGCCTGCGCCACCAGGGCCCGCGCCTTCGCGACCACCGCCTCGCCCGCGGGGGTGAGCCGGACGCGGCGCTTGTCCCGCTCGAGGAGCGCGACGCCGAGCAGGCCTTCGAGGTCCTTGATCCCCGCGGACAGGGTCGACTGCGTGACGAAGCACGCCTCGGCCGCGGCCCGGAAGTTGAGGCGGTCGGCGACGGCGACGAGGTAGCGGAGCTGGCGAAGCGACGGGAGCGCGTTCACTCGGGGGGCGATGCCTTGATCGAGCGGCCCGATCACTGTAACCGAAAAATCCCGTTGGATCGATGCCCGCGCGCACGGCACACTCCGCAGCACTTCGAATTCAACCGTTCAAGGAGACTGCAATGCTCACCATTGGCGATCGGCTGCCGAAGTTCGACCTCCAGGCCGTCGTGGCGCTGGAGCAGGACAAGGCCTTCAAGCGCATCACCGAGGCTTCCGACCCGGGCAAGTGGAAGGTGATCTTCTTCTGGCCGAAGGACTTCACGTTCGTGTGCCCGACGGAGATCGCCGCGTTCGGGAAGCTCGACCGCGAGTTCAACGACCGCGACGCCGTGATCTACGGCGCGTCGACCGACAGCGAGTTCGTCCACCTCGCGTGGCGCCGGCAGCATCCCGACCTCAAGGACCTGCCGTTCCCGATGCTGGCCGACATCAAGCGCGAGCTCGCGGCCGCGTTCGGCATCCTCGACAAGCGCGAGGGCGTGGCGCTCCGCGCGACGTTCATCGTCGATCCCGAGGGCGTCATCCGCTTCGTGTCGGTCCACGACCTCAGCGTCGGCCGCAACGTCGACGAGGTGCTCCGCACGCTGGACGCGCTCCAGAGCGACGAGCTCTGCCCGTGCAACTGGCAGCAGGGCGACCAGTTCCTCAAGGCCGCCTGAGGCGAGGAGCAAACCCATGTCCCTTCAAACGCTGCAAACGTTGCGCGATCGCCTGCCCGAGTACGCCAAGGACCTGAAGCTCAGCCTCGGCACGCTGGCGGGCGAGACCGTCCTCGACGAGACCCGGAAGGCCGGCACGTTCGTCGCCGCCGCGATCGCCTCGCGCAACCGCGAGGTGATCGAGGCGGTGGTCGCCGAGTTCGGCCCGCGGCTGGATCCGGCCGCATTCACGGCCGCCAAGGCCGCCGCCGCGATCATGGCGATGAACAACGTCTACTACCGCTTCCTGCACCTCGTCGAGGACGAGGAGTACGCGAAGCTTCGGGCCGGCCTGCGCATGAACGTCATCGCGAACCCCGGCACCGCGCGCGACAACTTCGAGCTGTGGTCGCTCGCGGTGTCCGCCGTCAACGGCTGCGGCCGGTGCATCACCGCCCACGAGAAGGTGCTGCGCGAGGCGGGCCTGACCCGCGAGCAGATCCAGGCGGCCGTGCGGATCGCCGCGGTCGTGCACGCGGTCGCGGTGACGCTCGAGACCGAGCCGGCGGCGGCGATGCAGCCGCTCGCGGCGGCGGCGTAAGCGAGACTAGGGGACGAGGAAGCGGGCGACCGCCGCCTCGTTCCACGCGAGCCCGTTGCCCGGGCGCTCGGGAATGATGGCGTTGCCCTCCCGGAGCTCGAGCGGCTCGGCGAGGATCGGGCTCGCCCAGTCCATGTACTCGAGCCAGTGGGCGGTCGGCGTCACCGCCATCAGGTGCGCCGAGACCTCCGGGAAGAGATGCGTCGAGATCGGCAGCCCGCGCGGCTCGGCGAGCGCCGCCGCGCGCAGCCAGCCGGTGACGCCGCCGATCTTGCCGAGATCGGGCATGAAGAGGTCGCAGGCGTTCGCGTCCAGCGCCTTCTGCATGTCGTGCACGCCCCAGCAACTCTCGCCGATCTGGATCGGCGTCGCCGCGGCGGCGGCGACGCGCGCGCAGCCGGCGTAGTCGTCGAACCGCACCGGCTCCTCGATCCATGCGAGGCCTTCGGCGTCGAGCGCCCGGGCGCGTGCCTCGGCCTCCGGCGGCAGCAGCGCCTGGTTGTAGTCCGACATCAGGATCACCGCATCGCCGACGGCGCGCCGCACTGCGCGGACGACCGCGACGTCCTCGGCGATCGTCGGATAACCGAGCCGCACCTTGATCGCCTTGAAGCCCGGGACCGCCAGCTCGACGGATTCGGCGGCCGCACGCTCGGCGCCGATGAGGCCGAGTCCGTTCGAGTTGTAGGCCGGAATCGGTCGCGGCACGCCGCCGAGAAATCGCGCGAGCGGCAAGCCCGCCGCCTTGGCCGCGACATCCCAACAGGCGACGTCGATGCCCGAGAGCGCGAGCGCCTGGAGGCCCTGCACGCCGAGGAGCGCGAGCCGCTTGCGGAGCTTCTGCTCGATCGTGATCGGCGCGACGGGGTCGCCCTTGAGCAGTCCGCCGAGCGCCTCGAGGAGCTGCGCGAGCGGCTTGGCGGCGAAGGGCGCGGGCGTCCAGGCGTAGCCCGCGCCGGTGATCCCTTCCTCCGTCTCGAGGTCGATGAGCACGATCGACGCATGGGTGATCGCGCCGATCGCCGTGGCGAGCGGCCGGCGCACCGGGACGCTCAGCGCGCGAGCGCGAACGGCGCGGAGGCGCGGGACGGATGCGGTCATGGGGTCTCCTTGCTCGAGCTCGACGTCCCGCCCATGCGT
>Ga0209342_10008239_pt1 | contig 10441 bp, 8 predicted proteins | sample RifCSP16_2_FD_184023 | JGI IMG/M metagenome (GOLD analysis project Ga0209342, IMG submission 184023) | Soil microbial communities from Rifle, Colorado - Rifle CSP2_sed 16_2 (SPAdes) (version 2) | ecosystem: Environmental > Terrestrial > Deep subsurface > Rock core/Sediment | place: Rifle... | reverse complement strand
GCGGGTGGGACGATGGTGCTCGGCCCATTGGGTATCTCCCGTGAACAACCGGTCGTCGTCATGAGGGAGACCATCGAGATCCTGCGCCGCCTCTGGTCCGGCGAACCAGTCACCTGGAAGGGGGAGCGCTTTCACCTCGATCGGGCCCAGCTCCACATCAACGGCGGTTTCTCGATCCCAATCTTTATGGCGGTCCGGGGCCCCCGTTTGCTACGTGTGGCAGGTCAGATGGCCGACGGCGTGGTCCTGATAGCGAAGTTCGACCTGGGCGACGCACTGGCGACGGTTGTGGAGGGCCGCGGCGATCGGACCGGCGAATTCACCCGGGCCTATCTCGATCGGCTGACGTTCACGCCCGCCATGCTCGAGGAGGCAAAGAGCCTGTACTCCTATGCACTCCTCGACTCGCCCGAGCGGCTGCTGCACAACCTCGGCCTCGACGAGGGCGCGATCGATGCCCTCAAGCAGGCCGTTGCCGACGGGGGTCCGGCGGCCGCCACCGCCCTAGTCACTCCGGACATGGTGCGTGCCTATCAAATCGCAGGCACGCCGGAAGAATGCCGGCAGGCGCTGTCCGAGCTGGTTGCATTACACGAACTCGACCTGTTCATGATGAATATCATCTCTTCCGGGCTCGACACCAACACCCGGCTGCTCGAGGACGTCCGGGAGATCATCGCCGTGGAGGTGGCATGAGTGACAAGGTGTTGACAAACGGCCTGCTCCCGGACGGCCGATCAGTTGATATCGCAATCGCCGATGGTGTGATCGAAGCAGTCGAGCCGGGGGGAACCTCACGGCCACAGGTCGGAACCGAGATCGTCGATCTGGACCACCGGCTGCTGGTGCCAGCCTTTGGCGAGCCACACGCGCATCTCGACAAGGCCTATCTGGCGGACGAAGTCCCAAACGTGAGCGGCGATCTGATCGGGGCGGTCGAGGCGATTCTGAAATCGTGGCCGCGACTGCAGCTCGAGGACATCGTGACGCGGGCGACCATGGCGGTCCGCCGCCTGGTGGCATCCGGAACCACCGCCATCCGCACCCATGCAGACCTCAACCCCGTGGGCGGCATGAAGTCGGTTGAGGCGCTGGTGGCCGTCAGGGAAGCGGTGGCGCATTTGTGTGACGTCCAGGTGGTTCCGCTCAGCCTGCCGGTAACCGGCGAGCAGGGCCCGATCGGGCGCCGGCTGCTCGATCAGGCACTCACGACCGGCATCGACATCGTCGGAGGATGCCCGCATCTCGAGCACGATCCACTCGCCGCCATCGACATCGCCCTCGACGCCGCCGTCGAGTCCGGCTTGCCGGTGGACCTCCATTTCGACGAGGTGCTCGACGAATCGGTCCAGCATCTCCCCGAGCTGGCCCGGAGGGTGATGGTGCGGGGATTGGAGGGTCGGGTAACGGCGTCACATTGTGTGAGCCACGGTCTGCTCCCACCTGACCGGCAGCGGGAGGTCGGTCGGCTCCTGGCGGATGCGGGGGTGGCAGTTGTCACCAATCCTCGCACCAACCTCTTCCTGCAGGCCCGTGGCATCAACCAGGCACCGCCGCGGGGGCTGGCCGGCGTACGTGCCCTGCTGGATGCCGGAACGACGGTGGCGGCCGGGGCCGACAACGTTCAGGACCCCTTCTATTTCATCGGACGATCCGATGCACTGGAGACGGCCACCTTCCTGGTCACCGTCGCTCATCTCACTATTGAGGAGGCCTGGGAGCTGGTGGGGCCGGCCGTCCGGCGAGTGCTCGGGCTTGCGTCGGTCGCAGTCGAAGTGGGGGCACCCGCCGAGCTGGTGGCCATTCGGGCGGGGTCGATCCGCCAGGCAATCGCCGATCAGCCGGTCGACCGGCTCGTTTTTCATCAAGGGAGGCTCGTGGCACGGACCACCGCCGAGACCTGGGTGGCCTAACCCTCTGAAGGGTACACCGCTGCGGTGCGACGTTGTGTCCTGAAAGGGCGCGCCCGGCGTTTCGCCGGTGCCAACTGGGGCACGGCAACCTCACCGCCAAGATGATCATTCACTATGGACGTCATGACCGGCGGCCGGATGTGTCTGGGGATCGGAGCCGGCTGGAAAGAGGACGAGTGGCTCGCCTACGGCTACGCCTTCCCTTGCGCCCGGCAACGCCTCGCCACCCTGGAAGAACAGGTCCAGGTGATTACGTCCAAGATGGGGCCTGGTCGGGCGAGTTTCCACGATGAGCATGCCTCGGTGGACGGTGCCATCAATGTGCCGAAGCCGGTGCAGGAGCCGCGGGCGCCGATCATGGTGGGAGGCAACGGCCCCTACATCACCTGGCGGCTGGCCGCCCGCTCCGCCGACAAGCTCAACCTCGACGGCATGACACCCGTCTGGGTTCTCGACGACACCGGCCGTAAACCCCATCTCCTTACACCCGGGAATGGGCATAGCGAGCTTGTCGACGGCGACCGGCGGTGCCAGCATGTCGCGAATGGTGAGGGTATTCATCGCTCGCACCCAGCGGACGGACCGTGTCGGCGCCAAGTAAGCTCGAAGCTCCCGATGGGAGGAGCCCCGGTGGAACATGCAGGACGGGTAGTGGCGGTCACCGGCAGCGGACAGGGCACCGGTATGGCCATCGCCGACGCCTTCGCGCGGGAGGGGGCAACGGTTGTGGTCTCGGACATCAACCCGGAAACGGCCGCCGACACCGCCGCCCGGATCGCCGGGGTCTACGGGGTGGAGGCCCTGGCGTGGACAACCGACGTGGCCGATCCCCGGCAGTGCGCCGATCTCATATCCGCTGTCTTCGAGCGCTTCGGCGGTCTCGATGTGCTCGTCAATTGCGCCGGGATCTTCAGCCGGGTGCCGGCGGTAGACATTGACGCGGAGGAGTGGAGCCGGGTCTTCGACGTGTGCCTGCACGGAGCCTTCTATTGCTCCCGGGAGGCCGCCCGTCGCTGGATGGCCGATGACCGTCCGGGCGTAATCGTCAACATCAGCAGCACCGCCTCCACCCACAGCTCACCCGGCACGGCCGCCTATTCGGCGGCCAAGGCCGGTCTCTCCATGCTCACTCGCGCGCTTGGCGTGGAGTGGGCTCCTCACCATATCCGGGTCAATGCGGTGGCCCCCAGCCACATCAACGTCGAGCGGCTGCGCCAAGTCGGCGAGGCCGGCATCCTCGACCTGGGGGCGATCGCCCGTTCGGTGCCGATGGGACGCATTGCCGAGCCGGAGGAGGTGGCCGACGCGGTGCTCTTCCTCGCCGGCGACAAGGCGAGATTCGTCACCAGTCAGGTGCTGTTTGTCGACGGCGGGTTCAGCGTTCCCCCGATCTACCGCTACGAGCAGAGCTGAGGCTCAGCCGGCCCGGACGTGCGAGTAGGCGAGGGGGAAGAGGGCATAGAACATCGCTGCTTTCAGGAGCTTGGTGACGTCCACCTGGTCGTTTGGCGTGTGAGCCCACACCTCCTCCATCGGGCCGAATCCGAGCGACGGGATGCCCGCCTCGCCCGCCGAGTACGAGGCGTTTGTGCTGAACTGCCACACGTCAACGGGGGGTGGTTCCCCCCATAGGGCGGCGTAGGTCAAGAGCCCGGCGTGGATGAGGGGGTTGTCCTCTGCCAGCAGCCAACCGGGGAAGAAAGCGGGCCCGGTCAGGTCGACGCCGGTCCAGGTCCGGATCGACTGTCGGGGAATCTCCACGATGGCTCCGTGGCGCTCGACCGCCCGGCGGATCTCGGTCAGCACGCTGTCGGGCGTCTCACCCGGGGTGAGGCGCCTGTCGATGGTGGCTTCGCACCAGCTGGGAACCGTGTTGGGGGTGTGTGGCGAGGCGATCATCGTCACCACCTGGGTCCCGTGGCCAAGTACCGGGTCGGTGGGCAGCGACAGGGCCAACACTTCCAGGTCGTCGAGGACGCGCCGCATCGTCAGGATGGCGTTGCTGCCCAGTTCGGGGGTGCTGGCGTGGGCGGCCCTCCCCCGAACCCGGATCTTCAGCTCGCAGCGGCCCCGGTGGCCGCGTCTCAGCGTGAGGTCGGTGGCCTCGGCTATGAGCACCGCGTCTGGAACGGGAAAGCCATCCTTCTCGATCAGATGGCGCATGGCGAAGCCTTCTGCGTCTTCCTCGAGCGTGGCACCCTGCACGGTCACGGTACAGTCACCGGTCAGTTCGAGCCGGCCGGCCAGGCAGCCACCGTACACAATGGCGGCTACTCCGCCCTTGCAGTCGGAAGCACCCAGCCCGTAGAGCTTGCCGCCCGTCAGCGTGGGTTCGAGCGGCGGGTACGGCCACTCCTCTTCATCGGCGACCTCGTTGTGATCCAGGTGGGCGTCGTAGAGCAGGCGGAACCGGCCGTTGCCGACGGTGGCGAGCGCGTCACCGGCGCTGCTCATACGGACCTCATGCATGCCGCAGCCCCGCATTTCCTCGAGGGTGCGCTCCACCGCTTCGCCTTCCTCGCCGGTGTAACTCCGCCGCCGGATGAGGTCCGAGAGAAAGTCGACCTGAGCTTGAGCGATCGACGGCGCCTCGGCCTTTACCCGCTCGGCTGCCTCCGCCAGGTGGGTAGGGACGACGAGCCCTCCCGCGGCCGCGCTCAGCTCCGTCCACCCATCGTGAGGGCCATGAGTGCCTTCTGCACGTGCAGGCGGTTTTCCGCCTGCCGGTAGATGACCGACTGGGGGCCGTCGATGACGTCGTCGTCGGCCTCGTGACCGCGGTCGATGGGCATGCAGTGCATGTAGGCGGCCCGGGGCCCGGCCAGCTTCATCCGGTCGGCGGTGGCCCGCCACGACCGGTTCTTGGCTGCCATCGCCTCCACCTCGTCCTGGTTCTCGGTGACCATGATCGGACCCCACGACTTGGGGTACACGAAGTCGGCGCCCTCGAAGGCGGCGTCCATATCATGCACCTCTTCCAGCTTCACGCCGGCCTCCGCGGCGTTGGCTCGGGCGGTTTCCATCACATCGGGCATCATGTGGTAGCCCTCCGGATAGGCGAGTGTGACGTCCATGCCGAAGCGGGGCATCAGCATGACTAGCGACTGTGGCACGCTGAGCGGCCGTACGTACTTGGGGGCGTAGGTCCAGGAGATAACGAACTTACGGCCCCGCAGGTCACGCCCGTAGAGCTCCTGGAGTGTCATGAGGTCGGACATCGCCTGGCAGGGGTGGTCGACGTCGTCCTGCATACTGATGATCGGAGCGTCGGCGTGCTTCGCGATCTCGTACAGGTACTCTTGCCCCACCCCGGTCGTGCTGTTGCGGATGGCGATGCCGTGACCGTAACTGCTGAGAACGATGCCGGTGTCCTGAGCATTCTCGCCGTGGTCGATCTGGGTGGCCTTTGGGGTGAGATAGATGGCGTGCCCGCCCAGCTGGGTCATCCCGGTCTCGAAGGAGTTGCGAGTGCGGGTGCTCTCCTCGAAGAAGAGCATGTAGAGGGTCTTGGCCCGCAGGATGTGGTCGTGGGGTACTCCCATCGCGAAGTCCTGCTTCAGTCGGAACGCCAGGTCCAGGACGGTAACGAGATCGTCGACGGACCAGTCCTGGGTGGTGATGAAGTCCTTTTCGCAGAGCGTCGTGTTCACTGTTCAACCTCGCGGTGCGGCGGCATGTCGTGCCGATGGCTCGGCGACACCAAGTTAGTCTCTTCCGCCTTCCGATATCTCCTGGGACCGACCCGTGGCGGCTGTAGCCGGAGTAGAGTCGGAAATCGGGCCGTCCCAACCAGCCGTGGAGCGTTGATGACATCTGACCAGATCAGTCGACGTAACCTCACCGGCGAAAGGGATGCGCTCCTCATGGCCCAGGCCCGGCATCAGCTCTACTCCTCACCGCTCGTCATCAGCGCGACTCCATGGAGTATCTCTACGGCCTCGACGGCAACCAATATCGCGATTGCTTCAGCGGGATCCTGGTGACCAGCCGCCTGCCCGAACCGGCCCACCCGACCGGCGAGCGGTTCGCTGAGGGCCTCGGTGCCGCCATCGAACCCGGGCTCACCGGCAAAGTACGAGGGAGGGACGTGTTCCTTGGGATGGAACTGGTACCGAACCACGAGACACGGGAGCCGGCCACCGACGAGGCGTTCGCCCTCATCGAGAGACGCCGTGAAAACGGCCTCCTGGTCGGCAAGTCGGGCCCCTGCGGCAACGTGATTCGCATCGGACCACCGCTGACCATTTCCGACGACCATGTCGCCCGGGCACTTGAGACCCTCGGAGACGCTTTCCGACTCGTGAAGCAGGTGGTATGAACGACAGGCGCCCGCCCGCTCCGAGCCGTGGGGTCGAGGAATTCATCTCCCGACCGCTCCACCGCATGTATGTCGGCGGCGCGTGGACGAACGGGACGACCGGCTACACCATTGACGTCTCGAGCCCCTCAGATGGCTCCGGGCTGGGGGCGTTCCCGCTTGCCGGGCCCGATGATGTGGACGGCGCCGTGGTTGCCGCTCGGGAGGCGTTCGACGGGGCCTGGCGCCGAATGCGGCCCGCCGAGCGGGAGCGGCACCTCCGGCGGTTCGCGGAGCTGGTGGAGCAGGACGCCGACGCCCTGGCCGAGATCGAGTCGCTCGACAACGGCAAGCCGATCGGCCACACGCGACCCATCGATGCCCCGGTGGCAGCCCGGCTGTGCTTCGCCTTCGCTGGCTGGCCCACCAAGATCGCGGGTGAAACCCCCTCGGTCTCCGCCCCCGACCTCTTCGTCTACACCCTGAGACAGCCGGTGGGAGTGGTGGCGGCGATCATCCCTTGGAACTACCCCCTCATCCACACGGTGCAGAAGATCATGCCGGCGTTGGCCTGCGGCAATACCGTGATTCTCAAGCCGTCCGAAAAAGCTTCGCTCCCCAGCCTGCGCCTGGCCGAGCTGGTGGCCGCGGCCGACCTTCCGGCCGGGGCGGTCAACATCGTGACCGGTGACGGCAGCACCGGCGCGTTGCTGTCCGCCCACCCGGGCATCGACAAGATCGCGTTCACCGGCTCGGTGGCCGCCGGCCGGGCGGTGATGCGAGCGGCGGCCGACTCGGTCAAACGGGTGAGCCTGGAGCTGGGGAACAAGGGCGCCAACATCATTTTCCCCGACGCCGACCTCGCCGAGGCTATCCCCCGCAGCTTCGGCGCCGCGTTCGGCAACACCGGCCAGAGCTGCGTGGCAGGGTCACGCCTGTTTGTGCACGAGGATCTGTATGAACGGGCCGTAACGGAGCTGGTTGAGCTGGCGAAAAAGGCCCGCATCGGCCATGCCCTCGACCCGGACACCCAACTCGGGCCGATTATCGACGAAAAGCAGCTCAACACCATCGTCGGCTTCATCGGTCAGGGGCAGGCTGAAGGGGCCACCCTCCGGACCGGCGGAAGCAGGCTCACCGAAGGCCCGCTGGCGGACGGCTTCTACCTCGACCCCACCATATTCACCGACGTCGACGATGCCATGGCCATCGCCTGCGAGGAGATCTTCGGACCGGTCCTCACCCTGCACCCCTTCTCGAGCGAGGAGGAGGTGGTGCGCCGTGCCAACAACACCCCATACGGCTTAGCGTCGGCCATCTGGACCGGCTCGGTGTCTCGCGCCCATCGGGTAGCCGCCCAGATGGAAACTGGGGTGGTGTGGGTGAACACGTTCGACATGTTCGACGCCTCGGTGCCGTTCGGCGGGTTCAAGAGCAGCGGGTTCGGGCGCGACAACGGCCGCGACGTCATCGACATGTACACCGAGTCGCGAGCAGTGTGGGTTAGTACGCGATGATCGATCATTTCCAGTTTCAGCTCGCCACTCGCATCGTCTGGGGACCTGCGGAGAAAACCGTGACCGAAGAGGCGGCTCACCTCGGTGCCGGTCGCGTCCTACTCGTGACGGATCCCGGCCTTCTCGAAAGTGGGCTGGCGGATGTGCTCCGTGGCGGCCTGGAACGATCCGGGGTGGCCGTGACGGTTTTCGCCGGTGTGGCCGGCAATCCCACCACCGGCGATGTCGCGGCCGCCACCGCCTCTGCAATAGAAGCAGGTAGTGAGGCGATCGTCGCCCTCGGCGGTGGTTCGCCGATCGATGTGGCGAAAGCAGCGGCGATGCTGCTGGCAAACGGCGGCGCCTATCCCGAATACCAGTGGGAGGGCAAGCCGGTCACCCGGCGCAGCCATCCGCTCGTAGCAGTGCCGACCACCGCCGGAACGGGCAGCGAAGTGACCAGGGTGGCGGTGATTTCAGATCCCGACCGGCACCTCAAGAAGGGCGTGTTGAGCCCGCTCATGTTTCCTCACATTGCGGTCCTAGACCCCGCCCTCACCATAGGCCTGCCCGCCCGGCTCACGGCCGCGACCGGGATGGATGCCGTCTCCCATTCGATGGAAGCCTTCACCGGTAAGCGACCCGGCCCCCTGAGCGACCTGCTGGCCATCGAGTCGCTGCGGCTGGCTCTCGCGCACCTCGTGCCTGCCACCCGGGATGGCGAGAACCTGGTGGCCCGCAGCGGGATGATGCTGGCCGCCCTTTACGGGGGGATCGCCATGGATCAAGCCGGGCTCGGCCTGGTCCACGCCCTCTCGGGTGGCTTGTGCGGCCGCCTCCACCTGCACCATGGAATGACCAACGCCGCCATCATGCCCGCCGTGCTGGAGTTCAACCTGCCGGCGATCGAGCCGGCGCGCCGGCGACGCCTAGCGGAGGTGTTCGGCCTTGCCCCCGATGGGGCCGATGAGGAGCTGGTCGCACGCCTCACCGGATTGGTCGAAGCCGTCGGGTTGCCGGTCGGATTCGCCGATCGCCGCGAGGAGTTCGCCCATGCCGATTGGGAGGCGATTGCGGAAGACTCGATGCAGATGGCAATGATCACCAATAACCCCCGGCTCGTCACCGCCGGCGACTGCTCTACCCTCCTCGACGCCATGCGCTAGCCGGGAGCGGCCCCGTCGACGAACTGGCGCACCTCGGCCGCCGTCGCCATGGTCGCCTCGGCAAAGTCAGAGTCGGGGATGGGAACGATGAGTTCATCGAACCCGTGGTCGCGGCACAACCCGGCGAGGGCCGTCGCGCACTCGCCTGCGGTGCCGTGGACAATGAACGGCAACACCCAGTCGTCCTTCACGAATCGGGCGGCTGCCTCGAGCCCATCAGGCAGGGCGGACCGGATGGCGTCGCTCCCGGTCCGGGTTAATCCGATCGCCTCCTTCACCGATGGCGGCGAATCGACCAGCCGGTAGGTCATGTGACGGCGGGCCCGCTCCAGGGCGGCGTCGGTGGTGACGATGGTGGTGGCGTAGGCGAGCCGTACGACCGTGCCCGCCCGGGCAGCCGCCTCCCGCACGTGGGCGGTGTCCCCGGCCAAAAAGTCACGGTGGATGTGGTCCAACGACACACCGTCGGCCCGGGCGCCGCCGGTGGCCAACACTCGAGGACCCCGCCCAGCTACCCAGATGGGAATCGTGGGGGGGCCGTAGTCGAGCCTGGCGTGATGGAGAGTGACGACTCCGCCTGCCAGATTCGCCGGGCCGCCCCGCCACAGCAACCGACAGCCGTCAATGGCTTCCCGAATGGCGAGCGCCGGGCGGCGCCGCTCGATGACCAGCGGATCGAGAGCCAGGCTTCCCCCGACCCCGAACCCGACAAAAACGCGCCCGCCGGTCAGCTCGTCGAGCGTAGCGGCCGCCGCGGCGGTTATGCCCACGTGCCGCGTGTAGGGGTTGGTGATGCCCGGTCCGACTGCCATCCGATCGGTCGCCAGCCCCACCGCCGTCAGTGTGATCCAGAGTTCTCGTGTGCCGAGGCCTTCGTCGTAGACCCAGCACCGGTCGAACCCGAGCGACTCGGCTATCGTGGCTTGTTCCACGACCCGGGCCACCGTCACAGTGGGGAGCAGACTCACCCCCCATCCCGGGGCGGGGGGTGACGGTTCGGTGCGGACGTCGGTTGGCATAGCGGGACGGTACCAGCCGCGTGCCGCACCTCCCGGCAGGTCGATCGGCTGTCACTTGGCCGAGGGTCGGTGACGCGGTTGGGCCATCGTGCGACCCTCAGCGAGTTCGTAAGCCGCGGACTCGAAAGGGTGATGCACGCTGGCCGACAGCCATGAGGCGCGATTGGTCGAGTTCGTCACAGAGCTCGGTGGTGACGAGTCAGGTTCTTGTTCCGTGACGCGGTCCCGAAGCACGGCAGGAGTTGATCGGCGCTCGACCGCACGAACGCACCGACACGGGCACCAACCAGCGGAATGGTGCCCGTAGTCGCGTGTTGTCGACACCGGCTGGTGGTGTGGAACTTCGACGGGGTTGAGGATACGCCAGGCTGTGCTGGCTGCCCCGAGCCTCATACCGACCGGGGGCCGATTCGGGAGCGCCTGCCCGTCGTCTCACTCCAGGACGCGCTTAGGACGCGAAAGGCCTCGAAATACCTCGAAATACCCGCGACCGACCGCAACCTATGAGGATGGGAATGGCCTAATCAGTACCTACTCTTCGGCGTAGACC
>Ga0209342_10008238_pt1 | contig 10442 bp, 9 predicted proteins | sample RifCSP16_2_FD_184023 | JGI IMG/M metagenome (GOLD analysis project Ga0209342, IMG submission 184023) | Soil microbial communities from Rifle, Colorado - Rifle CSP2_sed 16_2 (SPAdes) (version 2) | ecosystem: Environmental > Terrestrial > Deep subsurface > Rock core/Sediment | place: Rifle... | reverse complement strand
CGCCCAGCCCGAAAACCAGAAGCAGACGGAATTATGAGAAACGTGTGATTCTGCAGCGGAAGCCTGGGCAAAACTGGATGTAGTGTTTCCGGATTAGATTTTTCGTCAAGCGTTTTTCATTAATTAGCCTGTTCGTTTTGCTTTAGTTGGGTTTATCTATACGGTGTCAAGTTTTCATTACGGTATGCCAACGTTGAGCTCGGAGAATGCAGTGCGGGAAATAATAGACGCGTTAATGCTCATGCAGTCACCAACACACGACGACGCACACGGCGTCAAACTTCAAATTGCCGCGAAACATCACCTTGAATGCATACCGTCCAACTCCGAAATATTGGCGGCTTTAAGCCCGAAGGAGAAACGTAAGCTCCTCAAGGTTCTGCGAAGAAAAGCCACCCGAACCATCTCAGGCGTCACAGTAATCGCCGTGATGACGAAGCCTTACCCGTGCCCGCAGCCTGAACCGTGCGCTTACTGCCCAGGAGGACCAGCCCAGGGCGTTCCCCAAAGCTATACGGGTTTTGAGCCAGCGGCAATGCGCGGACAACAAAACCAGTACGACCCATACAAGCAAGTCCAGAGTCGTATGGAACAGTTAACTGCAATCGGGCACAAAGTGGACAAAGTCGAACTCATCATTATGGGCGGAACCTTTCCAGCAACGCCACAGGAATATCAAACGTGGTTCATTCAACGCTGCCTAGATGCTATAACGGGCAAGACCTCAGCAAACTTGGAAGAAGCGAAACTGAACGCTGAGAAAAGCCGAACCCGCAACGCGGGCATAACCGTTGAAACCCGACCAGACTGGGCGAAAAAACCGCAAGTTGACGAGATGCTGAACATGGGCGTGACCCGCGTGGAACTCGGCGTCCAAAACCCCGACGACGAAATATATCGTCTCGCGGGCAGAACCCACACCGTCAAAGACGTCAAGGAGGCCACGCGAATATGCAAGGACGCAGGGCTAAAAATAGTGTACCATCTGATGCCTGGAATGCCCGGTTCCAGCCCGAAACGGGATTTGGCTGCTTTCAAACGGGTTTTCACGAACCCTGCTTTCAAGCCTGACATGATAAAAATTTATCCCTGCCTAGTGCTGGAAGGCACAAAAACGTGTGACCTGTTCAGAGCAGGCAAATTCAAGCCTTACACAACCGAGGAAGCAGCTAGCGTAATTGCAGACGTGAAACGGATTGTTCCGCCTTGGGTAAGAGTAATGCGAGTGCAACGAGATATCCCAGCAAAGTTAATCATGGCAGGCGTAACAAAAAGCAACCTGCGGCAGCTTGTGAAAAAGGAATTAACGGCGCGCGGCGAAAGATGCAGGTGTATTCGCTGCAGAGAAGTGGGTCACCGCATGGCAATCGACCATGTGAAGACTGATATGCAGAACATAAAGATTCTATCCACACGCTACAAAGCATCAGAGGGAGAAGAAATCTTCCTCTCAGCCGAAACCCCCGAAAACGACATTCTAGTAGGTTATCTCCGTCTGCGAATTCCCTCAACAAAAGCGCACAGACCGGAAATCACAGCTGCACCATCCGCCATAGTACGGGAACTTCACGTTTACGGTCCGCTAGTGCCGGTTGGAACGCGCTTGGCGAAAGCGTGGCAGCACAAAGGCTTCGGAGCCGCTCTTCTCGCTGAGGCGGAACGTGTGGCACGCGAGGATTACGGTTTGAAAAAGCTTTTAGTTATAAGCGCGTTAGGAACAAGAAGATATTACATGCGGTTCGGCTATGAACGTGATGGAGTTTATGTTTCAAAAAAGCTGGAGAGTTAAATGATTGGCTCAAACGGAAAGTTCAGGATACAAGGGCGAAACGCTGGACGCGCTCAGGAAGGCGGGATGCGAAGTTGGCGACATCATCCGAGTCACAGGTGAAGGCAAATCGTACGAGGGAATCCTCATTCCCCGCTCAGAGACTGGCGAAGGCGACCACATCGTGGTCAAGCTCAAAAGTGGCTACAATGTCGGCATTCATGTGACGTCCAAAACGCGAATTGAGAAAGTTGGGAAGGGCGCTAAACCTTCTTTCGCTTCGCCTCCGCTTCCCCCGCAGAAAAAAGACTTGCAAAAAGTCGTCATCATGAGTACAGGTGGAACCATCGCAAGCCGCGTCGACTACCGCACAGGAGCCGTTCGCTCAGTGATTTCTGCAAGTGACCTCTTCGGAGTAGTCCCTGAACTGGCAGACCTTGCACAAGTTGAGACTCAGATTGTGTTCAGCATTTACAGTGAAGACCTAACCCAGAAAAATTGGACCTACATAGCTCAGGCAGCTGCGAAAAACATCGAAAACGGCGCAGAAGGCATAGTCATAGCTCACGGCACAGACACGATGGCTTACACCGCAGCGGCATTGAGCTTCGCGCTCCAGAATCTTCCAGTTCCTGTAATTGTGGTGGGCGCCCAACGCAGCTCTGACCGCCCCAGCTCAGATGCAGCCACAAACCTGATTGGCGCCGTCAAAGCAGCAGCTTTTGGGCCATTTGCTGAGGTGGCAATTGCCATGCACGAAACTGTCGCTGACACGGGAATTGTATTCAATAGGGGTACCAGAGTCCGCAAATGTCACACCAGTCGTAGGGACACTTTCAAGCCTGTGAATGCCTCGCCCATCGCAAGAACCACAGACCAAGGCTTAACGATGCTCACGAAGGATTACCGAAAACGTGATCCATCAAGCAAGCTGATTTTGAAGCCGAACTTCAGTCAGAAAGTTGCACTAGTGAAATTCTATCCTGGCTTAGACCCTTCGGTGATTGATTGGTATGCGGAGAGAGACGTGAAAGGCATTCTCTTGGAAGGTTCAGGCTTAGGACACGTTAGCAAAGTGTGCTTTGGAGCCATCCAACACGCCATCGGCAAAGGCGTTGTGATTGCTTTGGCATCACAGTGTATTTGGGGGCGCGTAAATATGAACGTGTACGACACCGGAAGAGACCTCCTCGGGTTGGGTGTGATTCCCACTGACGACATGTTCCCCGAAACAGCACTGGTGAAGCTGATGTGGAGTCTTGGTCAAACGAGCGATGTGGAAGAAGCGAAAAAACTGTTCAAAACGAACATTGCGAGAGAATTTTCTCCACGTACGCTTCCGCAGGAAAAGCAAATCAATGAGGGTGGCTTGGAAAGTTGACTGAAGGCAAAGATGCGGGGAAGAAGTATATTGGCGGAGTAAAAGTTGACCAAACTGACTATACCAAGATTGGTTTGAAAGTTGGGTTAGAAATTCACCAGCAGCTCGCTACCTCGGGGAAGATGCATTGCAGTTGCCCTCCCGAACTGTTCAAGGGAGCCCCTGAAATCGTGTTTCTGCGCAGATTGCGTCCAACCCAAAGCGAGTTAGGCCAGGTAGACCCCGCAGCCTTTTTTGAGTTCCAGAAAGGTATCAAGATAGTTTATGAGGCGAATCGGCAGACTTCTTGCCTCGTGGAGATGGATGAGGAACCGCCGCATCCATTGAACCGAGAAGCCGTGGAAGTTGTTTTAACTGCAGCTTTAATGATGAACATGCAGCCTGTGGATGAGGTACACGTTATGCGCAAAACCGTGATTGATGGGTCGAATACGTCGGGTTTTCAACGCACATGCATAATCGCTTTGGACGGCTGGATTAAAGTCGGCGAGAAAGTCATTCCGATTCAAGCTGCGAGTTTAGAGGAGGATGCAGCCCGGAAAATGGGGACGGAAGCTGTAGGCAAAATCATACGCTACCGCATCGACCGTCTAGGAATCCCACTCATCGAGGTGGCAACAGCACCAGTGATTTATTCGCCAGCCGAGGCGCAGGAAGTCGCGTTTGCCATCGGCAGAATTCTTCGTGATACAGGTAAGGCAATGCGGGGCTTAGGCACGATTCGTCAAGACTTGAACGTGTCTCTTCCAAATGGGGCTCTAATAGAAATCAAAGGTGTCCAAGAACTCGAGCTCATCTCTAAGGTTGTTGAGTATGAAGTTCAGCGTCAACTTGGGCTCATCGGTTTAAAAGAAGAATTGCATAGCCGAGGCGTAAAAGCAGCCGATCTTAAACCCGATTTTGTCGATGTTTCCGATGTTTTCAAGCAGACAAAAGCTAAAGTCATCCGCAAAGCGTTAGACAGTCACCAAATGGTTTCAGCAGTAAAGCTTCCACAGTTCAAGGGGCTTCTGAAACGCGAACTGATGCCTAATTTCCGTGTTGGAACTGAACTTTCTGATATGGCAAAGTTCTGGGGTAGAGTAGGCGGAATATTCCACACCGACGAAATGCCGAATTACGGTGTAACCGAGGAAGAAGTAGAAGTCCTGCGAAAAGCGGTTGATGCGGGGGACGAGGATGCGGTAGTTTTCGTTGCTGACACGGCAGAAAATGTGTTGGACGCTTTAAAGGCAGTTATGGAACGTGCTCAAGAAGCAGTTAAGGGCGTTCCAGCCGAAACTCGGACTGCGAAAGACGATGGAACCACACGATACATGCGTCCGCGACCTGGGGCAGCGAGAATGTACCCTGAAACCGATATTCCACCGACATTGATAACAAAAGCGTTCATAGACAGTGTGCGTGGAAATCTGCCTGAGCCTGCGGAAAAGAAACGCGAACGTTTTATGAAAGATTATCATCTGAACGAGAAGATTGCCAAGCAGATCGTCGATTCAGAATACTGCACGCTTTTTGAGGTCGCCGTAAAAGAAAGCGGAGTTGCAGCCACGACTGTTGCGGTATTCCTAACTGAAACCGTGAAAGGCCTGAAGCGCGAGAGCTTTCAGGTTGAAAAGGTCTCGGATGATCAGTTGCGGGAAATCTTTCAGGCTGTCGGTTCAGGCGAACTTGCGAAGGAAGCCGTTGCTGACGTGTTCTGTTGGCTTTCAAATAATGAAGGCGGGAGCTTGCCCGGCGCGTTGGAAAGCCTAGGGTTGAAGATGTTATCAAAGGAGGAGTTAGAGCAGCTCGTTGACCGCATTGTTGCAGCGAACAGGCAATCGGTGGAGAAACTGGACGGGAACGCTTTCGGGATGCTTATGGGTTTGACGATGAAGGAAGCCCGGGGTAGGGCTGATCCAAGCGTCGTGAGCAAGCTCCTAAGGGCACGGTTGGCTTAGGCAGCTACTACTTCTTTTTTCCCAGTGGAATGGTAATGTGGACGGAAGGCGTTTTTACTCTTATCTTTTGACCTGCACTGACCTTTTTTGATGCTTTAATTTTTTGCTTCGGCTCAGCTTTTTGAGTTTTCTGCTTCGTTGCAGCAACTTTTAACGGCTGGACGGCATTCTGATGCGGAAACGGCGTTTTCAGTTGCGGTGGTGTGTTTTTGCGGATTTCCAACGGTGCAGGTGAATATGGTTTTATCTGTTTGGCGGTCTGCATCTCTTTGACTTCAGCTTGTACGTTGCGCATCAGGTCTTTGAGTTGTGATAGCGTGTGGTGGTCTGATTCGACGGTTTCGCACATCCTGTCTATGAGACTGCTATTTTCTTGGAATTCGGCTTCGTTTGCTTTATGCTTGTTCAGGTAGACCTCTACGGGGTTGTGGAAGGCTATGAGGCAGGTTATTCCCCAGAGGAAAGCTGTTATTGCGGCTGAAAGGTAAAAGTATGCTACGGGTGACATTGTTCTAAGTGCTTCGCCTATGAGGGGGTAAACTTGTGGCAAGCGGATTGGGTTGTTGAGGACAATGACGGTTAATGCTTCGATGAAGTGTACGAGGGATATGAAGGTTAAGGAGGTTAAGAGCCATATTGTTATGCATTTCTTTCTCATTGCGGGTGTTCTCCTGTGGGTTTCGCGACTATAACACGAGTATTACGTCTCAATATATAATACTGTATTACCAATTCAGAAATATGTCAAACTCGAAATGATAAAAGGCTAGTTTTAAGTTATAGTCCGCAATGATAAGTCTTGAAAGGATATGGTTTTTTCAGAAGTCCTCATAGAAGCACACAACCTAACTAAAGAATTCGGCAACCTCACAGCAGTCGACCACATAGACTTCAAAGTATACAAAGGCGAATGCGTCGGTTTCCTAGGTCCAAACGGCGCGGGAAAAACCACAACCGTCCGCATGATCTACTGCTTCCTACCCTTAAACGAAGGCAAACTCTCCGTCGCTGGAAAAGACGTGACCACACAATCACGCGAAATCAAAAGCATCGTCGGCGTAGCGCCTCAAGAAGACAATCTTGACCCCGACTTCACAGTTCTGAAGAACCTGCTAGTTTACGCCCGATACTTCGACATTCCGAAAGCCGAAGCTGCAAAACGGGCCGAAGCGCAACTGAAGTTTTTCCAGTTGCAAGAGAAGCAGAACGTGCAAATCGTGGAGTTATCCACAGGAATGAAACGCCGCTTAATCGTGGCAAGAGCGTTAATCAACGAACCGCAGATTCTTCTGCTGGACGAGCCGACCACAGGTTTGGACCCGCAGGCGCGTCACCTTGTCTGGGACGAAATTCGCACGTTAAGAAAACACGGGGTCACCATAATAATAACCACGCATTACATGGATGAAGCTGCTGAGCTTTGCGACAGAATACTGATAATGGACAACGGCAAAATAATCGAGCAAGGTCCCCCGGCGGAACTTGTCAAGAAACACGTTGGCGAAGACGTGCTAGAATTCGACACTAATGAACAACTAATGCAGGCTCTTAAGGTGGAGTTGCCCAATGCCGAGTTTGAAACCTTCGGCGAACGCACTCACGTCTTCACGAACCAAGCGCACGGCGTTTTCGAACGATTCTTGGAGAAGCATCCAGGCACCAGCGTCACGATTCGAAACGCAAATCTGGAAGACGTTTTCCTGAAGTTAACGGGGAGGAAGCTGAAAGATTGAAGAAACAACTCGATTCTCCCATCCGTTTCGCATTGCCACGGTTGACATTCCGCGTTTGGAGAGTTTGGCGGAGAGATTTCGACGTGTTCATGAAGACTATTCAAGTGAATTTTCTTCCCTCAGTGCTGGAGCCCATTCTATATCTTGTCGCTTTAGGCTTCGGATTAGGCACATTAGTGACGACAATCAACGGGGTAAGCTACGTAAGGTTCATAGCGCCTGCGCTCATAGCCATCTCCGTTATGACTGGGTCGTTCTTCGAGTGCACTTTTGCATCGTTTGTGCGTATGTATTTCCAGAAAACTTTTGACGCCATAATCGCTACGCCCGTGAGCGTTGAGGAAGTGATTGCAGGCGAAATCGTATGGGGCGCCACCCGGGCTACCATAAACTCCACCATAGTGTTGGCGGTCGTGGCTGCTTTCGGCTTGATCTCCAGCCCCTTATTCCCCATAGTGATTCTGCTCTCCTTCGTGGGCGGTCTAATGTTCGCCAGCATCGCCATGTGCTTCACCGCCATCGCCCCAAACATAGACTTCTTCAACTACCCTTCATTCCTGCTCGTAACGCCCATGACGCTCCTCAGCAACACATTCTTCCCACTTTCACAGTTGCCTCAAGCGGCGCAGACAGTTATCACAGCAGTTCTGCCCCTCACCCATGTAGTTAACATAACGCGAGGCTTGGTTTTGGGTAATTTGGACATAAACCTTCTGTTGATTGGCATCGCTTGGATTGGTGTGGCGACGGTGGTTTTCTTTATTTTGAGCATAAACCTTATGAAAAAACGTCTCATCAAATAAGCATCTACGGCTCGATTCCCAGAATTTCAGCCACGATTAAGTAGTAGGCGGCTAAGCCTTTCCATGTGCCCCAGTTTTTCGCGATTTCCCGCGCTTGGCTACTAGTAATCGCTTTGCTGTTGCAGTAAAAATGTGCGATAGTTCGCCTCAAGCCTAAATCGTCAGCTGGCAACGCTTCCAACCTCTGCATTCCCCTAATCATCGTGAGCTCTGCAGTCCAGACTCCAACACCTCTTACCTCATCAAGCTCCTTGATGATGTCGTCGGGTTTTGAGCATGCTTTGAGCGTTTCCAAATTCAGCTTTCCCTCGACGATGAGCGAGGCGGCGTTTTTTATGTATTCGGCTTTCCTCTCACTCAAGCCAACTGCGCGAAGTTCCTGCTTTGTTGCTGCTGCCAAGCTCTTTGGCGTCGGGTAAGCGTAGAAAGTTTCGCCTTCTGTACACAAAGCGTCACCCCATTTCTTGATAATCCTCCTCTCGAATGTGTTGGCAACTTTCAGGGAAATCTGCTGCTCAACGATTGAATCAACTAGTGCTTCGAAAGCGAATTGTGTTGTAGGGCTTTTGAGCCCGAAGAGCTTCCGCGTTAAACGCGCCATTACCTCATCGTTTCTTGTATCTTCGTAGAACGCTGTAAGGTCGAAATCTAAGTTGAAAAGCGCCTTTACCGTCTCGGCGGCTTTTTCGTTCTGTTTCGCCGTTAACCTGCTTTTCGTCTTGAGCTCAACCAAGAGTTTTGGGTTCTCGACCGTGCCCGCGGACCCAACAGAGCACAGCGCCACTTTGCCGTCGATTCTTATCGCCTGGCGAAAAATGCCCTTTTCGTACGTGCGGATTTGGCTATCCCCGCTCGCGAAGATTTGGGCGCTTAAGTCAAAGTTGAACGGCGGCAAAGCAGCTACGAACAACTTTTCTGCATGAGTCACGGTGTCTTCATCCACCAGAGAGAGGAGTTATGCTTGAGCCGCCAAAGGTTATTAGGAGAAACACAGCGTAAAGCGATAGTAACAGGACGCCTTCTCTCCAGCTTATTCTCTCGCTGCCCAAGAAGTACCATAGAAACAGGTTTATGATGAGCGAAAACATAACCAAATTAGAGAAAGCAGCAATGCTAACCGTTAGAGGCGACGCTATCAGCGCCACGCCGAGAATTAGAGTTATGTTGATGAAGCCACTTCCTATAATGTTGCCAAGCGCCAAATCGAAATGCCCTTTTCGGGCGGAGCTGACGCTTGTAGCGAATTCAGGAATACTTGTTCCAAAAGCGACTATTGTGGCGCCTATGACGACTCGGGGGATTCCAGCGCTTTCCGCGATGAATGATGATGAGTCAACGATGAAGAATGCGGTGGCAATTACTACGCTGGCGCCTGCCAACACTAACAAAGCGTACCTGCGGAGTCTGCTTCTTTCTTGGGCTGGGGCCTCAGTGCTTGACACTTTTGTCCTATTGGCTCTGGCTAACTGAATCATGTAGAAACCGAAGATGCCAACGAGAAGTACGCCGATGAATCGGCTGGCATATCCAATGTAAAGCAGGGCGAGCGGAATGATTGAAGCGATAAAAAGTCCAAAGTGAAGGTTTCCCATCTCCTCCTTAGCCAAAGTTAGGAGAAAACTCGGGTATCGAGGGCGTCTTAACACTATTATCAGAATGCACACGCCCAGAATCAACGCGATATTCACAATGTTCGAGCCCAACACGTTTCCTATTGAAACGCCGACGCTTGCGGGGTTTGCCACTGCGAAGACGGAAACGCTAAGTTCCGGTAGTGAAGTGGCGAAGCCTACTAGGACGAAGCCGATGGTTGTTTTTCCGAAACCTGTTACGTCGGATATTTTGACCGCGTTTCTTATGGTGAATTCGCTGCCCACGACAAGAAAGATGAGTGAGGCGAGTAGGATGATTGCGTTGCCGAGTAAGCCTAATCCTTCAAACATGGCGCTTCACCTTTCTTATTTTGCTTTTCGCACAACGCTAAAAACGTTTCTCACTACTTAAAAATGATTTGTTGCGTGACAGAAGCTGCTTTGTGTTTGCGCTAAAGGATTTTAACTTGAACTCACCATAATAAGGGAACAGGCTTAAGGTGCGGAATAATGCGTGTAGTGTTGCGGATAGGCGGGTCGGTTGTTGCGTCGCCCATAAACACCGAATTGATAGGCAGGTATGCTGAATTGTTAAAAACGCTGAGAAAGCAGGGTCACGAAGTCGCCGCAGTCGTGGGCGGGGGAAAACTCGCCCGAGAATTCATCGGAGTCGCGAAGGGTTTGGGACTTGATATGCAGGCTCAGGATGAACTCGCCATCTCGGTTTCACGATTGTTCGCTCTTCTCTTCTTGAAGAAGCTTGGGGACTCAGGTTGCGAAAAGGTGGCGGTGACGCTTGAAGAGGCGGCTGAATGCCTTCGAGGAGGCAAGATTATGGTGATGGGTGGCTTAAAATCAGGAATAACCACGGATGCGGTTGCAACACTGGTGGCTGAACGAGTCAACGCGGATTTGCTGGTTAAAGGCACAGACCAAGACGGCGTCTTCGACAAGGACCCGCGAAAGCATAAGGATGCCATTAAGCTTGATCACTTATTCCTTGACGATTTGCGCAAGATTCTCGAGTTGGACAAGCATGAGGCAGGTATGCACCAGATCATTGACCCCGTGGCTATTGAAGTTCTGAAGCGCAAGCGGACGAAGCTTATCGTAGTGAATGGGTTTAATCCTGAGAATGTTCTTGCGGCGGTTAACGGCGAAAACGTGGGCACGAGGATAGATTGATTTGTTTTTCTTATGTTTGAACAGCAAGTTTAAATAT
>Ga0209342_10008237_pt1 | contig 10444 bp, 15 predicted proteins | sample RifCSP16_2_FD_184023 | JGI IMG/M metagenome (GOLD analysis project Ga0209342, IMG submission 184023) | Soil microbial communities from Rifle, Colorado - Rifle CSP2_sed 16_2 (SPAdes) (version 2) | ecosystem: Environmental > Terrestrial > Deep subsurface > Rock core/Sediment | place: Rifle... | reverse complement strand
TAGGATGACTAAAAGTGAGAATACCGGATTATACAGAAAAGGTGATTACTGCCTTGATTGTGCTGCTGCAAGAGCACTGAAATTAAGTCGGGCTAACGGAGTAAAACCAAAGAGATATAGAGATCATGTTGCTATAGATGGGATTTTGTACATTAGATGCGCAAAATGCGGAGGGATGAAAAGCATTGATCTATTCTACGATCATTATCAAGCACGCAAAAGAATTCTTCCGACTTCAAAAAAGTCATCATACTGTATTTCTTGTGACAATGAAAGAACTCGCAAATCATGTCATGCAAATAAAAATTTGCGGGGACGATCAGTGATTTCATCATCGCGTCAGTCAATCTCAAAATTCTTCAAGAAAGGACACACACCATGAGAGGACTTTTAACCGCTGTACTGCTCACCGTGTTCGCGGTGAGCGCGATCGCGCAGAGCAATCTTGGGATTTGCAAGTTGGATTGCCGCAATGAAGCCAGTGTGTTTGCGCATCCCGAGCCGCCGGAATACAACAGGGCTTGGGGAGGATTCACGGTGAGTTATCCGATTTATGGCGAGACCGACTTCCGCACTGATCTCGGGCTTTCTGGCCGGGTGATCATCACGTGGCTAGATCTCGGGCAGCCGGACAGGCTGAACTTCATCATTTACGGAAACATCGCACCACCGGCCCCTGGAGGCGGCGTGAGCAGGTTCAGCGCGGTGAACGCGGCGCAGGACGGGTTATCGTTGGGATTTCAGCCCTACTGGGTCTTTGGTGCACTGGAGCGCGAATCTTTGACCTTGCTGGCAAACGCAGGGCTGAAGAACAATACGATTGACGGGGTCTCAATCTGGACGTATCGCTTCGGCGCTGGCTTCGATGGAAGCGTGCCGGTGCTGAATTTCGGTGGGACGCCGCTCAATGTCGCCGGCAATGCGACGTATGTGCTCGCGGGAAATCAGTCGCGCTTTGCCGCATTTCAGGACGAGGCCGGGAGTGGATACTTCGCATTCGATGCAAGCGTAATCGTGCCGTTCGCGAACAAACTCGGGATTGCTTTGCAGGGGGATTTTGCCGAGGGCGCGGCGCCGGTCTATCGCGCCGGCATCGTGGTTTCCAATTCGTTTTGAGCTCCCCCTCACAGACAACCCGGCGTGCACGGTGGCGCGCCGGGTTGATTTTGCCATTGAAGTGGCGTCATGCCACCCATGCCTGCCGGGCATGATCAGGAAGATCGCGCCCGGCGGGTTTTTGAACCAAATCAAGAGGACACCATGAGACGGATTTCCGCTTTCGTTTTCGCAGTATGGACTACGGCGGCCGGCGTCGGATTATTCTTCAGCCTTGCCTACGCGCAGGAGGTGAACAATTCCGGCATGCTGCAAGAAGTCGTGCTGCCGCAGGTGATTGTGGCCGTGCTCGGCTTCATCGCGACGCCGATCATTCAGTTGGCGAGCAACAAACTGAAGACGCAGACGCATCGCTTTCTCGCGGCGGTCGGATTGTCAACGGCCACCGGGCTGGTGGCTTACTACGTGGTCAAACCACCGGGGATGGATACTCCAGAGTTCGTTTTGATGGTGTGGGGATGGTCGCAGGCGGCATATAGGCTGGCGTGGCGGCCGCTGTGGGATTCTACGGCGCGGCTGGGAGGGCTGGGGGAGATCAGAAAGTTGCAGCGGTAGTTATCTCTCCTCAAGCAAAAACCCCGCGTGCCTGATGCTGAGCGCGCGGGGCTTTGTTATTGGAGATGATCAAACCTTGAAATACAATTTCTTCTCACCCCCATCCGGGCAGGTGACAGAGAACTCAATCTCTGTCTGGCTTTCGTCATCGCTATAGGTGACCCGTACCAGTCGCGCCGATGTCGTCGCCGGCGCATTTTTTTCCACTTCCGCGATGATCCTCATCTCTTCAATGTCCGGAGTCGTCCGCTCTCTCATCGAATCGTGTTCGGACCGATTTTCCTCTTCGAGCCGAAGTCCGATCTTGGCGATTTCGGCCACGGCGAATTCACGCCGGGCCAGTGGCAGCCATTCGAATGCTCCCGCAACGCGAGCACGGAGCTTTTCGCTGCCGTGCTGTGATGCCCAGGTGCGGAATTCAGACAATGATTTTTCTTTGGCTGCCATCTCGCGAGCCTTCCGTTCCTGCTCTTCGGTAGCGTGCAGTGCTTTGGACTGCGCTATTTTCTCGCGATATGCCTCCGCAAATCCTGCTTGTTGATCGGAGGCGGCCTGCATTTCAGGCGTCATCTCGCACAGCGTCAGGGCCGCAACGACCTCGTCGATCGTGACATCTATCCCAGTCGATGCGACGGTGCAAAAGTTGCCTTTCTTCCACGGTCGGAAACGCTGTTCAGGAATCTCCCCGAATCCCGAGACGTGCATCTCGACTTGGACGATCTTTTCATTACAGCCATTGCGTGCGCCGATCTCCTCGTAACCATAGCTCAGCGCAAGGTTGATCTCCGCACTTTTGCCGTCACTGTCGAGTCGCATGAACTTTTCGACGATGCCGGGGAAGGGGGGAAGAAATTCGGTGAAGCGGTAACGCGGCACATCTTGGTTCTGTTGTGCGGCGCGCTTGCGCGCGGCATCGCTGACTTCGTGGAATACTCGGAGTATCATGGTGCTTCCTTTCTGCGGGCAAGTTCCCACGGGTTGATTTCCGCAGTTCCGCTGCGGCCCGGTCCGCATCTGCGAATTCAGACGCGAGTGAATGATCCAGCGATCCCCCGTGATAGGGCGCCTGGGGGATCGCTGGAGATGGATCAATTCATGTTGCTAAGCAAGTTTTCTCCGGCGGGATTAAAGCCGACTTCCTCAAGAATCACGTCGAAGGCGCGCTCCTTGAAACGGGCCGCGTGGCCGTCGAGAACACTAAGCATATGGCGTTCAGATGCGGCACGGCGGTCGCGTTCAATGAATTTTTCTGATGGAACAGCCATGAAGTGATCGGCGTAGTCGGTGCAGGATTGAAGAACGCCATAGGCGGTGCCATCGACTGCGCGCATCTTGGCTCCAGGCTGAAAATCGAGTTGGCGAATGAGAAACTCCCGCTTTTCTTCGATTGCGCCGATCTTTTTCGTCTCATCGCTTTCGGGAGCGGGGAAGAGGCGCTTGGCAACGCGCCACGCCAACTTTTTTCCGCCATCCATATCCGCCAGGCGAAGCATGATCTGATTGAACTTTTCACGCCATTCGCCAACGTGCGACATGATGCGTTTGGCTTCGGCGATCTTGCTTTGGACATTGCCCGTGTGCCACACGCTGATCATGTTGCGGGACTTACCGAGTGCGAGCGTGAGAGTGTTGTTGCAGACGACGCGGACATCAGTGACCAGCGCGCGCATGGCTGCGCCGCCATCATGGTTGTTGGTGAGCAGGAGGTAAGTGGCGGTGGTATCGTCAATGATTTTGTTTTCACCCAAGTTCATCAACGTCCACACGCTGCGCCCGCCTTTGAGCGAGCCGGCGGTTTCGAACTTTGCGCCGTCTTGTGTCAGCGCATCACTCATCTCGAACAGTTCGCGGTTCTGGATCGGCTTGTAGGCTGGGCTGACGCTGCCAAGGGTGACGCCATCTGAGTCTCGGACCGTGCGGCTGCAAAACGCGGGGAGTTCTTTTCCGTTCTCGTCATAGCAGGGAAGAACGTCCACATTCCAATCCAGGCCAGCAATCTCGATTGCCTTGGCCGCAATCTCGCTCTCGGGGATGACTACACCCAGCCCATGCCAGGCGCGCTGGCGGGCAAAGAACCCGCTTTCAAATTCATGTGCCATTGATTCATCTCCAGTGGTTTGGTGAAAAGCAAGTTGAAGATCACTCACTGAAGTGATTATAAACAATATTTATAATCAAGTCAAGATTTTTTTTCGAGATTTTTTTCCCCTCCATTCGGCGAGCTTGGCGTAGTTTGATGCGGCGATGGCATCCGCCTTTGCCTGTAATTTTTCGATAAATTGTCTGCGCTGGCGCAGATTAAACATATCGAAGAGCGCCAGCACGTGCAAGGCGTGGTCGGACGCCGGCGCGTCATCAGGATAGAGCGAAATCGTGGTCTTGAATCCGAGCACTGCGGCCTGCATCGCGGTTTCGGATATGCCATACTTGTATTGAAGTTGGTTTCTCAGTTCGCGTTTGGTCATTTGTCAATCCAGTATTTGGTTTTCCCGTACCTGAAATCACGGCTCACCCGCACCCCGGCCTTGCGCAGCTTTGAGACGTAAGTATTCACCGAGTCGTTGGTGACATTCATTTTGGCCGCGATCTCTTCGCTGGTCATGGCGCGTCTTTGGAGTAGGCCGCGAAGAGTGCGGAGATATTCAGGCAGGTGCTCCGCTTGAGATTGCGGCAGCAACTCGTTGTAAGTGTCTTCGAAAGGCACGCCGGTGGCGTAGGCGTGAGCAACGACGACAAGCTCGCTGCGCGTAAGGCCGGCGGCGAATGCGGAGGCAGACTTGGAGTTGAGTTTCATTTATGGGACCAATTCGCCATCATCAACATCATCTTCATCGACTGTTTCTCCTCCAGTAATTTCGTTAGCAGCTTCATCGGCGTCAAATGAAAGTTGCTCCAGTTTTTCTAACTCTTCTGGCGTAAGAGATTCCAAGTCGCAATCTTGCAGTTCGCCATTTTGAATTTTTTCGGCGAGTTTGGTGACTTTGCTCATAAGGAGATTCTCATTTTATTGTTGTATGCCTTGAGTAAAAAGGCGGCGTCTTTAGCTTTGATTTCCGGCATATGCTTAGATTTTTGCAAGAACGCAATTGACTGAAATGAAGTGATTCTGGGCGGTCTTCCTATTTTTTGATAATAGGCCGCCAGCCAAGCTATGTCGGGATCGAATCCATGGTTTAGCCATAGAGACTTGGCAATGGCCCCGACACTGAATTTCTTCAAGATTGTACACAGCGGACAGCGCGCGCCGCGGCCATCGTCGTGGCATTTCCATCCGCGAGACCGAAAGTGCTCCACGACCGTAGAGTTTTGCGTCGAATGCAGGGCATCAAATTTTTCTTCCCTACGGCAAATTTGGCAGGTCAGAAAGATGCCGGTTTCAACGTGTGGATATGCAGAGTCGAGAACCTGTACAACTCTTTTTCCGCCGAGGTAACTCATAGATTTTTACCATATAAAAGTTTTCCGACGTTAAAAATCAGCTCGTCCAGGATCGGTCTTTTGGGCCAACCTTTTGTAAGGTAGTCAAGATGTACTTCCGCGTGGAATAAATTCGGGTATTCCCTATCTATATTTGCAGGATTTTCGCAGTGACGAATAGCCTGGCATCTGAAGTGATAATCCGTTACTATTGTGGCAGCTCGAATCCAACGATCTTTGTTGAGCATTGATCAACCTTCCATTGTGACACTTTTAAGAGTCCACGAATCCTGCTTTGAGTTGTACGCGATGTGGAAAACGTCGCTGCTGTCGGAGCGGATGGCGAAGTTGAGTTCTTTGACGCCGGGCCGCGGATGCAACGTCATTGCCTTGATAATTTCGCGCACGACGTACTCACGATTGCTCCAATAGAACTTGATCGGCACAACCCGGGCAGGGTGGAGGACCCGGCCAATGCGGCGCGGAGCGATGAAATTGCAAAGAATGTCGATGGGTGCATTTATGGGTTCGCAGTGCATGGGTCAATCGAGTTTTTTGCCGAATTCAACCGTGAATTTCTTGCGGCTGGCTGGGCGTAGAGCATGGTGGTGGCGCCGCCGGCGTGCCCGGCCTGAGCTTGGACATCCTGGAGCGCTGCGCCGGAATTGAGCAGGGAAGTGATGTGTGTCCGGCGGAAGTCATAAGGTGTGATCGTAGACACGCTTTTCATTCTCCAAATGCTTTGCGCACCACATCACGTGCCTTTTTTCCCGCACTACGTTGATATTTGGTGATAGTATCAAGGCTCTCATGTGCGGTTACTGCCTGAATCCCGAGCGCGTCAACATCATTGAGAATCCCCTGAGTCACAAAACCAGCTCGCAAGCTGTGGCCAGAGAACTTTTTCGGATCAAGACCAGCGGAGATCGCCGCGCGCTTGACGATCACCGCCACAACTTGATCAGTGAGTCTTTTATGTGAAACCTTGCCCCAACGATCAACTTTGCGAAATATTGGGCCTGAAATTATGCGTGCATCCGAAAGCCATTGGTTGATCGCCGTTACTGGGCACATGATTTTGTCGTTGAGGTAGGGGATATGTTTCTCCGTTCCTGCCCCAATTTGATCTTGCTTGCTCCGGCGCAGAATGGCACGTATGCCATTTTCATCATGCGTTAAATCTTCAATGTCAAGGCTTACCAATTCACCACGACGACAGGCTAGTGCCCAGCCAGCAAGAAGAATAGCCTTGTCGCGTTTTCCCGGCAATGAATCAGGAAGGGATGAAATTGCGCGGCGAAGTGGATCAAGAAGAATTGCGCTCTTTTGATTTGGTCTTGTTCCAATTTTTCTGCGGATGCCATCCATCGTAGTACGAACAACTTCATCTGATGTCGGATCATTGAGACCTTTGTACCTATAAGATTTTTTGATCGCAGCCAAACGGACGTCAATTGTGGAAACTCGTAGTCCGCCAAGCGCGCAAAAACTGATGTACATGGCGATGATACTTGGATCATCGCAAAATGGATCAATCCTCTTTGCGTCACACCAGTTTGTGAAATCTTCCCATGCCGCGCGATAGGCCCGGACTGTATTATCTGCTTTGGCGTGGGACATGAAATCAGTTACTTCGACCGGAAGGATCGCGGCTTCCCGCCGTTTGACAACGTTGCTGGACATGATATGATTGTACCTGAATTAGAACTTATCAACTAACGATAGTGTCCCTTGTCGTTAGTTATAATTATGATCAAATTCAAGCAAAAAAATCATCTGCCCGAGTCAAGCCATTCGCACCGGCGGCACCCGCCATCCACCGCGTATCAGACGTTCAGAGCTACAGAGCATCAAAAAAAGGACTGAGCGCGCACAACACGAAAACCGACATAATCGCTCCAACCATGGTCGGGATCCCAGTCGTCGCGGGCAGCGCAACGCAGATACACGGGGGTGTCGAGCCACGAGCCGCCACGAAGCGCCCGCCATGCTTCATCCTCTTGATAACGATTCTCCATCCACTCCCATACGTTTCCTGCCATGTCCATCAGCCCTTCCGGCGTCGCGCCGGCCGGGTATGCGCCCACCGGTGTGGTGTGCCCAACTTTTTCTCCAAAATTGGCGAGAGTCTCATCCGGTGTGTCCTTTCCCCACGGATATTCACGCGTGCCGCCACTCGCCGCCCATTCCCACTCTTCCTCAGCCGGCAACCGAAACTCCATATTTTCTTTTTGCTCTTTGCTTTTTGCTCTTTGTATTTCAGAGAGCCACAAACAATACGCTTGCGCCGCGAACCACGTTACGCCCACGACCGGGTGCTCGTCGCCATTGAAGCGTTTGTCGCCATCAAGTCTCGAACGCAAGGTACCGGCCCACTTTTTCGGATCAGTGCCCAGATATTTCACAAAACCCTCGGTCTTTTTGGCGAATGCGAGCAGACTGTGGGCGAATTGCTCGAAGGGGATATCCTCTTGCGATTCGCCGGCGGAGAGATAATCAATAAAGCGACGGTATTGCTTGTTGGTGACCGGGTATTTGGTAAAATAGAGGTCCGGCACTTTTTCGGTTTTCTTGGTTACCGAATATTTGATGGTACCGCCGGGAATCAAAATGTACTCGGCGTTCCCCTCGAGGGGATTACGGAAATTCTTGTCCACTTTCTTCTCCCGTTGTGCCTCGGGCATGGCCCGGGGCGGGTGAGTGTCCTGCTATCCATTAGAGGACTGGCCGAACACGACACGGAAACCATAATCGTTCCATCGGTTGTTCGGGAGATCGTAGATGCGAGCAACACAGCGCAGATTCCCTGACGTAACGACCCAGGAGCCGCCACGCAGAGCCCGCGCCTCTTTCTTGTAATCATCATGCCAATTCTCCTGCCATTCCCACACATTGCCGGCCATATCCATCAAACCTTCAGGTGTGGCGCCTTCGGGATAGCGGCCAACCGGAGTGGTTTGACCGACCTTTACACCGTAGTTTGCGAGCCTGTCATTCGGCTCGCCTTTCTCAATCGGCCAGGGATATTTGCGGGCCGGGCCATCTTCCAACCGTCCAGCAGCAGCGCGTTCCCATTCCACTTCCGTCGGCAGACGGAAAATCCCCTTGCTGTTTTCTTTTTGCTCTTTGCTTTTTGTTTTCCAAGCAAGCTCTTTGCCGTTTGCTTTTTGCAGCTCGGAAAGCCAGAAACAATAGGCGCGGCTGGCGTACCACGTCACACCGACCACGGGTTGATCCTCGCCGTTGAATTTCCGGTCTTCATCTTGTTTCGATTTTAGCTTGCCCGACCAGACTTTGAGGTCTCGGCCGAGATAGTCAACATAGGCTTTGTCTTGCGAGGCAAATTCCAAAAGTTTTTCAGCAAAAGCCCGGGGCGGAACGATTCCAACCAAATCAGGTTCCTCGCCTTGCAAATAGCGGATGAAGCGGCGGTATTGCTTGTTGGTGACCGGGTATTTGGTAAAATAGAGGTCCGGCACTTTTTCGGTTTTCTTGGTTACCGAGTATTTGATGGTACCGCCGCGAATCAAAATGTATTCGGCGTTCAGCTCAGGTGGGTTGAAAATGTTCATTTCTTTTCTCCCGTTTGCCCCGGGCCATGCCCGGGGCGGGTGAGTTTAGCGGCGTTGCCTGGCTTGTTCGCGGATTTCACTGAGGTTGAGAATCTCGGCAACTTCAAATTGGGGCGGCAGACTGTCTTTAATTGGCCGCAGGCGCAGGCAGGGTGGAAAGTAGCCCGTGCGTCCGTGCAGTTCCGCGAGCAGGGCTGCGGTAATTGCGCCCATCGCCGGCGGATTGATCAGGATCGGCTCGTTTTGCCACTGCTGCGGCGTGAGGCCGAGGCTATCCACCAGCGCCACAATTTGGTCGGCGTAGGGCCGGGCCATGTCGAAGTGTACGCTAATGTTTTTAACCACGGCGAGGGTTTTCCCGCTCAGGGCTTTGATTTGGTCGAGGTGCGTGGGCGTGAGCGGGTGCGAGAAGTTCAGGACGTTCATTTCTTTTCTCCAGTTGTGCCCCGGGCCGTGCCCGGGGCGGGTGAGTGTCCTGCCAGCATCAGCGCCGTTGCCGGGCTTGTTCGCGAATTTCACCGAGGTTGAGAATCTCGGCAACTTCAAATGAGTTACAATCCGTCTAATCAGTCTTGCCCCGCTTCTTGCCCATGGCTACTGTCCGACCGCAACCAGACAGCACTGATCTAAAGCACCAAAATAGGCGGCGCCACCGTCCGTGGCAGGGCCGCGAGGTCATTAGGTAATACTCCTCCTCACTAGCGCATCAATCGCTAGCGCGGCGTATTCTCTGTTCAAGCGGATCAAATTCCAACACACCGAGAACAATATATTCACTGCCAATCTTCCTGACGTAGTCCTCCGTAATTTCGATTGGCTTGTGCTCCTGGTGCACGACCTTTCCTTTTTTAGGAATCACTACAAGCTCGGCGAATTGGCTATCAACAGCTTCCGATAGCACTTCCACACCGTCCCCGCGCAACTCATGAAAATGCCCGGTGAACTCCCCTTCGGCGAGATGGTTATTATTTTTCTTCACCACGTGGATTCTCCTTCAAATTTGGATTTGAATCCGTCCAGAATCGGACGGGGTTTGAATACTTTGTGATTTTTGGGACGTAGAATCACGTCCCCTTGCTGAAACCAGGTAGTTCCGTTTTCGTGAATCTCCTCCGGTTTCAAGCCGTTGCGAAAATTCAAGGCCTGCTGCACGGTTTCAATACCGGAATCCGGCGGCAGCCACTCGCAAACTTCAACGTAATCGTGTTTATCCTGGTCTACCGGCAAACTCGGGTTTTTCATGCGCAAAAACAGATACGGCTCGCCGTCTATTTGACAGCGATAGAGACGGTAAATTTCGTTGATACCGTAGTCATCATCCTTGTCCAAGAGCTTGGCATCGACTTTTGAAACAATCCTATTTACTCCAATCTTTCTTCCGATTTCCCTCCTGACTTCCAAGTTTTGTTGGCTGAAATACCATTCCACCGGCATTTGCTCTTCGTCAGTCTCCACGACTTCACGAGGAACGCCCACACCGTTCAAGCACCAAATCCTGGACAGACCGCCGGCATATTCAACCGCGGGGCCATGAGCGTTATGCAGCAGCTTATTACGATTGAAGTCAATGGACAAAGGCTTCTGACAGACCACGCAAAAGTCATCTAGATGCCAGATACAACCTAGCTTAGTTGTTTCCGTATAAACGTCAAACAAGTCCATTTCGTCGAATTTAAGGTTCAAGACTTCGAGAATATAAGAATAAAAACAAAAGTAGTACGAATCGAAACTGCCCCAAATATACGGCCAAATTATATTTGAACCTCCAAGCTGAGACCTAAGCC
>Ga0209342_10008234_pt1 | contig 10448 bp, 8 predicted proteins | sample RifCSP16_2_FD_184023 | JGI IMG/M metagenome (GOLD analysis project Ga0209342, IMG submission 184023) | Soil microbial communities from Rifle, Colorado - Rifle CSP2_sed 16_2 (SPAdes) (version 2) | ecosystem: Environmental > Terrestrial > Deep subsurface > Rock core/Sediment | place: Rifle... | reverse complement strand
CGAAGCTCTGCGCCACGACCGGCTCGGCGAAACCGTCGCGCCGGAGCGCGAGGCGCAGCTCCGCCGCGGCGCGCTTGATGCCCGCGTCGTTGAGCCGTTCGGCCTCCTTCGCGTAGCGATGGACGGCCCCGACGATTCCGGTGGTCAGCACCCGCCGGGCGTGGAGCCGACGGGCCACCGGCCCGGCGATCCGGTCGGCGATGCGGTCGAGCAGCCCCGGACGCTCGAGGGCCTGCTCCGGATACGCCGCGGTCGACGCCAGCGCCGGCAGGGCGAGCTCAGACATTGAACCGGGACAGGAACAGCTGGCGCGCTCGCCGATACCACTGAAAGCCGAGCGGCTCCCAGCCGTGGTCGAAGCGCACGTAGGCGCGGCCACCCACGTGCAGCTGGCGGTGCTCGGCCGGCAGCTCGACGTCCACCTGGAAGTACTTCTGCAGCGTCTTGCGGCCGTCCCGGTCGCTCGGGTCCACGGCGGCGTGCCCGCCGCCCTGCGTGCCGAGGGCGGCGCTCGGCAGCTGATCGCTCGCCGAGGGCACGACCCGCTTGAGCGAGCTCCTGACCGGAACGTCGATGTGCTCCACGAGCCGGACGTCCACGCGCCGAGTCGAGTTGCGGACGAGATCGATGTCCTGCTGCGACACGATCGCGCGCACGATGATCGCATCGACGTTGACGACGTGCGCAAGGAGCTCGCCCTTCTTGACGAAGCGCCCGGGCATGTCCGGCGCCCTGGGCATGACGAACTCGCCCTCCGCCCTGGCCTTGATCGTGAGCTCGCCGGCGCGTTCGCGCGCGCGCTCGAGGTTCTGCTGCGCGAATCGCCGCTCCTCCTCGACCATCTCGGCTTTCACCCGGTCGCCCACCGCATGCGCGCGATGGCGCGCATCGAGCTCCACCACCCGCGCCTCGAGCACCTTCAGCTCGGTCGCGAGCTCGATGTCGTTCGTCTCGATTAGGGCGTCACCCGGCTTGACCCACTCCCCGGGCTTGGCCACGACGCGGTTGACGAACCCGTCCGAGCCCGCGCGCGCGAAGCTCTCCTCGGGCAGCCATACCACGCCTTCCGCGGTGGTCCGCATCGGCAGGGGCACGACGAAGAAGAGCGCGAGGATCGCCACCGCGACCAACGCGCTGGCCGCCATCGCCCGCCCACGCACGCGGCGCAGCTTGGGGTCATTGAGGATGTAGTTGATGATCTTGCCTGCCGGCAGCGCCAGCCACGAGAACGCGGTGAGGCTCGCGAACACGATCCCGAGCAGCAGCGACTGCTCGCCGAGGAACACCAGGATCGCGACGACGACGAGGATCCGGTAGAAGAACGAGCTGACGGTGTAGCCCACGAACCAGGCGCGTTCGCCGGCTGTCGCGAGCGGCGGCTCGGCCTCGGGCCGCTTGAACAGGTACTTCTCGCAGAGATACACGAAGTACTGTGTGCCCCGGGTGCGGAGGTTCGGGATCTCCAGCCAGTCCATGAGCATGTAGTAGCCGTCGAACCGGAGGAGCGGGTTCGCGTTGAACAGCACCGTCGAGACCCCGGCGATCAGCATGATGTTGTAGAGCAACGCCTTGAACAGGCCGGGCTCCGCCGCGAGCCACAGAAACAGCGCGATCGAGGCGATGAACAGCTCGACCATCATCCCCGCCCCGCCCACCGCGAATCGCTGCCACTTGCTCCGGAACGCCCATGCGGAAGAAGCATCGACATAGGGCACCGGAGTGAGCACGAGGATCATCACCCCCATTTCGTGCACCTCGCCGCCGCGCGTCTTCACCGCAAATGCATGGCCGAGCTCGTGCAGGAGCTTGAGCAACGGGAACACGAGCCAGATCATGAGCAGGTTGTCGGGCAGCAGCACCCGGTCGAGGACGTCCTCGGTGAGCTCGCGCCAGTGGGCCGCGGCGGCGAACGCGCCGGCACCGACGACCAGGCACCAGACCAGGAACCCGAACCAGCCCGAGAACGGCCGCACGAGCGGGAGCAGCCGCTCGAGCAGGCGATCCGGGTCGAACAGCGGGATCTGCCACGCGAACACGCTGAGCACTTTCTTCATCAGCGCGCGGTGCTCCTGCTGCTCCCGGCGCCGGAACAGCTCGGCGGTATCGGGTGGAACGTCGCACTGCAGGACGTCGGCGCCGTGCAATTGGCCAAGCAGCTGGATCACCTCGTCCTGCGTCACCGCGTCGTCGCCGAGCTGCGCGAGCGCCTGGTCCCAGATTCTCTGGACGGTGTTCTTGCCGTCCATCAGGCCGATCACGAAGTAGGCGGCGGGCGAGAAGCGGTGGAATCGCTCCGAGGCGAGATCCTGGAGCACGTACCAGGTCTCGCCCCGGTACTGATGGCGGTGGATCTGAGCGTGGGCCCGCAGCGTCGGCGTCAGCCGCGCGACCCGATACCAGTTCGGGCTGAAGAGCTGCTGCGACACGGGGCTACGGCAGCCAGGACCAGGCGAGCAGCCGCAGCGAGTCGACCACCTGGCGCGTCCAGATCCAGAGGTACGACCGGCGGGCGATCTCGACCTTGCCGACGCCCTCCATGTTCGGCCGCATCCGCGGGTCGGTGCGATCGAGCTGCGCCTCGACGCGGAAGAAGTTCTTGCCTTCCCGCGGCGTGGACACCGGCGTGACCTTCGTGACCTCGAATCCGATCGGGTCGTTCGCAAAGGCGGACAGCAGCAGCGCTCCCCGTTGGCCTGGCTGCACGTAGGCGATGTCGCGCTCGTCGACCTTGAGCACGAGGCGGAACTCGCTGAGGGGCGCGACCTCGAAGAGCACGGTCCCCCGCTCCACGGGCGCCCCCAGCTGCTGGCTCAGGTCGCCGGACACCACCACGCCATCGAACGGCGCGCTCACCGTCGTGCGCTGCAGCTGCTCCTCGGTCCGGGCGACTTGCGCGCGCGCCGCTTCGAGCTGTGCCGTCACGATCTGCACCTGGGCGAGGTTGCGCTCGGCGAACGCCTGCCGCACCTGCTTGTTCAGCTCTTCCTGCTGGCTCAGGCCTTTCAGCCGTTCGAGCTTGAGGTCCCGGTCGTCGAGCCGGGCGAGGAGCGCGCCCTGCTTCACCAGGTCGCCGGCGCGAATCGGGGCCTCCCGGATGTAACCGTTGAACGGAGCGGTCGCCGCCAGTTGTAACTGGGGCTCGAGCACCGTCCCGGCGGAGACGCGGAAATCGCCCCGCGCGATGATGAGGAATGCCAACGCCGCCGTCACCACGATCGCTGCGAACTTGAGGCCCGCATTGCGGGGGCCGAAGAGCCGGCGAAGCTTGTCGCGCCACCAGTCGGCGAACCGCCTTCCGAACCAGCGATCCTCCCGGCGATGGACCTCGAGCATCGGGCCGGCCAGACCGGCGACCGCCTCACAGAGTTCGATCGTCGCCATGTCGAACGGCCGCTTCGCCGTGCGCTCGAGCGTGATCGCCCCGGCGGGCTTGCCGAGCGCGGTCAGGACGACCGTGCTGCACGCGCCGGAGCCCTGCCCGTCCAGCAGCGCGTCGTGCGCACGGCGCACCAGCGGCGCGCTGCCGATCGGCGGCGGCACGGCGACCGTCGCGTTTTGGTCGACCGCCTCGTCCATTGCCGCGGCGACCGCGCGCATGAGGTTGGTCCGCTCCTTGAACTGCGCGCTGTGCGAGACCGCGTCGATCTTGATCTGCCCGCCGCGCTCGAAGCCGATGCTCACGCGGTCGCACGCGAGCCGGGTAGCGAGGTCGGTGGCGAGTGCGGTCGCAGCGGCGACGAAGCGGTCGTGCGCGGCGGCCGAAGCGACGACCTCGAGCACGGTCTGCAGCTTGTCGCGCGTCTCGCCGACCCGCGTGACCTCCTGCTGGCAGAACATCAGCTCCAGCCCCGCCGCGCCCCAGTGGAGCTGGCGAAGCGCCGCCTGCAGCTCGGCTTCCGGACGCAGTGACACGTCGAGCACCACCACGCCGTAGAGATGGCCGACCGCCTCGACCGGGTAGCCGATGTGGACGCTCGCCGGCGCCGCGTTGGCACCCGCCTTGTTCGGCGTCACCACCCCCCGCCGCTCGACGAGCGCCTTCTGCGCCGTGGGGGTGAGATAGCCCATGTCGCGGCGGACGTCGGGCCAGACGGCGACTGCGCTGTAGCTCTCCGTGCCCTCGGGCCGCAGGAGGACGACGCCGCCGACGACCCCGGCGATCAGGCGGCACTGGATCGCGAGCCAGCTCTGGCAGTACTCGCGCGCGTCATTGGCACTGGCGAGCACTGCCCAGAGCGCGGATTCCTGCTGGTTTGCCGCCGGTGCGACCCCGCCGGCGGTCGCGGTGTTCGCGATCGCTCCTGGGCCCGTCGAGTTGAACGCCGCGGACATGAGGGGTATGAGTGCGGGGCGGTGCTCGTTACTTCAACTGCCCGTAGCGGCTCTCGTACTCGCCGACGAGCTTCGTCAGGATGCCGAGGAGGCGCTTCGCGGCAAACGGCGACAGGACGATCCGGTGCGCGAGCTCGATCTCCATCTCCTGCGGCGTGCGATCCCAGTTGTTGCTCACGCCGAAGTTGAGGACGACCTCCTCGCGCGTGCTGGTCGCATTGCAGAAGTTCGCGTAGGAGCTCTTGAGGCTCTGGGTGTTCCAGTGGACCTTGGCGGCGACGGGCTGCGTCTCGGGCGCCTTCTCCTTGCCCTTCTCTTCGACTGCTGCAGCCTTGGCCATCGAACGGTCTCCTCCGGGTGGTCGGCGCGGCGTCGCTCGCCGCGCTCGTGCGATCAACCGAAAATGCTACCCGCTCGGGTCGAGTTTTTACAGTCGGCTTCGGGGGTTATCGAATGATCTTTGAGAAGGACTGCACGTTGTGGACGACGCTCGCTGCAGCCTCGCGGTGGCGGGTACGAGGACACGTGCGGGAAGCGTGAAGGATGCAGCACCGGCGGCCCGACTGGCCGCGCCGAAGGACTCTGGTGCCCGGGGCAGGATTTGAACCTGCACGGCTGAAAGCCGAGGGATTTTAAGTCCCTTGCGTCTACCAGTTTCGCCACCCGGGCCAGGCGACCGCCGCGCTCGAGACTACACGCGACGGAGGTGTCAGCGTAAGGGATGTGCGCCGAAAGCGCCTGGAGGCGGGGGCCGGAATCGAACCGGCGTACACGGCCTCGCCGGCCGCGCGATGGCTGTGTCGAACATGGGCTCAGGTTCGCGCTGGACGCGATTCGTCACTCGACCTTCGCGCCGGACGCCTTGACCACCTTGCCGTACTTCTCGTAGCTCGCGCGGATGACCGCGGCGTAGGCCTCCGGGGTCGAGCCAACCGGGTCGATGCCAAGCTGGGTGAAGCGCTGCACCACGTCAGGCTGGCGCACCGCCTTAGCCAATTCGCCGGCAAGCTTTTGCAGCACCGGCGCTGGCGTGCCGGCCGGTGCGACGACGCCGATCTCGGGAACGAACTCGTAGCCCGCGATGCCGAGCTCCACGAAGGTCGGCACGTCGGGCGCCCGTGCCGAGCGCGTCGCGGTGCTCACCGCGAGCAACTTGAGCTTGCCGCTCTTGACGTGCGACTCGATCGCGGGGAGCGCGGCGAAAATCATCGACACCTGCCCGCCGAGCAGCGCCGGCAGCGCCTGGCCGACGCCCTTGTACGGCACATGCACCATGTTCAGATCGAGCGAGGTCTTGAAGGCCTCGATCGCGAGGTGGTGGATGCTGCCGGTGCCGGAGGAGCCGAAGTTGTACTTGCCCGGGTTCGCCTTCACCAGCACCACCAGCTCCTGAAAGCTGTTGACCTCGACCGAGGGATGCACGACGAGAAACAGCGCCGAGGTGCCGAGCAGGCTCACCGGAACGAAGTCCTTCGCCGGGTCGTAGGGAAGCTTCGAGAACAGGTGCGGGTTGATCGCCACCTGCCCGACGTCGGCGATGAGCAGCGTATACCCGTCCGCCGGCGCCTTCGCCACCGCCTCGGAGCCGCTGATCCCGCCGGCGCCGCCGCGATTCTCGACGATCACCTGCTGGCCAAGCGAATCGCTCACCTTCTGGCCGACGAGCCGCGCCATGGTATCGGGAAGCCCGCCGGCGGAGTAAGGCACCACCAGCTTGATCGGACGATTGGGAAATTCCTGCGCCGACGCGGCGAGCGCCGCCAGCATCCCGAACGCAAAGCTCAGAAGTTTCACGTTGCCCTCCTCCCCAAGCTATATACAGACGACTCTCGGGCTTCTGCTATTGGAGCTTCACTCCTGCTTTCCGCACGACCTCTCCCCAGCGGGCGGTCTCGGCGGCGATGACGGCCGCGAACTCGGCCGGGGTATTGGTCGCCGGCTCGGAGAACATCTTCGTCACCCGCTCGCGGTACTCCGCGCTCTTGCCGATCTCCGTCACCGCGTCCGACAGGCGCTTGATCACGGGCTCCGGCGTACCGGCCGGCGCGAGCAGCCCGAACCATCCGCCGCTCTCGTGGCCGGGGATGCCGGCCTCGGTGAAGGTCGGCACGTCCGGCAGGAAGGGCGAGCGGGCGGTGCCGGTCACCGCGATCGCCTTGAGCCGGCCGTCGCGCACTAATGGCACTGCCGGCGGCACGCCGCAAACGATGAGATCGATGTCGCCGCGCACCGCGGCGGGAAAGGCTTCGCCGAAGCTCTTGTAAGGAACGTGCACCAGGTTGAGCCCGAGCTGCTGGCCGAGCAACGCGCCGAACAGGTGCAGGTTGGTGCCGACACCGGGGCTGCCGTAGGTCACGCCTTTCGGCGCAGCCGCAGATGCGGCGGCGAGCTCCTTCGGCGCGGACGCGGGAAACGCCGGGTTGGCGACCAGCACGTTCTGGATGCGGATCAGCAGCGAAATCGGCGCGAAGTCGCGCATCGGATCGACGCTCCAACCGGGGTAGAGGTGCACCATCACGCCGTGCGTGTCCTTGGAGCCGAGCAGCAGCGTGTAGCCGTCGGCGGGGGATTTCGCGACCGCTTCGGTGCCGATCTTGCCTCCGGCGCCGACGCGATTTTCGATGATGAACTGCTGGCCCAGCCGCTTCGACAGCGCCTCGCCGGCGATGCGAGCGATCACGTCCGGTGCGACGCCCGCACCGTACGGCACGACGATCTTCACGGGGCGGTTCGGGTAGTCCTGGGCGCCTGCGGGCAGCGCGGCCACCAGGGCGCCGAGCAACGCGACGAGCCATCGGATCACGGGGTCGTCCTCCTCGCGGCCACTTATACCAAAAGTCCGGACTTATGTCCCTTCTACCTGAGAGCGATTTCGAGCCGCACCTGGTCGCCCCGGTACAGGCCGAGGCTGCAGTAGACCAGGACCCCGGCACGGTCGAACGCGGTGCGGTGCACCACGGCGACCGGTGCGTTGATGGAGATGCCGAGCGAGCGCGCGGTCTCCACGTCAGCAGTGCCGATCGTCAGGGTCTGGTGCGCCTTGGCGATGCCGGTTCCCGGCGTCTCCTTGAGCGCGCGCAGCATCGGCAGCGACTCGATCTGGCGCCGCGACAGCCGGCGGTAGATGCGGCTGTCGAGGTAGGCATGGCCGAGCAGATACGGCGCGCCGTCGCGGCGATGCAGGCGCCGCAGGTACTGGTAGCCCGGCGCGTAGCGCCGCGGTGGCTGAAGCGGGAACGGGGGACGGTCGACCTTGGCGGAAGCGAGCAGCTCGATCGACGCGCCTTCGTGCGCGCGCGACAGCGAAGCCCAGTCGGTCGCCAGCTCGCTGGTGTGCGCGGCGGACGGCGCGCGCGTCACGAACGTGCCCTTGGCGCGATAGCGCTCGAGCAGCCCCTCGGCCTCCAGCTCACCGACCGCCTGGCGCACGGTGGCGCGTGCCACCCCGAGCTCGGCGACCAGCTGCTCGAGAGTGGGGATGCGCCGGCCGAGCTCCCACTCCCCGGTCTCGATGCGTCGCCGGAACAGGGTCGCCAGCTGGACATAGCGCGCGATGCCCGGACGGCCGAGGTCGAGAGGAGCGTTCATGCGCGGTGTCGCTGGTGAAGGGTCGGTGGACTATCCCTTTGGGCTATTATGCCCGCCTTACGCCATGGCCCGCATCCCGATCACGATCGCCACGTGGGACTATGACCGCGTGCGCGCAGTGATGGACGGCCGCGTGCGCGTGGAAGGATGCGACGTCAACTATCTCCCGCTCGCGCCCGAAGAGTGCTTTCACCGCGCGTACGTGAATCGAGAATTCGAAGTGTCGGAGATCGGCTTCAGTCCATACCTGATCGCGGCCTCGCGCGGCGATGCGCCTTACGTGGCGCTTCCAGTTTTCCTGTCGCGCATGTTTCGGCACTCGGCGATCTACGTGCGCGCCGACCGCGGCATCGAGGCGCCGGCCGACCTGCGCGACCGGGCGGTCGGCGTCCCCGAGTACCAGATGTCGGCGGCGATGTGGGCGCGCGGCATGCTGCAGGACCTGTACGGGGTGCGGCCGCAGGACATGCGCTGGCGCCAGGGCGGCCTCGAGCAGACGGGCCGCAAGGACAAGTTCCCGCTCAACTTGCCGACTGGCTTTCCGCTGGAGGCCCTCGCTCCCGGGGACACGCTCAATGCGGCGCTCGCGGAAGGACGCATCGACGCGCTGTTCTCCGCGCGCCCGCCGTCCTGCTACGGCGACGGCCGCGCGCCGGTGCGGCGCCTGTTCGAGGATTTCGAGTCGGCGGAGAGGGCGTACTTCGAGCAGACCGGCGTATTCCCGATCATGCACGCACTCGGCGTGCGGCGCGACGTGCACGAGCGGCATCCGTGGCTCGCGGCGAGCCTGTTCAAGGCGTTCAGCGAAGCGAAGCGCATCGCCGACCGCGACCTGTTCGAGGTGACCGCGCTGAAAATCGGCCTGCCCTGGGTGGTGAGCGAGGCGCGGCGCACCGTCGCGCTGATGGGTGAAGACTTCTGGCCATACGGAGTCGAGCCGAACCGTCGCACGCTCGAGGCGATGACACGCTATTCGTTCGAGCAGGGCCTCGCGGTGCGCAAGCTTGCACCCGAGGAGCTGTTCGCGCCCACCACGCTGCAGCAGGCGACGATCTAGCACCGCGCCATGCTTGCCGTCTGCGCTTCCCACAGCCCCCTCATGCTGGTCGGCATGCCGGACACGCGTCCCGGCACCCAGGGGCGCTTCTTCGCGGCAATCGAAGCGCGCGCCGCGCAGATCGCCGCCTACGACCCGGAGCTGGTGGTGGTGTTCGGTCCGGACCATTTCAACGGTCTGTTCTACGACCTGATGCCGTCGTTCTGCGTCGCGCTCGAGGCCGAGAGCACGCGCGACTGGGACCTGCCGCCGGGCCGCCTGAACGTGCCGCGTGAGCTTGCCTCAAGGTGCTTGCAGGCGTTGCGCGCGGAGGGGATCGATGTCGCGATGTCCTTGCGCATGCGCGTCGACCACGGCATCACGATCCCGCTGCACAAGCTGACCCGCGCGGCGAATCGCTATCCGGTGATCCCGATCGTGATCAACTGCGCCGCCGATCCGCGCCCTTCGTTCGCGCGCGTCGCGAAGCTCGGTGCCAGCGTGGGGCACTTTCTCGCCGGACTGCGGCAGCGCGTCCTCGTCATAGGCTCCGGCGGCCTGTCGCACGACCCGCCGACACCGCGGCTCGCCAGCGCGGCGCCCGAGGTCGCGGCCCGCCTCGTCGATCGCCATACGCCCTCGGCCGAGGAGCTGCGGCACCGCGAGAGCCGGGTGATCGCCGCGGCGAACGCGCTGGTGAAGGGTGCCGGGCCCTGCCTGCCGCCGAGCGAGCGCTGGGACCGGGCGTTTCTCGACGACCTGCTAGGGCACGACCCCTCGGCGTTCGAACGCTACACCGACGACGCGGTAGACCGCGAGGCCGGGTTCGGGGGTCACGAGGTGCGCTGCTGGGTCGCGGCCTTCGCCGCGATGCACGCGGCCGGCCCGTTCCGCTCGCAGTTGCATTTCCACGAAATCATTCCGGAGTGGATCACCGGGATGGCGGTGGTCTCAGCGGCGCATGCCGCCTAGAACGAACGCGGCCGGACAATTCGGCCCCGGGTCAGTTGCCTGTTCTGTCGCCGACGATGATGACGAAAACGCTGGAGGCGGGGGTCGGAATCGAACCGGCGTACACGGCTTTGCAGGCCGCTGCATGACCACTCTGCCACCCCGCCGCGACTCGAAAACGAACGAGGGAAAGCGCGGTCGCTTTCCCTCGTGAAACCTGGAGCGGGAAACGAGTCTCGAACTCGCGACCTCAACCTTGGCAAGGTTGCGCTCTACCAACTGAGCTATTCCCGCGGTGCGAAACACAAGTTTACTCGGCGGCCGGGACGAGTTCAAGGACCGCCCTCCCCTCGCCCGAACGCGTGCGGCGCGGCCAGCTTCAGGTAGTAGAACATCGACAGGAGCGTCAGCGCGGCCGCGAGGTAGATGAGCCAGGTGCCGATGCGAAAGGCGTCGAACCACTCGCCGATCCGGTCGTGGTACAGGAGCAGCGGGATCGCCGCGAGCTGGGAAGTCGTCTTGATCTTGCCGAGGAAATTCA
>Ga0209342_10008232_pt1 | contig 10449 bp, 10 predicted proteins | sample RifCSP16_2_FD_184023 | JGI IMG/M metagenome (GOLD analysis project Ga0209342, IMG submission 184023) | Soil microbial communities from Rifle, Colorado - Rifle CSP2_sed 16_2 (SPAdes) (version 2) | ecosystem: Environmental > Terrestrial > Deep subsurface > Rock core/Sediment | place: Rifle... | reverse complement strand
GAGCGGCACGATCGAGTCCGTACACCGCGATGGCGACGCGTGGCGCGCCGAGCTGACGCTCCCTGGCGGTGGCGTGCCGATCGTCGGCCTGGCGCGCAGCGGCATTGCCTCGACCGCGCTCGAAGCCGGCCGCGCGGCGACGATCACCGGCATCGTCAAGCGCGCCTACCCGACCGCGTCCGACCAGCGCCTGGCGATCGTGCCGCGCAGCGCGGCCGACATCCGGCTCGGCGCGGCACAGCAGACGGGCCGGCCGGCCGGATCATCGCCTAAGCCGGGAACAACCACCCCGCCAACGGGCGACGCCGGTCATCCGAACGGCGCGTCGCCCTCCGCCGGCCGGCCCTCGCCGCGCGGCGGGGATGTGCCGCTGGCCGCTCTTTCCGCGTACCAGGGCACAACCGTCCGCGTGGGCGGCGCGGTCACGGACATCGACGGCGCGCTCATCGTCCTCGCCGACTCATCGGGGAGTGCCACGCTCGAGCTGGTCGGACGCGCCGCGCCGCTCGCGGCCACGCTGGCCGTGGACGACCTCGTCAACGCAACAGGCACGGTCGTCGCGGACGGAGACGGCCTGCGCGTCGTCATCGACGATCCAGCAAAGCTAGATCGCTTCCCCGCACCCGGCCAGTCGACCCATTCGGCGGCTTCATCCTCGATCACCGCGGACGACTACCGGCCGCCCGACAACCATCTCGCGGCCGCGAATCCGGCCCCATCTGGCCCGATCGTGGCCTTCTTGGTCGTCCTCGGGATGTCCGTTTTGCTGGTGGTCGGTGCCCTCGCGATCAGGCTCGGCTGGCCGAATCGGATCCTCTCTCGCCTGCGCCGCATTTGACGCTGCGCTGAGCGTGGGCCTATCGTCTCGCGCGAGGCGCGTCTTGAGCGTGCCCGCACAGGAGGTGACGTGCCCATCGACGACCGTCGCGCGGGGTGGCCGGAGTCCGATCGCCAGTACCACATCGACCTGGGCCCCGGCGAGCTGGCCGAGTACATCCTCCTGCCGGGCGACCAGGATCGAACGGCCAAGGTCGCGCAGCGCTTCGAGAGCGTCGAGTTCCAGCGCCGCCACCGGGAGTTCGCCTCTGCCACGGGTACGTACAAGGGCCGCCGCACATCTGTCGTCTCGACCGGTATCGGCGCCGACAACATCGAGATCGTGCTGGCAGAGATCCTGGCCATCACCAAGCACCCCACGTTCGTGCGCATCGGATCGTGCGGCGTGCTGCGCGACGACATCGGCCTGGGCGAGCTGGTCATCACCACCGGCGCGGTGCGGCTCGAGGCGACGACGAAGTACTTCGTGCACGATGGCTTCCCGGCGGTGGCCGATTACGTCGCGGTGGCCGCGCTGGTCGAGGCCGCGCATCGGCTGGGCCACACCGCCCACCTTGGAATCACAGCGACAGCGCCCGGCTTCTACGCCGCCCAGGGACGGCCGCTTGCGCAGCTGCCGGTCCGTTTCCCGGACTTGGCCGATGAGATGGCCCGCCAGGGCGTGGTCAACTTCGAGATGGAGGCGTCGGCCCTTCTCGTGCTGGCCACATTGGCCCGATGCCGCGCAGGCGTGATCTGCACCGCGTACGCTCAACGTGTCAGCGGCACGTTCGTGCACGGTGCGCAGGCTGAGCAGGCCGAAGCTGCCTGCATCGATACGGGGCTGGAGGCGCTGTGCCTGCTGGCCGAGATGGATGAAGCCGTGCACGCGGAAGGAGCGTTGCATTGGCGGCCCTCGCTGTGGGTGCCAGTCGTGGCATCCTGAGCAAGACCAATCGGAGCCTGGGCGAACGACCCCGGCCCAACCTATCGATTTGCTACGAAAAGGAGGAGCTAGGTGACTGAAGCCTATTGCGTCCGCGACAAGCAGAAGGTCGAGATGAAGAACCCGGCCAAGGTGACCATGAAGAACGGCAAGCCGGCCTGGAAGGGCACTTGCCCCAAGTGCGGCAACAGCGTCTTCCGCATCGGCGCCTGACAGCCCGATAGCAGAGACCTAGCAGAGGGGTCCCGGCAAAGCGGCGGGACCCCTCTTTTGATTCCCGGTCCCCGATCAGCGAAGATGGATACCTGCACAAGGAAGTGCACGAGCGGGTCATTTGGCCCTCGCTGCGCAAAGGCCGTCGCGCTGACGATGGCCAGGACAAGAACGAGCAACCGCATGGCGCGGCGCCAGAACGCTGGTAGCGGCGTGCCGTGCTGATCGGCAAGAAGGAGTTCCGGGAATGGCAGTCCGCGTGGGCATCAACGGCTTCGGTCGGATCGGTCGGCAGACGCTCAAGGCGATCTTCGAGCGCCACCCCGGCATCGAAGTGGTCGCGGTCAACGACCTGGTCGAGACCGAGCTCAATGCGCTGCTGTTCGCGCACGATTCCACCTACGGCCGCTACCACGGCACGGTCGACCACACCGACGACTCGCTGATCATCGACGGACGCGAGATCAAGGTGCTCAAGGAGAAGGATCCGGCCGCGCTGCCCTGGAAGAGCCTGGGCGTCGACATCGTGATCGAGTCAACCGGCCTCTTCACCCAGGCAGAGAAGGCGCGTGCCCACCTTGATGCCGGCGCCCGCAAGGTCATCATCAGCGCCCCTGCCAAGGGTGAAGACGTGACCATCGTCCTGGGCGTCAACGAGGGCGCGTACGACCCGGCGGCGCACAACATCATCAGCAACGCGTCATGCACGACCAACGGCCTGGCGCCGGTGGCCAAGGTGCTGAACGACTCGTTCGGCATCGACAAGGGCTTCCTGACGACGGTCCACGCCTACACCAACTCGCAGAAGCTGCTCGACGTCGCGGCGAAGGACCCGCGCGACGCGCGCGCCGCGGCGCAGAACATCATCCCGTCAGAGACCGGTGCCGCGAAGGCGGTCGCGCTCGTGATCCCGGAGCTCAAGGGCAAGTTCACCGGCATGGCCTTCCGGGTTCCCACCCCGACCGTCAGCGTGGTCGACTTCACCGCGGTCCTGAGCCGCGAGGTGACCAAGGAAGAGGTCAACGCCGCGTTCGAGAAGGCAGCCAACGGCCCGATGAAGGGCATCATGGCCTACTCCGACGAGCCCCTCGTCTCGATGGATTTCAAGGGCGACGAGCACTCGACGATCGTTTCGTCGGTCGACACGATCGTGCTCGGCAACATGGTCAAGGTCGTCTCGTGGTACGACAACGAGTGGGGCTACGCCTGCCGCGTGGCCGATCTCGTGGCCTACGTCGGCGAGCGCCTGCCGGCCGCCCAGCCCATGGAGGCCTCGGCCGCCCGCTCCTGATCCCGGCATCGCCCAGATAGGGAATTGAACAATGGAAAAGCTGACTGTCCGCGACTTCGACCCGCAGGGCAAGCGCGTCCTGATGCGCGTTGACTTCAACGTCCCAATCGAGGACGGCAAGGTCAAGGACGACTCGCGCATCCGCGCCGCCCTGCCGACCATCCGCTTCCTGCTCGAGCACGGCGCCGCGGTCATCCTGATGAGTCACCTGGGCCGGCCCAAGGGCAAGGTCGTCGAATCGGCCCGCCTGCGGCCGGTTGCGCAGTGGCTGAGCGGCTTGCTCAAGCTGCCGGTGCCAATCACCGGCGACCCGCTCGGAGTCGGTACCCGTGATGCAGTGGCGCGCCTCAAGCCGGGCCAGGTGCTGATGCTCGAGAACCTGCGCTTCCATCCAGAGGAGGAGGCGAACGACGACGAGTACGCCCGGACGCTGGCGAGCTACGGCGACGTGTACGTCAACGACGCCTTCGGCACGGCCCACCGCGCCCACGCCTCCACCGTCGGCGTGACCAATCACCTGCCCGCGTACGCCGGCCTGCTGATGGAGGCTGAGATTCAGGCGCTCTCGAAGCTGCTCGAGAACGTCGCGCACCCATTTGCGGCGGTCATCGGCGGGGCCAAGGTGTCGGGCAAGCTGGGCGTTCTCAACCACCTGATGGAGAAGGTCGACACCTTCGTCATCGGCGGCGGCATGGCCAACACGTTCCTCGTCGCCAAGGGCCATACCGTGGGCAAGAGCCTGCTCGAGCGCGAGCTGGTCGAGGAGGCCAAGTCGATCCTCGACAACGCGGAGAAGCGCGGCGTCCAGTTCCTGCTGCCGACAGACGTGGTGGTCGCCAAGGAGGTCACGCGCGGCGCCGAGCACAAGATCGTGCCCGTGACCAAGATCCCCAACTCGTGGTCGACGGTCGACATCGGCCCGGTCACGACGCAGGCGTTCAAAGACGCGCTCGATCCAGCCCGGACAGTCTTCTGGAACGGGCCGCTGGGCGTGTTCGAGGTGCCCACCTTCGGTGACGGCACGCGCGCCATCGCTCGCCACCTGGCCGCCAAGGCGGAGCAGGGGGTAACCGTGGTCGTCGGTGGCGGTGACTCCGTCGCCGCGGTCGAGGAGCTTGGCCTGACGAGCAAGATGACGCACATCTCCACCGGCGGCGGAGCTTCGCTGGAGTTCATGGAGGGGCGCGAGCTGCCCGGCATCTCGGTTCTTCTCGAGCGCACGGCAGTGCCCGCGGGCGTCGCATGAGCACGATCGAGCTCGTCGACGCGCACGAGATCCTCGATTCGCGCGGCAATCCCACCCTCGAAGCGGTCGTCGTCCTCGACAGCGGAGCCGTCGGCCGGGCGGCGGTGCCGTCGGGCGCGTCGACCGGCACGCACGAGGCGGTCGAGTTGCGCGACGGCGAGAAGGAGCGCTACGGCGGCAAGGGTGTGCGCAAGGCCGTGTTCAACGTCATCGAGACCATTGGCCCGGCGCTCGCCGACGAGGACGCCGCCGATCAGGCCGCCATCGACCAGCTGCTGATCGATCTCGACGGCACGCCCAACAAGGGCAACCTGGGCGCCAACGCGATCCTGGGCGTGTCTCTGGCCTGCGCCCACGCGGTCGCGGCCGAGTACGGCCTGCCGCTCTACCGCTACCTGGGTGGCGTGCGCGCCCAGACGCTGCCCGTGCCGATGTTCAACATCCTCAACGGCGGCAAGCACGCGGCCGAATCGACCGACTTCCAGGAGTTCATGGTCATGCCCATCGGGGCACCGACCTTCAGCGAGGCACTCCGCGCGGGCGCCGAGACCTTTCACGCATTGCGCGCGCTGCTGCACGACGCTGGTTTCGCCACCGGGCAGGGCGACGAGGGTGGCTTCGCGCCGTCACTGGCATCGAACCAGGCGGCGATCGAGCTGGTGCTCAAGGCCATCGAGAAGGCCGGCTACAAGCCGGGCGGGGACGTGGCCATCGCCCTCGATCCGGCAGTGAGCGAGCTGGTCGATCTCGACGCGCCGGCCGATTCGAACGGCGAGCTGACCTACACGTTGGCCAAGGAGGGGCGGAAGCTCCGAACCGGCGAGCTGATTGACTTCTGGGCCGACTGGGCCGACCGATACCCGATCGTCTCGCTGGAGGACGGCCTCGCGGAGGACGACTGGGCCGGCTGGGCCGCGCTGACTGCGCGGCTGGGTTCGAAGCTCCAGCTTGTTGGCGACGACCTCCTGGTGACCAACCCAGAGCGCGTGCAGCGTGCGATCGACGAGAGCTCAGTCAATGCCGTGCTGATCAAGCTCAACCAGATCGGCACGCTGACAGAAACGCTGTCAGTGATCGAGATGGCCCAGCGCGAGGGCTGGGGAGCGGTGATCAGCCATCGCAGCGGCGAGACCGAGGACACGACCATGGCTGATCTTGCGGTCGCGACCGGTGCCGGGCAGATGAAGAGCGGCGCGCCATCGCGCAGCGAGCGCGTGGCCAAGTACAACCGGTTGTTGCGCATCGAGGCCGAGCTGGGCTCCGCGGCGCATTTTCCCGGAGCGAGCGTCCTGGCGCATTCCGCTTGACTCGCGTCGTCGATGCCGGCGCGGTATACGCCGGCTGGGTTGGCCTGGGCATGGCGCTCGTCGTCGCCATCGCCTTCGAGCTGATCATTCCGGTCCAGACGGTCGTCTTCCTGCTCGCGCCGCTCGCCGGCGCGGTCATCGGCGTCTACGCCAACGTGCGCGCCGAGCGCTGGCGGCCGCGCGGCCGCGTGCTGCTGAACGCGGCCTACGCGGGCCTGGTGACCGGCCTGGGCCTGGCGCTCCTGTACGTGATCATCCGGTTGGTCTTCATCTATGGCGACACCGGCGCGCTGCCTAATGGCACGGCGATCAACTGCTCAACCGGTCCCGACTGCATCTACAAGCGCTACGTCAACGTGGGCCAGCAGGCCGAGCTGGCATCGATGGGCATCACCGACGCCGCGTCGCTTGAGTCGGCGTTGTGGCGTGAGCTCGCCGTCACCGGCTCCGGGCTGGTGCTGCTCACCATCGGCGGGGCGCTGGCGGGCGGCCTGGCGCGCTCGTTCGCGCCAATGCCGACTTCGCTGCCCTTGCCTAGCGCCTCGCCCAGCGACTAGCGTTCGCCACCAGGGAGGCGACCGATGGAGTACAGCAAGCTCGAGCTACCTGCGGGTGAGGGCCAGCTGATCGTCGTCTACGTCAACACCGACAGCGGTCAGCCGATCGACGTCGGTGCGATCGGTAATCAGCTTGCCGCCGATTCGGCGGAACGGCTCGCAGCCGGCTGGAAGCTGCGCTCGGTCGCCACCGCGCCGATGCGCCAGATGGGTACGGCCGGCAACGTCCTGTTCCAGTCAGGCGGCCAATACGCCACGCAGGTAGCGTGGCTGGCGGTGTACGCGCGCGACTAAGTCGCGCGGCGCCTACTTCTTGGCGTTGGCCTTGGCGGCGGGCTTGGCGCTCGCCTTGGCGGCCGGCTTGGAGGCGGCCTTCGACGCACTCTTCGCTGCCGGCTTGGTCGCAGCCTTGGTCGCGGCCTTGGCAGCCGGCTTCGCGGCTGTCTTGGGAGATGCCTTTGGCTTGGCTGCCGGCTTCGCCGCGGCAGCCTTTGTCGCGACCGGGGCTGCGGTCGGCTTCTCAGCCGCGGCGTCGCGCGAGGTGCGCGACAGCGCGGCCCGCGCCTTGCCGGCGGCCGTCTGCGCGCCCTTCGCCTTGACCGCGCGCGAGGCGGCGATACGTGCCCTGGCCTGCTTGGCGGCCGCGGCCTTGCCGGTCGTGCGCGCAACCTTGGCCGGGGCGGACAGGCCCGCGCCACCGAGCGCGGCGTTGACCGTCAGCATCAGGCGGCTCTTGCGCCGATCGGCGGCGTTGCGATGGATGGCGCCGCTCTTGGCAGCCAGGTCGAGCGCGGAAACGGCGCGCTGGACCGCGGACTGGAGCTCGGCGCTCGACGCGCCGTTCGACGCTTCGCTGGCGACGTTCAGCGCCTTGGCGACGAGCGTCTTGGCCGCCGCGCGGCGGGGCTGGTTGATGGCCCGCTTGCGGGCCGTCTGGCGGACGCGCTTGATTGCCGACGGTGTACGGGCGCCGGTCCAACCGCGCTGGGAGTGAGCCAAGTCGAAAACCTCGGGTTTGTTGGTCGGGACTGTCTTTGAAGAGCGCGCGAGGCGCGCGACGAGGGATGGTATCAGTGCAGATCGGTCAGCGCGTCCCGGGCCGCGGGTCACGCCCTCGATAGACTCCCAGTGGTGTCCGTCCCCCAGGCGCGACTGCGCAACTTCTCGATCATTGCCCATGTCGATCACGGCAAGTCGACCCTTGCCGATCGGCTGATCGAGCTTACCCACACCATCGAGGCACGGCTGATGATGAGCCAGGTGCTCGACTCGATGGATCTCGAGCGCGAGCACGGCATCACCATCAAGGCGCGCGCCGTGCGGCTCGAGTACGACGCGCGCGACGGCCAGCGCTATGCGCTCAACCTGATCGACACGCCCGGCCACGTCGACTTCAGCTACGAGGTCAGCCGCTCGCTCCAGGCGTGCGAGGGCGCGATCCTGGTGGTCGACGCGGCACAGGGCATCGAGGCGCAGACGCTGGCCAACGTCCATCTCGCCCTCGCGCAGGGCCTCGTGATCATCCCGGTCATCAACAAGATCGACCTGCCCTCAGCCCAGCCCGATCTGGTCATGGACGAGTTGGAGAGCGTGCTCGCGATCCCGCGCGAGGAGGTTCTGCTCGTCTCCGCCAAGGAGGGCACCGGCGTGCCAGAGGTGCTCGAGGCAATCGTCGCCCGCGTGCCCCCGCCCAAGGGTGACGCCGACAAGCCGCTGCGCGGCCTGATCTTCGATTCGCACTACGACCCGTACAAGGGCGTGGTCGCCTACGTCCGACTGTTCGAGGGCCGGCTGGACGACCACGAGTCGGTCCGATTGATGGCCTCAGGCGCCCAGTCGGAGATCCTCGAGCTGGGCGTTTTCCGGCCGCAGCAGGTGGCCGTAAAGGGCCTTGGGCCGGGTGAGGTGGGCTACGTCGCCACCGGCCTGAAGAGCGTCCGCGACTGCCAGGTCGGCGACACCATGACCACCTCTGCGCGACCCGCGACGACGCCGCTGCCGGGCTACAAGCAGGCCAAGGCGCTTGTCTTCGCGGGCCTCTACCCGATCGTTGGCGAGGACTTCCCGGACCTGCGCGAGGCGCTCGAGAAGCTCCACCTCAACGACGCCTCGATCTCGTTCGAGCCTGAGACATCGGTCGCGCTGGGCACCGGGTTCCGGGTCGGCTTCCTGGGGCTGCTGCACATGGAGATCGTCCAGGAGCGGCTCGAGCGCGAGTTCGATCTCGCTCTCATCGCATCCGCGCCGTCGGTCGAGTACCGCGTGACGCTCATCAACAACCAGGGCGAGGTCGTCGTCGACAACCCGGCACAGATGCCGCCGCTGGGCGAGATCGAGGCGATCGCCGAGCCGTGGGTCAAGGTCAGCGTCATCACACCCAGCCAGTACATCGGCACGCTGATGGAGCTCTCCACCGGGCGCCGGGGCACGTTCGACACGATGGAGTACCTCGACCCGGAGCGCGTGCTGCTGACCTTCGAGCTGCCGCTGGCTGAGGTGATCGTCGACTACTACGACCAGCTCAAGAGCCGCTCCCAGGGTTACGCGTCGCTCGACTACGAGGAGATCGGCTACCGCGAAGGTGATCTCGTTCGACTTGACGTTCTGGTCGCCGGCGAGCCGGTCGACGCGCTGTCGCTCATCGCCCACCGCTCGCGCGCCATCAGCGACGGCCGCGTGCTGGTCGAGCGGCTCAAGGAGCTCATCCCGCGCCAGATGTTCGAGGTGCCGGTGCAGGCGGCGATCGGCTCGAACGTGATCGCCCGCGAGACGATCCGGGCGATGCGCAAGAACGTGCTCGCCAAGTGCTATGGCGGCGACATCACCCGCAAGCGCAAGCTGCTCGAGAAGCAGAAGGCAGGCAAGGCGCGCATGAAGCGCGTCGGCAGCGTCGAGATACCACAGGAGGCCTTCCTGGCCGTGCTGCGCTCGACGAGCGAGGCGTAGAGGGCGTCGCGGTGAGCCTGACGCTCGACAACCTGTTCACGCTCGCGGCGGTGGGGCTGCTGATCATCCTGCGTTTTGACGCGCGGCGGTTTGGGGCCGCCGACTTTGACGACGAGACCGCCATCCGTGACTGGCGCGTCTGGGCGCGCCGCCTGTCGTGGTACGGCGTCGGCATCGCCCTCGTATTCGTCGTCTACTTCCTCTTCGCGCAGCCTGAGACGCTGCTCCACCTGCGTCTGGGCGAGCCGCGCGGCTTCGCACTGTTCGCGGGGCTGGCCCTGGCGCTGCTTGGCGGTGGCGCGGCATTCGCGTACGCCTGGTGGCGCTTCGGCGAGGTCAACCTGCCCGCCGCGCGCGGCTACCCGGTGGGGCTACTCAGCTCGGTCGCGACCGCGTTCATCGACGAGGCGACGTTCCGCGGCATCCTGCTCGGCCTGCTGCTCTTCTCGAACTGGCCGCCGCTGTACGCGGTCGCGTTCCAGGCTGTCGTCTACGCCCTCGCGACGCGACTCGGCGGCGCGGGCCGGCCTCGCAGCATGCTGCTGCTGTCGCTTGCCATCGGCCTGCTGGGCGGCTGGCTTACCGTAGCGACAGGCGGCATCGGCGCGGCTCTATTGGCTCACGCCGTGACGCGCTTCGCCATCTTCGTCGCCACCGGGCACGCCGGCCAGGTCACGCCGGCGGCCGCATCCGGAGAAGAGCCGCAGGACGACGCCGACTCCCCCGATGCCGGCGGGCTAGAGGTCGTAGCCGACCGCGAGCCGAGCCGCCATCTGTGAGCGCTCGAATGAGTGCGTCTCCGACCAAAGCGGCGGGCCACGATTTGCTGGTGCTGAGTCACGTCAAGGACTCATCGACGGCTGGAGCGGATTGGCGCGAGTCGGCACCTCAGTCACCCGTCGCCCTGTACGTCCACTTCCCGTTTTGCCTGTCGATCTGTCCGTACTGCGACTTCGTCGTCTACGGCGGCAAAGCAGCGCGCGGCCCTGCCAACCGCGTCAGCCAGTTGGTCGACGCGCTCAAGGTAGAGATCGGCCTGCGGAGCCGCGCGACGTCAGCGCCGCGCAACCCCTTGGGCAGCGTCTATTTCGGTGGGGGCACGCCATCGCTGATGAACCCCGCCCAGG
>Ga0209342_10008230_pt1 | contig 10450 bp, 9 predicted proteins | sample RifCSP16_2_FD_184023 | JGI IMG/M metagenome (GOLD analysis project Ga0209342, IMG submission 184023) | Soil microbial communities from Rifle, Colorado - Rifle CSP2_sed 16_2 (SPAdes) (version 2) | ecosystem: Environmental > Terrestrial > Deep subsurface > Rock core/Sediment | place: Rifle... | reverse complement strand
CCGGCGCCATCCTGACCACCAAGGCGATCTACGAGCTGCACCGCACCGGCAAGCGCTACGGCCTGGTGACGATGTGCATCGGCGGCGGGCAGGGGATCGCGGCGATCTTCGAACGGGTCTAGCGGCCGCGGGGCTCAACCGACCGGCGCGAGCTGCCGCACGAACGCCTCGATCCCCCGCAGCAGCATCTCGATCGCGATCGCGGTCAGGAACAGTCCGAAGAGCCGTTCGAACGCGCCGAGGGCGCGCTCGCCGACCGCTCTCACCACTCGCTCCGCGAAGACGAGTACCAGGAGCGTCGCCGTCGTCGCGATCGTGATCGCGGCGCACCACTCGGGCCAGCGCTGAGGCGCGGCGGACGACAGCAGCACGATCGTCGCGATTGCGGCCGGCCCGGCGATCGACGGGATCGCGAGCGGCACGATGAAGGGTTCCCCTTCCGGCAGGTTCGCGAACACCTCCGCGCCGCTGTGGAAAATCATCCGCAGCGCGATCAGGAACAGGATCACTCCGCCGGCGATGGTCAGCGACGCTTCCGATAGATCGAAGAGCCGCAGCACCGCCTCGCCGACGAAGACGAACGCGAGCAGCACCGCGAACGCGATCGCGCACTCGCGCAGGATGACGCGCGTGCGCCGCGCGGCATCGACCCGGCGCAGCAGCGACACGAAGATCGGGATGTTGCCGATCGGGTCGAGGACCAGCACCAGGATCACCACCGCCGAGCTGAAGCTGATCTCCATGGCGCTACCGTGCCTGTCGCGCCGCCATCCACGCGCCCGCGAGCACCACGATGGCCATGCCCAGGAGCGACCAGCCGTCGGGGAAGTCGCCGAAGACGAGGTACCCGAGGGCGAGCACCGCGACGAGCTGGGCGTACACGAACGGCGCGAGCACCGACGGCGGCGCGTGCTCGAAGGCCCGGATGAGGAGGAAGTGACCCACGCTCGCCAGCACGCCGAGAACGGCGAACAGCGCGGCGTCGAACCCGCTCTCGGGAACACGCCCGTAGAACGACAATCCCGGGGCGAGGAGCACGGTCCCGACGACGGCGCTGTAGAAGAGCGTGGTCATGGTCGAGTCGACGCCGGCGAGCTTGCGGGTCAGCAGCTGGTAGGCCGCGAACGACAGGGCGGTCAGGAGGGGCAGGATCACCGCCGGCGTGAAGACCTCGCCGCCCGGCCGGATGATGATCAGCACGCCCACGAACCCCGCGGCGAGCGCGACCCAGGCGCTCCGCCGCACCCGCTCCTTGAGGAGCCACGCGGACGCCGCCGTCAAGAGGAGCGGCGACAGAAACGTGATGGCTGCGGCCTCGGCCATCGGCATGAGCGCGAGGGCCGAGAAGAAGAACACCGTCGAGGCGGCGAGGATGCCGCCGCGGAGCAGCTGGAGCCCGGGCCGGCGGGTGCGGAGCCACCCGAGCCGGAGCCGCGGCGCGAGCACCACGACCAGGAAGAGCGTCTGCGCGGCGTAGCGCGCCCACACGATGCCGGGCACGGGGTAGGTGCGCGACAGGTACTTTGCGGTGGTGTCCATCAGCGCGAACGTGCTGACGGCGGCGACGATCAGCAGGATGCCGCGAAGATGGTGCTGGGCGCCGAACGGCGCGGTCATGGCGGCGAGGGCTCGCGCGAGTGGGCGCGGCAGCGCCTGCCGCAAGTCGAATTATATCGAAGCGAGCCGCGGTGGCCCGTCATTCCCGCGAAAGCGGGAACCCGGAACTGAAGTATCGGAGGACTTCTGGATCCCCGCTTCCGCGGGGATGACCAACCAGGTTCCTCAATGCACGAGCCGGGCGGCGGACTCGATATGGAGGAGCGAAGGCGAGGGCCGGAGCTCGGCCTCGATGCGGATCAGCTCGTTCCAGCGGGCGAGGCTGCCGCGACCGACGCCGCCGAGCTTGATGTAGCTTGCCTGCCAGGCGGTCGCCACGTGGACGAGGCTCGTGTCCTCGACTGCCGCGTCGCCGGTGAAGAAGACGGGCCAGGCGGCCACGCGGGCTGCCTCGAGCGCGCCCCGCAGCTCGCTCAGCGTGCCGGCGGCCTCGGGGCGAAGGACCACGCCCGAAGCGAGGCCGTCGCTCGCGGCCGCGGCGATCCGCTGGGCGTCGCTCGCGAACAGCTGGTTGCCTACGACGCGCGCCCGCTCATCGACGAGCGGCGTGAACCGCGCGAGCTCGCCGGCCTGGGCGAACGGGTCCTCGAGCGACGCGACCGGATAGTCGTCGACCAGCCGCACCAGCCGTTCGCTCCAGCCGTCGGCGTCGTAGTCGGTGGCGCCGCACTGGTAGCGGCCGTCGCGATACAGGCGGCTCGCGCCGACGTCGACCGCGACGCCGACCTCCTCGGCCGGGACGAAGCCCGAGCGCTCGATGGCGGCGAACACGGCCTCGAGCGCATGCTCGTCCACTGCGAGACCCGGGCCGCGGAGCTCGGCGACGGCCCGCTGGATCGCGAGCGAGAGCGTGAGCGCCTCGTCGACCCCGTCGGCCGCGAACGGCACGAGCATCAGCGCGCGGAACGGGCTGGCGGGCGAGGCATCCGCGACGATGTCGACCGCCGGCAGCGGCATGCGCGCCGGCAGACCCGCGCGCAGGTAGCGGAACAGCGGCGTGCCGAGCGCCCGGGCCGCAGCCTGGGCTGCGGCGATCGAGCACGCGGCGAGCGCGGCGCGCGTGACGCACCGGTCGCCGCCGATCTCGAGCTTGGCGAGCGTCGCGTCGACGTCCTCCTGGCGACGCGCGTCGAGGCCGTGCAGCGCGGCGGCCAGCAGGCCGTTCACTGCGGCGACGGCGCTCGCCGGGGGGTGGGCTGCGGTCCACGTGCTCGCGGGCGAGGCGATCGCGCGGCCGCGAGCCCCGCACCCGAGCTGGATCTCGGCCTCGAGCGCGGGCGTCCCGACGGCGGTCCACACCCGCCGGCCGATGACGTTGACGATCGTCGTGTCGCGCATGGCTAGCCTCGCGCGAGCGCCTCGAGCCACCGACGGCACAGCTCATCGAGCTGTCGCGGCGGTTCGAGCAGGAGCGCGCGGGCGGCGTCGCACGCGCGCTGCTCACCGGCGGTGCCAGCCGCCGCGTGGCCGGCGAGGCCGACGGCGAGGAGCGCGGGAATCAGCGCGGCGGCGCGGGCTTCCGCGTGCTCGGGCATCTCCCACGTGACGTGCGCGAAGTAGCTGCGGTGGAATGCGTCGTAAGCGGCCCCGAGCTCCGCGCGGAGCTGGGTATGGCCGACCATGCGGAGCGCGAGGGCGGCGAGGCAGGTCGCCGCGTCGAACACGGGATCGCCGCTGTGCGCGCAATCGGCGTCGATCAGCACCGGCCCTCGCGGGCCGAGCAGCACGTTGTCGGGCGCGAGCGCGCCGTGCACGAGCGCGGCGTGGATCGCGCCGAGGCTCTCCGCGAGGGCGACCAGCCGGGGCTCGCAGCCGGGAACTGCACGGGCGGCCTGCTCGAGCAGCGGTGCGAGAACGAGCGCTCGGAACGCCGCCTGCGCGGCGAATCGCTCCCTGACCGCGACGCTGTTCGCCGAGGCGGCGTGGAGGCGACCGATGAGATGGCCCACTTCGGCGGCGACCCACGGCTCCACGTAACCGGCGGCGAGGCGGGTCTGCCAGGCGGGAAAATCGTCGGCGTCGAGGTACTCCATCGCGAACACCGCACCGTTCGGCAACGCGCCGAGCACGACCGGGGCGGCGCCGGGGACGACATCGCACGCGAGCTTGTGCCAGCCCGCCTCGGCGCTCGCGCGCTCCGCGGCGTGGCCTTCGCCGGCCGCCGGATCAGGCGCGAGCTGGCGCTTCAGACACACGACGCCCCAGCCGAGCTCGACGCGGTAGACGCGCGCGGCGCGGCTCGACACGAGCGGTGTGACATAAGGAATGTCGCCGGAGGCGAGCAGCTCCAGCTGGCGAAGCGCGAGGACCACGTCTGTTGGAACATCGGCAGCAGCGACGAGGCGCAGCGCCCGCAGCGCCCCGACCGACGGGCGGCGGTGTTGCAAAGTGCTGAAAGTGGTGATGAGATCGGACATTGCGGCTCCGGGTGGAGCCGCAGCGAGAACCATTCCATCCGCGGGGCCGGGGGGCGTCCGGCCGTGACGTCCGTCACACCGCGGGCATCCGCGTCAGTTCTCCGGCCGCAGGTGCGGGAACAAGATCACGTCGCGGATCGAGGGGCTGTTCGTGAACAGCATGACCAGCCGGTCGATGCCGATGCCGCAGCCGGCGGTCGGCGGCAGGCCGTGCTCGAGCGCGCGAATGTAGTCGGCGTCGTAGTACATCGCCTCCTCGTCGCCCGCGGCCTTCGCCCGCGCCTGCTCCTCGAAGCGCGCGGCCTGGTCCTCCGGGTCGTTCAGCTCCGAGAAGCCGTTCGCGATCTCGCGCCCGGCGATGTAGAGCTCGAAGCGGTCGGTGATCTCGGGGTTGGCGTCGTTGCGGCGCGCGAGCGGCGAGACGATCGCGGGGTAGTCGACGATGTAGGTGGCCTGGATCAGCAGCTGCTCGGTCGTCTCCTCGAAGAGCGCGAGCTGAAGCTCGGCGACCTGGGCGCCCTTCTTCGGTTCGACGCCGACCTTCGCTAGCTCGCGAGTCAGCACTTCCCGGCTGGCGAGATCCGCGACGGAGAAGTGGGGGTGGAACCTGCGGATCGCGTCGAGGATGGTGAGCCGGGGGAACGGCTGGGCGAGATCGATGACGTGCTCGCCGTACCGGAGCTCGAGGGTGCCGAGCGCTTCGCGCGCCACCGCCCGCAGCAGCACCTCGTTGAAGTCCATCAGATCGCGGTAGTCGCGATAGGCCTCGTAGTACTCCAGCATCGTGAATTCCGGGTTGTGGCGGGTCGAGATGCCCTCGTTCCGGAAGTTGCGGTTGATCTCGAACACCTTCTCGAAGCCGCCGACGACGAGCCGCTTGAGATAGAGCTCCGGCGCGACCCGGAGGTAGAGCGTCATGTCGAGCGCGTTGTGGTGCGTGACGAACGGCCGGGCGGCCGCGCCGCCGGGGATCGGCTGCATCATCGGCGTCTCGACCTCGAGGAACCCCTTCGCCGCCATGAAGGAGCGCATCGCCTGGACGACGCGGCTGCGCACCTCGAACGTCCGGCGCGACTCCTCGCTCGTGATCAGATCGAGGTAGCGGCTCCGGTACTTCTGCTCCTGGTCCTGCAGGCCGTGAAACTTCTCCGGCAGCGGGCGGAGGGCTTTCGCGAGCAGCCGGAGCGTCGTTGCGTGCACGGTGAGCTCGCCCTTTTGCGTCCTGAACAGGGTGCCTTCGGCACCGACGATGTCGCCGAGGTCCCAGCGCTTGAAGGCTTCATGCGTTTCCGCGCCGGTCACGTCGTTCGAGACGTAAACCTGGATCTGCCCGCTCATGTCCTGCAGCGTGGCGAAGCTTGCCTTGCCCATCACCCGCTTCAGCATCATTCGGCCCGCAACCGCCACGGGGATCCTCTGGCGCTCGAGCTCCTCCCGCGTTGCTCCGTCGCGGGCGCGGTGGAGATCGGCGGCGAGCTGGTCGCGGCGGAAGTCGTTGGGGAAGGCGACGCCCTTGGCGCGGAGCTCACGGAGCTTGACGCGCCGCTCGGCGGTCTCGTCCCGCGGCGCCTGGCCGTCGTCGTCCTTGCTCATCCAGTCTCCCCGGGACGCCTTACGCCGTGGCGCGAGCGCCGATGCCCTGCTTCAGGCTCGCGGTGATGAAGTCGTCGAGATCGCCGTCGAGGATGGCCTGGGTGTTGCCCTTCTCGACGCCGGTGCGCAAATCCTTGATCCGCGACTGGTCGAGCACGTACGAGCGGATCTGGTGGCCCCAGCCGATGTCGGTCTTCTGGTCCTCGAGCGCCTGCTTCGCTTCGTTCCGCTTGCGCAGCTCGTGCTCGTAGAGCTTCGCCTTGAGCATCGCCATGGCCTCGGCGCGATTGCGGTGCTGCGAGCGGTCGTTCTGGCACTGCACGACGATCCCGCTCGGAAGGTGCGTGATCCGCACCGCGGAGTCGGTGCGGTTGACGTGCTGGCCGCCGGCGCCCGAAGCGCGATAGGTATCGATGCGGAGGTCGGCAGGGTTGATCTCGATGTCGATCGTCTCGTCGACCTCGGGATAGACGAAGACGCTCGCGAACGACGTGTGGCGCCGGGCGTTGGCGTCGAACGGCGACTTGCGCACCAGCCGGTGGATGCCGGTCTCGGTCCGGAGGCTGCCGTAGGCGTAGTCGCCGGTGACCTTGAGGGTGGCGGTCTTGATTCCGGCGACCTCGCCGTCGGACTGCTCGAGGATCTCGACCCGGAAGCCCTTGCGCTCGCAGTACTTGACGTACATCCGCTCGAGCATCTGCGCCCAGTCCTGCGCTTCGGTGCCGCCGGCGCCCGCCTGAATGTCGATGAAGCAGTTGTTCGGGTCCAGCGGGTCCCAGAACATCCGCCGGAACTCCCATTGCGCGACGTCCGCGGCGAGCTGCGCCGCGTCGCGCTCGATCGCCTCGAGGGTCGAGTCGTCGCGCTCGTCGCGCGCGAGCTGGAAGAGCTCCTGCGCGTCGCGCAGGCCGCTGTCGAGCGCCGTCAGGCCGCCGACGACCGCGTCGAGCTGTTTCTTCTCCCTGCCGAGATCCTGGGCGTGCCGCTGGTCGTCCCAGATCCCGGGATCCTCGAGCGCTTTGACGACCGAGTCGAGGCGGGTCTGCTTCGCCTCGAAGTCAAAGATACCTCCGCAGCTCGGCCTCGCGGCGCGCGAGGTCGGCCAGCCGGTTGGCGATGGCGTTGATGCGCTCGGCTTCCATTTCGATGTCTGGTCCGGAAAAGGCGCGAATTATACACGCGGGAACGCGCCGCCCCCTCCGGGACGAGTGCCGAAGCGCGGCGGTGCGACTATCATCGCGGCTCGAACGCCGCGCCATGTCCGATCCGCAAACCGTCTCCGGCCGCACGAGCCGCCTCTACACGCTGATCTTCCTGGTCTGCGTCGCGCTCCTCGGCTTCGCGCTCTATCTCCAGCATGGGCAGGGTCTCGACCCGTGCCCGTGGTGCGTCGTGCAGCGGCTCGGCTTCATCCTGGTCGGGCTCGTCGCGCTCGTGGGCGCGCTTCACCGGCCGGGTCCGATCGGCACGGTCGTGTACTCGACTTTCGGGCTGGCGGCGGCGGCAGCGGGCGCGGCGGCCGCGATCTACCACGTGTATTTGCAATCCGATCCGGAGCGGGCAGCCAAGTGCGTCGGCTCGCCGGTCGAGCGCATTCTGGATCAGCTCGACGTCGGGGGCATGATCCCGCCGCTCCTGCAGTATGGCGGCCCGTGCACGCTCAAGCCGTGGTCGTTCCTGGGGCTGTCGATCCCGGAGTGGGCGCTCGTCTGGTTCGTGCTCCTCGCCGCGGCGTTCGTCGCGATCCCGTTCGTCGCGAAGCGCGACTGAGCGGCGCCTCTGCAACAGATTGTCAAATCCGACGGCCGGGCTGGCGCGCAACGCCCGCCTCCCGGATCATGCGGACGTGTCGCCTTCGGAGGAGGAGGGTGAGAGCGGGGCCGCGAGGCCCCGTTTTTTTTGGTGCGCCCGCTAACCCAACCCAAGCGGAGGCCGCAGGTGGCAACCACCGTTCTCGACTCAGCCCTCTTTCGTGACTCGTTCGGCACCCCGCGCATGCGGGAGATCTTCGAGGAGCGCGCTCTGATCGCGCGCTACGTGGAGGTCGAGGTGGCGCTCGCGCGCGCTCAAGGGCGCTGCGGCGTGATCCCGGCCGACGCAGCCGACGAGATCGCGGCGCGTTCGGAGCCCGAGGCGCTCGATCTCGACCTGCTGCGGCAGGAGACCGAGCTCGTCGGCTATCCGATCCTGCCGCTCGTGCATCAGCTCGGCAGGATGTGCGGCGAAGCGGGGCGCTACGTCCATTGGGGCGCGACAACGCAAGACATCATGGACACGGCGGTCGTGCTGCAGGTTCGCGACGCCCTTACTACGATCGACACCGACCTCGCCGAGCTTCGCAGCATCCTCGTGCGCCTGGCTAAGCGGTACCGCGACACGCCCATGGCCGGCCGAACCCACCTGCAGCAGGCTCTGCCGATCACTTTCGGCTACAAGGCCGCGGTCTGGCTTGCAATGTTGGACCGCCACGCCGAACGGCTCGCGCAGCTGCGCCCACGGGTGCTGGTCGGCCAGTTCGGCGGCGCCGCCGGAACGCTGGCATCGCTCGGCGAACGCGGGCTTGACGTTCAGAAAGCGCTGATGGAAGAGCTCGGGCTCGGGGTGCCGGTAGCGACCTGGCACGTCGCGCGCGACGGGCTCGCCGAAGCGGTGGGCTTTCTCGGACTGCTCACCGGCTCGCTCGGCAAGGTCGCATACGACGTGATGCTGATGGCGTCGACCGAAGTGGGCGAGGTCCAGGAACCGTTCGTCGCGGGCCGGGGGTCGAGCAGCACGATGCCGCAGAAGCGCAATCCGATCTCGAGCGAGCTGATTCTCGCGGCCGCGAAGGCGGTGCGCCAGCACGCGGGGCTGATGCTCGACGCGATGATCCAGGACCTCGAGCGCGCGACCGGTCCGTGGCATGCCGAGTGGATCGCAGTGCCCGAGAGCTTCATCCTGACTGCCGGGGCGCTCCGCCAGGCGAAGTTCATGCTGGGCGGCTTGGTGGTCGACGAGGAGAGGATGCGCAAGAACCTCGGGATGACGTCGGGCCTGATCGTCGCCGAGGCGGTGATGATGGGGCTCGCCCCGCACCTCGGCCGCAACGCGGCGCACGACGTCGTGTACACCGCATGCCAGGTGGTCAGCGAGCAGGGTGGGCGGTTGGCGGACGTGCTCGCCGGCATGCCGGAGGTCTCCAGCCGCCTGAACCGCGGGGCGCTCGAGCGGCTGACCGACCCGGCAAACTATCTGGGGATGGCGCCGCAGATGGTCGACCGCGTCGTTGGTGGTCGGAAATAGCCGCTAGCGGTGAGGGAACGCTAGCCTTGAACACCCTTGCGGCGGCTGGTGTCGGGCAGAGGAGAAACGCCGCCGCCGGCGCCGTCGCGAGTGGCTGGATGCGGCCATGAGCCGCCGGTCGCTGTTGCTGCCCAATCCACTACGAAGCAGTCGTTCGTCTCCAGGGTCGCCGATTGCCTGTGAGGCACAATTCGGTTAGCCAGATCTTCATATCGCGGTCAGATTGAAGATGTATCTCGATAAACCACGTTGCGCTGCATCGGCCTTACAAGGCAGATGACCCAAGGGTCGCGAGGATGCTGACCAGAGGAGTTGATCATGCGCACGCAAGCTGAGCGGGCGCGGTCGTTCCGTGCGCTGCATGAACGACCGGGAATCTTCATCATGCCCAACCCCTGGGACGCCGGCACGGCGAAGCTCTTTGCCTCGCTTGGTTTTGAAGCATTGGCGACGACTAGTCTCGGGTTCGCAAGCTCCCGCGGGCGGGTCGACGGCACTCTCTCGATCACTCGCGAGGAACTGATCGCCAACTGTCGCGAGATTGCCGCGGCCACAGATCTACCGGTGAATGCGGATCTGGAGAACGGATACGCCGATGATCCCGATGAAGCAGCCATGATCATCCAATTGGCCGCCGATGCGGGCGTCGTGGGTGGGTCAATTGAGGACGCCACGGGCAATCCCGCCAAGCCCATCTACGACTTCGACCTGGCCGTCGAGCGGGTTGCCGCTGCAGCCCGGGTAGCGCACTCTCTTCCGTTCCCATTCACGCTCACCGCGCGCGCCGAGAACTACCTACACGGACGAGCCGACCTCGACGACACAATCCATCGCTTGCAGGCGTTCGCGGCTGTCGGAGCGGACGTGCTCTACGCACCCGGCTTGCGTGATCTCGAAACAATCCGACGGGTCGTCGCGGCGGTGCAAAAGCCGGTGAACGTCGTGATGAGTTCGGCGGATCCAGAGATCACCGCGCAGCAACTAGCTGAGGTCGGCGTCAAACGCATCAGCGTGGGCGGTGCACTATCTCGACTGGCTTTCGCGGCTGTGCGGGACGCCGCGGTCGCGATGCGTGATGCCGGAACGTTTCGGTGGGTGCGCGACACGCTCCCAGGCAAGGACCTCAAAGCAATCTTCCGGCCGGCACCGAAGGAATGACTCACTACCCTGCGAATCCACTCATGCAATGCTGCCCAACCCATTATTGCAGCGGACGCGCCGAAGCGCGCCGCTGAACGCAGCGTCAGCCAGACCGCTTGTGGCCGTTGTTGGGTGTCGTGGTGGGAGCGGCGTGATGGATGAGGGGGTTGTTTGCGTGTGCTGTGGGTGAGCCGGGTGAGTCGGTCTTGATGCCGGCGAGCCGGCTGGTGAGGTTGGATGGTTGTGAGACGTGGGAGACTGTTCACGTCATCTCCGGCGGTGGTGCGGTGCCGCAGTGGAGGCCGCGTCGAGGATGTCAGCTTGCGGGGCTCGTGGCGGTGGGGGAGACCGGCCTGATGTGGGCGAACATGCTGCGGGCGTTCCAGGTTGGGAAGGCTCTT
>Ga0209342_10008229_pt1 | contig 10451 bp, 11 predicted proteins | sample RifCSP16_2_FD_184023 | JGI IMG/M metagenome (GOLD analysis project Ga0209342, IMG submission 184023) | Soil microbial communities from Rifle, Colorado - Rifle CSP2_sed 16_2 (SPAdes) (version 2) | ecosystem: Environmental > Terrestrial > Deep subsurface > Rock core/Sediment | place: Rifle... | reverse complement strand
TCTTCGCTTAGGGCCTACTGTCTCACATGTTTCTGAACGAGCTCACCAAGGCGGCCGGAAGACAGGGAGGATGTGGATTTGTGGATAACATTTGACGAAATCGCTATAGCGTCTAATCGCGAAATGGCCTACAATGAGTGTGGATGGCACGCGCCGGCAAAGACCCGATCGACCCGGCGCCGGGAGCCACCGTCGCTCCCAGGCGTAACGCCCGCCGCCGCCTCCACCCGATTCTCCCTCCGCTTCCCGTCCCTTCTATCGTGAACATTGAGCCAGCCGCATCCCGCCGCCGGGCGGCCGCCGAGGCGCCCGCCCTCGCCGTGACGACTTCCGAAAACGGCGCCGAGACCAAGCCGGCGCGCAGGCGCGGGACGCGCGGCGGCCGCCGTCACAAGAAGGCCGCCACCCCCGAGGCGACCGTCGAGGTGGCGCCGCCGCCCGAGGCGGCCGAGCCCGAGGAGGCGGAGGCCAAACCGAAGCGCAGGCGCGGGACGCGCGGTGGCCGCAAGCACAAGAAGGCCGCGCCCGCAGCGACCGTGGAGGCTGCGCCGCCGCCCGAAGAGGCCGAGGCGGAGGCCAAACCGAAGCGCAGACGAGGTACCCGCGGCGGCCGCAAGCACAAGAAGGCGCCCGCCCCGGCGGGCGCCAAAGTAGCCGAGCCGGAGGCCAAGCCGAGCTCGAGGCGCCGGACGACCACGACCCGCAGGGCGGCCACCGAGACTGTTCCCTCCGCCGTCGCCGCCAGGCTTCCCCTCACCACCTCTCGCGCCCGCACGCCGATCACCGGCGCCCCCACCGGCAAGGTCCCGGCGCCCTTCGCTCACCCCGCCGAGTACGAGTTCGCCCGTATCCTCGACTTCTACGGCATCGAGTGGCGCTACGAGCCTCGCTCCTTCCCCCTTCGCTACGAGTACGGCCACGTGGTGGAGGCGTTCACGCCTGACTTCTACCTGCCGGACTTGAACATGTACGTGGAGGTCACCACCCTCAAGACCGGACTCACCGCCGAGAAGAACCGCAAGATGCGGCTGCTGAAGGAGCTCTACCCGGAAGTCAACATCAAGCTGCTCAAGAAGCGCGACTACCTCCGCCTGCTGGCGAAGTACGGCTACGGCCCCCTGGCCCCGGAGCAGGTGCCGGACATAGACCGTGTCCTGTTCCCGGCCACGAAGATCCAGCGCCGCGTCGGCGAGCTGGGGGCGCGGATCAGCCACGACTACGCGGGCAAGGAACCGGTGCTGATCGGCGTGCTGCGGGGGGTGCTCTGCTTCATGGCCGACCTGATGCGCAACATCTCGGTGCCCTCGGCGGTGGACTTCATGTCGATCTCCTCCTACGAAGGGAACGGCTCAGGGGCGGTGCGCATCCTCAAGGACCTGGACGAGAACATCAAGGGGCGGGACGTCATCCTGGTCGAGGACATCGTGGACACGGGGATGACGCTCAACCACATCATGTAGTACCTGCAGTCCAAGCGGCCGGCCTCGCTCAAGGTGTGCGCGCTGCTGGACAAGCCGGCGCGGCGGATCGCCAACGTGCCCCTGGACTACGTGGGGTTCGAGATCCCGGACGAGTTCGTCGTCGGCTACGGCCTGGACTTCCGGCAGCGCTTCCGTAACCTGCCGTTCATCGCGATCCTCAAGCACGACCTGCTGCCGTAGGGCCCGCGTCCGCTCTCCCGCGCAGCCGTTTTTGCGCTGGTCAAAAGGGTTCACGTTCTTTTCAGTATACGAATTTGCGTATCTGGCGCGGGCGTTTCGACGAGTTATTCGGAGCCTGCGCAGCTTTATCGCCGCTGACGGGCCGTCAGCGTGCGGCGGGCGTCCCCACAACCGCTTGACATCCTCGCCGCTTCGAGCGAGAATGACGATGCTCTCCGAGCGGTCGAGTAGCGAGAGCGAACGAAGGGAATCGCGGAGCGGAAGGGCAACCGGAAGCCCTAGCGAGACCCGGAGGACGCAGGAGCAAAAGGTCACTCGGGGGGCGCTTCTTTTTGCCCCTCAGCGCGCGCTTCAGGCGGACTCGGGCGGGATCACCAGCGTGGTCACCAGCTTCGCCTGGATGTCAGCGGCAAGCGCGAAGTCGCGGTCGGTCAGCGCCCCGGCGCTGTGCGTGACCAGGCGCAGCGTCACCCGGTTGTAGTTGATCGTGATGTCCGGGTGGTGTCCGGCGGACTCCGCCAGGTAGGCGACGGAGTTGACGAAGGCGATCGCCCGCAGGAACGTGCGGAAATGGAACTGCCTGCGCAGGCGGCCATCGCGCAGCTCCCAGCCCGGCAGGGCCGCCAGCCCTTCCTGAACCTCGGCCTCGGAGAGCACCTTCGGTTCGGCCATGACAGGCGCAGGATAGCACCCCTCCGGCGCGCGTGCCATAATGACCCGCGTGAAAGTGTACGACGTGTCCGTCCCCCTGCGAGCGGGCATGCCCACCTACGAGGGGGAGCCCGGCCCGCGCCTGGAGTTCGTGAAGCAGCTCGCGAAGGGTGATTCGGCCACGGTCAGCGTCCTCTCTCTCGGCTCGCACACCGGCACGCACGTCGACGCGCCCTCGCACTTCCTGGACGGCGCGCCGGGCGTGGAGGGGCTGCCGCCCGAGGCGCTCGTGGGACCGGCGTTCGTGGCGGAGCACGCCGGCGAGGGCCACATCAGCGCCGCCGACCTCGACTCGATGGGCATCCCCGCGGACTGCGAGCGGCTGCTGTTCAGGACGCGCAACGGCCGCCTCTGGGACGACGCGAAGTTCCACCGCGACTTCATCGCCCTGGCGCCGGACGCCGCCCGCGCCCTGGCCGAGCGCGGGACGCGCCTGGTCGGGATCGACTACCTGTCGATCGAGCGGTTCCGGCCGGAGCGGCACGAGGTGCACGAGACGCTGCTGGCGAGCGGGGTGGTGATCCTGGAGGGGCTGGACCTGCGGCAGGTGCCGCCGGGGGAGTACCTGCTGGTCTGCGCGCCGCTGAACGTGGTGGGCGCGGAGGGGGCGCCGGCGCGTGTGTTTCTGATAGACCAGACGACGTGATACCGGCGGCACCGCGGCCAGCCCGCCGGAATGAGGCGAGGCACCAGGTCAGAGCGGGTCTGTAACGCTGCGCCCTGGTTCCGACTGCGAAAGCCGCCGCAGGTAAGCAGTCGCAACCGACTCGAAGTAGGCGATCCAGTCGGGCACCGCCGCCCGGACATCGTGAGCGGCCGCAAACGCGTGCTCCGTCGCATCGTGGACGCAACCGGCTTCGATGTCGCGGGATAGAATGCCGGGTTGAAGGTAGTCCTTGTAGGCACCGTCGATCCTCAGGAGCGTTGCCGCCCTCTGTAATCTCCGCTCCACGCTCTCGAACTCGAATCGTCCCAGCACCCTGTGCCCCTCATGCGCCGTACGGCGCTCCTGCTCTGTGATGGGCTGCCCGGTCCAGCCGCACTGGAAGCAGCGGTCGTGCCTAAATACGCCACCGCACCGCTGACAGATATGTTCCTCTCCTTCGACGATGATGGAGTAGCCGCAATGTGGACAACGCTTGGCAAGGCAACGCTTCCCACAATGGCCACATTCGTGCTGGCTATCGGACTGCATCAACACCTCGCCCCTACAGACCACGGCAACGATCCGGCTCTAACCTTAACACAAAGACGGCCTCGTGACGCACTACAGCATCCCGTTCGTGATCCGGGAGCGGAAGCGCGCCTCCGCAGGCCGGCCGCCGGCTACTGGACGATCGGCTCCTCGGCGACGGGAGTGATGGTCGCGGTACAGCGCGTCCAGCCCGGATCAAGGAAGTTGTGGACGGCAGCCAGGGTGTCGGCCTCGACGATGTAGTAGATAACGTGCTCGGAGAAGGCGCCGTACATGCCCTTCACGTTCACTCCTTCGGCATTTGGATCGTAGAGGGTCTTGGAGCCCCCAACGTCCTTGGGGCAGGATTCCGGGGTATGCTCCTGCGTGATCAGGAACAGCATCTGGACCTCCTTTCGGCGGTTGCGTCTGCCGCCTTCCGTACGCCAACTAGTATATGACGCCGCGTTCCGACAGCTCCGCGATCCGCGCGCCGGACATGCCCAGCAGCTCGCCGAAGACGTAGTCGTTGTCCTGGCCCAGCGTGGGCGAAGCGCGCCAGACCTCGCACGGCGTCTCCGACATCCGCCAGGGGATGCCCGGGTGGCGGAGGGCGCCCACCTCCGGGTGCTCTTTCTCCACCCAGAAGCCGCGCTCCGCCAGGTGGGGGTCGGCGTCCAGCATGTAGTTCACCATCGGCGGGAAGGCGGCCACGCCCGCGGCCTGCAGCAGCTCCGTAGCCGCCATCGGGTCCTGCGTCGAAGTCCACTCCTCGACGAGCGTCTCGAGGGCGTCCTCGTTCGCCTTGCGGCCCGCGAGCGTGCGAAAGCGGGGGTCGTCCGCCAGGTCGGGCTTGCCGATCGCAGCGCAGAGCGAGCGCCACTCATCGTCGGAGCCGCAGGCGATGCTCAGCCACTGGTCCTCGCCGTCGCAGCGGAAGATGCCGTGCGGCGCCATCCAGGGGTCGCGATTGCCGGAGCGCGGCGGCTGGCTGCCGTTCATGGCGAAGTCCATGAACCCCTCGCCCAGCAGCACCATCGTCGACTCCCACTGCGACATGTCGATGTACTGGCCCTTGCCGGTGCGCTCGCGGTAGAGCAGGGCGGCCAGCACGGCGAAGGCAGCGTGGCGGCCGGCATTCGGGTCGCCGTAGGACATGCCAACGTGCATCGGCTGCCAGCCAGCGTAGCCGGTGAGCGATGACATGCCGGCCAGCGGCACCTGGGCCGGTCCGTAGGAGACGTAGCCGCTCTCCGGACCGGTCTGGCCGTAGCCGGACATGCCGATCATGATGATGTCTTCGTTCACCCGCTTGAGCGCCTCGTAGCCGAGACCGAGCCGGTCGATGACGCCGCCGGCGAAGTTCTCCGCCGCCACGTCGCTGACCGCGACCAGCTTCTTCGCGAGCTCCTTCGCCTCCGGCTGGCTGAGGTCGAGCGTGATGCTGCGCTTGCCCTGATTGTACTGGTTGAAGTAGCCGGAGCGGTTGATGCCCGGCTTGCCCTCCAGCCAGGGCGGGAGGTGGCGCAAGAGGCAGACCCGCCGCTGCGACTCCACGCGGACGACCTCGGCGCCCAGGTGAGCGAGCTGCATGGTGCAGAACGGCCCGGCCCAGACCCAGGTGAAGTCGGCGACGCGCACCCCGGACAGCGGCCCCTCCACCTAGACCACCCCCTCTTCGCGCAGCGAGGCGAGCTGTCCGGCCGAGAGGCCGAGGCGGTCGCCGAAGACGGCCTCGTTGTGCTGGCCCAGGGCCGGCGCCGGCGAGCGCACTTCCCAGGGCGTCTCGCTGAGCTTGTAGGGCGCACCCGGGTACTGGAGGCGGCCGGCCTGCGGGTGCGCGACTTCGACGAAGAAGCCACGCGCCTTCAGGTGCTCGGACTCGACCAGGGAGCCCATCGTGGAGACGGGGGCGAAGGGGATGCGCCGCTGCTGGGCCGCCCGGTAGAGGTCGTCGGCGTTCCACTGGGCAACCCACTCGGCCAGGAACGGCCGCAGGGCGTCCCAGTTGGAGGCGCGGACGAAGGCGTTGGACGCGACCTCCCACTGCGTCCACTCCGGGGAGTCCATCAGCTCGACGAGGCTGCGCCACTGGTGCTCCTCCAGGCAGAGGGCGAACACCCAGGCGCCGTCCTTGCACTCGAAGAAGTCGATCGGCTGGAGGGGGCGGCGCCCCCAGCGCACGGCCGGCGTGTGCATGTAGGACCAGAACGAGAACGACATCTCCGTGATCGAGGCGATGCACTCCTGGGCGGAGACATCGATGTGCTGACCCTTGCCGGAGCGCAGGCGGGCGAACAGCGCGCCCAGCGTGGCGAGGGCGGCGCTGACCCCCGCCTGGTACTCCGCCTGGGAGCCGAACGCCTTCAGGGGGGGCATGTCCTGGCGGTCGGGCCAGCCGTTGATCCAGGTCCAGCCGCCGGCGGAGGCCATCGTGATCTCGTGGGCGGCGTAGTCGCGGTAGGGGCCGGTCTGCCCGAACGGCGAGACGGAGGCCATGACCAGCCTCGGGTTGACCTCGCGGAGGCGCTCGTAGGCGACGCCCAGGGCGTCCGCCACGGGCGGCGGGTAGTCGTGGACGAGGACGTCGGCGTCCGCGACGAGCCTATCGAGGAGGTCGCGGCCGGCGGGGCGGGCCAGGTCCAGGGTGACGCCCTGCTTGTTACAGTTGAGGTAGAGGAAGAGGCCGCTCTTCTCGGGGTGGGGCTCGCCGCCGGGGAAAGGGCCGCGCCGGCGGGCGCTGTGGCCGGTGCCGGGCGCCTCCACCTTGACCACCTCCGCGCCGAGGTCCGCCATCAGCTTGCCGGCGTAGGTCGCGCTGACGCGGTCGCCGCACTCGACGACGCGCAGCCCTTCGAGCGCTCTATCGGGCATCCGGCAGCGGCGCCAATCCGAGGACGGCGGCAGAGTTCGGCAGCGAGGTGGCCTCCGGCTTCACGTCGGTCAATATAATAGCGACGGGCGTTTTCCCATGCAACGAGCCATCGCTTCGGAGAGGACCGCGGCCGTGGAGCGGCCGTGGCTGGCGCCGGTGGCCTTCGCGACCGTCCTCATCGCCTACAACAACGCGATCTTCGCCGTGCCCGGCCTGGCCTTCCCGCCGGACTGGCTGTTCTACCCGCGAGCGCTCCTCCTGCCGCTGGCGGCGGTCGTCTGGGCGGTGCGGTGGCAGGGGCTGTCGCTGACGAACCTCAGCCTGACGACTCGGAACCTGGCGCCGGGCGCGGCCGCCGGCCTGGCCGCGGCGGCGGTGATAAGCGTACCCGCCGTGCTCTACTTCCTGTTTCCGGTCGGCGTGAGCGGCGGCGAGATCGACTACGAGAACTTCGCGGACGACAGCGTGGGAGAGTTCACGTTCTGGGCCGCGGTGCGCTACCCCATACACGCCGCCGTGTTCGAGGAAGTGCTGTTCCGCGGCGTGCTGCTGGCCCTGGCGCTGCGCTCCTTCGGTCCGGTGAGAGGCACCGTGTTCAGCGCCGCCGCCTTCGCCGCCTGGCACGTCGCCGTGGACTACGACACGATGGCCGACTCCAACGTCGCCGACGACGCCGCCTTCTTCGTCTTCGCCCAGGCCGGGGCGCTGGCCGCCCTGTTCGTCGCCGGGCTGGCGCTCGCCGTCATGCGCCGGCGCACGGGCAGCCTGGCCGGGCCGGTCGCCTTCCACTGGCTGGCCGTGGTCGCGATGAACGCAGCCCTGTATGCCCAGTCGCGCTAGCCCCGTATACTGGCGGCGAACCATGACCGCGGACCGCGCCGCCCTCCGCGATTCGTTCCGCCGCGCCTTCGGGCGGGAGGCGGAGCTCGTCGCCCAGGCGCCTGGCAGGGTGAACCTGATCGGCGAGCACACGGACTACAATGAGGGCCACGTCCTGCCCCTGGCGATCGACCGCACGCTGGCGGTTGCCGCCGCCCGCCGGGAGGGGGCAGTTCGCGCCCTCGCCCTGGACTGCGGCGAGGAGGACCGCTTCCCGCCGGACGGGATCGCGCCGGCGGAGGGCGGCGGCTGGCGCAACTACGTGCGGGGCGTCGCCTGGGCCCTGGGGGAAGCCGGGCACCGGCTACGCGGGCTCGACCTGGCGTTCACGGGGGACGTCCCCATCGGCGCCGGCCTCTCGTCGTCGGCGGCGCTGGAGGTGGCGCTGGCGGCCGCCTTCGCCGCCGCGAACGGCCTCGCGCCCGGCCGCCGCGAGCTGGCGCTGCTGGCGCAGCGGGCGGAGAACGGTTTCGTGGGCGTGCAGTGCGGGATCATGGACCAGCTCGCCGCCGTGTTCGGGGAGGAGGGCCACGTCCTGCTGATCGACTGCCGCAGCCTCGCGATCGAGCCGCTGCCATTGGCGCTCGAAGAGAGCGGCCTGGCGATCGCCGTCGTCGACTCCGCCGTCCAGCGCGCCCTCGGCGATTCGGCCTATAACGAGCGGCGGCAGGAGTGCGCCGAGGCCGCCGCCGCGCTGGGTGTGGCCGCCCTGCGTGACGTGACCGCCGAGGCTCTGGAGGCCGGCCGCCCCGGCCTGCCGGAGACGCTGTACCGGCGGACGCGCCACGTCGTGACGGAGGAGGCGCGCGTCGCGGCCGCCGCTCACGCCCTCGGGCGCGGCTACAGCCGGGCACTGGGCCGGCTGCTCTACGAATCGCACCAGAGCCTGCGGGACGACTTCGAGGTCTCCTGCCCGGAGACCGACCTGCTGGTCGAGCTGGCCGCCGGCGTGGGCGGCGTACTGGGCGCGCGCCTGACCGGCGCGGGGTTCGGCGGCTGCACCGTGAACCTAGTGCGCGAGGAAGCACTGCAGACCTTCCAGCGGCAGGTCGTGGACGCCTACCGGGAGCGTACCGGCCTGCCGGCGCGGCTGCACCGGGTGCGGGCCGCCGCCGGCCTGCAGGTGGGCGATGCCTGACGTCCGGTCGGTCGCCGGCCAGGACGGCCCCGTCCTGGAGAACGCCTGGCTGCGACTGGCCGTGCACCTCGATGAGGGGGCGTTCTCGCTGGGCGCGGTGGACGGCGACACGACCATCGCCTCGGCGTCGACCGGGGTCGTCCTGGGCGATGGTACGGGCCTCACCTCGCGCGGGGCCGGTTTCGAGGTCGCGGACGAGCGCGCCGTCGAGGACGCTCACGGCCGCGGGCGGGTGCTGACGCTGCGCCGCCGGGACGAGGGAGGGCCGGAGCTATCTCTCACGCTCACGCTGTACGACGCGCAGCCCTGGCTGGCGCTGCGCTCGCGGCTGCTGAACCGCGGCGGCGAGCCGCTGCCGGTGCAGGCGTTCCGCGTGCTGGAGGGCGGCGGCCTGCGCCTGGGCGGAGAGCCGCGGGGCTGGCGGTTCTACAAGCAGGGCTGGCAGAACTGGTCGCCGACGCTGGTCCTGTCCTGCGACGGCGAGGACCTGGCCATATCGCCACCCGTGGCGGCGCCCTCCACGCGCCCGCCGGCAGGCGAAGGGCGCTTCCTCAGCGAGCTGGTGACCGCGCTCCACGACCCGACAACGGACCGTACCCTGACGGCCGGCTTCGTGACCGCCGCCGACCAGCTGTCGCAGGTCTGGCTAGACCGCGACGGTCCCTCACTCACCGCCGCGTCCTACGCCGACGGCGTGCGGGTCGCTCCGGGGGCAAGCCTGGCGTCCGAGCGGGCAGTGATTGACATAACGTCACCACGCCTCGCGGGCCTCCCCGCTTACGGCGCGGCGCTGGCGCGGGAGATGAACGCCACCCCCTGGCCGAGTCCCGTCACCGGCTGGTGCTCCTGGTACTACTACTGGCAGGGCGTCAGCGAGGAGAGCATCACCGCGAACCTCGAGTACCTCACGGCCCATCGTCAAGAGCTGCCTCTGGAATACTTCCAGATCGACGACGGCTACCAGGCGGAGATCGGCGACTGGCTGACGCCGAACGAGAAGTTCCCGCACGGCATAGCCCCGCTCGCCGCGCGCATCCGCGAGCGCGGCTTCCGCCCGGGGCTGTGGGTGGCGCCGTTCCTCATGGGTGTGCGGTCCAGGCTGTTCGCGGAGCACCCGGAATGGGCCGTGCAGTACAGCCCCGGCCAGCCCTGCGTGGCGATCGTCAACTGGGCGCAGAACTGCTACGCCCTGGACTGCACCCGTCCGGAAGTGGTCGACTGGCTGGAGCGCACGTTCCGCACGATCATCGAAGAGTGGGGCTACGAGTACGTGAAGATCGACTTCACGTTCGCGGCGGCGGTGGACGGCATCCGCCACGACCCCGACGTCACGCGCGCCCAGGCGTACAGGCGCGGCGTTGAGGCGATCCGCCGCGCCGTCGGCGATGGCTTCATCCTTGGCTGCGGGAACCCCGTCGGCCCCAGCGTCGGGCTCATTAACGGCATGCGGATCGGCCCGGACGTGGCGCCCTACTGGACGCCGCCGGTCCGCGCCGCCGGCGACCGCAGCGATCTCAGCGTGCCCTCCACCCTGAACGCCATTCGCAACGTCCTCCACCGCTGGTGGATGCACCGCAGCCTCTGGCTCAACGACCCGGACTGCCTGCTCCTGCGCGGCTCCGAGACGGCACTGACCGCGGACGAGGTCGTGACGCTGGCGACCGTCATAGGGATGTCCGGGGGCATGCTGCTGGACAGCGACAACCTGACGCGGCTGGAGCCGGAGCGGCGGGCGATGCTGGCGCGCCTCCTGCCGCTGCAGGGCGAAGCAGCCATCCCCCTGGACCTGTTCGAGCGGGAGATGCCGCAGCTCCTCTGGCGGCCGGACCGGCGGCTGCTGGCCGTCTTCAACTGGGCCGACGGGCCGGCGGACGTCGGCGTCGAGCTGCCGGCACCGGCGGAGCGGCTGGCCGACTTCTGGACCGGCGAGGAGTACGCGGCTGAGGGCAGGCGGATTGTGATCCGCGGCCTGCCGGCGCACGGCTGCAGGCTACTGCTCATGCGTTGACCGGT
>Ga0209342_10008228_pt1 | contig 10451 bp, 9 predicted proteins | sample RifCSP16_2_FD_184023 | JGI IMG/M metagenome (GOLD analysis project Ga0209342, IMG submission 184023) | Soil microbial communities from Rifle, Colorado - Rifle CSP2_sed 16_2 (SPAdes) (version 2) | ecosystem: Environmental > Terrestrial > Deep subsurface > Rock core/Sediment | place: Rifle... | reverse complement strand
GTAGCTGGTCTGGCCGTCAGGGTCGGTGTAGCGGAAGAGCCGCTTGCGGCCGGTGGAGGCGCCGTCGTACTCGGCGGCGAGCACCTCGCCGTAGCGGAGGAGCTGGCCGTCCGCGAAGACCTTCTCCACCACGACGCGCATCGCGTCGCCGGCGCGGACGTCCTGGTAGAAGTCCACGTCCCAGGCGAGCACCTCGGCGGCGAGCACCGCCAGCTCGGGATCCTCTCCGGCCCGCTCCATGGACGCCCACAGCGAGCCCTCGATCTTCATCGCGACGCGCTCGACCGTGGTGGTCAGCGCCACCGGCCGCTTGAGCCCGCGGAGCGTGCCGTCCTCGACCCGCTGCACCACCCACTCGTCCGCCGGCCCTTGCCGGTAGCTCAGCCGGTGCAGGTCGGCCTCCCCGTCACGGCGCTCGATCCGGAGCTGGTCCCCGGGGCGGGAGCGGTGGAACGGGAACAGCCCCTTCAGCGCGCCCACCACCGCGTTCACCTGCGCCATGGGCAGGTCGAGCTTCACCAGCGCCTGGGCCAGCGTCTGGTTCCGGTTGAGCCGCACGGTCACGGCGCTGAAGCGCTCGGCCACGCGAACGCCCGCGCCCGGCCCGCTGCCCCCGGAGGCGGAGTCCAGGGGGGCGCGACCGGCCCCCGCGGGCGCCACCGCCAGCTGCGGCGGCGGGTGGAAGGTGCGGAGCCGTCCGGCGGCTCCGGCGAGGGCGACAGCGAGGAGCGCGAGGAACCCGAGCGCCGAGAGCAGGGCGATCGCGCGGGGGCGGCGGGGGGCGTCGTCTTGTTCCGGCGGCATCTCGCGCACTGTACCAGGGGTCCGGGACAAACCGAAGTTTGGCCGGGGCTCACCTGGTCCTACAGACACGCCCGCTGGGTCGCGGACCTACAGCTCGGCGCGCCGGTCCGCGTGCTCGCGCCCGTCGTAGCGGAAGATGGTCCCGCGCCCTTCCACCTTGGTGTGGAGGTTCACCGGACGCCGCCAGAGCGACTGGAGGTTCCGGAGCGTGTCCCGGGCGTAGTCGAGCTTCAGGTCGACTCCGTCGTGCTTGTGCACCAGGTAGAGCTCGCCGCGGTTCTCGTAGTTCCCGTCCTCGATGGCGATGGACGGCTGGCCGAAGTTGGTCAGCATGTGGAGGAGCTTCTCCTTCACCTTCCTGAACTCGCGCTCCATGATCTCCCAGCGCTGGTGCTTCTCGTTGTAGCCGAAGGTGAAGAGCTTCTGCTGGACGCAGAACTCCAGGGTGAGGAACTCGTCGATGAAGGTGACGTCGTTGTAGTGCTTGCGCACCTCGAAGATCTTCTCTCTCCCGAGCCCGAGCCGCTTGTCCCAGTGCTTGCGCTCCACGAAGGAGTCGCACTCGTCGTACTCCTTGCCGCACCGCCCCTTGTTCCAGCGATCCTCGATGTCTCGCCAGAGCTCGACGCCGACCTTGTAGGGGTTGAGCTGGCCGGGGTGGGTGGCGAGCGTGCCGGAGTGGTGGTCGGCGTAGTCGATGATCTCCGAGGCCTCCAGGGCCCGCTCCGTCATGATCTTCGAGTGCCAGTAGGTGGCCCAGCCCTCGTTCATGATCTTGGTCTGGCCCTGCGGGGCGAAGTAGTACGCCTCCTCCCGGGCGATGGAGAGCACGTCGTGCTCCCAGCGCTCCAGCGGGGCCTTCTCGAGCATGAAGAGCAGCACGTCCCGCTCGGGCCGCTCCGGGAACTTCTTCTTCCGGGCCGCCTCCTCGTCGAGCTTCTTCTGCTGGGCCTCGATGAACTCGCGCGGGTTGATGTAGCTCTGCATGTACTCCCGATCGGTCTTGAACCCCCGGGCGACGGGCCGCTCCTCCTTGCCCTCCTCGCTGGCTCTGGCGCGCGGGCGGTCGGGGCGCCGCTTCACGTACGGTGACTGGTAGTCGATGAGGTTCTCGAGGGAGAGGCAGCGGTCGATGAAGTCCTCCACCGCCTCGACCCCGAGCTTGTCCTGATAGCGCCGCACGCGGGTGGCGTGGTTCGCCATCTGGTCCATCATCTTCCGGTTGGTGTGCCGGAACATGAAGTTGTTCTTGAAGAAGTCGACGTGGCCGAAGACATGGGCCATCACCAGCTTCTGGTCCACGTCCATGTTGGACTCGAGCAGGTACGCGTAGGAGGGGTCGTTGTTGATGACCATCTCGTAGATCTTGGAGAGGCCGTACTCGTACCCCTTGGAGAGCCGCTCGTAGTCCATGCCGAACCGCCAGTGGGGGTAGCGGTTCGGGAAGCCGCCGTAGGCGGCGACCATGTTGATCTCGTCGAACCCCAGGACCTCGAAGACGGTGTCGAAGAAGTCGAGCCCGTACTCGCGCGCGTAGCCCTCCACGCGGTTCCGGATGTCGTGCAGGTGGGCGGGGAGCTGGGTGTGCCTGTTCATGGTCCTACTTGCCGGTCCCGAGGAACTGCTTGATGGAGGGATAGATCGCGTCCTTGTCCGCGATCTCCGAGAGGGACACGTTCTCCCGGGCTCCCACCGCCTCCTTGAGGTCCTTGATGAACTGGCCGGAGCCGTACGGGCTCTCCACCTGCCCGTAGCAGAACAGGTTCACCGCGGGGAGGATCCGCTCCTGGAGCAGATCCACGCAGAGCCGGGTGTCGTCGGCGCTCCAGTTGTCGCCGTCGGAGAAGTGGAAGGGGTAGACGTTCCAGGACGTGGGCGCGTACTCGCCCTCGATGAGCTCGAGCGCGAGCTTGTACGCGCTGGAGATCATCGTGCCGCCCGACTCCCGCGTGTGGAAGAAGGTGTCCCGGTCCACCTCGCGCGCGACGGCGTCGTGGATGATGTAGCGGGTCTCGAGCCCCTTGTAGTGCTTCCGCAGCCAGGTATCGATCCAGAAGGACTCGATCCGGACGATCTCCTTCTGCTCGTCCCCCATCGAGCCGGACACGTCCATCATGTAGATGACGACCGCGTTGGTCTCCGGGAGCGGGACGTGCTTCCAGGTCCGGTAGCGGCGATCCTCGCGCACCGGCACGACCATCGGCCGCCGGTGGTTGTACGAGCCGCTGGCGATCTGGCGCCGGAGCGCCTGCTTGTAGGTGCGCTTGAAGTGGCGGAGCGACTCGGGCCCGGACGGCGAGATGCCGGTGTACTTCAGCCGGGTGGTGACGATCCGGTCCTTGCCCTTGGGCTGGATGCGGGGGAGGGCGAGCTCCTCGCCCAGGATCTCGGCCAGCTCGTCGAGCGAGACGTCCACCTCGAGCAGGTGCTGGCCCTCGCCCTGGCCGGCCTGCCCGCTCCCCGCCTGCCCGTCGGGGCCGGAGAGCGGGTCGCCGGGGTTGCCGGCGCCCTGGGCCACGCCGCCCTGCGACTTCTCCCCGAACCGGAAGTGGGGGATGTCGATGGTCGGGACGGGGATGGTGATGAAGTCCTTCCCCTTCTTCCCGACCAGCTCTCCCTTCTGGATGTACTTCTTCAGGTTTCGCTTGATCCGGCCGCGGACGATGTCGCGGAACCGGGCGTGGTCCTGTTTGATCTTGAGGGACATTCTCTGCGTCCGCCCATTCCTAGTCCTTCGCGTCGCCGCGCGCGAAGATCGATGCGACGAAGTTGAGGACGTCGGTCGAGCAGACCTCGCAGTAGGCGTAGTTCTTGATGAGCCGCTGCTTGACCACGTCGATCTTCTCCTGCGTCTCCCGGTCCACCACCGACGCCACCAGGTTCTTCAGCTTGATGGAGTCCTTCTGGTCCTCGAAGAGCTTCAGCTCGAGCGCCTTGTGGAGCCGCTCGTTGGTCCGGTAGTTGAAGGTCTTCCCCTCGATCGCCAGCGCGCCGATGTAGTTCATGATCTCGCGGCGGAAGTCGTCCTTGCGGCTATCCGCGATGTCGATCTTCTCCTCGATCGATCGCATCAGCCGCTCGTCGGGCTCCTCGTACTGGCCGGTGTACTTGTTCCGGACCTTCTCCCGCTGCGTGTACGCCTTGATGTTGTCGATGTAGTTGGCGCACAGCTTGGTGATGGCGTCCTCGTCCGCGCTGATGGCGCGCTGGACCTCGTTCTTCACCACGTCCTCGTACTCGCGCTTCACGTCGGTGAGGAGCTCGCGGAACCGCTTCCGCTGGTCCTCGGAGGAGATGAGCGAGTGCTGCCTGAGCCCGGCCTCCAGCTCGTTCAGCACCATGAACGGGTTCACGCACCCGTCGCCCTTGTCCGAGACGAGCGCGTTGGAGATCTTGTCCTGCACGTAGCGCGGGCTGATGCCCTCCATGCCCTCGCGCGTCGCCTCCTTGCGCAGCTCCTTGATGTTGTCCTCGGTGAAGTTCGGGAGCGTCTTCCCGTTGTAGAGCTTCAGCTTCTGGACCAGGGTGAGGTTGTGCTTCTTCGGCTCCTCGAGCCGGGTCAGCACGCCCCACATCGCGGCCATCTCGAGCGTGTGCGGGGCGATGTGCTTCCCGCGGATCTTGTGGCTGTTGTAGTCCCGCTCGTAGATCTTCACTTCCTCGTCCAGGCGCGAGATGTACGGGATGTCGATCTTGACGGTCCGGTCCCGCAGCGCCTCCATGAACTCGTTCGACTGGAGCTTCTTGTACTCGGGCTCGTTCGTGTGCCCGATGATGACCTCGTCGATGTCGGTCTGCGGGAACTTCTTCGGCTTTATCTTGTGCTCCTGGGTGGCGCCGAGCAGGTCGTAGAGGAAGGCCACGTCGAGCTTCAGGATCTCGACGAACTCGATGATCCCGCGGTTGGCGATGTTGAACTCGCCGTCGAAGTTGAAGGCGCGCGGGTCCGAGTCCGAGCCGTACTCCGCGATCTTCCGGTAGTTGATGTCGCCGGTGAGCTCGGTCGAGTCCTGGTTCTTCTCGTCCTTGGGCTGGAAGGTGCCGATGCCGACGCGGTCCTTCTCCGAGAGGATGAGCCGGTGCACGCGCACGTGCTGCATCAGCTTCTCCCAGTCGCCCTTGTACTCGAGCATCAGGTCCTTGTAGACGAAGCGGCAGGCCGGGCAGAGATCGCCCGTGTCCGGGATGGCGTAGCCGCTCTCCGGCGCCGACAGCTCCCCGAAGACGCGGGAGCGCCACTCCTGCGGCACGAGGTGGAGCGGGTCCTCGTGCATCGGGCAGTTCATCAGCTCGCGCCGGCGCTGGCCGTCGAGGTTGGTCCGCTCGATGTCCCAGGTGAAGGTGTAGAGCGCGCCCTCGGCGGTCTTGGAATAGGCCTCCAGCCCCTTCTTGAGCAGCCGCGCGATGGTCGACTTGGAGGAGCCGACCGGTCCGTGCAGGAGGAGCACCCGCTTCTCGGTGCCGTACCCCTGCGCCGCGCTCTTGAAGACGTTCACCAGCTTCATGAGCGGGATGTCGAGCCCGTAGATCGCGTCCTTCCCGCCGAAGTCGGGGTCGGTGAAGAAGTTGTAGCGGATGAGCTTCTTCTTGTTGTCGATGTACTCGGTCTTCCCGTGCGACAGGATCATGTCGTACACGCGCTGGAAGGCGGTGCGGGTGACCTTCGGGTTCTGCCGCACGAGCTGCAGGTAGTCCTCGAACGTCCCCTCCCAGTGCTGCTCCGAGTAGCCCTCCTTGTCCTGCAGGGAGGCGATCCGGGACATCAGGCCCGCCTGCGTCATGTCTCGTGGTTCTCGCATCGCGCTCCTCTGAATCGCGGCAAGAGTGGCCGACCCCGGGAGCATAAGGTCCAGCCAGGCGTGTTGCAGAGGACCAGGGCCGCGAGCGCACCGATGAACCCCCCCGGGTGGAACGCGGGAAGCGCCGGGGCGGCAGCCGTGCCGCCCGGCGGTCGTCCCGGGTGGTGCTCACCGGGGCTGCCGCTGGAAGAATTCGACCTGCCAGGTGCGGACCGCCGCGTTGTGGCAGCCGAGGTCCGGGCAGAAGACGTGGGAGCCGTCGTTGCGGGACACGAAAAAGAGGTCGCCACATTCGGACGGGTCGAGCGCGGCCTGGAGCGCCCCGGCGCCGGCGCTGGCGATCGGCCCCGGCGGCAGCCCCGCGGTCATGTACGTGTTGTACGGATGGGCCGCCAGGAGGTCGGCCCGGGAGATGTTCCTCGACCAGCGGCCGGTGCGCAGCAGCTTCGCGTACATCACCGTTGGGTCCGTCTGCAGCCGCATGCCCCCGCGCAGCCGGTTGTGGAAGACGCAGGAGATGTGCGGGCGCTCGTCTGCCCGCCCGGTCTCCTTCTCGACGATGGACGCGAAGGTGGCCGCCTGTCCCATGTCGAAGGTGATCCCGTCCCTCCTCCGCGCCTCGGCCCGCGCGTACTCCTCCTTGAAGCGGACCACCATCGCGCCGGCGATGGCCCGCGCCGTGACCCCCCGCGCGAAGGTGTACGTGTCGGGGAAGAGGAACCCCTCGAGCGTGGAGTAAGGAAGGCCGAGCGCCTGGGGAACGGCAGGGTCGCGGGCCACGGCCAGGAAGTCCTGCGCCGTGACCAGCCCGCTCCGGCCGACCACCTCGGCGATCTCGTCCATCCGGAGCCCCTCGGGCACCGTGAACCGGTGGACCTTGACGAGGCCGAGGTGAACGCGCTCCAGGACCTCGTCCGGCCTGAGCGGGCCGGCGAAGGAGTACTCGCCCGCGCGGAGGGGGCGCCCGTCCCGCCTCAGCCAGCGGACGTAGAGCCAGGCGCTGCGCTCCTCGGAGAGGACCCCCGCCTGCGCGAGGGCGCGGACCACCGCCCGGGCGGACGCGCCGGGGGGGATCACCACGACCTTCTCCTCCGGCCCGCCGTAGCGGGTCGCCCGGAACGTCGCGACCCCGCGCCACACGACGTACGCCGCGGCGCCGGCGGACATCACGGCGAGCGCCAGCACCAGGACCAGGGCCCTTCTCATCGCGCGCTCCGATCGAGCCAACCCTGCAGGATCACCGCGGCGGCCTCCGCGTCCACCATGCGGCGCAGATCCTTCGACGAGAATCCCTGATCGCGCAAGCGCGACTCGGCCTCGAAGGAAGACAGCCGCTCGTCGAACAGCTCCACCGGCACACCCAGCGCCGCCTCCAGCCTGGGGGCGAACGCCCGGGCGAGCCGGGCCGAGGGGCCCTCGGTGCCGTCCATGTTCAGCGGCAAGCCGACCACGGCGCGGGTCACCTCGTAGTCGCGTGCCACCCCGGCGATCGCCTCGAGGTCGCGCTCCCCGCCACGGCGGATGACGGTGGAGACCGGCCGGGCGGTGCGGAGCACCTCGTCGGCGACGGCGAGGCCGATCCGGACGCGGCCCAGGTCCACGCCGAGGGTGCGCATTCGCTCGAATCTATGCGACCGATGGGACCGGGGCCAAGAGGAGCCTGGCCGGTCGTCGCGTCCGCCCCGCGGCCCGCGGGGCGGACGGCGGACCCCGCTCCCGGCGCAAGCGCCCGCCGTTCCAGCGAACGGCGCTGGCACGGCCCACGCTTCGTGGCGCGGGTGCGGTCCGGCCCGACCCGGCCGCCGGAACCCTCGAACAAGGACCATCCCATGATCACGCCTGCTTCGAACCCGGCCACCCCCGGCGTCCTCTTCGACGACGCGATGGCCGCCGCCGCGCCCGGCGCCCACCGGCGCGCGATCGGGCCGCCCTCCGGTGACGACGTCCTCCTCCAGGCGGTCGCCTGCAGTGCGGCCCTCCTGAAGGAGGCGGGATCCTCCCCGATCACCGGAACCCGGACGGCGAGGCGAAGCGACGCGGGGTACGCGAGCGCCGCGGTCCAGACGTCCGAGGTGGCCGCGGGCACCTCGGCGAAGAAGGCCTCGAAGACGAGCACGGCGAAGAAGACGAGCACGGCGAAGAAGGCCGCCGCGAAGGGGCCGCTCGCCTTCCTGAGCGACCCGAAGCTCTCCGTCGAGGAGAAGCTGTTCCGGTTCATGATGTACGTGACGGACAGGTACGAGAAGGCGCTCGACAAGAAGCTGAAGGAGGTGGGCGGCCAGGCCGGTGCCTCTGCCGCCTCGAGCGGTGCGGCGCCAAAGAAGGCGGCGGCGCCGAAGAAGAAGAGCGGGTTGCTCGGGAAGGTGCTCGGGGCGGCGCGGAAGCTCTTTCCCGTCGTCGGGATCGGGCTCGACCTGATGAAGGACAAGACGGTCCAGGGCATCATCAAGCAGGTGGGCGGCCCGGTCCTCGCCGCGGGGGCGACCGCGCTCGGGTTCCCGCAGCTGGCGCCGGTGCTCGCGAGCGCCGGGCCGGGAATCGCGCAGGCGCTGAGCGGGCTCGCCACCGCCCTCGACGAGGACGCCGGCGGCTCGACTCCGGCCAGCTCCGGCGGCTCCTCTTCCGAGGCCAGCTCGTCCAAGGCCAGCTCGTCGAGCACGCAGGAGCCGGAGCTGAGTCAGAAGGACCTGCTCGAGATCCAGCGGCTCCAGGAGAAGCAGCGCGAGATGTTCTCGGCGGTCTCCAACATCCTGCGCGCCATGCACGACACGAAGATGGCCGTCATCGGCAACGTCCGCGCCTGAGGTCCGCCATGGACGACATCGAGACCATGCTGCAGGAGCTCGGGACCGTGTCCGGCGACGCGACGCTGGCGGAGATGCAGGGGATGACGGCGGAGCTGGGCGACGCCATTGCGCAGCTCGCCGAGGAGGAGCTGCAGGCCGGGCGGTCGAGCGCGGCGCGGGTCATCCTGGAGGGGCTGGTGGTCACGAACCACCGCGACGCCGGGGCCTGGGCGCTCCTCTCGACCGTTCACCGGAAGCTGGAGCAGCCGCTCGCGGCCCGGTTCTGCGCGGAGGTGGCGGCGAAGCTCGCGCCCGGCGACCCGTGGGTACGGCTCGTGCGCGCCGAGAGCCTCCTCGGCCGAGCGGAGGAGCGGGAGGGCGCGCGCGCCGAGCTGGCCGCGCTCGCGCCGGATGCGGAGGTGGGGTCGCGGGCGAGGGCGCTGCTGGGTGCGCTCGGAGGGTGAAGACTGACTTTGACCAAGGGTGGTGTATGACTTTTCCGGTCCACATTCTGGCACGCAAACGATCGCGTCTTGGCTTGACGATCCTGCCACATGTCGGGGATATTTCGCGATTGAGCCCAGGGTCCGTGCCCCGCGGCTCCGAGGGACCGGCGGTCGGCCCCAGGGAACAAAGAAGGATGTGTGAAGCATGGCTCTCGGTACCGTGAAATGGTTCAACGACGCGAAGGGCTACGGGTTCATCTCGCAGGAGGGTGGGGAGGACGTCTTCGTCCATCACACCGCGATTCAGATGGACGGGTTCCGCACCCTGAAGGAGGGGGAGCGGGTGGAGTTCGACGTGACCCAGGGCCCCAAGGGGCTGCAGGCGGCGAACGTTCGCCGACCGTAGGTAGCAAGCTTAGTTGAAGGCTCCGGGCGGCCTCGGTTCTCCGAGGCCGCTCGCGCTTGGAGACCGGGGCGGCGGGGGTGGTCGTCCGGTTCAAGGGCATGCGGACGGGGCAGGTGGCGGCGGACCGCCTGGTTCAACGGTACGTGGACGGCGCGGGGGCAGTCATCTAGGGTAACGCATGGTTGCGCGGGGTAGCCGGCCTTTGGACAGGCTCAAGACGAGCGGGAAGGAAAGATGAGCGAGAAGGAAGCGGGCATCGAGGTGCAGGGCACCGTGGAAGAGGCGCTCGCCGGAGGTATGTACCGAGTCAAGGTGGATCAGGGCCCGGTCGTGCTGGCGTATGCCTCGGGAAAGATGAAGAAATTCCATATCCGCATCATCCCCGGCGACCGCGTGAAGCTCGAGCTGTCGCCATATGATCTCACCCGCGGTCGAATCACCTACCGCGACAAGTGAGCACCGCCTCCGCGGCGCCTGGCGGCCCTGTCGCCGTGTCTGCGCCCCGGGAGGCCCCTCGCAGGAAGCTCTGGCTCGACTGGCAGCGCGGCCTCGCCGTGCTGTTCATGATCGAGGTGCACGTCCTCGACGCCTGGCTCGCTCCGGGGACGGGGCGGGGGCCGGCGCGGGACGCGCTCCTCATGATCGGCGGCCTGGCGGCCCCCGGCTTTCTCTACATGGCAGGGCTCTCCCAATCCCTCGCAGACGCGTCGCTGGCGCGCCGAGGGCTGTCCGCCGCCGATCGCCGCGCCCGCGCGCTCCGCCGCGCCCTCTGGTTGCTGGGCGTCGCGTACGGCTTCCGCGTGGTCGAGTTCGTGGTCGGCGGGGCCTTCCTGAGGACCGGCGGATGGGGGGACCTGCTCCGGGTAGACATCCTCAACATCATCGGCCTCGGGCTGGCCGCCTCCGCGCTCCTCGCCGCGGGCCGGCCGCGGCTCACCGGCGCGCTGCTCGCCGGCGCGGCGGCGCTCCTCGTCGTGGTCGTCACGCCGGGTGCGGCGGATGTCCTGCGTCACTACGACCTGCCGCGCCCCGGGCAGCCGGTCGATCCCGCCGCGCGGGCAGCGTCGAGCCAGGTGGTGGACGTGCTGCTCGCCTACGCCTACGGCAGCTACCCCCGCGCCAACTTCTCCTTGCTCAACTGGTCCGCGTTCCTCTTCGCCGGCGTGGCGGCCGGTCGGCTCTCTGGCTCCGGACCAGTTGAGCAAGGAGA
>Ga0209342_10008226_pt1 | contig 10451 bp, 12 predicted proteins | sample RifCSP16_2_FD_184023 | JGI IMG/M metagenome (GOLD analysis project Ga0209342, IMG submission 184023) | Soil microbial communities from Rifle, Colorado - Rifle CSP2_sed 16_2 (SPAdes) (version 2) | ecosystem: Environmental > Terrestrial > Deep subsurface > Rock core/Sediment | place: Rifle... | reverse complement strand
TCCGGGACGTTGTGCCCCGTGTCGGTGACGATAGCGAAAGGCTGCCTCATACTACCACCGTCCTGTCCGCGGCGAGCGCCGCTGCTGCGGGCACTACTTCTCGACCGGGTAGCCAGCTTTGATCCAGGCGTCCGTGCCGCCCTCGAGGTTGAACAGACGTGTCAGGCCGGCGGCCGCCGCCATCTCGCAGGCGAGGGCGCTGCGCTGGCCCACGGCGCAGACGAAGATGAGGTCCTTGTCGCGGGGCAACTCCTGGCGGCGGGCGAACACGGTCGAAACCGGGATCAGCTTCGCCTCGGGCACGTGGCCCGCGTTGTATTCGTGTGGTTCCCGCACGTCGATGACGGCCACGTTGTTCGTCGCCATCATCTCCTTGCCTTCCTCCGCCGTGATCCGGGAGAAGGGCTCTCGCGGGTCCTTGCTCGGCATTCGGACCGACCTCCTAACCGTCAGGTTTGTTTCGATTCGCGCTCGGGTTACTTCACAATCGCGTCCGGGTATAATTCTAGCATCCCGCCGGACTAGGCGACAGGCCGACAGCTCAACCGCACTTGTGAGGAGGTCCGCAGTGGCCGACGAGACCCAGATACGGGAACTGAAGGAGAAGATGGCGCTGGAGCGCGCGAATCTGCTCTCAGCCCTGGAGCGGCTGAGCGACGACCAGGCGTCCACGCCCCTCAAGCCGGACGAGTGGAGCGCCAAGCAGCAGATGTCCCACCTCTGCGAGATGGAGACCACCTACCGCGCCTGGGTTGAGAAGGCGCTTGAGGAGGACGGCGCCAGCCTGGACGGCGTGGGAGGCGGGCCGGTGGCCATCCCGCTGGAGAGGGCCCAGGGCCACACCGTAGCGGAGCACATCGCCGAGATGCGCCGGCAGCGCGAGAAGACCCTCGCCGTGATGGAGCGGATGCGTCCGGAGGACTACGACCGCACCGCCACCAGCGCCGTCTTCGGCACGCTGACCGTGATGCAGTGGCTGCGCTCCTACTACCGGCACGACCGCATGCACTACGACCAGGTCCGCGGCGAGGAGCCGGCCTACAAGCCGCGGTTCCGCAGCGGCAAGGAGCCGGACCAGCGCCGGCCCGCCGTCTCCGGCTAGCGTGGCCAAGCCGAAGGTCCTGGTGACGCGCCCCCTGCCCGGCGGGGCCGTGGACCTGCTATCGCGGTACGCGGACGTGCACCTGCGAGAGGACGAGCTGCCTCCGTCACCGGCCGGGCTGCGCCGCCTGGCCTCCCGCTGCCACGGCCTGCTCACCCTCCTCACCGACCGGGTCGACGCAAGGCTGCTGGACAGCGCGCCCTCACTCATCGCGGTCAGCAACATGGCGACGGGCTTCGACAATATCGACGTGGCGGCCGCCAGCGAGCGAGACGTCCTCGTGACCCGCACGCCGGGGGTGCTGACGGAGACGGTGGCGGACTTCACGTTCGGGCTGATGCTGGCGGCGGCGCGGCGGGTAGCGGAGGCGGACCGCTACGTGCGGGCGGGCCGCTGGCAGACCTGGGGGCCGTCGCTGCTCCTGGGGCAGGACGTGTACGGCGCCACGCTGGGGATCGTGGGGCTCGGCGGTGTCGGCGCGGCCGTCGCGAAGCGGGCCCGCGGCTTCGGCATGCGGACGCTCTACTACAGCCGCACGCGGAAGCCGGCGCTGGAGCGGCGCTACCGCCTGACCTGCCTGCCCCTGGACGATCTCCTCCGCCAGGCCGACTTCGTGACGCTGCACGTCGCGCTCACGCCGGAGACACGCCGCATCATCGGCCGGCGCGAGCTCCGTCTCATGAAGGACACGGCCATCCTCGTGAACACGGGCCGCGGGCCCCTCGTCGACCAGGTGGCGCTCTACGAAGCGCTGAAGGCGGGACGGATCGCCGGGGCGGCGCTGGACGTGACGGAGCCCGAGCCGATCGCGCCGAAAGACCCGCTGCTCTCGCTGGGGAACGTCGTGATCGCGCCGCACATCGCCAGCGCCAGCACGGCCACGCGCAGCCGCATGGCGATGCTGGCGGCGGAGAACCTCCTGGCGGCGCTCGCCGGCCGCGTGCCGAAGGATGCCGTGAACCGCGAGATAGCCGCACGCTGGCGGGAGGCGCGGCGGCGGCGCCTGGGCGTTTCTTGACACCCCGTATGGCGAATGTTATCGTCGGCCTGCTGCGACAGCCAACAGCGGGCCTCTCTCCGACCAGCCGGAGGGGGCTATTTCATTGTTAGCGACCGAGGATGGCCCAGCTACGCAAAGACGCCGGTAATCTCTGGTTGGCCAAGGCGCTGTGGGACCTGGGCGCCGTCCAGTTCGGGGACTTCACCCTCGGCCGTACGACCCAGCATTCGCCGGTGTACGTTAACCTCCGCCTGCTGAGCAGCAACCCGCGCGCCCTGCAACGGGCCGGCCGCGTCATCCACGAGGAGGTGCAGACGCTGCAGCGTATGCGCAACCCGCGGGTGCAGCCGTTCCAACGCGTAAGCGGCATCCCCTTCGGGGGGCTGCACCTCGCCCTGGCTTACTCGCTGGCCAGCAAGGTGCCGCTCGTCTACATCCACCCGGCGAAAGAGCGCAACGGGGCGCGCGCCTTCGTGGAGGGTAAGCACGAGCGCGGCGAGATCGTCCTCCTCGTCGACGATCTGATCACCAGCGGCGGAAACGTCATCGAGACGGCGGCCTTCCTCAAGATGGAGGCCGGGCTACAGGTGAAGGACGTGGTGGTGCTGCTGGACCGCCAGGAGGGAGCGGAGGAGCGGCTGCGCAGGCACGGGTACAACCTGATCTCCATCCTGGGCCTGGAGGCGATGCTGAACTACCTCATGGCCAGCGGCCGCATCGACGAGCAGTGGTACCGCTTGAGCGTCGACTACGTCCGGGGCCGCCGCGGCGAGGTCGCCGAATGATCGCGGTGCCGCTCAGGGCTGGCGGGCGAACTCCGCCGCCTGCGGCTTGACCAGCCGCTCGTAGTCGGCGTACTTCATGCTCATCGTGTCTGTGTGCGTTCCCGCCTCGAACACGATCGTCTCGTCCTCGGCGAGCGCCTTGTCGACGAACACGGGGAGGTCGAACAGGTTGCCGAAGGGAGGCATGGCGCCGACCTCGCAGCCGGGGAAGCGGTCGGCAAACTCGTCCTCGTGGGCGAGGCGGACCTCTTTAGCGCCCAGCGCCGCCGCTGCCTTGTCCAGGTCCACCCGCGCCGGCGCCGGCAGGACGAGCATGGACAGCTTGCCGTCGGCCAGGACCATCACCACCTTGGCGAGCATACGGCCGGGGATGTGCTCCGACGCGGCCACTTCCTGGGCCGTGTAGGCCACGGCGTGGTGCTGGGACTGGTAGGGGACCTTGTTCTCCCGCAGGTAGGCCTCAAGGTCTTCTCTGCACCCCATATCGGACCTCCTTGCTGGTGTTTCCGCCCTTCAGACTACATTATCCGCCGCCTGTCCAGCAGTGGCCATCGGCGGTTCATGATGGGGCCGTTCGGCCCCTATGGGCCACGGTAACACTCTTTTGACCGGCCGCGTCTACGATGCTAGACTGACATGTCAACGGCAGGCGGACTATTGCGACCCTTATTTCCGGCGATTCTAACGGCGCTCGCGGCCCTCACCATCTGGGGCTGCACCAGCGGCGATTCCAATTCCGCGGACCGCGGCAATGGCAACAACAGCGGCACCACCGTCGAGGCCTCCTGCGACGCCATCAAGGAGATCGACAGCTATCGCTACACCATCGCCCTCAAGCTGCAGTCGTCCGCGTTTGACGAGCAGGGCCAGCCGACCCCTGACCCGCTGAGCGTATTCACGGAGGCGCTGACCGACCTGTTCCGGGACATGGAACTGGAGGGCGCCTTCGTCGCCCCCGACCGCAGCCAGGCGGTGCTCCGCTTCCCGGGCCAGGAGCTGGAGCTTCGCACCATCGGCGATAGGAGCTGGGTGAGGTTCGGCGCCACCTGGCAGGACCAGGAGTCGCCGCCGGGAGAGGACGCCATCCTCACCCCCGCCGCCGTCTGCGCCGACCTCGTGAAGGACCTCGCGCCTACCCTGTCCGGAAGCTCAGGCGAGGAAGAGGTCGTGAACGGGATCCAGACCGTGCACCACCGGCTGGACAAGGCGGACCTGAAGGGTCTGCCGGCGCTGCTGGGCAGGAGCGGCGAAGACGGGCTTCCCACCGAATTCGGCGTGGACGTCTGGCTTGAGCGCGATAACGGCTGGCCCGTCCGCCTCGAGATCGCCGCCGCGGATACCGACGAAGGCGGCGAGCCGATCAGCCTGGAGCTCTCCATGGAGTTCAGCGACATCAACGACCCGGCGATCGAGATCAAGCCGCCGCCGGTCTCCCCGGCCCAGACCTGACGGCAGGGCCTGCCGACCGGCAGGCAGACGCTAGAGCAGCCGCCGGATCGCTTTGCGGCCGGGGCGGGGGTCGTAGTTCGACTTGAACATCTCGAGCTTGTCCCGCTCGATGAGGTACTTGCCCGCGAACAGGATGGCGGGGACCTTCTTCTGCTTGATAAGGCGTCGCAGGCTCTGCGGGTGAATCCCGAGAGCGCGGGCGGCCTCGACCAGGTCCAGGTAGTTGTCAAACGGTTCGACGACCATACCTCAAACTCCGAATAAGCTGCTAAGACGCATGAATGATTCTAGCACAATTGTCAAGAGGCTGCCGCGAATTGCCACCATTCGACCGGTTATGGCTCTCCGGCCGCGCCTCCCAGAGCGCCGCCTTATGGTATCCTTGCCGTAGCTGGCAGCTTCAGGTTTGGCTATGTACGACGCCGGGAAGGTCAATCGCATCTCCCAGAACCGGAAGGCCCAGGACGCCTCGCTGGACGGGGAGCGAGAGGCGCCCTTCGTCACCACCTCCGGCCGGCCCGTCCGCCGCCTCTACGACCCCACCGATGCCGGCCATCTGGACTACGAGCGCGACCTGGGCCAGCCCGGGGAATACCCGTTCACCCGCGGCGTCCACGCCACCGGTTACCGCGGCAAGCCCTGGACGATGCGCATGTTCGCCGGCTTCGGCAGCGCCGAGGAGACGAACGACCGCTTCAAGTACCTCCTCTCGCAGGGGGTGTCGGGCCTCTCCATCGCCTTCGACCTGCCCACCCTGATGGGGTACGACACCGGCGCCCCTCAGGCGGAGGGCGAGTTCGGCAAGTGCGGCGTCGGCATCTCCTCCCTCGCCGACATGGAGACGCTGCTCGACGGCCTGCCGCTGGGCGAGATCACGACCTCGATGACGATCAACTCTCCGGCCGCCGTCATCTGGGCGATGTACATCGCCGCCGCCGAGAAGCGGGGCGTCCCTCGGCGAAAGCTCGCCGGCACCCTCCAGAACGACATCCTCAAGGAGTTCATCGCCCAGAAGGAGTACATCTTCCCGCCGGAGCCCTCCATGCGCCTGGTTGTGGACACGATCGAGTTCGGCACGCGGGAAATGCCCCTGTGGAACACGATCAGCATCTCCGGCTACCACATCCGCGAGGCGGGGGCGACGGCCGTCCAGGAGCTGGCCTTCACCCTGGCCGACGGCTTCGAGTACGTGCGCTGGAGCCAGGAGCGCGGGCTGGACATCGACGAGTTCGCACCGAGGCTTTCGTTCTTCTTCAACTGTCACAACGACTTCTTCGAGGAGGTGGCGAAGTTCCGCGCCGCCCGCCGCATCTGGGCCCGCGAGATGCGCGAGCGATTCGGAGCCAAGAACCCGCGCTCCTGGTGGCTGCGCTTCCACACCCAGACCGCCGGCGTCTCCCTGACCGCCCAGCAGCCGGAGGTCAACCTCATCCGTACCGCCATCCAGGCCCTGGCGGCGGTGCTCGGCGGAACGCAGTCCCTGCACACCAACTCCATGGACGAGGCGCTCGCCCTGCCCAGCGAGAAGGCGGCCCGCCTGGCCTTGCGCACCCAGCAGGTCATCGCCCACGAGTCCGGCGTGGCCAACACCGTCGACCCCCTGGGCGGCAGCTTCTTCACGGAGGCGCTGACGAAGGAGACGGAGGACGACGCCTACGCCTATTTCCACCGCATCGAGGACCTGGGCGGCGTCATCCCCGCCATCGAGAGCGGCTTCCTCCAGCGCGAGATCGCCGAGGCCTCCTACCGCTACCAGCGTGAGATCGATACGCGGGAGCGGGTGATCGTGGGCGTGAACGAGTACGTCCTGAACGAGCCGCTGGAGATCCCGATCCTGGAGATGGACCCGCAGGGCGAGAAGCGGCAGGTTGAGGGGCTGCGCCGCCTCCGCCGCGAGCGCGACAACCGGGAGGCGACGCGCTGCCTGCAGGCGCTTGAGCAGGCCTGTCGCGGCCGGGAGAACGTCATGCCTCACCTCCTGGACGCGGTGAACGCCTACTGCACGCTGCAGGAATGCTGTGACGTGATGCGGGACGTCTTCGGGGAGTACCGCGAGCGGTCCGTGGTGTAGGGGCGGGCCACTACCACATCCCGGCTTCCCTTCCCCCGGACGGCCAAATCGGCTATAGTTGAACGTGGCCACGCTGCCTCGTACGGCCCCTCTTCCGGCGTTTGAGGCAGACCCGTCAGACCGGAAGACTTCTCCCCGCCCGCGCGGGGACGCAGAGGAGGCACCCCTTGTCCATGAAGCTCTACGTCGGGGGTTTGTCGTTCGACACAACAGATGACGGTCTACGTGCCTTCTTCGAACAGGCGGGAACGGTGGAGAGCGCCAGCGTCGTCACCGACCGCTACTCCGGCCGCTCCCGCGGCTTCGGCTTCGTCGAGATGTCGACGAGCGCGGAGGGCCGCAAGGCGATCGAGGAGCTGAACGGCAAGACGCTGGACGGCCGCACGATCAGCGTGGACGAAGCGCGCCCGCCCTCCCGTGAGAGGGGCGGCTTCGGCGGCGGCACCCGCGGCGGACCGCGCCGGGGCGGCGGTGGCGGCGGCCGGAGGATGCGATGGTAGAGTCGCTTCGGGACGCTGAGACCGGCGAGGACGAGGGCTGCAAGCACCACTGGCGCATCGCCAGCCCCTCCGGGGAAACCAGCACCGGCGTCTGCCAGATCTGCGGCGCTTCCCGCGAGTTCCAGAACTACGCCTACCGCGCGGCGCCCAACCGGCTCCGCAAGCCGGCCGCCCAGGACGCCGCCCAGCGCTAGTCTGCCCCGGCCTGTCAGACACCTTCTCGTTGACGTTCACGAGAAGGACGGCGTATTATTAGGCCGCTCTACGCCGCCCTGGGAGGAAACCTTGTCCATCGTCGACGTCATAGACCGCGCGAAGGCTGAAGGCCGCACCGTCCTCACGGAGATCGAGTCCAAGCAGGTGCTGGAGGAGGCCGGCGTTCCCACCGCCGCCGCCCGCCTGGCGAAGACCGCCGAGGAGGCGGTGAGCGCGGCCAAGGAGACCGGCTACCCCGTCGTCCTCAAGGTGGTATCGCCGCACGTGACGCACAAGTCGGACGTCGGCGGCGTGAGGCTCGGCCTCGATTCGCCCGAGGCGGTGACGGAGGCGTTCGCCGAGATCGTCGCGGCCGTCAAGGAGCACGAGCCCGGCGCCCGCATCGAGGGCGTGGCCGTCCAGAAGATGGCGCGACCGGGCATCGAGGTGATCATCGGCATGAGCAAGGACCCGCAGTTCGGGCCGGTGCTCATGTTCGGCCTCGGCGGCATCCTCGTCGAGGTGCTCAAGGACGTCGCCTTCCGCATCGTCCCGCTAGAGCCGCGCGACGCCCGCCAGATGATCCGCGAGATCAAGGGCTTCCCGGTGCTGCAGGGGTTCCGCGGCCGGGCGCCGGCCGACCTGGAGGCCCTGGAGAAGCTCATCCTGAAGGTCTCCGCCTTCGTGGAGGCGCACCCGGCGATCGAGGAGCTGGACCTGAACCCCGTCTTAGCCTACGCGGACGGGGCCATCGCCGTAGACGCCCGCATAGTGGTGGGCTGATGGCGGCTCCCGGACTGTGGGACAGGCTTGAGCCTGTCGTCAGCCTGAGGGCTGACCCGCCGGGACGAAGGTAGTCCCATGGCCCGCGCCGCAGACGCCCGCAGCGACATCAAGGCGCGGCTCGACCGCGCCTTCAACCCGCGCACGGTCGCCGTCGTCGGCGATAAGCGGGCGCTGGGCTACCTGTGGCTGCGCTCCATGAGCACCTTCCAGGGCAAGCTCTACTCCGTCCAGATCGACCCGGGCGAGATCCCCGGCATCGAAGAGCTGGGCGTGCCGAACTACCCCAGCCTGCTCGACATCCCGGAGGAGATCGACTACGTGCTCTGCGCCGTGCCGCGACAGGTCTCGCCGCGCATCGTCGCGGACTGCGCCGCGAAGGGCGTCGGCGCGGTCACGCTGTTCACCTCGGGCTTCGCGGAGACGGAGACGGAGGAGGGGATACGGCTGCAGGAGGAGGTCGCGGAGACGGCGCGGAAGGCCGGGCTGCTGCTAATCGGGCCGAACTGCATGGGGATATACAACCGCCGCCTTGGCGTTCGCCACTCCTGGGAGCAGCCGACCGGCGACGCCGGCAACGTCGGGTTCATCTCGCAGAGCGGGACCCACTGCATCAACTTCTCGCTGGTCGGCGACCGGCACGGCATACGCTGCAGCAAGACGGTGAGCTTCGGGAACGCCGTCGTCCTGGACGCCGCCGACTACCTGGAGTACCTCGCGGACGACCCCGAGACGGAGGTGATCGGCCTCTACCTGGAGGGGGCGCGCGACACGGGGCGCTTCTTCCGGGTGCTGCGGGAGACAGCGCGCCGGAAGCCGGTGGTGGTCTGGAAGGGCGGCGTGACGAAGGCCGGCGCGCGGGCCATCTACTCGCACACGGCGGCGCTGGCTACCGCGCCGGCGGTCTGGGACGCGGCGATGCGCCAGGCCGGCGCCGTGCAGACGGAGAGCCTGGACGAGACGATCGACGCCGTGAAGGCGCTGGTCCGCTGCCGCCCCGGGACCGGCTACCGGATGGGGCTCATCGCCATGACCGGCGGCCAGTCGGTGGTGATCACGGACGCCTTCGAGCGCGAAGGGCTGGAGGTGCCGCTGCTGACCGACGCCTCCTACGCGAAGCTGTCCGGGTTCTTCAACATCATCGGCGGCAGCTACCGCAACCCCCTCGACTCCGGCGGCACGATCGGCATGGGCTTCCTGCCCCAGAACCTCCAGAAGCTCCTGGAGATACTGGAGGGGGACGCGAACGTCGAGGCGATCGCGATGGAGGTGGGCGCGGGCTTCCTGGCCCGCCGCATGCGCGAGAACCCCGGCATCCTGGACTCGCTGCTGGAGGTCGTGTCCGCGCACCGGGAGCGCTCCGCGAAGCCGTTCCTGGCGATCGCCCACCCGGGGCACCTGGAGGACGTATCGGCGATGATCCGGGCGCGGCTGCTGGAGCGAAACGTCGCGGCGTTCACGGACTTCCGGTCGGCGGCCAGGGCGCTGCGCCGCGTGGTAGACTACTGGCGCTTCCGCGAAGGGGCGGACTAGAAGGAGACAGCGATGGCGGACCAGGTAAAACTCCTCGTGGGTACGAAGAAGGCCGGGTTCATCTACAGCTCGGACGCGAGGCGTCAGAAGTGGGAGATATCGGACCCTATCCTGCCGGGGTGGTCATTCTACCACCTGTCCGCCGACCTGCGGGATACGACTCCACGGTTCTACGCGGCGGCGAACCACTGGGCGTGGGGGCGCTCCGTCGCCAAGAGCACGGATATGGGGAAGACGTGGGACTACCGCAGCAAAGACCTCGCCTTCCCGCCGGACATGAAGAGCCCCAGCACGCACCCCATCGGCGAATGGACGCAGGCTGCTCCCGGCACGATTGGCAACATCTGGAACGTCACGCCTGGACACGAGAGCGAGCCGGGGGTCGTGTTCGCGGGCACACAGCCGGCGGGGCTCTTCCGCAGCGAGGACTGGGGGGCCTCCTGGCGGCCGGTCGAGTCGATCAACCGGCACCCGAACCGGAAGTACTGGTCGGGAAGCGGCGGCGGCGACTCGTGTATCCACTCCGTCCAGGTAGACCCGCGCGACCCGAAGCACATCTACCTGTGCGTCAGCTCGGGCGCCTCGTACCAGTCGAAGGACGGCGGGGAGAGCTGGGACATGTTCTCGCACGACGCGATCGCCACCAACCCGCAGGCCACGAAGGCCCTGGCGGAGCTGGCGGAGCAGTTCGGCGACCTCCCGTCGACGTTGCCGCCGGACAAGGACCCCGCCGGTCTCGACGAGCTCCACCGGATGCGGCTCGACTCCAAGGACCCCGATACGCTCTGGGGACAGGCGCACTGGGGCGTCTTTCGGTCAGACGACTCGGGCGCGACGTGGGAGGACGTCACGGTTGGCCTGCCCTCCTTCCACGGCTTCCCGATCGCCGTGACGCACCGGCCTCCGGACGCTGTCTACGTCGTGCCGCTGGACTACGGGCAGGACAACTTTCGCGTCGCGCTCGGCCAGTTCGCCGTGTACCGGACCCAGGACGGCGGGAAGACGTGGCAGCCGCTGACGCAGGGGCTGCCCG
>Ga0209342_10008221_pt1 | contig 10452 bp, 5 predicted proteins | sample RifCSP16_2_FD_184023 | JGI IMG/M metagenome (GOLD analysis project Ga0209342, IMG submission 184023) | Soil microbial communities from Rifle, Colorado - Rifle CSP2_sed 16_2 (SPAdes) (version 2) | ecosystem: Environmental > Terrestrial > Deep subsurface > Rock core/Sediment | place: Rifle... | reverse complement strand
TACCAGCACGCTGCGGGCGCGTGCGGCACCTGCGGCTCCTGCAAGGGAGCCATCGTCCGCGAGCTGAAGGAGAAGGGGCACTCCGTCATCGCGATCGGGGACGGCAACGCCGATCGCTGCATGGCCGGCGTCGCCGACGTGCTCTTCGCGCGGGGGCGGCTGCTCGAGTGGTGCCGCGGGCAGGGCGTCCTGTGCGAGTCGTTCGACACCCTCGACGTGGTGGCAGACCGCATCGCGCGCGCCTAGCCGACCACCGTCCCCCTCCACCTCCGAATAGCCCTCTCCGCCCCCCAGGCCGCGAGCGTGTAGAGGATGCCCAGGAGCACGTCGAGCACGTAGTGGTGGTCGAGGTACACGGCGGCGAAGCAGACGGTGACGAAGAGCGCGAAGCTGGCCACGTCGAGCCAGCGCTTCCGTAGCTCGAGGCCGTGGAGGAAGGTGAGGAGCGGATAGGCGACGTGCAGCGAGGGGATGGCCCCGAAGACGTCCGCGCTCCTCCCGTAGAAGTTGGCGAAGTAGGGGACGCCCGTGAGCGCGTCCCAGCGCGCCGCGCCGGCCGCCGAGGAGCGGGCCGCCATGTTGACCGCGCCGAGGCCGTAGTCCGCGACGTACCACGGCGGCGCCGCGGGGTAGACGTAGTAGGTCGCGAACCCGGCGATGTTGAGGAGGAGGAACGTCCACCCGAAGCGGGCGAGGAGCGCGCGCCCAGGGGCGTCTCGACGGAAGAGCGTCAGGTAGGCCGCGAAGCCGAGCGACCAGTAGACGAAGATGATGTAGGAGGTCCCGGTGACGAGGTCGACCCACGGCCAGTGGTGGTGCCGGAAGAACTCGTTGGGCGTGAGGACGCCCTGGGCGGTGCCGATGCCGAGGAGCGCCCTGTCGAAGGCGTATGGCTCGGCCACGTGGACGTGGAGATAGCGGACGAGCGGCTGCGTGATGTGCGTGAGCTCGTAGGTCATCCAGAAGAGCAGGAACGGCAGCATCCCGCGGAAGAACCGGCGGGTGGGCTCGCTCCACACCACGAGCACGAGCATGGCTCCGCAGAGGTATGCCTGCTCCGGCCGGAAGTTGCCGCTCACGCGCATGGCGGAGAGGAACGCGCTCAGCCCGACGACGGCGGCGAGGAGGAGACTCGCCGGGGTGTCGCGCACGCGCTGCGCGATCGACGACAGGGGCCTCAGGAGCAGCGGGAGGGTCGTGGGCTCGGCGTCCATGGACCGAGTCGTCGTAGCTTCGCGCGGGCCCGTGCGTCAAGGGCCGGCGCTCGCTCCTCCGTCCGGACGCATGACGAGTGCTGGCGCACGCGGCGGGGCGGTGCGATAACCTCGCTTTCCGTCCGGGGCCGTGTCGAGCCGGCCCCACCACCGCGAGCGCGAGGACATGGGACGCATCTTCGAGACCCGCAAGGCCACGATGTTCGCCCGGTGGAACCGGATGGCGAAGGTGTTCACGCGCATCAGCAAGGACATCGCCATCGCGGTGAAGGCGGGCGGCCCGAGCCCGGACATCAACCCCACCCTCCGCCGCGTGCTGCAGAACGCGCGCGGCGCCAACATGCCGAAGGACAAGATCGAGGCGGCCATCAAGCGCGCCAGCGGCCAGGACCAGCACGCCTACGATCTCGTCCTCTACGAGGGCTACGGGCCCCACGGCATCGCGATGGTGATCGAGACGGCCACGGACAACGTGGTCCGCACCGTGGCCAACGTCCGGATGCACTTCAAGGACCACGGCGGCAACCTCGCCACGACCGGCAGCGTCGCGTTCCAGTTCCAGCGGATGGGCGTCTTCCGGCTCGCCCCCGAGGGGCTCGAGCTCGAGGCGCTCGAGCTCGACCTCATCGACCATGGGCTCGAGGAGATGGGCGAGGGGCAGGGAGAGAAGGGCGAGAAGCAGCTCGTCATCCGCTGCGCCTTCGTGAGCTTCGGCCAGCTGCAGGCGGCCATCGAGGAGCGGAAGCTCCCGCTCGTCTCGGCGGAGTCCGAGTACGTCGCGCAGACGCCCGTCGAGCTGCCGGACGACCAGGCCGGCGAGGTCCTCGCGCTCGTCGATGCGCTCGAGCAGGACGAGGACGTCCAGAAGGTCTTTCACAACCTCGCGTGAAGTGCCGGATCATCCGGCCCGAGGGCTCGAAGAGGGGCGGCGGGGTCGCAGAGGCCCCAACCGGGGATATGCCGGGCAGGCGCCCGGAGCTACGAGCCCCGCACCAGCGTGAGCAGCATCTTGAACCGACCGGCCGCGCGCAGCGCGTGGGGAACGAGGGCGGGCATGAGCACGGTCTCGCCCGCCGAGGCGCGGACCTCCTTGCCACCGATGGTCAGATCGACCGAGCCATCGAGCACCTGGACGAAGGCGTCGAACGGGGAGGTGTGCTCGGACAGCCCCTGGCCGGCGTCGAAGGCGAAGAGCGTGAGCGTCCCGCCGTTCGTCCGGGCGAGCGTCCGGCTCACCACGGAACCCGCCACGTACTCGAGCTGGTCGGGGAGCTTGACTACCTGTGCTGGCGGCAGGGCCGCCGGGTCGGTGACGCCCTTGACTTCGAGTGCCATTGCTCTCCTCCTATATGGGCGCCTCGGCGGCGCACCGAAGAGGCATAGTGCGAACGCCGCGCCAGGTCTCGGTGCCGTGGGCGTCAGGCCTCAGCCCTTCGAGATCGCTGGTGATCTTCGCCGGAGGCCTTCGCGCAAGGAACGAGCTCGCGGCTCTCGCGGTGGCGCGCACCCATTCATCGGTGCCGAGGCACCGGGATTTCGTTGCATGCAAATCCCTCAGGCCGTCCCGAGGAACCGCGCGATCCCCCGCTCCACCGCGTCGATGAGGTACGGCCGGAGCTGGGAGGGCGGGATGATGCGGTCGAGCGAGCCCACCCTGAGCGCGCGCTCCACCGTGTGGATGCGGTCGAACTCCTCCGCGACGATCCCCACCTTCTCCGAGCGCACCAGCGTGAGCACGTCCGAGAGGCGCGCCCGCGCGGCGCCGCCGCCGGCCGCCGCGCGCTCGGCGTCCTGGACCCTCGCGTCCTTGCGCGTGCGCGCCTCCACCTCGCGCGCGAACACCACCGCCGCCGCGGGCGCACCGCCGATGACCGAGGCTCGCGCGCCCTCCACCGCCATCACCTCCATGTCCTCCCGCAGGGCCTTGGAGAAGACGACGAAGGCGCCGCCGTGGTAGCGCGACACCACGCAGAACACGATGGGGCCGCGGAAGTTCACCACGGCCCGGCCGATCTCCGCGCCGTACTCGAGCTGCAATCGCCGCATCGACTCGGGGGAGCCGTCGAACCCGGAGAGGTTGGCGAGCACCACCACCGACCTGCTGCCGCTCGCGGCGTTCACGGCCCGCGCGAGCTTCTTCGAGGACTGCGGGAAGAGCGTCCCCGCCGACCAGTGCTCCGGGCCGTCCGCGGGCACGAACTCCAGGCGCGGGAGCGGCCGCGACTCGGTCCCGAGCAGGCACACCGGCCAGCCGCCGAGGTGCGAGTCCCATGCCACGGCGGTGTCGCCGCCCCTCGCGTCACGCCAGCGCTCGAGGGGCGGGTGGTCCTGGTCGATCACCGCCGACATCACCCGCCGGATGTCGAAGGGCTTCTTGCGATCGGCGTTGTGCTCGGCGCTGAACACGTCGCCCACGGTCGCGAACCCGGCGCCGCCCGCCGGTCCGTGCGGGTAGGGCCGGACGTCGCGTTCCCTGGGATCGGAGGTGACGGCGCGCCGCGCGAGGCGCTCGCCCGGCGCGACGTAGCAGTGGTCGTAATGACGGAGGAGGATCTGGATCGCCTCCCCCAGGCTGGCGGCCTGATACTGCGCCTGGCCGTTCGGGCCCATGATCCGGTCGTAGCCGCCGATCCCCTCGTTGTCCTCGGCCGACACGCTGCCCGAGTACTCCAGCGCCTCCTTCCCCGTGAGGACCATGGACGAACCGGGCGTCATCACCAGGATGCCGCGGGTGTGCATGAGCATGGTGGCCTCGGCGTTCCAGTAGGGCTGCGCGCCGACGTTGATCCCGGCGACCACCACGTTCACCTCGCCTCCGCGCTGTGTGAACTCGATGAGGCGGCGGAGGACCCGCCCGATCCAGTCCATGTTCTCGGTGCCGCTCTCCATGGAGATCTTCGCGCCGGCCGAGACGGCGAACCACTCGAGCGGGACGCCCAGCCTCTCGGCGAGCGCGAGCGCGGCCTCGATGCGCCGGCACTCCGGCTCGGCCACCGATCCCATGGCCCGGCTCGGGTCGCCCAGGAGGGCGACGCGGCGCATCCCCTCCGGATAACGATCGGTGAAGCTGGTGACGACGCCGACCACGACGTTCGCGCTGTTGCCGCCCGGAGCCCGGTCGACGGGGACGAGCGCGCCCCCCGCGTCGAGGTCGTGCTCGACGAACTCGCCCGGGGGCACGCCGGTCTCGGAGTCGGCTGGCGGCGCGAGCATGCGCGCTAGCTCGAAGGGATGAGTGAGGCCGCGGCGGCGGAGCTGGATGACGCGCTGCTGGTACTCGGCCATGGGCTCGAGCGGCCGATCCGTGGGCACGTCGTAGCGCACGGAGAGGCCCTGGCCCGCGGGCGCGATGCGGAGCAGGACGTCCTTCAGCCCCTCCGTGCCCGCCTCGGGCACGCGCGCGTCGATGAGCAGCATCTCCAGGCCGAGCCCGTCGGTCACCGGCGCGAGGCGCTGCACGACCGAGCGGATCTCGTCTCGCGTGAGCAGGAGCGGCGGCCCGACCGAGAGGAGCACGCGGTTCCACTCCAGCCGCTGGTGCGGCGCGCGCCCGGCCTGGAACCGCCGCATCCCGGCCGCGCACTCCTGGAGCATGCGCTCGAGCGGCGGCAGACGGACGACCCGCCCGCTCGCGTCCTGGACGGGGGTGAGGTCGCGGACCTCGGCCACGGCGAAGAGCCGCTCGTCCTTCGGGTTCCCCTGGGCCACCGCGTGATAGAGGTACACGTCCTCGGCCGAGGGGAGCGGCTCGAGGTCGAACCGGGAGAGCCGGCCGAGCTGGGTGCGCTCGAAGAGCATCGGGTGGACGCCGCGGTAGCGCCGCGCCTCGCCGACCTCGGCCCCGTCTGCACGGAAGGTGAAGTGCTGCTGGCTCGTCTGCTTCTCCAGGCCGCGGCCGGAGATGGCGACGACGACCGACGCGCGCCGGAGCGGTCCGGGGAAGTCCGCCTGCGCCAGCGCCGCGCGCAGTCGGTCCGCCATCTCGTCGACCGTGCAGGGCGCGCTCTCCTGCCAGAGATAGGTCTCGGTCACCAGCTCCCGGTCGGTGGGCACGTCGCTCGCGAGCCGCGCCAGCACACGGACCGCCCGCGCTGCGCCGTCCGCGAGCGCGAAGCAGGCCACCACCCGGAAGTGCTGCCCCTCCCGATCGTAGTCGGCGAGCGCGCACGGCGTGCCATCCACCTCGGTGCGCGAGACCTTGCCCAGGGGGCGCTCCCGGTAGTACCGGCGCAGCAGGGTCTCGACGAAGAGGGGGCGCAAGGGCGGCGGCGCGGCAGCCATGCGCGAGACGAGCAGGGTCGAGAGCGGCTGAGTGCACGCGACGAGCCGCCGGATGATCGGCTCCGGTTCCGTCCCTCCCGCGGCGGTCGCGAGGAGCTCGAGATCGTCCTCCACCTGCCGGTAGGTGTCGGCGCGCGCCCGCTCCATCGCCGGCTGGTCGAACCATCGGTAACGGAGCTCGCGGGCGAGGTCGGCCAGCGCGGGGAAGCGTTCGCGGCCGAGGTCCGTCAACCGCTCGAGGAGGTCCCGCTCCTCGTCCCCCGACAGGTCATCGGGAGGTCGCTCCTCGGACAGACGCCGCTCCAGGATCGCGAGCATGGGGACGAGCTGGTCGCCGGCGCTCTCGTGCGCCTTCTGGATGCGGAGGAGCGCCAGCTCCAGCGCCCGCCCAGGGGCGTCCAGCGACACGCCGTAGTGGGTGAGGGCTCGCCTGAGCATGACGACGAAGCCGGGAGAGAGGCCCGCGCCGCGCGCCTCGGGCTCGTGGAGGTAGCGCCACAGCTCCTCGAGCGGAGGGCGCGCCGCGTGCCTGAGGGGCGCGGGGCGCCGGATGAAGAGCGACTGGAGATCGGCGAAGGCTCTGAGCGCCCGCTCCTCGGCCTGGAACGCCTGGGCATCTCCACCCGGAGCGCCAGCGCCGAGCCCTCGCCAGGTCGCCAGGAGCCGCCGCGCTTCGGCAGGGGCCATGTCGAACCCGAGCGAGAGCCGGTGGAGCTCCTCCAGGCTGGCCAGCCAGCGCTCGCGCGGCGACGGCGGCTCGACGGTGCGCCATCCCTCGAGCGAGAGCGGCTCCAGGGTCGCCGCCCGCGGCTCCTCGTCGCCCAGCGGATCGAGGCGCACCAGGGGTGCGCCCGCGTCCACCTGGGCGTTCGCGACCGCTACCACCTCGCGCACGACCCCGGCGATGGGCGCAGGGACGACGAGCTCGACCTTCATCGATTCGATCCGGGCCACCGGATCGCCGGCCGACACGCGCTGCCCGGGCGAGACCGGGATGGCCACCACGATCGCGGGCATGGGGGAGACGACGATGCCTGTGGGGTCGCGCAGGATGACGTGCGGTACCCCGTCCACCTCGACCAGGAGCCGCGCCCCGTCGACGAGCGACAGCACCCGGGAGCGCTGCCCATTCCACGCGAGCCGCCGCTCGAGAGACCCGACGCGCTCGACGTGGACGTCCACCGGCGCCGCGCCCGCCTCGGCCACCCGGTACCGATCGGGCGCCACCTGGCGGACGTCGAGGCGGCGCCGGTGGCCCTGGTACCGCAGCTCCACGGTTCGTCCGGACGAGGGGCCCACGCGCGGCCTCCCCCGGCGCGCCTCCGCGAGGAAGCGCGCCCGCTCCAGGTCGAGCTCGAGGTCGTAGGCTTCGATCGAGGCTGCCAGTTGCGCCGCGTCGGCTCGCGGGTGGACCAGTCTCTCCCCGCTGGCGGCGAGCTCCTCTAGGAGCCCCACGCCGGCCTCGCCGTCGCGGACCTCCGGCCTCCCGCAGAGCGCGAGCAGCCAGGCCTTGGAGCTCTGGGCCCCGCGCAGCACGAGATCGGTGTCGGCGAGCGCTTGCAGGAGCTTCACCAGCGCTTCGGCCCGATCCTCGGCATGGGCCACGAGCGTCACCAGCGCGGCATCGGCCTGCGCGGGCGGGTCGTCGCCCACCTCGAGGGCGGTCTCGGAGCGCAGGCCAGGTCCGAAGGGCAGCTTCAGTAGCTCGAGCCGGCCGGGGGCGCCGGGGTGGTCCGCCTCCGGATCGCACGCCAGGAGGCGCGCCGCGAACGCATGTCCCCGCGTCACGGGCGCGATCCGGTCGAGGGAGACGCCCGCCGCCAGGAGGAGCGCGAGCCGCACCAGGTCGACGCCGGACGTGGCCTCGAGGGCCGGGGCGGAGCGCGCGAGGGCGTCGCAGCCGAGGAAGGCCAGCGCGCGACTCACGGGGTCGAAGAGGAGCTGCACGGCGCAGACGCCGATCCAGCCCGACGTGCCGCAGGCGCGCAGGCCCAGATCGCGCGCCGCGGCCTCCTCCTCCGGCGTGAGCGCGGCGGGCGACTCGGCCAGGACGACCGTCCGGCCCACCTCGAGGGAGGCGTCCCCCACGCCGAGGACGCGGGCGGCCCCGCTCCGGTCGCGCGCGACGGCGACCTCGAGCCGGTGCGCCCTGGGATCGACCTGGGGTGGCGCCGCGGGAACGCCAAGCTCTCTCGCCAGCTCCTCGACGGCGCCGGGCGCCGCCAGGCGCGCGAGGACCTCCGGCGGCGGTCCGACCAGCTTCACTCCCAGCTCAGCGCAGCGGGCGGCGAGGGCGGCGCGCTCGGACAGGGTGGACGGGCCGAGCCATACGGCGTCCACCTGGAGCGATGCGAGCCCGGACGCTCCGTCCGACTCGAACGCCTCGTCGGCCTCGCGCAGGTAGCGCGCCGAGCGGTCGTCCGGTCCGTGAAGCGCGATCGTGGCGGTTACCTGGCCGGTGTGCGCCAGCTCACGCAGCGCGCGCAGCACGCGCCGCGCGCCCTCGGCGCGATCGAGCACGGCGACGCGACCCAGCCCATGCGACGGCGACATGGCGTCTCCGGAATGACGAAGGGGCCCGAACTCCAAGGTGGGCCCCTTCAACAACAGGCTCGTCTGTAGCGAGCTAAGTCCGGTCGTGGACCGGTCGAGACTTCATCCTGTCTCGTGCAACTGCTTCGCTATCGCGACCTCCTCGGTCGACTGCTGCTGGCGTCGACCTTTTGGCATTGTGCTCGCCTGGCGGAATGCCCACAACCCTCTCTCGCGGTCCCGCTCGGGTCCTCGAGCCAGCGGGCCGCTGGGCGGGCGTGCCATCGGCAGGCGGGGCTTCATGGCGGTGGCGGGGAGAGCGCTAGCAGTCCTCCTGCGATGGCCCGCCGGATGTTGTCGATGAGGTCCTGGCGCGCGTTCACCGCGTAGATAGCGGGATCCCTAACGGCAATGCGCGGGCGTTCACCTGCGGCAGGGGTGGCTGGCGCGCCAGGCCGGAAGACCCGTCGCTCGCCCCGGCGATCGTGACAGAATGGCCCGAGGCGCCAGGGAGGGCCGCGTCCCCGCGCGGCAGGGAGGACCGATGATGCGGCTGCACTCGGTGGTGGTGGTAGCTGTGCTCTCGGCTAGCTGTGGCGGCGACGGGTCCTCGTCGTACGGCGTCGGCGACGAGTCCTCGTCGTACGGCATCGGCGGAACGGTCACCGGACTCGGCGGGTCCGAACTCGTCCTCGTGAACAACGGGAGCGATCGGGTCGCGGTGCAGGGCAACGGGCCCTTCGTGTTTCCAGCGCGCCTCGCGAAGCACGCGCGCTACGACGTGACCATCGAGGCGCAGCCCGGCTGGCCGGCGCAGGCCTGCACCATCTCGGGTGCCTGCGGTGAGGTCGGGGCAGGCGACGTCACGACCGTCGCGGTATCGTGCCGGCGGCTGGCCGTGTACTTCTCGCGCTGGGAGGGCGACGCGGAGTACCGCCTGTGGCGCACGGACGGGACCGAGGCCGGGACACACGCGGTGGTCGGCGACGCGAGCGACGACGGGTCGAGCCCCAAGGCCTTCTCAGTCTGGGACGACCGGCTCTATTTCGCGGGGAAGGGCACCACGGCCTGGGCGGCACTGTGGCGGACCGACGGCACCCCGGAAGGAACCGAACTGGTGAAGGATGTCGAGATCGGCGCGCAGGGGCTGGTGGCGTGCGGCGGGGTCGGCTACTTCGCAGGGGACGACGGGCTCAACGACGCCGAGATCTGGAGGACCGACGGGACGGCCGCCGGCACCTCCCGCGTCACCGACCTGCAACCGGGCGAGTACGGCTCCGACCCCGTGCAGCTCACGTGTGCGGGCGGCACGCTCTTCTTCTTCGCGGACGACGGGGTCAACGGCGAGCAACTGTGGACCTCGGACGGGACGGAGGGCGGGACCTCGAGGTTGACGGACCTCTGGGTGGCCTGGAAGCGGTTGCCACCGGTGGCACTCCGCGGCGCGGTGCTCTTCGTGGCCGCCGGCAGGGATCAATCCTCGATGGCGCTTTGGAGGTCCGATGGAACGGTCGAGGGGACCGTGCCCGTGACCAACGGCGCGACCGTCAGCCCGAGCCTTATCCAAAAGGGCGTGGTCTCGGGCGATCGGCTGTTCCTGCCTGGCGACGACTCGGAGCACGGGGCCGAGCCGTGGGTCTCGGATGGAACCGCGGACGGGACGCGCCTCATCGAGGACCTCGCTCCTGGCACGGTCGGTTCCTACCCGGCGGAGCTCCAGCCGCTAGGTGGCGCCGTGTACTTCCAGGCGATTACCGACGACGCCGGGGGCGAGCTGTGGCGAACCGATGGCACGCTCGAGGGGACCGCGCTGTTCGTCGACCTCTGCCCGGGCTCGTGCTCCTCCGGTCCGTCGTACCTCATCCCGACGCGGAGGTACCTCTTCTTCGTGGCCAGCGACGAGACGAACGGCCCGGAGCTCTGGCGAACGGATGGAACGTCTGGAGGCACCGTCGCCTTGCGCCCAGCCTCCGCGCCTTCAGGGCCTTACGGCCTCGTCGCGTTCGGTGACGGCGTGGCGTTCGTGGCCCACGACGACCTGGGCATCCCCGCCATCTGGTTCTCCGACGGCTCCCCCGAGGGAACGGTCCGGGCCGCGGACACGTGCGCTCCGGGTGACCAGTGCATCGGGCCGCAGGCGCTCGCCGTCTACTGAGGGTGCAAGAGACCGCGCCGGGGCCGTGCGAAGCGGCCCGGGCCGCGGGACACTGCGCCACGATCACCTTGATGGCGCGGCGGTGGGGCGGCTGGGCATGGGCAGGATCGTATACTCCGCCTGCGCCTAACCCCCCTTCACCGCGTCCTTCCAGACCACGAGCTCAAGCCCAGGGATATCGGCGAAGTCCTTGCCGTTGTGAGTGATGAATCGAAAGCCGTGCTGAACGGCCTGGCTGGCGAGCCAGAGATCCTGGACCCGATATCGATG
>Ga0209342_10008220_pt1 | contig 10453 bp, 9 predicted proteins | sample RifCSP16_2_FD_184023 | JGI IMG/M metagenome (GOLD analysis project Ga0209342, IMG submission 184023) | Soil microbial communities from Rifle, Colorado - Rifle CSP2_sed 16_2 (SPAdes) (version 2) | ecosystem: Environmental > Terrestrial > Deep subsurface > Rock core/Sediment | place: Rifle... | reverse complement strand
GCCGCCGAGCAATCCCGGCGGGGCGGCAGGCCGATCGTAATGTTCATCGCGGTTGGCCGCCACCACCAGCGGATAGCCGTCGAAGGATCGATAATAAAGCGCCAGCGTGCACATGGTTATGCTTTACAGAAAGCTCAATGGTTGCGCAAACATGGCGCGCCGGGGCGGATTGTCGTCGGGGGTCGATTATGTTAGCTTCTTGCAAACTGAAAGGATCGCCATGTTTCGATCTGTGGATGAAGTCATCGCCGGTCTCGGCACGCAAAAATACATTAGCAACCAGCAGGTCGCCACGGTGGTCTACCTTGGGACGACGTTGCAGAAACCGATTTTAGTGGAAGGGCCCGCCGGGGTGGGCAAGACCGAGCTGGCCAAGGTTTTGGCCGGCGCTCTGGATCTGGAGCTGATCCGGCTCCAGTGCTACGAAGGGCTGGACGAAGCCAAGGCGCTTTACGAATGGGAATACGCCAAGCAACTGCTCTATACGCAGATTCTTAAAGACAAGATCGGCGAAATTCTCCAGGGCGCGCAGAGCCTGCGCGAAGCGGTGGATTGCATCGCCCGCCAGGACGGCGTTTTCTTTTCCGACCGCTTTTTGCTGCCGCGGCCGCTCTTGCGCGCCTTGCTGGCCGATAAACCGACGGTCCTGCTGATCGACGAAGTCGATAAATCCGACGCCGAGTTCGAGGCCTTCTTGCTGGAAATCTTGAGCGACTTTCAGATCACCGTGCCGGAAATCGGCACGCTCAAAGCCAAGCATATTCCGCTCGTCGTCCTCACCAGCAACAACAGCCGGGAAATGTCCGACGCGCTCAAGCGGCGCTGCCTGCATCTTTACATCGACTTTCCCGAGCCCCAACGGGAAATCGAGATCGTCCGTCTCAAGGTGCCCGGCGCGGCGAGCCAGCTGGCCGAGGAAGTGGTCCAGCTGCTCACCCGCCTGCGCAAGCTCGACTTGAAAAAAACTCCCAGCATCAGTGAAACCCTCGACTGGGTGCGGGCGCTGACGCTGCTCAACATCAAGCAGCTCGACCATGAACTGGTCGAGCAAACCTTGGCGACGCTGGTGAAGTACGAAGCCGACGTGCGCAAGGCCAGCCTGGAGCTGCGCGCCTACCTCGCCGAACGCCGGGCGCAGCAGGGCCCCGCCGGCAACGACAAGGATCACCTGCACTAGCTGGTTTGGGACTCTGCCGTGGAAGAGCGGATTATCGAATTCACCAACGTCCTGAGGCGCAACGGCGTGCGCGTATCGCTGGCGGAAAACATCGACGCCTTTCGCGCCCTGGAGCGTCTCGGCGTCGGCGATCCGTTGCTGTTTCGCCACGCGCTGCGCGCCACCCTGGTCAAACGGGGCAGCGACCTGCGCCCCTTTGAAGAGCTCTTCGACTTTTTCTTTTTGGGCATCGGCCAGGCCATCGACGCCGCCGACCGGCGGATCATGGAGGAGCTGGGGCTCAGCCCGCAGCAATTCCAGGAGATGCTCGAGCAGATTCAGCAGCTGCTCAAGCGCATGGAAGGGGATCTGTCCGAGCTGACCAAAGCTCTGCTGACCGGCAACCGCGGCGAGTTGGAGCGCCTGCTGCGGGAAGCGGCGCAGCAGGAGGATGACCAGGGAGCGACCGACGGCATACGCTTCGCCGCCTATGCCCGCATGGGGGCGCGCTTGCAGTTGGATCGGGTCCAGTCGGAAGCGGAGCGCTTCAAGGCGATGCTGCAAATGCTCGCCGGCGGCGGCGAGGAACTGCCGAACGTGCTCCGTTTTCTCGACGAGCGCATGCGCGACTTGAACCGCCTGCTGCGCGAAGTCATGCTCCAGGAGCAGCGCAAGCGCGGCGTCGAGCCGCGCGACTACGGCCAGCGCGGCCCCCTGGCCGACAAAAGTTTCGCTTTTTACACCGAGGACGACATCCGGCGCATGAACGACGCGGTGGCGCGTTTGGCCCAGCGGCTGAAGCACCGTTTGTCGGTGCGGCGCAAAAAGGCGGCGCGCGGCCGATTCGACGTCAAGGAAACCTTGCGCAAAAACCTTCAGTTCGGCGGCGTGCCGTTCCGCATCGAGCTCGCCCGGCGCAAGAAAACCAAGCCGCAAATCATGATCCTGTGCGACATCTCCGACTCGGTGCTCAATGCCTCGCGCTTCATGCTGCAGTTCGTTTATTCGGTGCAGGACCTCTACGCCAAGGTGCGCAGCTTCGTGTTCGTCAGCGAACTCGGCGAAGTCACCCGGCTGTTCGAGGAGCGCGATCTCCAGCAGGCGGTGGAAGCGGCGCTCAAGGGCGATGTCATCGACGTCTTTTCCCATTCCAATTTCGGCCGCGCTTTCGAGATTTTTTACCGCGACTTTTTTTCCGCGGTCAACGGCAAGACCACGGTGCTGATCATCGGCGACGGCCGAAACAACTACAATCGGCCAAGCGATTGGGTGCTGCGGGAGATCCAACAGAAGGCCAAGCAGGTGATCTGGTTGAACCCCGAAAACCGCATGACCTGGGGCGTCGGCGACAGCGAAATGTTGCGCTACGCGCCCTATTGCGACGTCGCCGAGGAATGCCGCAACATCAAGCAACTGTATAAAATCATCGATTTGCTCGTGCCATGAAAAAACTCTTTATCCAGACCTTCGGTTGCCAGATGAATCAGTACGACTCGGAGCGCATCGCCGGCGTGATGAGCCGGGCGGATTACGCGCTGACCGACAGCGTCGAGAGCGCCGACATGATTTTGCTCAATACTTGCAGCGTGCGCGACAAGGCGGAGCAAAAGGTCTACAGCGCGCTGGGCCGATTCCGAGAGCTCAAGCAGCGGCGCGCGCAGCTGATTATCGGCGTGGGCGGCTGCGTGGCGCAGCAGGAAGGGGAGGCGCTGCTCAAGCGCGTCCCCTATCTCGATCTGGTTTTCGGCACGCACAATATTCACAAGCTGCCCGCCATGGTCGAACAGGTGGCGGCGCTGCAAGAGCGGCCGGTGCAAACCGCTTTCTACCGCGATCCCTCTTATATGGAGGAGAATTTCGAGGGGCGGAGCCAAGTCCGCGGCGCCAAGGCTTGCGTCACGATCATGCAGGGATGCAACAAGGTTTGCAGCTTTTGCATCGTCCCCCATGTGCGCGGCACCGAAGTCAGCCGGCCGAGCGAGAGCATCGTGCGCGAGATCGAAGCGCTGGCGGCCCGGGGAGCGGTCGAGGTCATGCTGCTCGGACAGAACGTCAACTCCTATGGCAAATTGCGCTCCGGCGAACTTTGCTTCGCCGAGTTGCTTGCCCGGGTCAACGCCGTCGACGGCATCCGGCGCATCCGTTTTACCACTTCGCATCCCCAGGACCTTTCGCCGGAATTGATCGAGGCTTACGCCGCGCTGGAGAAACTTTGCGAGCATCTGCACCTGCCGGTGCAATCGGGGTCTGACGCGGTGCTGGCGCGCATGCGGCGCGGCTACAGTCTGGACGAATATTTGCGCCGCATCCAGGCTTTGCGCAGCCGCTGTCCCGAAGTCGCCCTCAGCACCGATATCATCGTCGGCTTTCCGGGCGAAACCGAAGCGGATTTCGCCGCCAGCCTGGAATTGATTCGGCAAGTGGAGTATGATGAAATCTATTCGTTCATTTATTCGCCGCGGCCGCAAACGGTGGCGGCGAAGTTATACGACGACGACGTCCCTGAAGCCGTCAAGAAAGAGCGTTTGAAGCGCGTGCAGGATTTGCAGCAGGAGATCGCGCTGCGCAGAAATCGCCAACGAATCGGCGCCGTCGAAGAAATTTTGATAGAGGGCCGGGCGAAATTGACAAGCGCTCAAGTGATGGGACGAACTCGATCGAATCGCATCGTCAACCTGTGCGGGCCGGAAACCTTGGCGGGAATGCTGGTGCCGGTTCGCATCGTCGGCGCCGGCGCCAATTCGCTGATCGGCGAATTGGCCGCGCTATCCGCCGTCTCTGAATTACAGCCGGAAGGGGAAATGGCATGACCAAAAGGGAAGATACCATCCAGATGTCGGTCGGGGGCTTGACCTTGGACCCGGTGACCAAAACGCCCATCGTGATTCTCAAGGACACGGAAAACAAGCTCAACCTGCCGATCTGGATCGGCTTGTTGGAGGCCACCGCCATGGCCACCGAGATCGAAGGGATCAAGATGGCTCGTCCCATGACCCATGACCTGTTGAGAAATATTCTCGGCGAGGTCGGTTGCGCCGTCGAGTCCGTGGAAATCACCGATCTCAAGGAAAATACCTACTATGCCCTGGTGTATTTAAGTTTAGGAGGGCGCCAAGTGGTGATCGATTCCCGGCCGAGCGACGCCATCGCCATCGCGCTCAGAACCAAAAGCCCGATTTTCGTCGCCAAGACGGTGTTGGAAGCGTCGAGCGTGCTGCAGCAAAACGAGGAAGGGAAGGAAGCGGCGGTGGAAAACGTTTCCAACGTGTCGAAGGAAAAGTGGTCCGAGATTCTGGAAAAAATGGTCCCCGAAGATTTCAAGTACAAACAATAGCAATACCGGGGATTCTTTGTCCGGTATGACTTGACGGCTTTCAGTTATTGATTTTCAAACCACCGCAACCGCAACTTTTAATGGCACACTCGAGCCGCCGGATAACCCGCAAAGATCTACGCCAGCCCGACTGGTTTCAGGTCGCCACCGAAAATACCCTCGCTTTTTACCGCCTGCATCCGGCCAAAGTTTTGGCCGCGGGCGCGGCTTTCGTCGTGCTGCTGCTGGCCATTTGGGGGTGGCAACTTTTCAGGGAGCGCCAGAATGCGTCGGCGAGCGGGCAATTCGCGCAGGCCTCGGCTCTCTATCAGACGGGGAGATTCCGCGAGGCTCTTGCCGGCTTCGAAAAAGTGGCGGCCTACCGCTGGTCGCGCTACGCGGGGCTGGCGCATCTCTATCAAGCGAACAGTTTACTTGCCCTTGACGATTTCGACAAAGCGATCGGTTCGGCGCAGCGTTTTATCGCCGCGACCCAGCCGGATTCGCTCTACCGGCAGGTCGGTTTGCTGACCCTGGCCTACGCGGAGGAGCGCAAGGGACTGTTCCAATCGGCCGGCGGCCATTACGGCGAAGCCGCGAAAATCACCGGCCCCTTTGGCGCGACGGCGATGCTGGGACGGGCGCGCTGCGCCGAGCTGGCGGGCGACAACAACGCGGCGCTGGCGGCCTACAAGGATTACCTGCGCGAACAGCCCGCCTCGCCGATCTCACTGCGGGTCGCCGAACTCGAAGCCAAAGCAGCAGCCCGGCCCGCGGCGAAGTAGCGTCGCACAGCCGGACGCGACGCTGGTTTTTCGGCCACATCTATTTTTGCTATAAAGGGCCATGTCGATTCTCAAGGTCTCACGCCTCGGTCATCCCGTGTTGCGCCAGGTTACGCAGCCCTTGTCCCTGGAGCTGCTGCGCTCCGCGCCGATACAAAAACTGATCGACGACATGATCGAGACCATGAAGGAATACAGCGGCGTCGGCTTGGCGGCCGATCAGGTGCATGAATCGCGGCAGATCGCGGTACTCGAGGTCGCCGACAATCCCCGCTACCCGCAGAAACCGCAAGTTCCTTTAGCCGTCCTGATCAATCCTCGCGTCACGCCGCTCGACGAAGAGATGGAAGAGGACTGGGAAGGCTGCTTGAGTATACCCGATCTGCGGGGCCGGGTGCCGCGCTATAAAAACATTCGGGTGCAAGCCTGGGATCGGGAAGGGCGGGAGCTCGACTTCGTCGCCGGCGATTTCCATGCCCGCGTGATTCAGCATGAGTGGGACCATTTGAACGGCAAGGTTTATCCCGACCGGATGCGCGATCTTACCACTCTGACCTTTCTTCAGGAGTTCGCCCGTTACTGGTTGAACCCCTAGCCCGTCTGTTACTAACGATCGAAAAAACGGTCCAATGCAGAATGCAAAGTGCAAAACTAAAAATGCAAAATTACGGACTCCCAGACGTTTTGACTTTTGCATTTTACACTTTTTATTTTGCATTCAAGTCACGGAAACAACCGTGAATTCCCCGTCATTGTCTTTCCGTTATTGAAAAGCTAGAGTCAGCCAATGTCTTTTGTCCATCTGCAAGGCTCGCTGGAGCAGCTGCTTTCGGCCGTTACCCCGGCGGTCGGCGGCATCATCGATCGCGCTCTGTCCGGAAGCGATATTTCCATCGAAGAAGGGGAAAAGCTTTTCGATGCCGCGGGAGCGGATCTTTTAGCTCTGCTGGCGGCGGCCGATCAACTGCGCGCCCGGACCGTGGGCGACGCGGTGAGCTACGTCGTCAACCGCAACATCAATTTTACCAATGTCTGCGTCAAGGCCTGCGGCTTTTGCGCCTTCAGCCGGGGCCATCTGGCCGAGGAAGGTTATTTTCTGCCCGTCGAGGAGGTGGTGCGACGCGCCCAAGAGGCCCATGAGTTGGGCGCCACCGAGGTTTGCGTTCAGGCCGGCTTGGCGCCGGGCATGGACGGCTGGCATTATGTCAATCTCTGCCGCGCCTTGAAGCAGGCGCTGCCGCAACTTCATATCCACGGTTTTTCGCCTGAAGAGGTGCTTTACGGTTCCACGCTGACCGGCGTCAGCGTGCGCGAATATCTCTCGGCCTTGAAAGAGGCCGGCGTCGGCAGTTTGCCCGGCACTTCGGCTGAGATTCTGGTCGACGCAATTCGCGAGCGGATTTCACCGGGACGAATCGGCACCGCCCAATGGATCAATCTCATTCAGACCGCCCATGAAGTCGGCGTCCCGACCACCTCGACGATCATGTACGGCCATATCGAATCGGCCCATCACCGGGCGGTTCATCTGGGCATCCTGCGCGATATTCAGAAGCGCACCGGCGGGATTACCGAATTCGTGCCGCTGAGCTTCGTTTTTGACGAAGCTCCCATGTCTCAGCGCAAACGCTTGGCGGAGCTGCGCCAGGGGGCGAGCGGCGCCGAGGTGATGAAGATGTACGCCGTGGCGCGCTTGATGCTCAATAACTGGATTCCCAACCTGCAAGTTTCCTGGGTCAAGGAAGGGCCCAAGCTGTCGCAGATCGCGCTGCTCGCCGGCGCCAACGATTTCGGCGGCACGTTGATCAATGAGAGCATCTCGACCGCCGCCGGCTCCGGCCATGGTCAAATCATGAAGCCGGCGCAGTTCCGCGCGCTGATCTGGGAGATGGGGCGCATTCCCGCGGAGCGCTCGACCACGTATCAGATACTCAGGGTCTTCGAGAGCGAAAACCATGCGCCGGACCGGCTTGATCAAGTGGACAATGCGGCCGAAAGATTCGGCTCCTATCGGGAGCTGACCCGCCTGAAGGACTACCGCTTCCGGGATTTCTACCGCGCCCACAAGAAAACTAGCGCTTAGTTTCAACCTTCCAGTTCCGGTTTTTCAGGCTTATGTGTGAAGCAGGTTTCGGAGATTGCACCGCCGAGGCGCAAAGGGCGCAGAGAAGGTCGCTTAGAAATCGCATCTAGAATAAACCCTCGGCGAACTCGGCGTCTCTGTGGTGATTATTTCTTTACAGGAAACCCGGAAGCATCTCAGTTTTTAGCGGGGCTCGAAACTCGGAACACTAAACACGAAACTAGATATGGAAGGCAACCCCGCCGAGTTCGAAGCGATCGGTAACCGGCTCGGCTTTACCCTCACCAAGGAAGAAGCACAGCGGCTCGAACTGACCTGGCGCGGGCCGAGATTTCCGGCCTTTCTCTGTCTCGGCATCGCCCTCTTGCTGCTTTTTGTCTCCGTCCCCATCGTCGAAGCGATCAGGCTGCGCGGTTTTACCGGTCCGGCCGGCTCGCTTTGGTATTTCCCTTTGATGAATCTGATTCTGGCCGGCATCGCCTTTTTCCTGCTGTCGCAGAAACGAACCCTGGTGATCGACGGCGCAACGCGCCGAGTCAGCCTCAGCCGGCAAAGCTTGCACCGGCGCATCCTGCTTACCCTCGACTACGCCGACATCGAAAAACTCAAGCTGAGCTCGGATCAAGTTTACAGCGGCTTTGCCGTCGTCGGCACCTCGGCGGCGGAGAGTTTCCTGGTGCCGTCGCTGCGGCTGATCCTCAAAGGTGAGGCGTCGGTGCTCTTGGATCGGGGCGGTTTTAAAAGACTGGAAGCTTTGGGTCAACGCATCGGTGCGCGGATCGACCGGCCGCTGGAAATCGAAGCGCCGCCGCTTCCCAGGGCGTAAGCCGTCTATCGGCAAATTCATAGCGCCGGAATATTGCCAATTGACAGAGGGCGGATAGGTAAATCCTTCCAGGAGAAGGCAATGGACCTCTGCCTTGAAGTGAATGGCGAACCACTTGTCCAAAACAAGCAGCGGTGAATGCGCGTCATGGCGTAACCAAACACAAACAAGCCGGCGCAATTATACGTTCGGGTGCCTTCTCCTTCCAGGCTTCACCCATCCGCCTGCAGGAATTGCGTTCTACCTGAGATCGTGAACAATCCGGCCTAGCGCGCGATCAGTTGATGGAGTTGTCCCACCGTTTTGCGCACGCCCTCTTGGGTGAGCTGCTCGGCGCTCAGCCAGCGGACGCCGCGCTGGCCGATGTCGCCCAGCAGGAAAAGATTTTCGCTCAGGGACTTTTGGGTTTCGTCGAAGCGCGCCGACCATGCGATATCGCCCCGGCGCACGTCGATCAGGTCTAAATTGAAGGCCACCGACGCCGGACTTTTGGCGCCCCATGGGTCGCCGACCCGTTCGCGGAAGCGCACGATTCTGCCGCTGATGACCGCGTCGGCGTAAACCAGCTCGCCAATTAGTTTGAGACGAGCGCTCTCGTCGCCGGGCGGCAGGGTTTCGGCGACTTCGCGTACTTCGTCTTCGGAGACGATTTGCCAATTGGAATAGGAGTTCAGCGCCGAATAAACGAGCTTGGCGAGCAGAACCGGCGCTTCTCTTTCGGTCACCTTCGTCTCCGCCGGAGCGGGCGCGCTGAAAGGGGCGCGGGCCTGAGCGGCGGTCGTGGCGGGAGGAATGACGGCGATGCGCCTGATTTTACGCTCTGCCACATCCGTGGACTGGCGGATTTGCAAATTGCCCGGACCGAAGCTGCATGCCGCAAGCAGCAGCAACAATCCGACGGAAAGAGCCGGCTTGGTCATGGGTTACTCCTTGACCGCCGGCCGAATGCCGAGCTCGCGCAACTGCTTGGCGTCCACCGGAAAAGGGGCGTCCGTCAGCATGCAGACGGCGCGCTGGCTCTTGGGAAATGCGATCACGTCGCGCAGCGACTTGGCGCCGCTCAGCAACATCGCCAGCCGGTCGATGCCGAAGGCGATGCCGCCGTGGGGCGGCGCGCCGAAGGTCAGAGCCTCGAGGAGAAAACCGAAGCGGGCTTCGGCCTCTTCCGCGCCGATGCCCATCATCGCTAAAATTTTCTTTTGCAGATCGGCCTGATGAATGCGGACGCTGCCGCCGCCCGCCTCGGTGCCGTTGACGGCGAGGTCGTAGGCCTTCGAGCGCACTTTCGCCGGATCGCTGTCGAGCAAGGGCAGATCTTCGTCCAGGGGCGCGGTGAAAGGATGGTGCAGAGCGACATAGCGCTTTTCCGCCGGGTCGAACTCCATCAAGGGGAAATCGACGACCCACACCAGCGCATACTGGTTTTCCGCGATGAGGCCGAGCTTTTCACCCAGATGCAGGCGCAGGTTGCCGAGCGCGTCGTGGACGATTTTCGCGCTGTCGGCGGAAAATAAAATCGCGTCGCCGGACTGAGCCCCGGCGATTCGTTCGATTTCCTTTTGTTCGGCTGGCGAGAGGAACTTGGCGATTGGCGACTGCCAGCCTTCGGCGGTGATCTTGGTCCAGGCCAAGCCTTTGGCGCCGAAGGTCGCCACGAAGGGGGTGAGGTCGTCCAAATCCTTGCGCGACATTTCGCCCCCCTTGGGGACGCAGAGGCCTTTAACGACGCCGCCCTTTTGCAGCGCCGCGGCGAAAACCTTCGCTTGACAGTCGGCGAGCGCCGCCGAAAAATCCTTCAGCTCCAGGCCGAAGCGCATGTCCGGTTTGTCGGAGCCGAATCGGTTCATCGCTTCTTCATAGGTCAGGCGCGGGAAGGGGCGCTGAACGGCGATGCCCTTGATCTCTTTGAAGAGCAGAACGATCAGCCCTTCGACCGCCTGCATCACGTCTTCGGGTTGGACGAAGGACATTTCCAGATCGAGCTGGGTGAATTCCGGCTGGCGGTCGGCGCGCAGATCCTCGTCGCGAAAACATTTGACGATTTGGAAGTAGCGGTCCAGCCCGCCGACCATGAGAATCTGTTTGAACAGCTGCGGCGATTGGGGCAGGGCGTAGAATTTGCCGTGATAGATGCGGCTCGGCACCAGATATTCCCGCGCTCCTTCGGGCGTGCTCTTGGTCAGCACCGGGGTTTCGACGTCGATGAAGCCCAGGCCGTCGAGATAGTCGCGGATCAACTTGGTCATGCGGTGGCGCAGCAGCAGATAGCCGAGGCTCTGGGGCCGGCGCA
>Ga0209342_10008219_pt1 | contig 10454 bp, 8 predicted proteins | sample RifCSP16_2_FD_184023 | JGI IMG/M metagenome (GOLD analysis project Ga0209342, IMG submission 184023) | Soil microbial communities from Rifle, Colorado - Rifle CSP2_sed 16_2 (SPAdes) (version 2) | ecosystem: Environmental > Terrestrial > Deep subsurface > Rock core/Sediment | place: Rifle... | reverse complement strand
TGGCCGAACCATCCTGGTTGTAGACCGAAATATTCAGTTTATTTTTATTGACATTGATTGACAGATAGCACGGTTTTTTTCGGGGATTATGAAAAAATTCATCCCAAAGCGCCGAGAAAAGTAGATCATAATGCTTCGCCCCGCTTCTGCCCGTGATGTAATAGACGGTCCCGTCTTTCGGATTTGAAAATGGTTTACCATTTTTCATCGGAAAAGTTCTGGCAATGACATGATCGTGAGCGGTAAACACGACATCAACATGATATTTATCAAAAACCGGGCAAAAGGCCGCTTTGACCGATGTATTCATGCTCATCGGATTATTGTAGTAGGGCGGTTTATGCATCAATACCAATTTCCAGGGCTTCTTGGTTGACGCAAGGTCCCTGTCCAGCCATTCTTTCTGGACAGTTAATATATCGCCGCTGGCAGGCGATTCCTCGTCCTGCTGGGAGTCCAGCACGGTGAAATGAACGGTGCCGTAGTCGAATGAATAAACCTGTCCTTTTAATCCATTCGGCCCGTTTTGAAATACCTTACATTGGCTAGTAAAATAAAATGGTTTGGTGTGTTCGCGCTTGATCAACGTATAGGTTTCATGATTACCCTGGACCGGTACCTCCGGAACAGAGTCGATCACATCTTTCGCGGCATCGAACCAATTGTTCCAGTGGATATAACTCTGTCCCACTTCAACCAGGTCTCCCATGTTTATGATGAATTTTGACCTGCCGTGTCGCTTGAACGCGCCCTTCAATGTATCATGCCAGGGAGCGTAATCGGGATTTCTCGCGTCGCCGCTCTGGCTGTCCCCGAAGATCAAAAATTCAAATGTATCGATATTTTTCACCGCGGTTGAAAAAGATCGTTCCGGGCTGGAGGTCTTTCCGCATTTGACGCTGTAGAAATATCTCGTTCCGGGTATCAATCCGGTGAGCGTGACGCTGAAGATATTCATGCTTCCGGGAACGTCCCCCGGCACGGTCGTGAATCTCTCAACCCTCGCATTGATGGTCACGTATGCCGGTTCCGGCTTGTCGGATTCTTTGTATCTGACCGATCCCTGTGTTACAGAGGATTTCGCCCTCCAGGAGATGGTCTGCGTGGTCGTCGGATCGGCAGACCAGGTCAGCATGATGTGGTCGGGCGCGTCAGTTGCGTTTAGATCGCTATTTATTATTGTTCCGTCGAATTCGGAATATAATACGCTCTTTGAAAAAAGAAATATCAGTGATACGGTCAGTATGGCGTTGATAATGATTTTATAATTGATTTTTTTCATATTTTTATCAGCTGCGAATGGATTGTGATAATGCGTGTCATTCAGTCAAGAAAAATATCTTTAAACCGACAGGGTGGCATTCGCTTCCGGCGGATATTTAATTATTGACATTACCTGATTATTAGCCAAAAAGTTTGCATGTCTGATTTCAAGGAAAAGTAGGGGATTGATAGTTATGAAGGACCTGAAGGTAAAGATTATTTTATATTTATGGCATTTCTATATCCCCGGTTACGATTCCATCAATCGTAACCGGGGTCCCGCCATTATATAAAGATCCTGAAAAATGTGCTGCGATTTTTCCATCGGCCATGGTATCAATATAGAAATTAAAAGTATGTAAAATATCCATTGAATATTCGATCCCATTCTTAAAATACGAAAATCCCCAATCGCTCGTCGCCTGGGTATAATGATCTCCGGAACCAGCTCCTGATGGCAAGCCGATGATAATTCCGTTATCATTATCCTTAACAAATGTGCCCACCCAGTTTATAAGGCCGCCCAGCACTGTGAAACCTTCCGCCGTTGTCCATGTTTGCTGGATGCCTGAATCGTAGAATGTTATTGATCCCTTGTTGCTCATTAAGAGGATTAGCAACATGGTATTTGCGTCATTATCTTTTTTTGATTCGTCGCAGCCTGCAAATATTATCATGCTAGATAATATTGATATCAATCCCATATATGTTGACTTTAACATAATATTTAGCCCATTATTGGTATTTAATGCTTGAAATAGTTCCTTGAATTTTCGAGCACGGCCGGAAAAATGGAAAATCCGTTTCATGTGATTCTTATTATCAGGACAGCTTGATTAACAGTGCAACAGGCGCAATGGGTAACGCAAGAACTTTTTTCAGGCAAGCATGTATATGCATAGATATGCCCGCAAGGAGTAGGACTTTTTAAAGGTGGTTGATGCAATAAGTGGGTTATTCGTGAAAAAATTGGGGAGACATAACCGTTTCAATCCACGCGCCCGTGCGGGGCGCGACCAATTCAAAGGTGGGCACCTATTGAGTTGATAAAAGTTTCAATCCACGCGCCCGTGCGGGGCGCGACGTTATAACACGCTCAGGGACTGATATTTTATGGTCGAGTTTCAATCCACGCGCCCGTGCGGGGCGCGACACCGCAAAAGGCCAGAAAATCATAGTGATCTGTGTTTCAATCCACGCGCCCGTGCGGGGCGCGACCTTGAGCGCCAGGGAGTGTATGCAACATGAATCTGTTTCAATCCACGCGCCCGTGCGGGGCGCGACTAAATTTATATGTATGACCGAACCGAACAAAATATTGTTTCAATCCACGCGCCCGTGCGGGGCGCGACGATGCAAGGGACCCGCTCCAGTCAGTATTATCAGTGTTTCAATCCACGCGCCCGTGCGGGGCGCGACTATTCCTCGGCCATCGCCTCCTTGCCGCTATACCCGGTTTCAATCCACGCGCCCGTGCGGGGCGCGACGGGAGCATTTTCGGCGTTGCGGCGGCTAGTAATAGTTTCAATCCACGCGCCCGTGCGGGGCGCGACGCTGCCGCGCGAGTATATGACGACGCGAGGGCCTCGTTTCAATCCACGCGCCCGTGCGGGGCGCGACCCGATGAGTTCCAGGTTATTAAAATTCCCTGGGTCGTTTCAATCCACGCGCCCGTGCGGGGCGCGACATAAGGTCGCTCATGCCGTTATCTTGTATGCAAATGTTTCAATCCACGCGCCCGTGCGGGGCGCTACAAGGATTCGCAGGGACATTTCACCTATGATACAAGTTTCAATCCACGCGCCCGTGCGGGGCGCGACCCTGGTTTGATTTTCATTTCCAGCTAATGTTACGGGTTTCAATCCACGCGCCCGTGCGGGGCGCGACTACAATTTAGCGCGGTTAGGGCTGCCGTCGCAGGTTTCAATCCACGCGCCCGTGCGGGGCGCGACCCAATCAGTTAGACGCTGTTGGAGGTTCGGACAAGTTTCAATCCACGCGCCCGTGCGGGGCGCGACCCAGTTCTGGAAGAAGAAGGTAACCTCGCCCCGGGTTTCAATCCACGCGCCCGTGCGGGGCGCGACCAATGGTTTTGTTTTTCTTATATCCCAAATCAGAGTTTCAATCCACGCGCCCGTGCGGGGCGCGACATACGTCTCCTGATGGAGGTGCGACCTGGACAGAAAGTTTCAATCCACGCGCCCGTGCGGGGCGCGACTTTTATGTCCGGTTTGGCGTTGACCTGAACTTCTGTTTCAATCCACGCGCCCGTGCGGGGCGCGACCCTGGAACCAGGATGGTATCTGTGGGCAGTCGGCAGTTTCAATCCACGCGCCCGTGCGGGGCGCGACGGGGTTGGGCATGCATTACGGAAAAAGATTACAAGTTTCAATCCACGCGCCCGTGCGGGGCGCGACAAAATGAAAATGACAAAGGAACAAACAGTAAAACGTTTCAATCCACGCGCCCGTGCGGGGCGCGACTGATTCATTGTACGACGTATCTACATCAGTCACTTTGTTTCAATCCACGCGCCCGTGCGGGGCGCGACTATAACAATGCACTGCTTGAGGCATGGGCTAAGTGTTTCAATCCACGCGCCCGTGCGGGGCGCGACGATAAAGAAAACATTTAACAACAGCAGACAATGGTTTCAATCCACGCGCCCGTGCGGGGCGCGACATTGTTTCACCGCATTGGCCCAATGATTCAAGGTGTTTCAATCCACGCGCCCGTGCGGGGCGCGACCGACCCGGTATGCTGCACATCCCAGGAACCCTCCTGTTTCAATCCACGCGCCCGTGCGGGGCGCGACCAACAAGCATATTCGCCATTGGTTTTGTGTTATTGTTTCAATCCACGCGCCCGTGCGGGGCGCGACAACAATTTGTTTCCATGATTTCCAACCAAGTGGAGTTTCAATCCACGCGCCCGTGCGGGGCGCGACTATAGACATATGTGGGAATAATTCAAAGAAAGTAGTTTCAATCCACGCGCCCGTGCGGGGCGCGACCCTTGAGACTATACGGGAAGCCGGGCCGATCCAGGTTTCAATCCACGCGCCCGTGCGGGGCGCGACCTGTGAATCTAACTTTCATAAGTTATTATGCACGTGTTTCAATCCACGCGCCCGTGCGGGGCGCGACCATATGCAATCATGTCTCCCGCAGCCGATGCACTGTTTCAATCCACGCGCCCGTGCGGGGCGCGACCATCGACGGCTTCCTCCCAACCATTTTCTTTGCAGGTTTCAATCCACGCGCCCGTGCGGGGCGCGACTTTTCTGCGGTTATAGCTGGCAATCGTTCCGATAGTTTCAATCCACGCGCCCGTGCGGGGCGCGACCGCACAGGAAACACGCTCGGACGGCAATCTCTATGTTTCAATCCACGCGCCCGTGCGGGGCGCGACAATGTTTTATATTGCTCGGTATTTATGCCATTGATTGTTTCAATCCACGCGCCCGTGCGGGGCGCGACTTATTTTCACCAAAATATATAATTGCTTGCCCTTGTTTCAATCCACGCGCCCGTGCGGGGCGCGACTGATTACATGTCAGTGATGCATTACAAGAAAAAAGTTTCAATCCACGCGCCCGTGCGGGGCGCGACGTTGATATGTCAAGTCCTTTACAGCCTTTTTAATGTTTCAATCCACGCGCCCGTGCGGGGCGCGACTTGATCATAGACAAGTTTATTGCCATATCCTTCCAGTTTCAATCCACGCGCCCGTGCGGGGCGCGACTTTGATTTTTGATATCGGCATAGAGAAGGTAAAGTTTCAATCCACGCGCCCGTGCGGGGCGCGACCGTGGATGTAAAGATCACCAGCGTATTGTTTTACGTTTCAATCCACGCGCCCGTGCGGGGCGCGACTGGAACAATAGACCCAGTGTATTCAACGATTGCGTTTCAATCCACGCGCCCGTGCGGGGCGCGACTAAGCGGTGGACTTGGAAGGGGAAGCAACCCGAGTTTCAATCCACGCGCCCGTGCGGGGCGCGACACTGATGTTTCCGAGGTGATTTGCATTGATTGCGGTTTCAATCCACGCGCCCGTGCGGGGCGCGACTGAGGGCTTGAACTTATTCTTCCGTGAGTTCCGCGTTTCAATCCACGCGCCCGTGCGGGGCGCGACGCTATCGACGGAGCAGACTTTGTGAACTGTGCCGTTTCAATCCACGCGCCCGTGCGGGGCGCGACCACAACCAGGGCGATGACCCACACCATCGGAATACGTTTCAATCCACGCGCCCGTGCGGGGCGCGACTTATGATATTCCTACACGTTCCTGATATTTTTCAGTTTCAATCCACGCGCCCGTGCGGGGCGCGACTGTATATAGAAAAACTCCTGATAATTTCAAGAGATAGATATAAATAATCGCTAAATGATTAAAAAATAAAACAAGTTTTCAAAGAACTATGGTCGATATCTCCTATTATATAGTAGATAATTGATCGCTAACCTGCCATATTTTATCCATAGCATGGGGTTAGCGCTACACGATTAGCGGCTCGTCCAATTCTATAGGTGCGTTTATACCGTGATGCTCCAACCTTCTTTTCCAGTTGTTCCCCAAAAAATAGAAACGGAGGCTGTCTTGAGTCGAATCAAATGTTTTTAACAGTTTCGCTTTGAATAATTCCCATTTGGCCGGATCGACGGAACATTCAAACACCGATTTTTGAACTCTTATGCCATGATTCACGCATTCTTTCGCGACAAGCCTCAACCTGCGCCTGCCATGCGCGTCAATCGTTGATACATCGTATGAAACCAGCACCATCATAACATTTTTCCTTATTTAATATAAAATGGCGGATATTCCGGTATATCGCCTCGTACATAACGCGCAAGAAGCATTGCTTGGATATGAAACAGCAGTCCGATTGTCGTTTTTTCATCCAGGAGCGGGTGCGTAATCACCTCGTCTTTGCGTTTTTGATAGGCTATTATGAGTTCTTTCCTGGCGCGGTCGCTCAAACGAATTTCTCCCGTTTCTTTTTTATCGAAATCCTCCTTACCCACCTGCTTGAGGTTCACAAGATTCAATACGACCCGATCGGCGACGTACGCCCTGAATTCTTCCATGATATCAAGGGCAAGGCTGGGCCTTCCCGGCCGTAACCGGTGAAAAAAACCCACCTGAGGATCAAGACCGGTCGTTTCCAGCGCAGACCTGATGTCATTGACGAGGATCATATATGTGAAGGAAAGGAGCGCGTTGACATTGTCGAGGGGAGGGCGCTTTGACCTGCCGTTAAAAATAAAATCATCATTCTGGCAGGTTATCATCGAGTTGAAACAACTGAAATATTGTGATGCGCATTCGCCCTCATGACCGCGCAGCTCGTCCAGAGTCGCGGCTTTTTCCACATCCGCCGTCGAATGCGCCATAGATCTTATGCAATTATCGATGGCGGAACAATCCGTATCTGCTCCATGGTTTCGAATATGCCGCTGTAATAGATTTCTTGAATTGGCGATTTTTGCCGCGAGGATGTTCTTCGCGATTTTTAAGGAGCGGTCGGATGAATCCGATATCGCATACTGCTCTTTCCTTAAAAGAACGTTTCCCTTCTGCTCTCCGTACACCCTTGCCAGAAAACGTCCCGACCTTGAAAGGTAGCTGATCCCGATATTGTTCTCGGCGCAAAAGGCCATGAGTGCCGGCGTTACCGGTTTAAACCCGAAACACACGATGTTTTCAATGGTACTCACCGGCGCCTGCAGAGCCTTTTTATCATTTAGCTCCACAACAAAAGTCTCGCCTTCCTTTCGAATGAAGGCGTCGGGTGAAGTTATATAAAGCGTATTAAGGTGCCGCTTCATGGAAGTCAAACAACCCCCTGATATACTGGTTCATCTTTCTCTCGCCGAGCTTGGGCATGCAGGCGTCATACAGCGAACAGGATTCGCATTTTTTCATGTAGCGTCCGTCCGGCACCGTACGCGTCCTTACCATTTCATGCACCGCTGAAATCGCCTGTATCGTCGTTTCCCTCAATTCTTCGGTTATATCCGCCTTCACCCGGTGCCGCGTTTTGCCGTAAAATAATGCTGCTTCAGTGACTTTTATGTTTAGCATCTCTTCAAGACACAAAGCCTGAGCGCAGAGCTGTACCAGATCGCGCGCATCCGGCTTCGGCTTTCCCGATTTATATTCGACGGGGTAGGGGACGATGACGCCGTGCTGATCCCTGAATTCGACCACGTCGGCCCTGCCGGAAATCCCGTATATGCGGCTGTATATGTTGAGGCTTCGAACGACATGGGCCTCGCCGCGCATTTCCTCCTCGCCCGAGTCGACCCGTTCGTGAAGCACGCGGCCCCGGGCCGTAAACCGGTTTTCCTCCCAGAGGCCGGCCACATGGATCAGGCCGCACTGGCGCGGGCAGAACATGTAGTGCTGGAGGGAGGAGAGCTGGATGTAGTCGTCTTCGGGGTACATCATTCAATATGCTCTTTCCAATAATCAGGTATTCTCCTCATAAGCATTTGTTGCTCCCTTCATTTGCAATACTACGGAATACTTCTTCCTCAGAAATCACCGCCATTGTACCATCTTTATATTCAGCTAGACGTCGTTCGGCCTCGTTGACCCAGGCTTTGGATATCGATTCATCAGGCTCTGTGTCGAAGCTTTCGATGATGTGCCCGATGAGTTCAGCACGGTCGATGGGGTAGAGGCGGGAAACTTGTTCGAGAATTTTTTGTGTTGTTGGGTTCATTTGATACTCCCTGAAAAATAATTTTATAATCCAGTAAATCTTTCAGGTTTGAGACCATCCAGATCATTTATTTTAATTGAATAATCATTAATGTTTTTGGGTTCTGCTACTCCATCTTTTAATTTTACCTCAAGTGACCTATGAACTTGGGCAGATGAATATTGGCCAATTTTACTATTATGTTTCCACCATATTACCTCAACTACTTCCATGCTTCCTTCGGGACGTGCTGAAGATGCATCATTCTGAAACAATTTTATTAATGAATCTTTGATTGCATCTGCATCTTTATCTGTAAAACCAGTTTTTGTTGCCAACTGTGTATTCATGCTCCCGTAGGACACATATATCCCATGATCCACACGATGTTTCATTCCCATAGTATCCGATGCTCTTTTAGTGCCATCTCCTTCACCGCTGACACTTTTTGTTATTTGGATACTTGTCGAACTAATAGGTGCCACACTAAACGCCGAATGAATTGAAACTGGCCCTCTGATCCCTATCGAAACACCTTTATCATCACTTTTTTCTTCTCCTGATTCTTCCTCTTTTGCTTTTTTCCCTTTCTTGGTACCCCCTTTATATGCGAACACCTGACCAAAAGTCCTTACATCGATCCATTTCTGACAGGCAGCATCACGATATTTTTTTTCATCCTTCATATCTACGTCTTTTAATTCACCTTCCACACGGGAACGAAGGCTTCTATAATCATCTATACGATTATCATCTGATTGAACAAATATTGGATGTCCTGCTTCCATCAGACGATTTCTGATTTTTCGTTTAAGGCAAACGTCAGAAAGTTCTCCCAGGCCTTCATAGGTTATTCTTGGACGATTACCATTTAGGGGATCACCATTAGGATTAGCATTTTTCACACTGACTATAACAGCAAAATCGATTTTATTCTTCAAAGTTTCCATATAAACCCTCCATTTTTTAAATTTTTGCACGCTCTTTATTTCTTTCAAATAAAATATCGTTCATTTTGACTCCGCTCAACGAGTGATATTTATCAACTTTCTTGTTCATAAACAGTTTGCTCATTATCATTTTTTTCCCAGAGAGCTTCTCGTTGGCAATGATATCCGAGCAAAAACTCGCCGCTAAGCTTTTTATCACTGACGAAATCATTGTGTTCAAACATTGATGTTACTTTAGATATCATGCCATAACGTTTTGATGATTTGCCGCCAAGTCTTGCTCGATAAGGTCCAAGTGCCTTTTCAATATTAAGCCATGTACTGTAAGGATGATCGGCAAATCGATTCATCAATCGCGCGGCGTTAGTTTGTCTGTTTTCACCGGCTTTATTTAACGCCCATTGCTCAAGGCTATCGGCCAAGGCAAGAAGCCTTCCATATAAATAGTCCCTTGTCTTACGTTCTTCTTCTAAAGACATTTTATAATCCTCCTTTTCATAGAATTTTCTGTAAAGCGCGCATGCGATGCTAAGTGTTTTATTCCATTGCCAATGTTCCATGCCGACCCTGTTTGATGCGTGGTGGACTGCTGATTCAACAATATCTCTTGGTATTCCCTGGCCATCAATGATACAGGAAAGTATCCTTTCCACTGTTGAATTGCGTAGCTTATCATCAACTCGGCGTCCATAGGCTACTTCAGCAATATCACTTGGAGCCGGGGCTCCGACGAACCTTATTCGTTTTTTTATCTTTTTATTAGTACGTTCATCTTGAATCTCATGAAAAATATAGTCATGAATCCATGCACACGATTCATGCCATTTTTCGACCCTTTTCAGAAAATCAGAACCGGTCAATTCGCGATAAAATGTTATGGCCATTCGCCCAGGTGTGGCGGAGTCTATTCCCATGACGACAACGCCGGTTGTATCGCCAAGTTTTTTTCCGTAACCGGAAATTTTCTTTTTTAATTTTAAGGCTAAATCCTGTGCAGTATATACTATTGATGATTCATCGGTTGGGAGATCATCTATTCCAAGAATTGATGCCGCATCGGCTATTGGTTGTGGGATTTCAGATCCGGTAGTAGACCATGCAACGATAGCTAATCTAGGTTTCTTTTTTAACCCTGTACCTTCATAATACACTTTGCCTTGTCGGCTTATCAGCCATGTGAGTACGCTATGTGCTTTTTGTGTTGCCTCGTAACTAACTTCACAGGCTTGCTCAGCAAGAGTAAACCTGCCCTGGTATGTTAAATAATTAGAGTTACTAGGAATTGAAATGAGTTTTGCTCCATCGCCATCATTTCTAATTTTTTTGGGATGTTGATCGGCAATAAATTGCTCTTTCCCAGTGACATAACAAAGACTTTTTTCTTGTTTTGTACTAGAATAGTAATCTATCCAGCTTTTCCATAGAGTTTGATCCTCCCATGATTTAGAACATGGATCTTTAGGAATTTCAATGATCCATCGAATAAATGCCTCTGCTTGATCAGTAATAACCGAAAATATTTCAGGAAT
>Ga0209342_10008215_pt1 | contig 10456 bp, 9 predicted proteins | sample RifCSP16_2_FD_184023 | JGI IMG/M metagenome (GOLD analysis project Ga0209342, IMG submission 184023) | Soil microbial communities from Rifle, Colorado - Rifle CSP2_sed 16_2 (SPAdes) (version 2) | ecosystem: Environmental > Terrestrial > Deep subsurface > Rock core/Sediment | place: Rifle... | reverse complement strand
CCTGTCCACGGACTTCGACCCGCCGGCCATCTTGTTCAGCCCGCCGCACGGCGACGCGGGGGTGGACACGGACGTTCCTCCCGACGGCCTCTTCAACTGGCTCCGCGTCTCCGCGAGCGTGGACGTGTCCGAGGCCCGGGACTACCGCATCGAGGGTCGCCTCTACGGCCCGTTCGGGTTCCCGTTCCTTGGCTTCGCCTCAGCGACGGTGACGCTCGGGATTGGTCCCGCCACCGTGGACCTCGACTTCCCCGGCGTCGACATCTACGAGTCCGGGGCCAGCGGGAACTTCCAGGTATACCTCGACGCCTTCCAGGTCGGGTCCAACTTCTCCATGGATTACGACCTCTACTACACGAACTACTACTTCTACGACGAGTTCCAGCCGCCGCCGGGGCTCTTCTCCCCGCCCCACCCGAGCGCAGGGGTCGACACCTCGAGCCCGCCGGACGGGTACTTCGACTGGCTCCAAGTCGACGCCTTCGTGGACGTGACCGAGGCCGGCACGTTCTCCGTCCGGGGCCGCCTCGACGGGATGTTCGGTCCCATAGACATCACCTCCGCCTCTGCGACCCTCCCGCTCGGACGTAACCCCATCTCCCTGTACTTCGACGGCCACCTCATCAACCAGTTCGCGGGGGATGGGACCTACTGGGTGAGTCTCGACCTGTACGATGCCGCAGGGAGCCAGCTCGACTTCGACTGGTTCAACACGACATGGTACCTGGCCTCGGAGTTCCAGCCCCTGGACTGGATCGCGCCGTCCTCGATCGCCTCCATCGCAGGCGGCTACTGGAAGAACACCGCCATGGTGGCGGTGGACTTCGCGGCGACCGACCCCACGCCCACCGATGGCTTGGACACCGTGACCCTCTACGCGCGGTACAGCACGGACAGCGTGACGTGGGGCGCCTGGACCCCCACGAGCACCGAAGCCGCCGGCGGGAGCTCCCTCCTCGCTGGCACTTTCCTCTTCGATGCCACCGCGGAGGGCTACTACGAGTTCTATACCGTGGCGCGGGATCGCGCGGGAAACCTGGAGGCTCCGCCCGCCACCGCAGACGCCCAAGCCGCAGTGTCCATTCCCGAGGTGCTGGAACTCACCCCCGCAACGGACACCCTCCCCGCGGGAAGCCAGCACACCTTCGACGTCCGCGTGCTCAACGCCACGGGCCAGCCAGTCACCCTGGAGGCCCCCCTCGTCGTCACCCTGCTCACGAACGCGTCCGGGGAGTTCCGGGCGGTGGGCACCTCCATCGTAATCACCACAGTTACCATCCCCGCGGGCTCGAGCACGGCGTCTTTCGACTATTGGGACACCGTGGCGGGGGATGCCGGTATCGCCGTGGCCTCCGCCCTGGCGGGGCCGGACACCGCCGCCGTCACCGTCGCCCCCGGCCCCGCGGCGTCCCTGACGGTTAGCCCCGCCGTGGTCGCCGTCCCCGCCGGAGGGACCGGCTCGTTCACCGCCACGGCCCTGGACTCGTACGGGAACCTCGTGCCCTTGGCTCCCCTAGCCTGGTCGGTGGCGGGGACGATTGGGACAATCACCACCGGCGGCGTGTTCACCGCGGACACCACGGTCGCCTCGGGGCAGGTCGTCGCGACCTCGGGGGTGCTCGCGGCGGTGGCGGACGTCACCTTGGTCCCTGGGCCACTGGACAGCATCGAAGTGACCCCGTCGGCTGCTGACATCCTGGCGGGAAGCGACTTGGACCTCGCGGCGTCCGCCCTCGATGCGCTCGGGAATGCGGTCCCGGCGGCGTTCACTTGGTCCGTCACGGGTCCGGGCACGCTCTCCGCGAACTCGGGGGCCACCGTGACCCTCACCGCGGATGCGGAAGGGGCGATCACCGTCACCGTGACCTCGGGCGCAAGCAGTGCGTCGTCGTCCGTCACCGCCACCGCCGTCGACCCGGGGCCGGTGGACCGCCTCGTGCTCTCCACGACCAGTGCGGACATCGTCGTCGGCAGCGACCTCCCCCTCACCGTCTGGGCGCTCGACGCCCAAGGGCGACTCGTCGGCGGAGGCACCTTCACCTGGTCCGTGAGCGGACCCGGATCCCTGAACACGACGACCGGTCGTTCGGTCACCCTCACCGCCACGGGCCCCGGGACGATCACCGTCACGGTCACGTCCGCGGGGAAGTCCGCGACCGCCACGGTCACGGCCACGGAGCCGACGACGGCCGGGACGCCCGCTGGCGCGGACCTCGCGGTTGGGCTGTTTGCCGGGATCATCGCGGGCCTCGCACTCGGCGTCGCGCTGGCTTGGATGCTGTTCCGGAGGGGTCGGAAGCCCGAGGAAGTGCCTGCGGTCGCGGAGCCGCCTTCCGACACGGCGCAGGCTCCGGAGGCCACGGCGGAGAAACCGGTCTGAGGCGTCGCAAGGGTATTTCCTCGGGGCCGCTATCGGCGTCCCAATGCAAGTCGAGGACCTCGGGCTTCGGGACTACCAGGAGGTTTGGGACCTCCAGCACCACCTCGTCGAGGCGCGCCTCGCCGACCGCATCCCGGACAAACTCCTCCTCCTGGAGCATCCCCATGTGATCACCCTCGGACGGCGGGGGAAGCGGGAGGACGTGCTCGACCCCTCCCTCCCCGTGTTCGAGGTGGAGCGCGGCGGGGAGGCGACGTACCACGGCCCGGGACAGCTCGTCGGCTACCCCATCGTGAAGCTAGGGGAGAAGCTCGAGATCAAGCGCTTCGTCGCCCGGATGTGCGAGACCCTCGTCGAGGCCGTCGGCGAGTTCGGCATCACCGCGGGGCCCGGCCCGCACACGGGGGTCTGGGTGGGGAACCGGAAGCTCGCCTCCATCGGCGTGGCGGTGAACCGGAACGTGACGTACCATGGGTTCGCGCTCAACGTGAACACGGACCTCTCCTACTTCCTGAAGTGCCGGCCCTGTGGCTCCGGTGGGGAGATGATGACCTCGATGGCGAAGGAGCTCGGCGCGCCGGTCGACATGGACGGCGTTAAAGCGGCGGTGAGGGACCGCGCCGTGACCCTCAGACCCGCCGTAGCTCCTGCCGCCGTGGATTCCCTCCGAGAGTTCCCACGGTAGTCGAAGGCCCCGCCTGGCGAGCTGGAATGATGCCGGGTGCCCGCCACACAGGACCGGCTATCCCTGATTCGTTCCGTCATGGAGAGAATCCGATCATTCACGCGTTCTTAACTGAGGATACTCGTTCCCTCTCGTTGGCACAACGCGCCCTGCCCTCCATAGCGACGGACTTCACAGAGCGAACACCGCTCGTCCCACGGACATTGGGTTCCCCCTGTCCCGAAGCCCCGGACACTTGGCTGCCTTTTCCGGCGGATCCGAACCGACCTCGGGACCGATTGGGTCTTACACATGGATGGCGCCTCTGCTTCCGGACGGATGGGAGCTGTCATGGGTCGGATCGGCCGGGACTCCCCCCCAACCGGGCGGGAGTGCCGGCGGGTCGACCGGGGGCCTCGGAGGATCGGCCCGGACCCTCGGCGGACCCGCGGGGGCACGATCAGGCGCCCGGTGACACAAGACACACCGCCACCGGATTGGGACCAATCATCCGGGAACCACGGCGGACTGTCCGGAGGTTCCGGCGGATCGTCCGACCTTCGGTTCGAGCTGCGCGAATCACACTTCCTCCCGTCCCGCGGGGCGGGCGGACCCGCCCGCAATCGAGGAGGATTGTCCCGCGTTCGGTTCGAGTCGTCCCACGAAGTGTTCTGTCATTGCCGAGAGAAGTCCGGTGACGCTCTCGAAGGGTCTCGAAGTCCAATCGGACACGGACGCCGGGCGGCACTACTCCAGCATCGCGAACGGCCTCAGGCCGCCGAGGCCGGGGCCCCTCGCCGCGATTACAGGAACGCTCATGCAGCGACCTGAATCTACTGCTTGTCTGGTGGGCGCGAGTTCTCCAAGTCGCGGATGGTGCCGACTTGGATGTGTTCTACGACGAGGACGAGCAACACCAGGCCGGCTCCGATCACAAGGAGGCACAGATGATTCAAGAAGAGTCCGAACTCGTCCCAGGTCTCGAAGTCGTTGTCCCCGATGTCGGGGTCCAAGCCGTCAACGGGAAGGCCCGTGTCGTCTATGAAGGCCGCAGTCGACGCCCTCAGCCGCGGGATGAGGTCGGCCGGAAGGGGCCTCAGGTACCCTGAGAGGTACCGAATCTCGACCGAAACGGTGCCGACGGGGGTCCCCCAAACGCGGAGGAAGGCACGGAAGTCGGGATTGTCGGAGGCGTAGACGGTCATCCACCGTTCACCGTATTCGTTGGTCCCAATCGAGGTGTTGTACCCCAACGCATCGAGGCGCGATGCCACGTCCTCCAAAGGGTGCGACTGTGCGACGGAGGGTGGGACTTCGACATCCGCATAGTATCCCCAGACCGGCCGCGGAGGGACGCTGATTGCCCAGGCCAAGAACGCAAGATGGAAGACTGAGACCATGGCGAGGGCCCACAGGGTGGCTCGATACCGCCGCATCCCCCTGCGAGGCCTATGGCCAGCGGCTTCCACACCTTGTACCCCGCCCCACGGAGAGTCCCTTCACGTAATTGAGCATGGCGCCGACGTCTCCGACAAACACAGGCTGCCGAGACTCACCGTCTGGACGAGGCTTCCACCGCCACCGCCGGGGCCTCCGCCGACTTCTCTCCGACGAGAGCCCGCCGTCGCCCCTTAAGCTGCCGGATCATCTCCGGGATGACCTCGAAGAGGTTGCCCACGACTCCATAGTCCGAGACCTCCCAGATTGACGCCTTCGGGTCCGAGTTCACCGCCACGATGGTCGCGCTTTCCTGCATCCCCGCCAAGTGCTGGACGGCTCCGGAGATCCCGCAGGCCACGTAGAGCTTGGGCCGCACCGTCTTCCCCGTCTGGCCGACCTGCATGTCCTTCGGCACCCACCCGGCATCGACGGCCTTCCGCGACGCCGCCACACTCCCGCCCAGAAGCGCCGCGAGCTCCTGCAGCAGGGCGAAAGGCTTCGGCCCCCCGAGGCCCGCGCCGCCCGCCACGAGGATGGACGCCTCCTCGATCCGCGTGCGCTGCTCGCCCTTGAACTCCTGGAACTCCACGACCCGGGCGTCCACGTCCGCGTCGGTGATCGCCACCTCCTCCTTCACGATCTCCCCCTTCCGTCCCGGCGCGCGCGACGGGGGCCGGAACACGTTGGGTCGCGCGGAGGCCATCTGGGGCCGGAGCTGCTTGCACAGGATGTGGGCCAGGGACCTCCCGCCGAAGGAGGGGCGGATCATGTCCAGGTTCCCCTCCGCGTCGAGATCGAACTTCACGCAGTCCGCGGCGAGCCCCGTCTCGATCACGGCGTGCAATCTCCCGCCCAGGTCCCGACCGTTCTTGGAGGCCCCGAAGAGGACGATCTCGGGGCGATGCCTCACGATGAGCTCCGCCATGACCTTCGTGTAGGGCCGGGAGGTGTACGTCTCCAGCCGAGGGTCCTCGACCAGGTGCACGCGGTCCACGCCATATTCGATGGCGGTCTCCGCGATTGCCCTGACGTCCTTCCCCGGGAGCACCCCGGAGAGCTCGACGCCGCGGCGGTCGGCGATCCGCCGGGCCTCCCCGATGAGCTGCATGGAGACGTCGCGGAGGGTCCCGTTCCGCTGCTCCAGGAACACCCAGACCCCGCGGTACTGCGCCTTGTCCCGGACGAGATGGTAGGAGGTCACGGGAGCACCCCGTCCGCCTCCAGGTCACGGAGCATCGCCGCCACTGCGGTCTTCACGGCACCGCGATGCACCTTCCCCTTCCGCGGCGGGAGCTTGAGCGTGTCCACCTTCGCGACGATGGTCGGGGAGTTCTTCAGGCCGATCTTGTTCACGTCGAGGCCGACGTCGGCGGCGGACCAGTGCACGAGGTTCCCGCCGCGCTTCACCCGGATCTTCCCGGAGAGCGTCGGCTCCCGCGGCTTGTTGCTCAGGAAGTTCACCGTGGCGAGGCAGGGCATCGCGACCTCCCACACCTCGTGGCCGTCCTCGACGCTGCGGGTGCCGCGCACCTTGCCGTTGACGATCTCCAGGGCATGCACGTAGGTGATCTGCGGGATGTCGAGGTGCCCGGCGATCCCGGGGCCGACGTGCCCCGTGCTGGCGTCTGTCGTCTCCTCGCCGCAGAGAATGAGGTCGTACCGGCCGATCTTCTTGATCGTCTCGCTCAGGGCATAGGCCGTCGGCACGGTATCCGATCCGCCGAGGAGGCGGTCCGTGAGGAGGACGGCCCGGTCCGCGCCCATGGCAATCGCGCGCTCGAGGGCCTGGTCGAAGACCGTCGGGCCCATGCTCACGACGACGATCTCACCGCCGTGCTTCTCCTGGAGCTGCACCGCCATCTCGAGGGCATTCGCGTCGGGGGGATTGATCTCGCTGGGGACGCCGACCCGCTTCAGGGTCTGCGTCACGGGGTCGACCTGGAGCTCCTGGGCCTTGGGGACCTGCTTGATGCAGACGACGATTACAGGTCCCGGCATGGGGTCCGGGGCGGCTCAAGGGGGTGGCGGTAATAAGACTTCGTCCACGGTTCTCTCGCGCTGCGACGGAGGCTCCGGGACATGGTCCGGCGGCGGGGGGATGTCGGGCACCGCGAAGGGGGCGCGTGACATCGTGAGGTTCGGGACGGACCGCGTCGTTTTCTGAGGCGCGGGGGCCCGCGTCGCCTTCAGCGCTTTCAGGATCAGGCTGTAGTAGTCCACGAACAGGTAGCCGAACAGCGCGCCCCCGAGGACCGCGACGAGCGACCCGGTCTGGCCGAGGAGGAGGACGCAGGCGTCCTGTCCCACGGGTTCCGCGAGGAGGCGCGGGCACACGGAAGGGCCGGCGGTGGCGACCGCGTGCGCGGGGAACTGGATCCCCGAGAGGAGGAGCGCCGTGAACCAGATGCGCAGGCGGATTTTGAGGGGATAGAAGTTCGAGAGCGTGCGCGCCGTGGCGGCGAGGGCGAGCACCGCCACGAAAGCCCCCGAGACCGTCGGGAGGAACGCGGTGATCGTGTGGATCAGGAGGGACATGGCCCAGAGGACGAGCGCGGCCGCGAGCACGCCGACCTGGTCCCCGCCGACCTCGCGCGCCCCCCGAAGGGCCTGGGCGGTCGCCGCCAGCCCCGCGATGGAGAGCGCAAAGCCGACGACGATGGCCCCGTAGTAGATCACCTTGTCCACGGTGAACTGGAGGAGGACGGGCGTGAAGGCATCCTGGAGGTACGCGAGGAGGAGCGTGAGCTCTAGCATGATCGCGAAGGTGATGGCGAGCGCCGCCATGGAGAGGAAGAGGCCCAGCATCGTCCCCAGAAGCGCCCGATACCCGCTGACCGTGTGAGGGAAACGCGGGTTCCGGACGACCGTCGGGAGAGTGCGGGCCTCCTCGATCCCGTGCGCGGTGCCGTAGAAGAAGATCGCGCCGAGGAGCGCGAGGACCCCGAGGCCCAGGCGCGCGTAGGCGGCGATCCCGCGGACCGGGGGCCCCAGGAACCCGGGGTCAGCGGACTGAAGGGCCGAGTAGGCGGCCGCGAGGAAGAGGAGGATGTAGAGGAGGGCAATGACCGCGCTCGTGGCCTCGGAGGCGACGCCCACGGCATGCTTCCATCGGCGGTCCTTCGCGGTGGCCAGATAGGCGGCGAGGAGGCAGATGCTCAGGACCGGGAGGAAGAGGGTCCACCAGAGGACGAGGACGAAGCCGGCCTCGAGGAGCAGGCCCAGGGCCACGAAGAGCCAGAGGGCCTCGTAGCGCACCGTCGCGCAACAGAGGGTCGGGCCATAACCCTTGCGCCCCGGTTCTCAGCGCTACATCGCGCGCGCCCCGCCCAGGAGATCGCGGAGCGTCCGCAGGAGGGGGATCTTGCGGCGCCGGGCCTCCTCCAACGCCAGGTCGAGGAGGCGGGACTTCCCGCCACCATCCACCTGGTAGACGCGTGCGGCGAGCGCGCAGATGAGCTCCGGGTAGAGCGTGAAGAGCCGCGGGTTCTTCAGATAGTCCGGGGCCCGGGCGAAGGTCTCGAGGTCCGTGAGGACGTGGTGCTCCCGCAGTCGGTCCTCGTAGCCCGCCAGGTTCGCGGCGGAATACCCACCGGCCTTGTGCGCACGCTCGATCGTCTCGGCCGCGGCGACGCCCGACTCCATCGCGAGGTCCACGCCACGGAACGTGTAGCCGTTGTTGATCAGGAACGCCCCGGCATCCCCTGCGACAAGGACCCCATCGCCGTACAGCTTCGGGACCATCCGGGCGCCGAGTTCCGGCACCAGGTGCGCGCTATACTCCACGGTCTTCCCGCCGCGGATCCACTTCGCCACCGCGGGGGACCGCTTGAACGCCTCCAGGAGGTCGGCGACCTGGACGTGGCGCCGCCCGAGGTCCTCGGAGGACACGACGAGGCCGAGGGACAGCGTGGTCTTGTTCGTGTAGAGGAACCCGCCGCCGCGGCAGCCCCCGCTCACCGAGCCGGCGAAGATGAACGCCGCGCCCGAGCGCTCGTCGACCGCGAAGCGCTCCTCGACAATGCCCGCGGGCAGCTCGATCGTCTCCTTGACCCCGACGGATTCTTCCGCGGGCGTCAGCGCGCTGCGCAGTCCCGCACGCTGCACCAGCGTCGAGACGGCCCCCTCCGCAAGGACGACGACGTCGGCGGCGACCTTGTCCCCGGCGGCGATGACCCCGCGGACCCGACCGTCTTCCCGCCAGAGGTCATCCACGCGGATGCCCGTAATGAGAGTGACCTTCACCTCCTCGGCCTTCGCCGCCAGCCACTCGTCAAACTCCGCGCGGAACGCCGTGAAGGAGGCTTCGGGTCCGTCGGCGGCCTTCGCGGACTCGTACTCGATCGTGACGGCGCGTTCTCCTGAGGTGAAGACGATGGACTCGCGCGTGACGAAGCGCTCGACCGGACAGTCGTTCCGCCACCCCGGGTACCAGCGGTCCAGGGGGTACGCGTAGATCCGCCCGCCGAACACGGCCTTCTGCCCGGCCTTGTTCCCGCGCTCGACGAGGAGGACGGAGAACCCCTTCTGGGCGAGGGTGCGTGCCGCGGCGCATCCCGCGGGCCCGGCCCCGACAACGACGACGTCGAACTTCTCCATGGGGGAACCGGTGGAGGAACCCCAGGGGCGTAAAGAACCTTGCTTGAGGGGCTCATCACGGGGGGGGCCAGACCCGCTCGAGCCCCCGCACCTGATCGAAGACGCGGTCTTCCGCCAGAATCTCGGTCTCTCCGTTCTCGAGGGCGCAGGCCCCGTGGATCGCGTCCCGGGGCCGAATCGGGATCGCCCGGTACAGCCCCTCGGCCCGGCGAAGGACCTCGGGTGTGACGGCGAGCCAACCAAGGTGAGGGAAGTCGAGGAGGTCGCGACCCTTGGCGATGGAGACCTCGGGTCCGACCTCGCGCCGGACGATGTAGGTGACCTCGTCCCACGTGAGCGTGGCCGTGCTGGCCCGCCGGGAGCCGCGAAGGAGGGAGTCCAAGAACGCGTCGCACGCGGCGACCGAAGGCGTCCTCTCCGGCCGGAGAAGGGAAAGCAGGAACACCGTGGAGTCGACGTACATCAGCGCCGACCTGGCACATGGTACTGCTCGTCATAGAGGGCCTTCCAGTCGCCCCGACGGCGACCCTTTCGACCTTCTATCGAGATGAAACGAGCCAGGAACTCGTCCGGAGTCAGTTCGCGCCGGACGACAATGGCGTCAGCGGCAATCTCGAACGTGAGAGACACCCCTTCGCGCAGAGCCAACTTCTCCCGGATCTCCTTCGGGATGACGACTTGACCGCGGGGCCCTAGCTTGCGCTTCATTCCTATTTAGCAATAGGAATTCATACTACTTAAGCATACTCCTTCGGCTCGACCTCGACTATCCCAGGGCCTACGTTCCGGCGCACCACTCCGGGGGGGAAGGCACGTTTATGGCAGGGCGTCGATTCGGCGGATCGATGACCCTGGCCGAGGACCCGAATCCCCTCACCGTGGACGACAAGCTCGGCCTCGTGAAGTTCGAGCACGACGAGGAGCCCTTCATCACGGTGGAAACGAAGCTCTGCGCCTCCTGCGTCGACAAGCCTTGTCTCTACGTGTGCCCCTCGAAGGTCTACCAGTGGGAGAACGGCGGGATGGCGTACAACACGGAGGGGTGCATCGAGCTCGGGGCGTGCGTCGTCGTATGCTCGAAGATCGGCCGCGGGGCGATCCGGTGGAGCTACCCGCGCGGCGGCCATGGCGTCGAGTTCAAGTTCGGCTAGGTCGGTCTTTCCCGCTACCTTCCCTTTCGCTCGCCCCTCCCTCCGGGGAGTTCCGCGTCCTATGGTCCACGATGCACGACCCCAAACCTCAGGTACCACATCTCGTATTACATTTCAGAGCCCCATGGCCTTGTCAAATCGTTAGGGATTTCTCACCCTCCGGGCAGGGCCTGGATTCCCCGCCGCGCCGCGTACTTCGCGCTGAGGTGGGCGGTCACCCCCGCC
>Ga0209342_10008214_pt1 | contig 10458 bp, 8 predicted proteins | sample RifCSP16_2_FD_184023 | JGI IMG/M metagenome (GOLD analysis project Ga0209342, IMG submission 184023) | Soil microbial communities from Rifle, Colorado - Rifle CSP2_sed 16_2 (SPAdes) (version 2) | ecosystem: Environmental > Terrestrial > Deep subsurface > Rock core/Sediment | place: Rifle... | reverse complement strand
CTCGATCGACGGAGACTCGCTCGCCGACGGGCTCGTCGTGATCCCCCGCGAGAGCGTCGGCGTCGCCGGCGACCTGGCTGATCGCATCCCGGACGAGGTACCCGACGAGCTGCCTGCCCGCCTCGTCATCGAGCTCGTGTCGAGCGTGGAGCACGCGATCGCCGCCGGGGTGCCGGCGGTCGACGCGGCCGGCCAGCCGCGCCTGGGACCCGGGCGTGGGCGGCCGCTCGTGCTGACCACGCTCGAGCCGGCCGAGGCGATCCGCATCCTCGGCGCCGGCTCGGCGACGCGGCGCCGGCTCGCCGCCGGCCTGCTCCTCGTAGCCGGCATCCTCGTCGCCCTCGGGCTGGCGCTGGTCGTCCTGCCCGGCGATGTCCTGGCGGCATCGCCGGCCCCGACGACGATCGCCGGCTCGGACACACGCAGCCCCGGCGAGGGTCCGGGATTCGTGGGTGCGCTGGGACCCGCGTTCCTGGCCGTCCTGGCAATCGCCGGCCTCGCCGCCGGCCTGACCATTGCCTGGGTCCGTCTCACCGCCCGGCCGACCCGCCACCCGGACTCGACGCGACGACGCTGACGCAGGCCCCGTTGGCCGAGGTCTGCATCGCGCCCTCGCGCGTCCGTGACCGCCTCCGCCGGGCCACCGGGACCATCGACCTATTGGCAAGATCTGTGGGGTTCGTAGAGTGTCGCTCAACTTCACAAATCTTCCCGGGGGACACCGGTGCCCACGACAACCCAGCTCCATCCTCGCCCGGCCGACGCGACGCTCACCGTCGCGCGCGCTGCGCATGTCCTGGGCGTCCATCCGAACACGATCCGGGCTTGGAGCGACGCCGGCCGCCTGCGCTACTACCGGATCAATCCGCGGGGCGACCGGCGCTATCGGCTGGGTGACCTCCAGCGCTTCCTTGCCAATGCCGCCGAGGGCCCGCCGCCGGAGCCCGAAGCGTCGGCTGGCGGCCACCTCCGGCGCGGCCGCCAGCGCGACGGTCGTACAGCCCTCGCGACGCTCTCCGGGGGCGCCGACGTCTTCGCCGGCCTCAGGCGGCGGGCCCGTGCCGCTGCGGAGCGGCGCTCGCTCGCCCGACCCGACCGCCGTCGCTCGGACCTGGATGTCCTCGCCGGCCTCGCGAAGATCGGGGCCTCGGTCATCCGGGAGCCGGTTGATCCGGACATCGTCCTGGGCTCGGCGACGCGAATGGTCCGCGACGGTGGTGGCTTCCGGCAGGTCTCGGCCTGGCGACTTCGCGGCGATCGGCTGACCCCGGTCGCGGTGTCGGGCCCCGCGGATGTCCGGCTGGTCGAGCTGCCACGGAGCCAGGGGATCATGGCCGCTGCGCTCGCCGCGACCGGGCCCGTCTCGACCGGGCCCGTCTCGACCGCCGGGGCGGGCACCAGTGGGAGCCCCGGCGCGAGCAACGGCGTGGGAAACGGGGCCGGCCCCGAGATCGCCGCCGCGATCCCCGGTCGCGACGGGCCGTGGGGCGTCCTCCACGCGGTCGGGACCGATGCCGGGCCATTCCCGGACGAGCTCATCGACCTCGTCGCCGCCTCGGCGGCGGCGTTCGGCGCGCTCGTCGACGGTGCGATCGCTGCCTCGGACCTCGCCCACGAGCTCCATCGGGCCGAGGCGCTCCGACGGGTCGCCGCCGACATCGGCAGCCGCCTCGACCTCGACCAGATCCTGGCCGGCCTCGTCGACCATGCCCTCGTCCTCCTCGGCGGCGATCGGGCGTCGGTCCTCGTCTACCAGCCCGACGGCAGCCGCCGGGCGGCGGCGTCGCGAGGCCTGTCGGCCGAGTACCTCAACGCCATCGTCACGCCCACGAACCGGTCATTGCTCGCCACTGCCCTCGCCACCGGGGAGCCGGTATTCTCAGTCGCCTTCCGGGACGACCCGCGAGCGGCAGAGATCCGCGCGGCGGTGGTCCAGGAGGGCTTCGACACGCTCTGCGTGGCGCCCCTCTTCGACGGCCCGGACCGGGCGCCGCTCGGCAGCCTCAACCTCTACCACGATCAGCCCCATCACTGGTCGGACGACGAGCTCGAGACGATGCAGACGCTCGCGACCCAGGCCTCGGTCGCGATCCGCACGGCCCGCACCTACGCCCAGCTGTCGGCGTGGGCAGCGCAGCTCCAGTCGATCCAGCAGCTGGGCACGCGCCTCTCCCGCCTGTCGACGGTCGAGGAGATCGGCGCCGCCATCGCCACGGAGCTCCACGAGCTCATCGACTACCACAATGTCCGGGTCTACCGGCTCGAAGGCGACGACCTCATCCCGGTCGCGATGAAGGGCCAGGTCGGCGAGTACATCGACGAGACGCCCGAGCAGCTCCGGGTCAAGGTGGGCAGCGGCATCACGGGCTGGGTCGCCGAGCATCGAGTCGCCCAGGTCCTCCACGACGCCGCCAACGACCCCCGGGCGAACACGATCCCGGGCACGGAGGACGACCTCGACGAGTCGATGCTCCTCGCACCGATGCTCTTCGATGACGACGTCATCGGCGTCCTCGTCCTGGCCAAGCTGGGCCTCAACCAGTTCCGCGACGACGATCTGCGGCTCCTCGAGATCTACGCCAGCGTCGCCGCCCAGGCGATGGCCAATGCCGATGCCACCGAGCGGCTGCGTCGCCAGTCGGCGGCCCTCGAGCGCCAGGTCCGGAGCCAGCGTGAGCTGCTCCAGATCACCGAATCGATCCTCACGAACCTCGACGTCCACTCGATCCTGGAGGCCGTCGCCGACCGCCTCGGAGAGCTCGTCGGCTGGGACAACGTGGCGATCGAGCTGCTGGATGCCGGCCGGGGCGTGCTGGCGCCGGTCATCGCCAAGGGCGCCGACGCCGCCTACTACATGGCGCCCTGGGAGCCGGGCGAGGAGGGGCTCGCAACGTGGGTCGTCGACCACAACGAGCCGGCCCTCGTCGCCGACCAGTTCTCCGACCCCAGGGTCCGCCACTTCGACGGCAAGCAGGTCCATGGCAGCCTGATCGCGGTCCCGCTCCGAGGCCGGGACCGGGCGATCGGGGTCCTGACCCTCGAGCGGATCGGTGAGGGTCGGACCTTCGATGACGGCGAGTTCGACCTCGTCAAGCTCTTCGCCGCCCAGGTCTCGATCGCGCTCCAGAATGCCCAGGCCCACGGCGCGCTCGCCCGGCGGGCCCAGACTGACGATCTGACCGGACTCCTCAATCACGGCGCGTTCCGCGAGCGGCTGGCCCTGGCCGTCGAGCACGGCGAGACGTTCAGCGTCCTGATGATCGATCTCGACCGGTTCAAGCTCGTCAACGATACGTTCGGGCACGCTGCCGGCAACGACCTGCTCCAGCAGGTGGGCGCCGCCATCGTGGGCGCCAGTCGCGACACCGATTCGGTGTTCCGCTACGGCGGCGACGAGTTCACGATCATCCTCCCCGGGACCGACGCTGCCCACGCCGGCCTGGTCGCCGAGCGCATCCGCAGCGCGATTGCGGCCGTCGTCGGGCCGGGCTCCGGGCTCCACGCCGCGGGCCTCCGCCTCGACGCCTCGGCGGGGGTCGCCAGCTATCCGACCGACGGGACGACACCTGACGCGATCCTCCTCGCCGCCGACCGGGCCTGCTTTGTCGCGAAGCGCGGTGGCGGCGGGCGCGTCGCGGCCGCGGCCGAGGGCCAGGCCCTGGCCGGGGAGCTCACCCTCCAGGTCCCGACCCCGATCGACTTCGCGCCGACCCTGTCGGCCGCCCCTGCCGCCGGCTGACGTGGCGACGGCACGACGTCGGGGGCGGCCTCGTAACGTCGGCCGGCGGGCCGCCGTCTGAACTGGGCCATGGACGATCGCGACCTCGCCGACCCGCAGCAGGCGCCACTCGGTCGCAACCCGCTGGCGACGCCCGCGCTCGCGGCCTTCCTCGCGATCGTCGTCGTCGCCCTTGTCGCGGCCATCCTGATCGTCCCTGGGCTGCTGCCCGCCGCTGTCACGCCATCGCCGGGTGGGTCCGCCGGCCAGACGGCGACGACCGTCGCCACGCCGAGTGGATCGCCGACGCCGGTCCCCTCCCCGACCTTCGTCCGACCGACGCCGACCCCCCTTCCGACGTTCACCAGCTACACGGTCCGCGCCGGCGACAGCCTCAACTCGATCGCCGACCAGTTCGCAACGACCGCCCGGAGCCTGGCCTGGTGGAACCGGGGCGCGTACCCGAACCTCGATCCGCAGTCGGCCGACTATGACCCCAACCACATCGAGCCCGGCTGGGTGCTGATGCTCATTCCGGGCGTGACGGTCGACGACGCGAATCCGCCGACACCGAGCCCCGGGCCGCCGACGCCGGCTCCGACGCCCGGACCAACGGGGACCCCGGGATCGTCGCCGGTGGCGGGCGGCCCTGCGACGGTGGTGAGCCATGGCACGCGAGGCACGGACCAGATCGCACTGACCTTCGACATGGGCGGCCGGCTCGACCCGGCCGTCGAGATCGTCCAGTGGCTCATCGACCACGACGTCCACGCGACCCTCTTCCCGACCGGGAAGGCGGGAACGACGACGACCGAGGGCCGGGCCGCGCTCGAGCTGGCCGCTCTACGTCCGGACCTGTTTGCCATCGGTAACCATTCCTGGCACCACCCCGACTTCACGACCCTCAGCGCGGCCCAGATGGCCGACCAGCTGCGCTCGTCGGACGACGCCATCCGCGACCTCATCGGGATGCCCACGACGCCATGGTTCCGGCCGCCGTACGGCGCCTGGACCTACGACGTCCGGGTCGGGGTCGGGGCGGCCGGCTGGTCGCGGCTCGTGATGTGGGACGTCGACACCCTCGACTGGAAGTCGACCGCCGATGGCGGGCCGACCGCCGACGACATCGTGACGAAGGTCATCTCGCGAGCGCAGGGCGGCTCGATCGTGCTCATGCACCTCGGTGGCTGGCACACCCTCGAGGCCCTGCCCGACCTCCTCGCCGGACTCCAGTCGCGCGGCCTGACGCCGGTGACGCTGGCCGAGATGCAGGGAACATGAGGGCAGGAAGCCGTCAGGCGGCTTCGAGCCCTAAAGCCGGCCCGCGGCGACGATTCGAGCAAGAAACTGGCGCGTCCGCGGCTGCTCCGGCGCGCCGAAGATGCGCTCGGGTGGGCCCTGTTCGAGGATTACTCCATCGTCGAGGAAGCAGACGCGGTCGGCGATCTCTCTGGCGAAGCTCATCTCGTGGGTCGCGATGACCATCGTCATGCCCTGGCCAGCAAGCTCGCGGATGATCTCGAGGACCTCTGCGACGAGCTCCGGGTCGAGGGCGCTCGTGACCTCGTCGAGGAGGAGCAGGTCGGGCTCCATCGCCAGGGCCCGGATGATCGCGACCCGCTGCTGCTGGCCGCCCGACAGTCGGTCGGGGTAGTCGTCGCGCTTGTCAGCGAGCCCGAAGCGCGCGAGGAGCGCCGTCGCGTCGGCCTCGGCCTGCGCCCGCGGTCGCTTGAGGACACGGATCGGGGCCAGGGTGATGTTGTCGAGGACCGACATGTGGGGGAAGAGGTTGAACGCCTGGAAGACGATCCCGATCCGGCGCCGGATGGCATCGATGTCGGCGTCCGGGGCGGTGATCTCCAGCCCTTCGACGACGATCCGCCCGGCCTCGATCGGCTCGAGGAGATTGATGCAGCGAAGGAGTGTCGACTTGCCGGAGCCCGACGCCCCTATGAGGCAGACGACCTCGTGCTCGGCGACCTCGAGGTCGACGCCGCGAAGAACCTCGAGCTTCGCGAACGACTTGTGGACGCCCTCGATCCGAAGGGCGGCACCCGCACCCGTCATCGGACGCCGCCGCGAAGCTGGTTGCGCCGGTCGCGAGCGACGAGCCAGTCGGTGAATCGCGCCAGCGGGATGGTGACGACGATGAAGATGAGGGCCGTCGCCAGGTAGGGCGTGAAGTTGAAGTACGCGCTCGACTTTATCGAAGCCGTCCGGAAGACCTCGACCACGCCGACGAAGGACACCAGGACTGTGTCCTTCTGAAGGCCGATGAAGTCGTTGAGGAGCGGCGGGATGACCCGCCGGACGGCTTGCGGCACGATCACGAAGCGGAGGGCCTGAACGCGACTGAGGCCGAGCGACCGGGCCGCCGCCTCCTGGCTCGGGTGGACCGATTCGATCCCCGCCCGATAGACCTCCGAGACGTAGGCCGAGTAGAGCAGCGTCAATGCCACGATCCCCCAGAAGAAGCGGTCGTTGGTGACCCCCTGGAGTCGCAGGCCCGGGATGCCGAACGCGAGGATGAAGATGACGAGGATCCCCGGCAGCGCCCGGAAGACGTCGACGTAGACGACCGCCAGGGCCCTGATCGGAAAGAACACCGGGCCGGGCAGGCTTCGCAGCACCGCCAGGACGAGCCCGAAGACGAGGCTCAGGACCTCGGCGATAAGGAACAGCTGGACGTTCAGGCGGAACCGGGCGATCGAATCGGGTAGCGCGTCCCAGAATCGCTCCGCGTCGAAGAACGACCGCTGGACCACCGGCCATCCAGGGGAGTGGACGACGACCCAGCCGATCGCGCCGAAGAAGACGACCGTGCTGGCCAGGGCGATGAGCACCGCCCGGCCGCCGACCGACCGGCCCAGCCGTCGTCGCGAGGCGCTGCCGCCGGTCATCCCGGACCGCGCCCGCCGGTTACTGGAGCGCCGGCGCCCCCTGGTTCGTGATCCACGCGTCGACGATGCCGGCGAGCGTGCCGTTGTCCGTCAGCGTCGCGATGGCCGAATTCACGCAGGTGGTCAGGGGGCTGCCGAGGTTGAGCACGATGCTGAAGTGCTCCACCTCGCCGGCGGTCGGCAGCGAGCCGACGATCGTGCCGTTGTCGAGCTCGACCGCCGTGGCATAGAAGGCCGTCGGCAGGTCGACGACGACGCCGTCGATCTGGCCGGCGTTGAGGGCCTGGAAGGCGCCGCTCAGATCGTCGTAGACGGACGGGTCCTGGGTCGGCTGGATGTTCTCGACGATGTACGTGTAGCTCGTCGTGCCCAGCGGGGCCCCGAGCTTGAAGTCCTTCAGACCGGCGACGGTCGTGACGGCCGCGATCGGTGTTCCGGCGTTGGCGATGACCGCCTGGTTGAGGTCGAAGTACCCGTCGGTGAGGTCGACCGCGGCGGTTCGCTCGGCGCTGTATGAGACCTGGCTCAGGTACAGGTCGAACTCCTTCGGCCCGGGCTGGATGGCGTTGTTGAACGGCACGGGCACCCAGGTCACCTGATCCTCGGTGAAGCCGAGCTGCTCGGCGACGACGTACGCGGTCGCCCCCTCGAGGCCCTTGCCGTTCGTCGGCTCGCCGAGCTCCCAGATCGAATCCGCGGGGGCCGGATCGGACGGCTCGAAGTACGGCGGGAACGCCGGGTTGTCGGCGCCGATCGTGAGGGTCCCGGCCGTGATCGTCTCGAGGTTCTCGGTGGCGCACGCATCCGGGGTGGCCTCAGCCGTGACCTCGGGCGTTGCGGTCGCTGCGGACGTGCCGGTGGGCGCGGCGGTGGCCGCCACCGCAGGCCGCCAGGATCAGGGCGAGGGCGGGGATCAGGGTCAGGGGTGTCGGGGCGCGCATCGTCATCCTCCTCCTCAGGGACGCGCGGAGTGTAGCCGAACGAGCCGTCCGGTCTCGGCGCCGGTCCGGCGTGCTGCGCTCCCCTGATTGACCGAGATGGCAAGCAGCCCCGACGAGTCCGTGTAGAGGAGGAGCGAGCCGACGGGACGGTCGGCGAAGGTTCGGGCCAGGGTCGCCGCGTCGGCCCGCGTCCCGCTCGAGGCGCCGAGGAACTCCACGGTGATCGTCGAACCAGAGGCCAGCTCCCCGAGCGCCGCGGTCAGGTCGGCTGGCGTCGCGAAGAGGCGCAGGTTCCCGAACGAGTCGACGAAGGCGACCGTGGCCTCGAGCGCCCCCTCGGAGATCGCCGGCGACGGGAAGCGCAGCTGGACAAGCGACTCCAGGGGGATCGGCGGGCCGACCTCGTCGAAGGTCCGGCCCCTCGCGAGATGGGCGGCCACCGGGGCGAAGACGTCACGGCCGTGGAACGTCGCGCCCGTCTGGGGCAGGATGAGCTCCCGGTTCTCAAGGACGCGGGCCTCGACAGCGCCGCCGAGGACGGCGGCGGCCGGCATGAGCAGACCGTTGTCCGGCCCGACGAGGGTGTCGCCCCGGGCGGCTCGGATGCCGATGGGCAGGCGGTCACTTCCGACCCCCGGATCCACGACGGCAATGTGAATCCCGACCGGCAGCCACGGGACCGCCGACCAGAGGAGGTAGGCGCCGTCGAGGATGGCGAACTTCGGGACGCTGTGGCTGATGTCGATGATCTGGGCGTCGCGGGCGATCGAGAGGATGACGCCGCGGCAGATCGCCGGCGCCGATTCCGGGCCGAAGTCGGTGAGGAAGCTGATGACCGGGCGATCCATGGCCGCCGATGGTACCGAAGCGCCCGGGATCGGAAGCAGCGACCGCCGCGCCCCCGGCCCGGAATCCGAAGCGGCGCCCGGAGGAGGAGGGCGCCGCTTCGGTCTCGGCTGCCGGTCGGCGGAGGAGGGCCGCAGGCCGGCGAAGGTGGTGGGCGACCGTCAGGCGCTGGCGAGGCCGGCGGTCACCGGGGCCTGCGCGAGGCCGTCGTCGGCGCCGAGGCGGCCGGTCCGGCAGAGCTCGCGGAGGAAGAGGAGGCGGTCGATGTCGGCGAGTCGCCAGGGGCGTCCGGCCCCGACCTCGATGCCGGCCAGGTAGGCGGTCAGGTTGGCCGCCTCGCCGGGCGTGAACCCGCGGACCAGGAGCGCCCGGTAGGTCGCTCGCGTCGACGAATCGTGATCCCGGTCGAGAGAGGCCATCGGACGCTGCCTGTCGTCTGCCGCCGTTCCGCCGGGGACGTCCCGGTCGGTCCAGTGGGGTGATGGTCGGACCATCGTCCGGGGCTGGCGATGACCCGGGGGTCCGGGTCGACCCGGTACTTATGGCTGCCCGGCCGCAGCGCCTTCGCCGCGGCCGCCCGGGTATGCTCGGCCCGGGAGGTGCGATGGCCGGGTTCGACGACGAGGGCGGGTCCAGCGCGAAGCGGGATCGCGGGGCGCGACTCCTGCGCGTCGCCAACGTCCTCAAGGCCCACCCCGAGGGGATCCGCGCCGAGGACATCGCCCAGCGCCTCGGCATCTCGCGCCGCACGGCCTACCGGGACCTCGTCGCGCTCCAGGGCGAGCTGAAGATGCCGACCTGGTCGGACGAGGGACGTTGGGGCATCCTCGACACCGCCTTCCTGCCGCCCCTCAAGCTGACGACATCGGAGGCGATGGCGGTCGTGCTGGCGGCGCGGCTCATGGTTCGCTACGCCGACAAGTACGACCCCGATCTCGCCTCGGCCTTCGAAAAGCTGGCCGAGGGCCTGCCGGCCCCGCTGAGCGAGCACGTCGACCGCTCCCTCGACGTCCTCCAGCGGGCCCGCCGCGACCCGGCCTTCGTCGACCATGTCCATTCCCTGGTCCGCGCCTGGTCGGAGCGCCGGATCGTCGAGATCGAGTACGCGGCGGCCCGCTACAAGGGGCGGGCGCGGGAGGCGCGCCGGGCCACCGTCCGGCCCTTCCTCATCGAGCCCTCGACCCAGACCCACGCCCTCTACCTCATCGGCTGGGACGAGGGCCGGGCCGGGCTCCGGACCTTCAAGATCGAGCGAATTCGATCGGTGACGGTGACGCCGCGGCGGTTCGAGCCGCCCGAGCCGGGCACGGTCGAGACGATGCTTCGGCAGGCCTGGGACATCATCGCCGACCAGCCCGCGGTCGAGGTCGTCCTGCGCTTCGTGCCCGGGGTGGCCGATCGGGTCGCCGAGACGATCTGGCACCCCACCCAGCGGCACGAGCGGGCGGCCGACGGCTCGCTCGTCTGGCGGGCCACGGTCAGCGGCACGATCGAGGTCCGGCTGTGGGTCCTGTCGTGGGGTGACGAGGTCGAGGTCCTCGAGCCGGCAGGCCTCCGCGACGACGTCCGCGAGACCCATCGGCGGGCGCTCGCGCGCCTATCCTGAGCGGCGTGGCGCGCCATCCGTTCTCGGCGGTCAACCTCATCAGCGACCCGATCCACGGCTACGTCGAGCTGACGAAGCGCCTCGCCCTCGACGAGGCCGCCGCCGCCGGCCTGGCCCCAGAGGACGTCGCCGAGGACGACCTCCTCGACACGGGCTGGCTCCAGCGTCTCCGCCGGATCAGCCAGCTCCAGAGCGCCCGCTGGGTCTTCCCGACCGCCGAGCACTCCCGCTTCACCCATGGCCTGGGGGTCATGCACGAGGCCGGCCTGTGGGGGCGATCGCTCTACCCCTCGCTCCGAGCGGCCCTCGCCGGGATCGCGCCGGGGGTCGCCGTCCCATCGGAGGGGCTCGTCGTGGAGACCCTCCGGATCGCCGGGCTCCTCCACGACGTCGGCCACGGGCCGTTCGCCCACTTCTTCGACGACCACGTCCTGGCCGACGTCGTGG
>Ga0209342_10008212_pt1 | contig 10458 bp, 8 predicted proteins | sample RifCSP16_2_FD_184023 | JGI IMG/M metagenome (GOLD analysis project Ga0209342, IMG submission 184023) | Soil microbial communities from Rifle, Colorado - Rifle CSP2_sed 16_2 (SPAdes) (version 2) | ecosystem: Environmental > Terrestrial > Deep subsurface > Rock core/Sediment | place: Rifle... | reverse complement strand
GAAAAACGGGACTGTCCCCTTCTGCCTTGCCAAGGGCGTTTGTTGCCGGTTCGACCGCTCCCTCACGGTCGCGGCTCGGTTTGGTGAGCAGCAGCGATCCGCGATCCCGATCGAGCGCCACAACAAAACCACTTGTGCGACGGGCCAATTCGGCCGTCACCGCCCCGACGCCGCAACCCAAATCGAGCACGCGGCGGCACCGGGCGATGCCGGCGCGGCGCAACAAACGCGACCGGGCCGGAGCAAGCCACTCGGCTTGTTGGCGAAGAAGCGCGGTCGATGGTAGGCTGGGATGGGACATGGTGCGTTGCTGTCCGTGGGCTTCCACCGACGGCTATTCTCATCGAGCAGGCTCGACGGCTAACACCCGACAACTGCCTACTGCCCGCTGCCTACTGCCTGCTGCCCGCTGCCAGCGACCTGTAGTAATCGATCGACCGTCGCAGACCTTCCTCGAAATGCACCTGCGTCTCATAGCCGAGCAATTGCCGCGCGAGCGTGATGTCGGCCATGCTTTCGCGGACGTCGCCGACGCGGGCCTTTTCGTGGACCGGCGTGATGTTCGTGGCCAAGAGGCGGTTGAGCACTTCGACCAATGTCAGCAGGTTGGTCGACAGGCCATTGGCGCAGTTCAACATGCGTCCGGCCACGCCCGGCGCGTCGGCCGCCAGCAGGTTGGCGTGGACCACGTTGTCGATGTAGGTGAAATCGCGCGACTGGTAGCCGTCGCCGAAAATCGTCGGCCGGCGGCCGGAGAGCATGGCCGTGATAAACAGCGGAATCACGGCCGAATACTGGCTGTTGGGGTCCTGACGCGGGCCAAAAACGTTGAAATAGCGCAGGGCGACCGTCTCGAATCCGAAGGTCGCGGTGAACGCCTGACAGTAGTACTCGCAGGCCAGCTTCGCCGCGCCGTAGGGCGAGATAGGGGCGGACAGGTCGATCTCGCGCTTGCTGCTGAAGGGTTGGTCGCCGTAGGCGCTGCTCGACGCGGCGTAGACCAGCCGCCTCGCGCCGGCCCGACGGGCCGCGTCCAACAGGTTGACCGTGGCGGTGACGCAGTGGGCATGGGTGTCCAGCGGGGCTTCGACGCTCCGGGGCACCGAGGCCAGGGCCGCTTCGTGGAAAATGCACTCGACGCCCGCGACGACCCGCTGAACCACGCCCGGGTCGCACAGGTCGCCCTCGACGAATTCGATTTTGTCGCGGAACGCGGCCATGTTGGCCAGGTGGCCCGTGCTGAGGTTGTCGACCACGCGAACGCGGTCGCCGCGTCGGACGAGGGCCTCGGCGATGTGGGAACCAATAAAACCGGCGCCGCCGGTGACGAGAAAAGTGCGCATCGTGGAAAATCCTTCTTGCGGGTTAAAAGTTTCTTCTTACCACGGAGACACGGAGGACACGGAGAATTTTTGGAACCACGGATTGTAGGTCAGACTGTGCCTGACAATTTCGCCGGTTGGTTATCAATCTGTCAGGCACAGCCTGACCTACAAACTCCGTGCCTCCGTGGTAAATCATGTGTTAACCACCGCCGACGCTGCTGAGCACCGACAGGTAAAACGAAAATATCCTGAAAATGAAGTAAATAATCAACATGGCGATCATGGCCCAAATCAAAAATCCGGCGACCGTCATCAGGGCGGCCAAGGCCATGCGGGCACGGTCTTCGTACTGTTCGGACAGCCGGCCCATCGATTCGGCCAGACTGCCCGACTCCTCGCCGACGTGCAGGGCGTCGAGAAACTCGGGCGGATAGCTGCCGACGTGGACAAACGCCTCGTAGATGCTGCCGCCCTGATCGATCCACTCGTCGATCGCCGGAATCTGGTCGAGATAGCGGGCCTGGTTGGTGCTCGACAGGGTCAGGCGGAGGGCCTGGCGAACGTCCATGCCGGTGTTCATGGTCAGGTTCATTACCCAGGCGATTCGCGACAAGGCCAGCGTCTCCAGCGGCGGGCCGATTGCCGGCAGACGCAGCACGACGCGCTGGACGGAGCGGATCCACATCATGCCGCGCTGAAACGCCCGGATCACCAGCAACAGGACAATGCCGATGCCCGAGAGAATGGCCAGATACATTGACAGGCCTCGGGAACCGATCAGGCCGAAGCCCAGGATGTCGGTTTTTCCTTCACCGATCATGCCCATGATCCAGATCACGATGCCGATGACGAACAGGGCGGCGATCAGTTGGATGAGGGGCCAGGTGATGGCGGCCAAAAAAATGCGGCGACGCTTGAGCTGCGACTCATAATGCTCGGCCAGCCGCCGGAGCACTTCGGCGCCGCTGCCGGTTTCCTCGCCGACGCGGGCCAGTTGGCGAAACAATTCGGGGAAGAAATCGCCGCAGTCGTCGAAGCCGTCGGCCATGGCTCGGCCTTCGGCCACCGCGTCGCGCACGACGGCGAATCGGCGGCGCAGGGCGACGCGGCTGGAGCCTGACGCCTCACGTTTCCAGACGCTCCGCATATCGACCCCGGCGGACAGCGAGGTGGCCAGCCGCCGGCAGAGCTGCGCAAGCTCCTTGACGCGGATACGCGGGGCGAACAGAGTGGCGACGACGTCGGGCATGGGTTGGCTCGAAGGAAGCTCAGTTCATTGGCGATCGATAGGGATTGCCGTCCTCGATGACGGGGGTGATGTTGGGCATGGCGAATGGACTGGCTAGTTCCGCGGTCACCAACGGTTCCTCGGGAAAAATAAAGGCATCCGCATAAGCGTCCCACATGACCAAGGTGTGCGCGGTGGAGTCGCCGGCACGCTCGCCTTTAGGGAGTTGGACCGCGACAATCACCGGAACAATTAAAATACATAATGGCAAATTACGGATGAACGAAGCAAAGAACCAGCTCGGCTGACCCGTCTTGCTGTGAACAACACGAATCCCAACCAGCCGTTTGCCGAGCGAATAGCCGGAGAAGCCGTCCTTGCAGAGGAATAAGACCGCCCCGCCAATCATCAGGATTCCGTCCATAATGCTCCACACGCGGTCGGGACTATCGCCGATCGTGAGCGCGGTGACGATCACAAAAGCCACGATGTGCATAAAGACGATAAACAGGATACTATCAAGGAAGAAAGCCAAGTAACGCCGACCGGCGAATCCCCAATAGCACTTGCGGCAGACGGGATTGCCGTACAGCCGTGGCGGCTTGCTCGCCGGCATGTCGCCATGACACAACGGACAAGTACCCATGATAGGTTCCTCGCGATTGTTGTTCAGAAGCGGTCGTCGGGAGACACGCTCGCGCTCCCTGACGGCGCGGACGACGACCCCTCATTATGGTAGTCGTTCGACCCGTTGAGGAAAAGCCCTTGCCCGGTGGTGAGGTTCCAACCTCGCGATCAGGCTCAAAACGGCATGGAAACGCCGGCCGCGGTCAGGAGGACGGCCGCGCAGACGGCCAGCAGGAACAGACCGCCCAGCACGAGGATCCAGCCTTCGAAGCGGCGGCGACGGAGCGACCTTCGGTCGGCCGGATCGGCGGCCGGCACGACGGCAAGCACCGGCACGGACAATGCGGCCCGGGCCTGGGCCGCGTCGGCGAAGGTGCGCCGGCCGGTGACGCCCGAGGCGATCATCCCTAGGCCCAGCACGCCGGCCAGAACGGCCAAGAAACAGATCGTCGCTCTTCGCGGCGCGCGCGGCGTGCCGACGGCCGCGTCGGAGACGACGCGCGCGGCGACGATCTCGATCCGCGGCACGCGAAGCCGACGTTCGGCGGCGTCGCTTTGACGCGCGACGGCCCGCCGGTAGTCTTCCTGGGCCGCATCGACCTCGCGTTTTAATGCGAAGAATTTTTCACGCTGTTGACGCGAGATAAATGTTTTGATCGACGGCGATTCCGGCCCGGCCGGTGACGGTTGTTTGGCGGTCCGCGCGGCGCGGAACCGGTTCGGCGGCGTGAATCGGCCGGGCGGCTGATCGAGCGGATCGACGCCGCCGGGCGCCAGACCCCTCATGCCGGGCGGCGGCTCGGCCGGATCGATCATCTCGTCGAGTGCTTCGTCCAAGTCGCCGGGCTCCGACATGAATTCGTGGGGAATGGCCGCCAGTCGCCGTTCGAGATCGACGATCTCTTCGTCGGCCGCCTGGACCATCGGGTGCATCGGAGTGCGATCGACCAGAAGTTGCTCGCGCCGGGCTCGGGCGTGGTCGAGCTGCCGGCGAAGAGCCACGTAATCCGGGTTGAGTTTGGACTTGGCGACGGGCCGTTTGGGGGTCGGTTGCGGGCGGTCGGCGACAAAATCGTCGAATGGTTTTTTGGCTGCGTGGAGCTTTTTTTCCGCCGCGTCGACGGCTTGCTCGGCCCGTTGATAAGCCTGGTCGGTTTCCGCGCGGTGACGCTCTCGCACGGACCGGGCGAATTGCTCGGCCAGACGATTGACGAAAACCGTCGTTGCGTCGGCAGCGCCGTCGCGCGTGCATGCGATGTGCAGCGTGCCCGAGAAACCGACGGTCGGGCTATCGGCCGAGAGCCCCACGGCCAGCCGTTCGCGGGCCGATGGGGTATCGAGGCCCAATTCACCGATCGCGCGGCGGACGTTCGGCTCGGCCAGAATTTGGTTCTTGGCGTCCGACTCGGTCGTCGCGCCGGCGGGAAGCCGTACCAGGGCCTCGACCGTCCGCGGTTCGGTCCGCAACGCCCGGGTCCCCATCAGAAAAAGGGGCGCCCCCAACGCGACAAACAACACGGCCAGCACGACAAGGCTGCTTCGGGCCGATCGCGCGGTTCGGCGGTTCGCGGCGGGAAAGATCGTGTGGTTCATGGGCCAGGCTCCTAAAACGAGATCGACGCTAAAGGACCGTGAGCTTGGGGCATTAAGTCCCCAAATACCCCCAAGCGACATATTCTGTCACTCTCTGCCTGCATCAGCCGCAAGATTTACCTGATTGCCCCCGTAGGTCAGGTGCCCCGTGCCTGACATGAACTATTGCCCGTATCGATTGTATTCACGCCGTTGGGCAATCGGTGTTGTCAGGCACGGGGTGCCTGCCCTACGGAGGTGGCGTGGAATATCGGGACAGGGAAAGATATACTGACACTCTTCCAGGGGACCGAGATTGTTTATGTTCCAAGTGAAGATATGTGGTCTGACCAACGTCGAGGATGCCCAGGCGGCAGCCGTCGCGGGGGCGGACGCGATCGGGCTGAATTTTTGCTCCCAAAGCAGCCGATGCATTGACCCCTCCGTGGCACGGCATATTTGCCAGACGCTGCCGCCGGGTGTGCTCCGGGTCGGGGTGTTTGTCAACGTGTCGGCCGCGATAATCCACGAGTTGGTCGAGGTCGCGGACATCCGGATCGACCTGATCCAGTTGCACGGCGACGAACCGCCGGAGTTTCTCGCCGAGTTGGGTCGGGCCGTGTCGATTCCCGTGATGCGGGCGTTTCGGCTGGGGCCCGAGGGCGGGCGGTCGATCCTCGAGTACTTGGAGTCGTGTGACCGACTGGGCTGCCTGCCGAGGATGATCCTGATCGACGCCTACGAGCCGGGCCGCTACGGCGGCACGGGTCGGGCAGCCGATTGGGCGGCGGTGCGGGAGCTGCCCCGCGAAAGTCTGCCGCCGATAGTCCTGGCCGGCGGGCTGACGCCGGAAAACGTGGCCCAGGCTATCAAGACGGCGCGGCCCGCGGCGGTCGACGTGGCCGGCGGCGTCGAGGCGAGCCCCGGACGAAAGGACGCCAGGCTGGTTCGAGCATTCGCCGCCGCGGCCCGGGCGGCATGGGAGGACACTCCATGAGAAACAATCCGCTATGGCAAGATACCCGTGGTGTGCCACTGTTTGCCGGAGAAGACGTTCCAAGTCGTGGCGGGTCGCGCTGCTTGCGGCTTTCCGGAAGGCTAACGCTTCCCGGCAAGCAGTGCCGCGATGCAAGTACAGGCTATCTTGAGACTTCGCAAGCAGTGGCACGCCTTGAATTGCCAGGCGTCCTGGCCCGTGTTATCATAACCCCTTGAGTAAAACAAATTCCGGTTCGCCGATTGATCGAAGGAGATTTGCCGTGGCGCAGGTTGAAACCAAACCGTCTTACAAAGTGGCCGACGTCAGTCCCAAGGAATTCAAGACGCTGGCCGACTGGGGCCGCAAGGAAATCTCGCTGGCCGAGAACGAAATGCCCGGTCTGATGTCGCTTCGCAAGAAGTACGGCAAGCAGAAGCCGCTGGCCGGCGCGCGAATCGCCGGTTGCCTGCACATGACCATCCAAACGGCCGTGCTGATCGAGACGCTCCGAGAGTTGGGCGCCGAAGTCACCTGGACGAGTTGCAACATCTACTCGACCCAGGACCACGCGGCCGTGGCCATCGCGGTGTCGGGCGTGCCCGTGTTCGCGTGGAAGGGCGAGACGCTGCCCGACTACTGGGACAACATCCTCACCCAGATCCAGAGCTTCGAGGGCGGTCAGGGCCCGACCATGTTGTTGGACGACGGCGGCGACGTTACGCTCCTGATCCACCTGGGCGTCGAGTGCGAGCGGACGGGCAGCTCGCCCGATCCGGCCGGCGTCACGCATCCCGAGGAAAAGGCCCTCCTGACCACGCTCCGTCGCAGCTTGTCCGAGGATCCAACCCGCTTCACCCGAATGGCCGAGGGCATCCGCGGCGTGAGCGAAGAGACGACCACGGGCGTGCATCGTTTGTACGAACGGGCCGCCAAGGGAACGCTGCTCTTCCCGGCGATCAACGTGAACGATTCCGTCACCAAGAGCAAGTTCGACAATCTGTACGGCTGCCGCGAGTCGCTGGCCGACGGCATCAAACGGGCGACCGACATCATGATGGCCGGCAAGGTGGTCGTCGTGTGCGGCTACGGCGACGTGGGCAAGGGCTGCGCCCAGTCGATGCGAAGCTACGGCGCGAGGGTGTTGATCACCGAAATCGACCCGATCTGCGCCCTGCAGGCGGCCATGGAAGGTTACGAAGTGACCACGATGGAAGACGCCGCGTCGCGCGGGAACATTTTTGTGACCGCGACCGGTTGCCGCGACGTCATCCGGCCCGAGCACATGGCCAAAATGCCCAACGACGCGATCGTGTGCAACATCGGTCACTTCGACCTCGAGATCGACGTGGCGGGTCTCGAAAAAATCCCGGGCATCAAGAAGAAGGAAGTCAAGTCGCTCGTGGAGCACTACACGTTCCCCGACGGGCACGCGATTATTCTCTTGGCCGGCGGACGGCTGGTCAATTTGGGCTGCGCCACCGGTCATCCGTCGTTCGTGATGAGCAACTCGTTCACCAATCAGGTGCTCGCCCAGTTGGCCCTGTGGACCGAACCCGAGAAGTACCCGCTGGGCGTCCACGTGCTGCCCAAGACGCTCGACGAGGAAGTCGCCCGGCTGCACCTCGGCAAGCTGGGCGTGAAGCTCACCAAACTCACGCCAAAGCAGGCGGAGTACCTTGGCATCTCGTCCGAGGGGCCGTTCAAGCCGGAGTATTATCGGTATTGATGCAGTAGGCAGCGGGCAGCACCCGTAGGCCGGGTCGTGACCCGGCGCCGATGAACGGTCTGCCTGATTCCGCCGGGTCACGACCCGGCCTACGGGGTTTTCGCCCGTTGACAGGCCTCCCCCCGCGCGGGAAAATACGGGTTTGAACTCAAGTCTCCATACTACAGAGGGATTCGCCACCATGCCCGAGATTCAGGCTTTTCGCGCGGTTCGGTACAACTTGGGACAGGTCGGCCAGTTGAGCGACGTGATCGCTCCGCCCTACGACGTCATCTCGCCCGAGATGCAGTCGGACCTCTACAAAAAGCATCCCTGCAACGTCGTGCGGCTCATCCTCAATCGCCAGGAGCCGGGCGACGACGAGTCGAACAACCGCTATACCCGGGCACGCGACTTCCTCAAGCAGTGGCGCAAGCAGGGCGTGCTGTTCACCGAGGCCGACCCGGCGCTGTACGTCTATCACCAACATTTTTCCTACGCGGGGGCCGAGTACAATCGCCGCGGGTTCATGTGCCGGCTGCGGCTGTCGCGGTTCGGCGAGGGCAAGGTCTTTCCGCACGAAGAGACCCATTCGGCGGCCAAGCAAGACCGGTTGATGCTCACCACCACGTGCAAGGCCAACCTGAGTCAGGTGTTCGGTCTTTATCCCGACGCACGGTGCGAGGCGCAGAATCTGCTCGAAAAAGCCGTGGCCGGCGCGACGCCCCTGGAAGCGACGGACCATCTGGGCGTGCTCAGCCGCGTGTGGCCCGTGACCGACCCCAAGGTGGTCGCCGACGTGGCGGCCGTGATGGGCCCCAAGCCCATGTTCATCGCCGACGGGCACCATCGCTACGAGACGGCGTGCAACTATCGCGATCACGTGGCCCAGATGGGCCTGCTCACGCCCGAGCATCCGGCCAACTTCGTGCTGATGATGTGCGTGGCGATGGAAGACCCGGGCCTGGCCGTGATGCCGACGCACCGGTTGTTCACGGGCGTGCCGAAGCTGACGGCCGCGGAACTGACGGCCAAGCTGGGCGAGTGCTTTAAGACCCAGGTCGCCGGCCAGGGGCCTGATTACGCGACGACCGTATGGGAAGAAATCGAGACGGAAAACAACCAGGGCACGATCGGCCTGTACGCGGCGAAGGACGACCGCTGGGTGCTCGCGCGGCTCACACCGGCCGGTGCGACCCGAATGGCCGAAGTCGCCAAGGAGCACAACGAGGCCTGGCGAGGGCTCGGCGTGAGCCTGTTACATCGTCTGGTCGTCGAGACATTGCTGGGCGTGAAGGACATGCCCAAGCCGAACTACGTCCATCTGGTCGAGGAAGTGGTCGAGGGGCTCAAGACGGGCGAGTATCCGCTGGCCGCCGTGGTGATGCCCGCCACCGTGGACGACATCCGCCAGATCAGCATGACGGGCGAACGGATGCCGGCCAAGAGCACGTATTTCTATCCGAAGCTGCTCAGCGGGCTGGTTATCAATCCGTTGGAATAGTGATTTTATGACCACGTATTTCGCCCAAGGTTCGTCGACGACCGATCTGTCCGCCGACGATTTGCGCGCGGCGCTGTGTGCCACGTTCGAGCGGCTTGGTCCAAAGCACAAAGTGCTGGCCATTCCGCCGGACCACACGCGGGCCAACAGCATGGCCGGGCCGTTGACCGGCATGGTCCACGACTATTTTGGCTCGCGGCTGGTCGACGTGCTGCCGGCCTTGGGCACGCACACGGCGATGTCGGACGAGCAGCTCGCCAAAATGTTTCCCGACGTGCCGCGCGCGTTGATCCGCCGGCACGATTTCCGCAACGACGTCGTGACGATCGGCCACGTGCCGGCGGAGTTCGTCGCCGAAGCGACCGAGGGCATCTACGACAAACCGTGGCCCGTCGAGTTGAACCGGTTGATCTGGGAAGGCGGCCATGACTTGATTCTTTCGATCGGCCAGGTTGTGCCGCACGAAGTGGTCGGCATCGCCAATTACAACAAGAATCTATTCGTCGGCACGGGCGGGGCCGCGGGCATCAACGAAAGCCACTTCATCGGCGCGGCCTATGGCATGGAACGCATGATGGGCCGGGCCGATACGCCGCTGCGACGGATTCTGAACTACGCCCAGGACCATTTTTGCAAGCGTCTGCCGCTGGTGTTCGTGCTCACGGTGATCGGCCCGCGCGACGACGGCACGCTCGCCGTGCGGGGACTCTACCTCGGCGACGACCACGATTGCTTCACTCAGGCGGCCAAGCTCTCGGTCGAGGTGAATTTCACGGTGCTCGACGAGGCGCCCAAAAAGGTCGTCGCGTGGCTCGATCCCGAGGAGTTCCACAGCACGTGGCTGGGCAACAAGGCCATTTACCGTACGCGGATGGCGATTGCCGACGACGGCGAACTGGTGGTGCTCGGCCCGGCGGTGGGCACGTTCGGCGAGGACCCGCAGATCGACGCGCTGATTCGCAAATACGGCTATCGCGGAACGCCGGCCACGATGCAGGCAGTCAAGGAAAACGAGGATCTGCGCAAAAATCTCTCGGCGGCGGCCCATCTGATCCACGGATCGTCGGAAGGACGGTTCACGATCACGTACTGCCCAGGCCGCTTGTCGCGCGGCGAGATCGAGGGCGTCGGCTACCGCTGGGGCGACCTGGCCGAGATGCAGTCGCGTTATCATCCGACACGATTGACCGACGGCTGGAACACCATGCCCGACGGCGAACGCATCTACTACATCAGCAACCCGGCGCTGGGGCTCTGGGCCCATCGCGACCGGCTGGGCGGGTAGTTGGTAGGTCAGTTTGTAGGTCAGGCTGTGCCTGACAATCTCTTGCGTCCGTTAAGATAACCACGAAAGACACAAAAAACACGAAAACGCTGCTATTGAACTTTTCGTGTTTTTTGTGTTTTTCGTGGTCAACCTGCGTCTTTGTCAGGCACAGCCTGACCTACGGCGCGCGGTACCTTTGCTCTTCGCCGGGGTTAAATGGAAGGGATCACGCCGAGGGACGATATGGTTTC
>Ga0209342_10008210_pt1 | contig 10459 bp, 11 predicted proteins | sample RifCSP16_2_FD_184023 | JGI IMG/M metagenome (GOLD analysis project Ga0209342, IMG submission 184023) | Soil microbial communities from Rifle, Colorado - Rifle CSP2_sed 16_2 (SPAdes) (version 2) | ecosystem: Environmental > Terrestrial > Deep subsurface > Rock core/Sediment | place: Rifle... | reverse complement strand
CCCGTTGAATCTGGCGTGAGCGCTCCGCGGAAATCCCCGCCCGGGTCAAGGCCGCCAAAATACCGCTCGAGCGGTCGCTCTCCTCCCCATCCAGCTCGCCGAACACGATCTGACCCCCGCTCGTATGCCGGATGACACCCGGGGCCTCGATGATCGAGAACACATAAGCCGAGCCCGCGAGGACATGCTCAGGCCCGGTGATCCGGGCGATCTTCTCCGCATTGTCCACGCCGTTCTGAACTGTCAGCACCACCGTGTCACGGGAGATTAACGGGAGAATTCGGCGCGCTGCGGCCTCGGTGTCATAGGATTTTACAGAGAACAGCACCAGGTCCACGGGACCGATGCTTGACGGGTCATCGGTGGCTGGAGCGTTGACCGTGAACTCGCCTTCTCGCGCGCTCTTGACCTGCAACCCGCGCAGCCGGATAGCGCTGAGGTGCCCACCCCGAGCAATGAGTGTGACTTCTTCGCCGGCCTTGGCGAGCTTAGCGCCAAAAAATCCGCCGACGCCCCCGGTCCCCATCACCGCGACCTTCATACGTCCCAGTCAGGCCGTGCGCCCGTAGCAGCCGAACTCTGCGCCCGGCAACGCCCCGCTATGATCGACGCGGAGGTTGGCGTCGTCGGATCTCAGGGTTAGGACGACCCGTGGTTCGGTAAAACTCCGTGGGGTCGTTGTCCTCTTTCCCCCCAACTGACGCCCCGCAGACCGAGCAAAGGTAGTCGTACTTGTTCCCGGTGGGGAGCACAAGCAAGAGCCGGCGCCGCACCGGGACCGCGCGCCGGCAGCGCGCGCAGAAAAGCGTGCTCGCCTCAAATTCCTTATAGCTCGATTCGTCCATGCCGGATCTCAGATGTCAGATTGCAGAGTTCAAATCGAACTTCAAACTGAGCCTCACCCTGAGTATACCTTATCTACCTTATCTGAAATCCGAGTCTGATATCCGTGTGTGGCTACCCTGACCTGGCGGTGACGCCGATGGCTCCGAGGTGGGTGATCACATACGTCAGCACCGAGACCGCGCAGAGCGCGAGATATCCCACCTGGATCCACTCTGACTTCGTGAGCCGCTCTCGCGCCCTGAGGCGACCGGGCAGCGTGGGCAGGAGCGCCCAGGCCTGCGGGCGGAGCGTCGGCATCGCAAGAAAATCGCCCAGGATGTGGTACCCGTCAAACTCCACGAAGTTGAACGGATACAAGTTCAGGAGCGCGCTCTCCCACCCGAGCACGCCCACGGCAAACAAAAGGGCCTGTGACAGCCCTGGCCCTACCCACAGCGCACCGAGAAACGCGAGCGTCCCAACCACAACGTCGACCATGGGACCAGCCACCGCCACGATCACCCGAGCGCTTCGGCTCGCCATGAAGATATCGGTGACATCGGCATAGAACGTCGGGACGATCCCCTGAAGTAAGAAGAAACCCATCTCGTGGACCTTGCGGCCGAAGGCCTTACATGCCAGCGCATGGACCAGCGTGTGCGCCACAGTAATCAAGAGGAAGGCGCCCAACGTCACCGCGGTCAAGGCCCACGGGTGCTCGGCCAGCAGGCCAGCGAAACGCTTGGTGTGCGGCAAGAGGCGGATGACCGCGTCGATGGCAAAAGCCGTCAGCACGAGGCTCACCCCGAAGGTCACGCGGTTGACCAGCAGAAATCCTCCGTAGCGATAGAGGGCGGAGCAGTACCGATCGGCATTCCGGGTCCTGAGTGATACTCGCTCCAACACCCGGAGCAGGGATTCCAGCGCCCGCGCCCACCAACGGCCTCGCCGGCTCATCAGCTTCTTCCGAAGCGTGGAGACCGAGGGCACGCCGATGAGCTGCGCCTGGTGGAGCTTGGCAAGGAACTGGCGGATCACCGAAAAATCGAATGATCCGAACTCAAAGAAAAACGCCCGGGCGAGATCGGACATCGAGTGACGACCGTCGAGGCGCTCCCAGAGAAACCGCTCGGCTTCGGTCAGGAGGAGGTAGCGGTTGGAGCGCAGGCTCCGCAGCACGTACGTCGCGTGGCCATCAGGACCGCGGGGCTGCGGAGTCAGCTCCCACTCGCTCTCTTGCGCGCGAACCGGCTTGAAGCGGAGATAGGCCTCGCTGCTTTGAACCTGCCGAAGCGTGAATTCCCCGTTCCCAGCGCTCCGAGTGAGGAACTCGATTTTTGCGGGGCCAGGCATGAACAGGGGCGGATCCGCTCGGGGTCAGGTGGCTCGGCGATCGACGAAGTGCAGCCGGATGGTCTTCGCAGCGTGCGCGGCTGGCTTTCCCCGAGACTCCGCGAGGGCCTTCAGAAACGTGGCGTGTTCCTCGGGGCTCAGATTGAAGTCGGCCAGCACGGTTTCTGGCGCCTTTGAGAGCTTCTGAAAAAACGCCGGGTCTGTCAGGGCCCGATCAATCACCCGGAGAACTTCCCGTTCACCCACCCCGCTCACTCCATCTCGGAACGGCTTGGTAGATGTCGGATGTCAGATCTCGGATGTCTGATATCAGTTGGTTCGAACTGCCGACATCTGATATCTGTCATCTTGCATCCAATTCCGCGTTAGCTTTCGAGCGCCGTGTATCCGGTGGCCTCCAGCCCCCAGCGAACAGCTTCGCGCGCCTGCTCGTTTGTCGCGCGCAGACGCTGGACAAAGACCGTGACCATCCGGTAGCAGATCCGAGCCGCCATCTGGGGATGATTGGCCAGGATCTGATGGAAGACATCGCGCTCGAGCCCAAGCAGGACAGTGGGAAGCTCAGCCTGAGCGGAGGCCGAGCGAGGCGCGAGATCGAACAACCCCATTTCGCCGAAAAAGTCCCCGGGGCCGAACCGGGTCAGGACGTGCTCAACGTCTCCGAGGACGTGCTTACTGACGACCACCTGCCCCTCGGCGACAATGTAAAGGGCGTCCGCCTCGTCGGCCTCCCGGAAGATCAGTTGCCCGGTCCTGAACTTTTTGCGTTGGAGCAGGGGGGTCAGGGTCTCCAGTGACGGGGGATCCAGATCCTGGAACAGAGCGACCGTGCGTAGAAATTCAGTAGAACTCATCTCAGCGCCTTGAAATCTCAGCGGCGCTCCCCATCCTATCGAGCCGCCACGGGAAACGCAAGACATTCCCTCTGTTCCGGGTGAACCTGGGGGATTTACGGAGAGCGAGCGAACGCTGCTCAGCGCTCGTCAAGCAGCTTGCGGATCATCCGGAGCGATTCTTGGTTGCTCCAATCCCTTCCGCCCAACGCCCGGGCTGCCGCTTTTCCCTGACGATCAATCAGGTAGGTGGCAGGGAGGCCCAGCACTCCGAACGAGACCATTACGGTTCCGGAGTCCAGCAGTATCGGAAAGGTTAGCTTGTGCTCTTTCACAAACGGGCGAATGGTGTTGGGGGTCTCCATGAAGTTGACGGCCAGCATCACCAGGCCCTTGTCCTGGAGCTCGGTATAGATCTTTTGCATGGCCGGCATCTCTTCCCGGCAGGGCGGACACCACGTCGCCCAGAAATTCAAAAAGACCACTTTGCCTCGAAATTCTTTGAGGGTCACGGTCTTCCCGTCCAGATCCTGAAGACTGAAATCCGGGACTTTCCGGCGGGGCTCTAAGATCTGAAGTGGCGCCTGGTCGGGCTCTTCGGCCGGCGCACTGCCAACAAGGCCGCAGAGGAGCGCGAAGAAGGATGCGAGCGCCAGACCACCTGCGAACAGGGATTGCCCGCCAACACGCGGGCGTCGTTCCTCACACTCCTGATCGTTCATGAAAAGGCTTTGGGGGGCCAGAATTCAGCCGACCAGCCTAGCAGGCCGCGGAAAACTCGTCACGAACCTCGCGCTATCACTCATGTCGTTCGAGCGGGAGGGATCTAGTTCTGCTCGCTTGTCGGAAAGGCCAGGATCACCGCGTCGAGCCGGATCACCCGAAACTCCTCACTGGAGACGTAGAAGTAGTGCCCCTCCACTTCCTCTGGGTTCTCCTCGAATGCGACCACCCCGCCGATCGGGGGCATCTCCCGAAATGCGTTGGCCCCTTCATCAAACCCGTCGCCCCGGCTCACCACCTGGCCGTAGCGGATGGGCGAGCCTTTGGGGCAGTAGACGCGGACACCGGCGGGAGGTTCGGCCAGCAATTTCACCAGAAGATTGATTCCGAAGACCTGGACCGTTGGTTGGCTCATGGGGCTCCTCGGCGAAAGTGAGATGCAACGGCTATATTATCATAGCTTTTCCACACCGGGAAACAGGCCGGTACTGGGTCAAGGTGCGAGCCAGACGAGGCCCGAGAGAGGAGCCAGCCCGAGGCGTACGTGGTGGTACGTTGAGGGCTGGCGACGACCGAGAACGAAGTATGGCGAAGCAAATTGACCCAGTACCCCGTCAGGAACGGCTCCCTCTGGAATCTTCCCCCGCTGGGACGTCGGCCGCGGCGCCAAACCCCCAAAGAATCCAGGCCGTCAGGAGAACGGCAATCGCCAGCAAAAGCCACCCAAGCTCGGGTGCTCCGAGCAGAATCTTGCCGATCCCGAACAGCCCGAGGTAGACCACAAGGCACCCAAGCACCCAGACAACAAGCATTCCTTTAGGTGATTTTGAAGGTTTCACCTCGGGGTGGCCGCGAAGCAGGACGCCCCATCCCGCAACCGATGGCCGCACTCGTTCATAGAACCTCAGAAGCTGGCCGTCGGGTTCCGGAGGGGTGAGATATGTCGCCAGAACCCAGACGAGTGTGGCGCCTGCCACGGTGAGCAGCATGAGATAGGCGAAGCCGAGAGGATCGTCCGAACTCAGCCCATACCACTGGAGACCAAGTGAGATCAAAGCGGCTCCTGCCATGGCTGACACCTCTGACCAGGCATTGATCCGCCACCAGTACCAGCGAAGAAGAAGGACCGGGCCGGTTCCGGCCCCAATCGCCAGGAGGAACTTCCACGCTCCCTCGACAGACTTCAAGTAGTACGTGATGATTCCAGCCACAACCATCAGACCGATCGTCGCGTACCGACCAGCCCACACGTAGTGGCGAGGTGTCCCGGATCTCACCATGAACCTCCGGTAAAGATCATTGATGAGATACGAGCTACCCCAGTTGAGGTGCGTTGAGATCGTTGACATGTAGGCCGCGAGAAAGGCTGCGAGCAGGAAGCCGCGCCAGGCGGGTGGGAGATGCTCCACCATGACCTTGACGTACCCCTCCTCGGGATTCGGGAGTCCTGGATAGAGGAGCATCGAGACCAGCGCCACCAGGATCCACGGCCATGGCCTGAGCGCATAGTGGGCCAGGTTGAACCAGAGCGCGGCGAGTACCGAGTGGCGCTCATCCTTGGCTGAGAAGATCCGCTGGGCCACATAGCCTCCTCCACCAGGCTCAGCGCCTGGATACCACGACGCCCACCAGTTCACGCTCACGTACACCAGGAACGTCAGGATCGGCATCCACGGAGAGTCGAGCCCCGGGAAAAAACTGAGCGGCGATCCGTCGGGGAACTGGGTTTGAAGGCGGCTCACAAGGGTTGGAAGGCCGCCCACAGCTTGAACTGCAACGACAGCCAGAACGATCGAGCCGGTCATCGCGAGCGCGAACTGAAAGAAGTCGGTGACCAGCACGCCCCAGAGTCCCGAGAACGACGAGTAGATCGCCGTGATAACGAAGCACGCGATAGTGGCCTCCCACTTCGCCACACCGAGCGTCATCCCGAGGATGGTCGCCATCGCATGAGTCACCCAACCAATAATGATGCAGTTGATGGGCACCGCGAGATAGAGCGCGCGGAACCCGCGGAGGAACGCGGCCGGCCGTCCACTGTAACGAAGCTCAGCGAACTCCACGTCGGTCATCACGCCGGCCCGCCGCCAAAGCCGGGCGTAGAAGAACGCGGTGAGGATCCCGCTCATGACAAAGCTCCACCAGAGCCAGTTGCCCGCGATGCCGTGACGGACCGTGAGGCCGGTGACCGCCAACGGCGTGTCTGCGGCAAACGTGGTGGCCACCATGGACGTTCCGGCCAGCCACCACGGAACGCGACGATCCGAGAGGAAATATTCCTCAAGGCTCCGCCCGGCTCGCCGGGAAAAGGCCAGCGCGATGATCAACGAAAAGACGAAGTACGCGAGGATGACCAGCCAATCGATTGTAGTCAGGATCACGGGAGGAAGCCTGGATAAATGATTTGAAACAGGAGAGGGGCGACTTCAGGCGCGCTCTGGTCTCTCACCGCGCCCCAGTGTAGCCCAGGTCCGCCGAATACTCCAAACGAAGCGTTCTCCAATGGCTTCGACATCTACTTGTCAACGTCATCGGGCGATCGCAGGCCTGCGACGGAAATGGATCACGCTTGGAAGGCCTCGATCTTCGTGGATATCGAAGTCGCCGTCGCTGCGCTCATGCGCGCGCGGCGTCGGCCGCGGAAATCACCTTCTGCTGCTTCGCCTTGTCGGCCGGCTTCAACACGAAATCGTAGCTGGCTGTGTAGAACGGAGCCGTCAACCCGACCTTCGTCGCTTCGGCCTCGGAATCGTTGCGCGTGAATTCGATCACCAGCGAGCCCTTCACCGCGAACACGACATCGGACTCGAGGTACTGGTCTCCTTTCACAAACAAGTGGGTCACGACGGTCTCGCAGCCGGGTGCCGACACGATGAAGTGCAGGTGCGCCGGACGCATGGGATGACGCCCCATGTGGTTGAGGATCAGCCCCACCGGGCCGTCGGTCGGCACCGGATAGGCGGTCGGCTTGATGGTGCGGAACCAGAAGCGGCCGTCTTTGTCGGCTCGCAGTCTGGCGCGCAACTGTTTGCCGTCGGTATCGGGGAGCTGCACATCGTACCAGCCTTCCGAGTTCGATTGCCACATGTCGAGCAGCGCGCCGGCAATCGGCTTGCCGTCGGTAGACCGCACGGTGCCGCCCACGTAAGTCGGCTCCCCTTTCCAGCCCGCCGCCATGTCGTCGCCGTTCCTGATCTCGGGTGCGCCATGCACGTAGAACGGCCCGAGCACCGTGTTCTCCGTTGCGCCGCCCGGCCGGCGATGGTTGATCGCGTCCACCAACATGGACACGCCAAGCACGTCCGATAGCAGGATGTACTCCTGCCGCTTGTCGTTGCATTGCTGGCCGGTGGCGGTGAGAAACTTGATCCCCTCGAACCATTCCTCCTCGGTGAGTTCGACTTCGCGAACGAAGTCGTGCAGATGGAGAATCAGGCTTGTCATGACGTGCTTGAAGCGCGGATCGACGGTGTTCCCCAGGCGTGCCAGGACCGCGTCGGTCAAGGTGGTCTCGGTGAAGACGGTCATCATGTCCTCCTCGCAGGTGATAAGTGGCATCCCAATCGCACAGCCCCTGGGCGGCGTTGGTGCCGATTCTCTTGCCAAGGGCTGGGTCAGGGCTCGGGCAGGCCGGGGAGCGACGGCTGCTCGCCTCGTCCCTCGATACCCTTCAGCTTCTCATCGAAGCGGGCAAGTAGTTGTCCCGCATCGTCGTATTTGTTCTTGGCGTTGGTGAGGTGCTTGCCGACCACATCGAACTGCTCTCGGAACTTCTCCAGGTCTCCCTCGAGGCGTCCCAAGACTGCCATGATCTCTCGGGCGTTCCGTTCGATCCGGAGCCCTTTCAGCCCTAAAAGGATGGTCTGGAGATACGCGTAAAAGCTATTCGGCGACACAGGAATGATCCGCTTCGAGATCCCATACGCCAGCAGCGGCTCATCTTCCACCTTGTCGTCCCTGACAATGATCTCGTAGTAGACGTTCTCCGCTGGCACGTACATGAGCGCGAAGTCAAAGGTGTCCTCGTCAGGGAGAATATATTTCTTTGAGATCTCATCCACGCGGGCCTTCACGTCTCTGACAAATGCGCGTCGCGCCTGCTTCCTCGGCTCCTCCTCGGCCTCCTCGAGCATCCGTTGAAAGTTCTCCAGCGGGAACTTCGCGTCCACGGGGATCAGGCGCTCCCCCAGGCGAATCACGGCATCGACCTTCTCTCCGCTTCGGAACTGGTGCTGAAGCTCGTAATGCTCACGCGGGAGCATCTGGCTCAGGAGCTGCTCCAGGAACGTTTCGCCCAGCCCTCCCCGAACCTTTGGGGCCTTGAGGATCTGCTCGAGCCCGGCGATGTTCTTGCCGACCTCGAGCACGCGCTGGGTGACCTCACCCAACTTCCCAAGACTCCCCTGCACTTCACTGACCACGCTGGTCGTCCGATCGAGCCGCTCACCCATCGTGGTTTGAGCCTTCTGCATCAGCTCCATCCCGGCCCTGAGCTGCTTGTTGACTTCTCCGGTCACGCTTTGAAGCTGACCGGTGACCCCTTCAGAGAGCTTCGCGAGCTGCTGAGTCACCTGGCCACCGAAGTCAACCATCTCTTTCCGGACAGCGCCGAGGGTGTTCTCCTGCCCGGTTCGCGACTCGCTGCGCACGTCCTCGATCGAGCGCTGCAACAAGAGCAGCGCCTGATCAGGCGCGCGTTGCCCCGCCTGTAGCTCACGAAGCGCCGTCACCACCCTGAAAAGGAAATAGAGCAGGAGCCCCAATACCGCGGCTCCGATGACAATGACCAGCAGGGTCATCCCTGACATTGTTTCCCTCGTTGCCCTTCACGCTTCACTTTTTCCTGCAGGAGGGGTGAGTCCCAACCACTCCCCCTTCTTTTCTCGGAGGGGGCACGCCCCCTTCCGAACCTCCCCTTGGGCTTGCGCCGGCGAAGCCGGCGCTCGAAACGCCAAACCTGCCCCACCTGGGCCGCGCGATCCGCTCGCACTTTTCACGCTTCACTCTTCCCCCATAGATTTCGCCCTTGTGGGCGAAATCTCAGCATGGGGGCAACCATAGTATCGGTTTGGTTTCCTCCAAACCTACGCGTGCACACTTCACGCTTGTGGGCACTGCCCCATCTTACTCCAACCCAGGCCTTCCGAATACAACCCGATTTCTCTCCCCGCCTCGCGTTTGTTCAATATGTTGGGTGGCCTTTACAACGATCGCCCTCCGTATTGGGGCTCAGCGCTACTCGGTATTTTTCGGCTCAATTCGCAGCTATTCGTTGCCGATTGAGGATATAGGGCGTGAATTGCTATCCGCCGGGACCCACAACCACGTAAGGAGGAATGGAAATGGCTGCACTCGGACGAAAGGGATTGGTGATCTGCTTCGTATCTCTCATGGTCCTTATGCTCTCGAGCTGCGCGAAGACCGGCATGGAGAGCGCGAGCTTCGATGATACCCAGATGGGGACATCGAGAAGTCAGATCGTGCCGGCTCGGGAGTTCGGCCGGCTCCCGTCGCTGGAAGGGTTTGTGTCCAACAAAGACCTTCAGGACATTTACTTTGCGTTTGACCGCTCGGTGTTGACCCACGACAGCCTCTCGGCATTGAACCAGCACGCCGGATGGTTTAAGAAGCATCCGAGTGCGTTGATCCTGATCGAAGGTCATGCTGACGAGCGAGGCACCAACGAGTACAATCTCGCGCTGGGCGAGCGGCGAGCCAAGGCCGCACAAGACTACCTGCTCTCGGTCGGGATTCCATACTCGCGCATCAGTCGGATCAGCTATGGTGAAGAACGGGCGGTCTGCAAAGAGTCCACAGAAGAGTGCTGGGCCAAGAACCGGCGTGATCACTTCATGGTGAAAATGCAATAAGAACCTCGAAGTGGGCCTCGACGGTCGTGCACGCGAGCACGGGCGGGCGACAGCCCGGGCGCCCGTGCTGCAGTTGTGCTGGCGGCGTCCCCACGCCCGCGCCCCTGTGAAGATTAGCGGGCGCAGGCAAAGTTCGCAGAACAAATAGTTGAGCCTCCGAGCAGGGAGACCTCTCGGAGGTTTTCTATTTTCCGGCGACCATTGCGGCAAAGTAGCGGTGGACGGTGGGGTCGTCAGTCAGCTCGGGGTGGAACGAGGCCACCAGCACCGAACCCTGCCGCGCCATCACACACTCACCCTGGTGAAACGCGAGCGGAGTCACTGCCGCCCCCACACGCGTGATCCTCGGCGCCCGGATAAAGACCATCTTGCAAGATTTCCGCTCCCCGTTCAGCGTGGCCTCGCCAATAGTCTCAAAGCTCTCCTTCTGCCGGCCGTACGCATTGCGCTCCGCAGTCACATCGATAAAGCCGAGAGACCGCTGCTTGGGGTTCTCGACCTCGCGCGCCAGCAGTATCAGCCCGGCGCAAGTCCCAAAGATCGGCTTGCCCGCGTTGTGAAAATCCTCAAGCGCTGGCGCAAACTTCCACTCGTCCATGAGCTTGAGGAGCGTGGTGCTCTCCCCGCCTGGGATGATGAGCCCGTCCACGGCTTCAAGCTCGGGCGGCTTTCTCACCCCAACCGATTCCGCGCCAATGCGAGCTAACGCCGTCTCGTGAAGGGCAAAATCTCCCTGTAGCGCCAACACCCCAATCATTTCCCTCGGAGGGGGCACGCCCAACTGCCCCTGTTCGGCTCGATCGGACAAGCCGATCGAGGGAGGCCGATTCCTCCCTTCTGATTACAGCGCGGGCA
>Ga0209342_10008207_pt1 | contig 10461 bp, 13 predicted proteins | sample RifCSP16_2_FD_184023 | JGI IMG/M metagenome (GOLD analysis project Ga0209342, IMG submission 184023) | Soil microbial communities from Rifle, Colorado - Rifle CSP2_sed 16_2 (SPAdes) (version 2) | ecosystem: Environmental > Terrestrial > Deep subsurface > Rock core/Sediment | place: Rifle... | reverse complement strand
TCCGGCTGCGCGGCCTGGTGGCGGGCCCGGACGGAAAGCGCGTGGTGCGCGCCGAGGTGCGCGGCGCGCTGGCGGCGCCAGAGCAGCTCGGCGAGGCGCTGGCGCAGAAGCTGCGCGCAGCCGGCGCCGACGAGATCCTCGCGGCGTTGTCATGACCGCGGGAAGGTTGCGGGGCCGCCGGATCGTCGTCACGCGTCCGGCCGGACAGAACGAGCGCCTCGCGGCGCTGATCCGCGCCGAGGGCGGCGAGCCGATCGTCTTTCCGGCGCTCGAGATCCTGGATCCCGCGGACGCGCGCCCGCTCGCGGCGGCCGCCGACCGGCTCGACGCTTACGACCTCGCCGTGTTCGTCAGCCCGAGCGCGGTCGAGAAGGCGATGAGCGCAATTCGCGCGCGGCGCGCATGGCCGGCGGGGCTCAAGGCGGCGACGGTCGGCCACGGCAGCGAGCAGGCGCTCCGTCGTTACGGCGTGGCCGAGGTGATCGTCCCGGCCGACCGCTTCGACAGCGAGGCGCTGCTCGAGCGCCCCGAGCTCGCGGACGTCGCCGGCCGGCGCGTGGTGGTCTTCCGCGGCGACGGCGGCCGGGAGCTCCTCGGGGACACGCTCCGCAGCCGCGGGGCGACGGTCGACTACGTCGAGTGCTACCGGCGCGCGCGGCCGACCGCCGATCCGGGCCCGCTCGCCCGCGCGTGGGTGCGCGGGGAGGTCGACGCGGTGACGATCAGCTCGCGCGCGGGCCTGCGCAACCTCTTCGACCTGCTCGGCGAGGACGGGCGCGAGCGGCTGCAGCGGACCGCGCTGTTCGCCCCGCACCCGCGCATCGCCGCGAGCGCCCGCGGGCTCGGTTGCCGGCGCGTGATCGAGACCGCGCCCGGGGACGAGGGGATCGCTGCGGCCCTGGCGGCGTTTTGGGAGAAAATGTAGCTGTCATATGGACCCCGCCGAGACCCCCATCCTGCTCGGCCGCTCGCGGCTCGAGCGCTGGCTCCCGGCCGCGGTGTTCGCGCTGGCGATCGCGGTGGTGCTGCTCGCCGGCGCGTGGTGGAGCACCCGCTCGGAGCTCACCGAGCTGCGCGACGGCGTGGCGAAGCAGCTGCGCGAGGCCGGGACGGACGCGCGCGACAGCCGCACGATCGCCAAGGAGGTCCAGGAGGCGGTGCGCGACGCGCAGGGCCGCATCGGGGCGCTGGAGGCGAAGCTCCTCGAGTCGCAGAGCCAGCAGCTCGGGCTCCAGGCGCTCTACCAGGAGCTCTCGCGCTCGCGCGACGAATGGGTGCTGGCCGAGGTCGAGCAGACGCTCGCGATCGCCGCCCAGCAACTGCAGCTCGCCGGCAACGTGCCGGCGGCGCTGGTGGCGCTGGAGAACGCCGACGCGCGGCTCGCGCGGTCGGACCGCCCGCAGTTCCTCGGGCTGCGCCGGGTCATCGCCCGGGACATCGACCGCCTGAGGAACGCGCCGAGCGTGGACATCGCGGGAATGACGCTGCGGCTCGACCAGCTGATCGCCGCCGTCGACCAGCTGCCGCTGCTCGCCGACGGTCGCCCGAAGGCGCCGGACCCGACGACGCCGGCAGCCGACGAACCAGCCGGCTGGCAGCGGAGCTGGTGGGCGGTGTGGGAGGAGCTCAAGAGCCTGGTGCGGGTGCAGCGGCTGGACGCCTCCGACCCGGCGCTGCTCGCGCCCGAGAGCCGCCTGTTCCTCCGCGAGAACCTGAAGCTGCGCCTGCTGCATGCGCGTCTCGCGCTGCTGCGGCGCGACGAGTCGGCGTTCCGCACCGACGTCAAGGCGGCGCAGACGTGGCTCGGGCGCTGGTTCGACCCGAGGCAGAAGCAGGTGGCGACCTCGGCGCAGACCCTCGCGGCGCTCAGCGCCGCGGCGGTGAACGTCGAGCTGCCGACAATCGCCGAGAGCCTGAGCGCGGTGCGCAACCTCAAGCTGCCGCGCGAGAAAGCGGTGAAGTGAATCGCGTGCGCTTCAACCCCCACCCTAGCCCTCCCCCTGACAGGGGGAGGGGAAGTTAGGCGTACGCAGGGGTGATTGCGTGCGCTGGCTGATCACGCTCGTCGTCGTCGTCGCGGCCGCCGTCGCGTTCTCGCTTGCCGCCCGCTACGGCGAGGGCTACGCGCTCCTCGTCTATCCGCCGTACCGGATCGAGATCTCGCTCGTGCTGTTCCTGCTCGCGCTGGTCGCGCTGTTCGTGGCGCTCCACGGCCTGCTGCGCCTCGCCTCGCACACGGTCCGCATGCCGTCCCAAGTCGCCGCGTATCGGCGGCGGCGGCGCGTGGCCCGCGCCCAGGAGGCGTTGCGCGACGCCTGGCAGGCGTTCCTCGAGGGGCGTTTCGGGCGCTCCGAGAGATTCGCGGCCAAGGCGTACGGGCTGGAAGAGTCGCCGGGGCTCGCGGCGCTGCTCGCCGCGCGCTCCGCGCACCAGATGCGCGACCCCGAGCGACGCGAGCGCTGGCTCGCGCGCGCTGAAATCGCGCCCGGGGGGAGCCGGCATGCACGCCTGGCGACCCAGGCGGAGCTCGCGCTCGACGAGCGCCGATTCGAGGAGGCGCGCGCCATCCTGCGCGAGCTGCACGCGAGCGGGCCGCGGCACGTCGCGACGCAGCGTCTGCTGCTGCGCGCGGAGCAGGGGCTGCAGAACTGGGACGAGGTCCTGCGCCTGCTGCGCCTGCTGGAGAAGGGCGGTGCGATCGCCAAGGAGTCGGCGGCGCAGTTGCGGATCACCGCCACGATCGAGAACCTGAAGAAGAAGGCGCTCGACGCCGAGAGCCTCGCAGCCTTCTGGGAGAAGGTCCCGGCCGCCGATCGCGTGGCGCCGCGGATTGCGCAGACCGCGGCGCGGCTCTTCATCGCGCTCGGCGGCTGCCGTCAGGCGAACGCGCTCATTCGCGACGCCCTGGAGGCCGAATGGTCCTCGGAGCTCGCCGCGCTCTACGGCGAGTGCCGCGACGACGCCGACGTGCTCGAGCGCCTCGAGCAGTGCGAGCGCTGGCTGAAGACGCACCCGCGCGACGCCGCGCTGCTCGCCACGCTCGGGCGGCTCTGCGCCGAGCGGGCGCTGTGGGGGAAGGCGACGAGCTATCTCGACGCGAGCCTCTCCATTCAGCCCACGCGGGTGGCGCACGTCGCGCTGGCGCGGGTGTACGAGCGCATCGGGCGCGAGGCCGAGGCGAACCGCCAGTACCGCGCCGCGGCCGACCCGGGGCTCGTCGGCTGAAGGTGGCTGCCCGGGGATTGCGGGCCGCGCCGCCCGAGGGCAACATCGCCCCTCACCCACCGGAGGAACGCGTCCCATGAGCCCGGAAGACCGCAAGAAGGCTGCGCAGCTGCTGCTCCAGGCCGAGAAGGAGCGCAAGCCCATCGTGCAGCTGTCGACGACCTGGCCCGACATCACCATCGAGGACGCTTATGCGATCCAGAGCCTGGTGAACGAAGCCAAGGTCGCCGCCGGCGCGAAGGTCCGCGGTCACAAGGTCGGGCTCACGTCGAAGGCGATGCAGCAGTCCTCCCAGATCGACGAGCCGGACTACGGCGTGCTGATGGACAACATGTTCTACGACGACGGCGTGAAGATCCCGCACGCGAACTTCTGCGTGCCGCGCGTCGAGATGGAGCTGGGGTTCGTGCTCGGCCAACGGCTCAAGGGCCCGGGCGTGGGGCTGTTGGACGTCATGCGCGCGACCGAGTGGGTGGTGCCCTCGATCGAGATCATCGACGCTCGCGTGCAGAACCCGCGCAAGATCTTCGACACCGTCTCCGACAACGGGGCGGCCGCCGCGGTGGTGATCGGCGGCCGGCCGGTGCGCCCCGGCGACGTCGACCTGCGCTGGGTCGCCGGGCTCATGTACCGCAACGAGACGATCGAGGAATCGGGTGTAGCGGCCGCAGTGCTCGGGCATCCCGCGCTGGGCATCGCGTGGCTCGCGAACAAGGTGGGGCGGTTCGGCGCGACGCTCGAGCCGGGGCACTTCACGCTTTCGGGCTCGTTCATCCGCCCGGTGTGGGCGAACAAGGGCGACGTCCTGCGCGCCGACTTCGGGACGCTCGGCAGCGTCGCGGTGCAGTTCGTCTAGGAACAGCGCGGCGCGCCGGCTAGCCAAGAATACCGGTCAAGTCGACCGAGATCCTGGGCAGCGCGGCGATCGGCGTCACGCCGGGATGGTCGGTGGCAACGACGTCGGCGTAGCCGTCGCCGGCCGGGCGGCGGTAGAAGTGCACCAGCTCGTTCGCGAGGTCGACGACCCACACCTCGGGCACCGAATGGCGTGCGTACAGGGGCACCTTCACCGTTCGGACGTAGCGGCGCGTCGACTCCGAGATCTCGATGATGAGCAGGGCCTCGGTGTTCGCGGCGTGGGGGTTTCCGTCGCGGGCCTTCAGCAGCGCGAAATCCGGGGCTGGCTCGGAGCGATCGCCGAGGCGCAGCGGGCGGTGGATCCGGACGATGGCCCGATCCGCGACGGCTGCGAAGACCGCCGGAACGAGACGCTCCACGACCGCCGCGTACCGCCTTCCGATCGGCGGCATGTTCACGATCTCCCCATCGATCAGCTCGACCCGTGGACCGAGCGCGAGCGCGCCGACCTCGCCCAAGCGGTAATAGTCCTCCACGGTCACCCGAAGCTTGGCATGCCAGTTCTCCGAGGACGCGCTCACGGCGTCTTCCGAAAGACGAGATCCCACACGCGATGGCCGAGCGCGACGCCCCGGCGCTCGAACTTGGTCTCCGGCCGGGTTTCCGGGCGTGGGGCGAACTCGTCGGCCGTGTTCGCGAACGCGGATTCCTGCGTGAGCGTCTCCAGGATCTGCTGTGCGTACTCCTCCCAGTCGGTCGCGACGTGCACGTACGCACCCGGCTTCATGCGCGACGCCAGCAGCGTCGTGAACGCCGGTTGGATCAGTCGACGCTTGTGATGCCGCTTCTTCGGCCACGGGTCGGGAAAGAAGATGTGCACGCCGTCGAGCGCGGCGGGCGGGAGCATGCGCTCGAGCACCTCGATGGCATCGCGCTGGATGACGCGCACGTTCCGCAGGCCCAGCGCGTCGATGCGGTTCAGCAGGCTGCCGACCCCGGGCTTGTGCACCTCGACGCCCAGGTAGTCGACCTCGGGATGGGCGGCGGCGATTCTCGCCGTGGTCTCGCCCATCCCGAAGCCGATCTCGAGCACCTTGGGCGCGGCGCGCCCGAACGCGCGCTCGAGGTCGATGGCCTCCGGCTGGAACGGAATCCCCCAGACCGGCAGGAGCTCGCGATGCGCGCGTGCCTGGGCGGCGGTCGTACGGCCCTGGCGCAGGACGTAGGTGCGGATCGGACGGCGCGCAGGCTCGTTCACGCGGCGAGTTTAGCGCCGCCCACGCCCACGACCGGTCAGGACTTCGGCGCGATGAGTCCCCCGGTCGGCGAGCTGGGGGTCGCGGAGTAGAACTTCCGCGGCATGCGGCCCGCGAGGTAGGCCTCGCGCCCGGCCTCGATCGCCTTCCGCATCGCCTGCGCCATCAGGACCGGGTCGCGGGCCTTGGCGATCGCGGTGTTCATCAGCACGCCGTCGCAGCCGAGCTCCATCGCGATCGCCGCGTCGGAGGCGGTTCCGACGCCGGCGTCCACGATCACCGGCACGCTGGCCTGCTCGATGATGAGCTGCAGGTTCCAGGGGTTGAGAATGCCCATCCCGGAGCCGATCAGCGAGGCGAGCGGCATCACCGCGACGCAGCCGATGCGCTCGAGCTCCTTGGCGATGATCGGATCGTCGCTCGTGTAGACCATCACCTTGAAGCCGTCCTTCACGAGCGTCTCCGACGCCTTGAGCGTCTCGACGACGTTCGGGAACAGCGTGTGCGGATCGCCCAGGACCTCCAGCTTCACCAGGTCATGGCCGTCGAGCAGCTCGCGAGCCAGGCGCAGGGTCCGCACCGCGTCATCGGCGTTGTAGCAGCCCGCCGTGTTCGGGAGGTAGGTGTACTTCGACGGCGGGACGAACGCGAGCAGGCTCGGCTCGTTCGCGCTCTGGCCGATGTTCGTGCGCCGGATGGCGACGGTCACGATCTCGGCGCCGCTTGCCTCGACCGCGCGCCGCGTCTCGTCGAAGTCGCGGTACTTGCCGGTGCCGATGAGCAGGCGTGACGCGTAGGCTTTCCCCGCGACCACGAGCGGATCGCGGGAGGCGTGGGTGGCAGCGACGGGGGCGTTCACGAGGATTCAGCCGCCGCCCACCGCCACGACGATCTCGAGCCGGTCGCCGTTGGCGAGCGGCGTCGCGCCATACCGGCTGCGGGGCACGATCTCGCCGTTGCGCTCCACGGCGACCTTCTTCCCGGCGAGCTCCAGACGCTCGAGCAGGCGCGCGACGTCGAGCGCGCCGTCGAAGCGCTGCGTCTCGCCGTTCACCGAAAGCTCGAGCATTGCAGGGCGGCAGGGGAAAATGACGCGGCAATCATAGCACCGCGTCTCGTGACCCGGCGCGGGCGCGTTCCACCCCGGGAGGCCGTAGACTAGCGCCTCCGGCGCAACGCCATGCGCGACTACTGGCTCAACAAGCTCTTCTACGACCTGACGAGATCGTCGCTCGGTGCGGCCTACAAGGCGGAGCGCGAGCCGGTGCTCGACCGGTACCCGCTCAAGCCCGAAGTCCGGCGGGCGCTGGTCGAAGACGACCTTGACTTCATCGCGCGCGCCGGCCTCGCCAACCCATACCTGCTGCGCTACTACTTCCAGCTGCTCGGCTACGACGACGAGGCCGTGATGGCGAAGCTGCATGCGGCGGCCGCGCCGCCGGAAGGCGTCTGACGCCATGGCGACTCTCGCCGGGGTCTTCGCCGCGAGCCACATGCCGCCGATCGTCTTCCGGTGGAATCGGGTGGACCAGGCGCGGCGGGATGAGGTGACGGCGGCCTATACCGAATGGGGCCGGCGCGTCGCCGCGGCGCGGGCCGACGTGCTGGTCATCGTGTCGCCCGACCATTTCGTCAACTTCTTTCTGGACAACCTGCCCTCGGTCTGCATCGGCATCGGCGAAGCCCACGGCGCGCCCCCGGAGACCTGGCTGAAGGACCTGCCGTACACGACCTTCCCCGGCCATCCGCCGTTCGCCGAGCATCTCGCCGCGCAGGCGCTTGCGGCCGGGTTCGAGCCGTCGCTGTCGCGCCGGCTCACGCTCGACCACGGCTTCGTCCTGCCGTTCTTCAAGGCCGGGCTGCCGGCGCTCCCCGGCCGGACGATCGTGCCGTTCATCCTCAACACGGTCGAGCCGCCCTATCCGAACTTCCAGCGCTGCCTCGCCTGGGGCGAGTTGATCGCGCAGGCGATAGCGAGCTGGCCCGGCCCCGAGCGCGTGGCGGTCGTCGCCACCGGGGGCCTCAGCCACTCGATCGGCGAGGTCACCATGGGCGCGGTCGACCCCGAGTTCGATCATGGTGTCCTGGAGCGGATGGGCGCGCCGGACGACGCCGCCCTGCTCGCTTTCATGGACCGCACCATCGATCGCGCCGGCAACGGGGCGCAGGAGACGCGCAACTGGCTCGTCGCGCGGGGCGCGGCGGGCCGCGCGCGGTTCGAGTCGCTCTACTACCGCGCGATCCCGGAGTGGTACACGGGTCTGGGCCTCGCCCAGTGGCATCCGGGCTGAGCGCGGTTTGCCCGGCCCTGGCCAGGCGCGCGAGTCGCTCCGGGGCTGCTCCCTACGGCCGGACGACTCGAGCGCTGCTAGAATCGCCGTCGCCGCGAGCGGGTGTAGTTCAATGGCAGAACGGCAGCTTCCCAAGCTGCATACGACGGTTCGATTCCGTTCACCCGCTCCACTCGTCTCCCCCTGATCGTCGTTGCCCGACGACCCTGGGCCACCCTCGCGGCAGCTCGCGCGAGACCGAGCGATGCATCAACAACGGAGGGGCAACATGGAGCTGGTCTGGTTCTTGATCATCGGGTTGATCGCCGGCTGGCTGGCCGGGCAGTTCGTGAAGGGCGGGGGGTACGGGCTGGTGGGCGACCTCATCGTCGGCGTCGTCGGCGCCTTCATCGGCGGCTTTCTCTTTCGGGTGCTCGGACTCTCCGCGTACGGGCTCATCGGCAACCTGGTGGTGGCCACGGTCGGAGCGGTCGTGCTGCTGATCATCATCCGCGCCATCAAGCGCGCGAAATGAAGCCCGGTCTTGGGGCCGGCAAGACCGCTCAGGGCAGGCTCGCGGCGAGGCTCGCGAGCGCGGCGACGGCGAGGCCGAGGCCGAGCCCGATGCGCGGCGTGAACGGCTCCTTCAGGAACACGAACCCGGCGGCGGCGGTGACGACGAAGCCCATCTGCGCGATCGGCACGAGCACGCTCGCCGGCCCGCGGGCGAGCCCCTCGAGCAGCAGGATGAACGCGACCGCCAGCACGACCGCGGCGGTGGCCGCATGATGGAGCATGCGTCGCGCCGGGCGGATCCTCCGATCGACGACGCCCACGAGCCCGGTCGACAGCGAGACGACGACCATCGCCTGGACCGTCAGGAGGCTTGCGGGCGTCGCGCCCGCCCGCAGCCCGATCTTGTAGATGAGATACGCGATCGCCACCGCGATGGTCGCGACCGCGACCCGCGCGAGTGATGCGCGCGTGACGTGCGGTGTCGCCGCGCGTTCGCCGCCCGAGCTGCCCAGGAGCAGCCAGCCGGCGGCGAGCGCGAGGGCGAGCCCGAGCAGCTTGTAGGGCGTCAGGGGCTCATCGAGCAGCACCACCGCCAGGGCTGCGGTGAGCGTGAAGCTCATGCGGAAGATCGTGGCATGGACGCTCACCGAGCCGGACTGCAGGCTGCGCGCGAAGTTGTAGAAGCCCGTGTAGGCGCAGAGGCCGGCGGCGGCGCCCCAAAGCGCCGGGGGCTCGAAGCGCAGCGTTCCGGTGGCGAGCCCGTACAGCGTGACGCAGACGACGAAGCACCACGACTGGACCATCAGGAAGTGATCCGCGCGCACGCCGGCCTGTGCGGCGCGCTTGTAGACCAAGTCGCCGAGGCCGTAGAAGATCATCGCGCCGAGCGCGAAAGCAATGCCGTGGATCATCGTCTCGGCGCGCAGCGGGACCGCGCTAGACCGGCCCCGCGCGATGACGCAGATCCAGCGCGGCGCGCCTGCTCAGGAAGCGACCGGGTCGACGTCGAGGCGCGCCACGATTCCCTCGAGCGTGCGATCCGGCGCCGGGTAGCGCTTCAGCACCAGCGGGTCGTGGCCCGGAATCACGTGCCGCGACGAGCTCGCGAGCGCGTAGGCGCGTTTGTGTCCGGCGAGCATGTCGGCCACGTTGTAGACGATCGGGAACGGCCGCGCCTGCTCCATGTTGGCGTAGAAGTGGCTCGCGTCGGAGGCGAGCACGACCCAGCCGCGCCTGGTCCACACCCGCACCATCTGCAGGCCCATGGTGTGGCCGCCGACGAAGTGCACGCTGATGCCGGGGGCAAGCTCTTCGTCGCCGTCGTGGAAGGCGACCCGGCCGTCGTAGAGCCGCCGGACCATCTTCACCACATCCTCGATGTCGTACGCGTGGCGGAGCGGCGGGTGGCACATGCAGCGTCCGGTGGCGTAGAGCATCTCCTTATCCTGCACGTGGTAGCGCGCGCGCTCGAACAGGCGGTGGCTGCCGCAGTGGTCGTAGTGCAGGTGGGTGATGATCACGTCCTCGATCTTGTCGGCGTCGATGTCGAGCGCCTTTAGGCCCTCGGACGGACAGCGGATGACGTTGCGCTGGCGCTGCTTGCCCATGGCCGCGTCGAAGCCGGTGTCGACGACCCAGGTCTTGTCCGGGCCCTTGATCGCCCAGACGAAGTAGTCGAGCGGCATCGGCCCGTCGTGCGGGTCGCCGCCGATGAAGTTTTCGCCGGCGAGCCGGTGGTGGTCGGCGTACTTGATTGCGTAGATCTCGTATGTCTGCAGCCCGGCCATCGCCCGCCTCCCTGTCTACCTGCCCTTGACCTCGACGCCCGCCGCGCGCTCGATGAGCTGCACGATGGCGGTCATGTCCGAGTCGGCGCCGAGCTCCTCGTTCGCGCGCGCCCACAGCGCGCGCACGCCAGCCGCCACCGCCATTGGCACCCCGGCGGCTTCGGCCTCCTCGAGGCAGAGCCGCACGTCCTTGTACATCAGCCCGGTGGCGAAGCCCTGCGCGAACCTCCGCGTGAGCACCTGCCGCGGGACCTTGTCCTGGGAGGCGGTGTTGCGGCCGCTGCCGGCGTTGATGACGTCGCACATCACCGCCGGATCGAGCCCCGACTTCACGCCGAACACGACTGCTTCCGCCGTCGCCGCCATCGCCGTGGCCGACAGCAGATTGTTCGCGAGCTTCATGGTCTGGCCCATGCCCGGCCGCTCGCCGATGAAGAACACCTTGCCGAAGATCGCGAGCATCGGTTGGAGCTCGGAGAACAGCGCCTGCGGGCCCGCGACCATTACCGCCAGCGTTCCGGCGATCGCGCCCGCGACGCCGCCGCTCAC
>Ga0209342_10008205_pt1 | contig 10463 bp, 8 predicted proteins | sample RifCSP16_2_FD_184023 | JGI IMG/M metagenome (GOLD analysis project Ga0209342, IMG submission 184023) | Soil microbial communities from Rifle, Colorado - Rifle CSP2_sed 16_2 (SPAdes) (version 2) | ecosystem: Environmental > Terrestrial > Deep subsurface > Rock core/Sediment | place: Rifle... | reverse complement strand
GGGGGGCTCCCGCCCCCCGAGCCCCCGGACACGACACGCCCCGACTTCGGACGCTACGTATAGAGAACGGTGAGCTGGAGGAGGAGTCGCCGCTCCCCGAGATGACGCTGGCCGAGCGGCTGAACGCCGACCTCACGGGGACCAGCGTCACCGTAGGGCCGCATCCCATGGGCCTTTACCGGAGCGCGCTGGCGGCCCGAGGCGTGCGCCGGGCCGGCGATCTTCCCCGGCTGGCGGAAGGGGCCTGGGTCAAGGTCGCCGGGGCGGTGATCTGCCGGCAACGGCCCGGGACGGCCAAGGGCTTCCTGTTCTTGACCCTCGAGGACGAGACCGGTTTGGTGAACGTGATCGTGAGGCCCGATCTCTACGAGCGGCAGCGGCAGACCTTGGTGAACGAAACCGTGCTGGAGGTGGAGGGTGTGTTGCAGACCCAGGAGGGCTTCGCGGTTCGAGCCCAGGCGGTGCGCGGGTGTTTCGAGACCTGCACGCGGCGCCCGAAGTGAAACTCTGTCGCCGCTATGAAGCGGGGGCTCCCGCCCCCCGGGCCCTCGGACCCGACCGCACGGTTTCGGCGTATGCTTGCGGCAGGAGGCAGCGTGCCCAACGATATCGAGAAGAGGGTTGGTGACCTCGAGAAGCGACTCACTCGCCTGGAGCAGAACACCTCGGTCTTCCACCTGACGGTGTCGCGGAAGCTGGCCGACACCATGACCCTCTTGCAGAAGCACCAACAGTCTCGCGACGCCAACATGGCCGCGGCCTTGAAGAAGCTGGCCCAGGCCCTGACCGACATCCGCGATCGGCTGGGGCCCTTCATGGGACCGCCCCCGCGGATCACCCACTGACGGCGTGCACTCCGAAGCAAGCCAAGTGCCGGTGCACCGGTTCCGGTCTCCGTGCTGAGCCTGTGCTGGCTGTCCCCCGCGGTTCTGGGCGCAACCGCCGCAACCTATGCGTTTGACGACGATATGCCGCTCTGGGCACGGCTCGCCGCCGGCGTGCCGCTGGGGTTTGTGGTCTTCGGCTTGGCCGGGTTCTGCCTGGCCTCCTGGTTCGGGCTGAGCCCGGCGGTGGTGGGTACGAGCGCAGCCCTGGCGGCATTGCCACTGGCCGGATCCACTGCCCGCCGGAGGTTAAGCGAGGACCTGCGACTGGCGGGACGGACCCTGTTGGCGACGGCTCGGAACCCACGTCCTTCCACCTGGTCAAGCTTCGGCGCCAACCTCGCCCTGGGCGCTGTGCTCTGGCGCGTCTACGAGCGGGCTATGGTCGCCGGCCCCACCGGCATCTCCACCGGCGTCGATCACAACCTCGGGGACCTGCCCTTCCACCTGGGCATTGTGATGGGCTTCGTGCGGGGGGAGAACTTCCCGCCCATTCATCCCGAGCTGGCGGGGATTCGCCTCACCTATCCCTTTCTGGTCGACTTCGTGAGCGCGCTCTTGGTGGCGGTAGGCGAGCCGCTGGTCCGCTCCGTGTTCGTGGTGAACCTGGCGCTGGCGCTCGCGCTCACCGCTTTGTTCGGTCGCCTGACCTGGCTTCTCACCGGGAGCCGATTGGCGGCTGGTTTGGCGCCCTGGTTGCTCTTCCTGAATGGCGGGACCGGCTTCCTGCTGTGCCTGAAGGACGCCAGCTCGACCGGCATGGGGTTGGGACGGTTTCTCTTGCACCTACCGCGCAACTACACGATCCTGTCCACGGGCGAGTACCGCTGGGGGAGCACCCTTACCACGCTGTTCGTGCCGCAGCGGTCGCTGCTGCTGGGTTTGCCCCTGGCGCTTCTGGCCATCACCCTCTGGTGGCGGGCGGTCAACGCGGAGGAGCGGTCGGGACGGCGGCTGCTGGCGGGAGCTGGCGTGGTGGCGGGCCTGCTCCCGCTCGCTCATGCCCACAGCCTGGTGGTCCTGCTGGCCACCGCGGTCTTCCTGAGCCTGCTGTTTCGACGCTTTCGGGCCTGGGCGGGCTTCTTCGGCATGGCGCTCCTGCTGGCGGTACCGCAGGTGATGTGGGTGGCGCGAGGGACGGCGGTTGGGGCCCAGAGCTTCTTCGCCTGGCAGCCGGGTTGGGACCGAGGGTCGCTGAACCCGCTCTTCTTCTGGCTGACGAACGCGGGGTTGTTCCTGCCCCTGCTTGGCCTTGCGCTCTTCTTGCGCCAGCGCCTGGCCTCACGCCAAACGATCCTCTTCACGCTTCCGTTTCTGCTCTGGTTCCTGATCCCCAACCTGTTCCGGATGTCGCCCTGGATCTGGGACAACGTGAAGTTCCTGATCTACTGGTACCTGCTCTCGATCCCCCTGGTGGCCCTGTTGCTGGCTCGACTGGCGGGAAGGGGCTGGTGGGGTGGTCTGGGGGCCGCGATGCTGACCTGCGGCCTGCTGCTTGCGGGCGGTTTGGACGTTTGGCGGGTCGCGTCAGGCGCCCAGGACCACGGCATCTTCGACCGAGAGGGCCTGGCGATGGCCGAGAGCATTGCAGCCGCTGTCCCGCCTCGGCTGCTGGTGCTGCACGCCCCGACCCACAACTCGCCGGTCCTGTTGTCGGGCCGCCGGTCGCTTCTGGGCTATCCGGGACACATCTGGTCGCAGGGGCTTGACGCAGGGCGGCGGGAGGAAGAGATCCGGCTCATGTATCAGGCCGGGCCCAAAGGGGTGGCGCTGCTCGCCGGCCACGGAGTGCGCTACGTGCTGATCGGGCCGGCGGAGTGGTCCCTCGGAGTCAACCGCCCCTTCTTCGACCGGGCACGGCGGCTTGCCGAGCACGGTGCCTACGCCCTCTACGATCTGCAAAGCCCGCCCTAGGTGTAGAATCCGACGCAACAGCAGCGACCCACGGAGGCCCCATGCCCACCAGGAGACAGGCGGCAGCGCCCGCCGAGGGCGGCGAGACTTCGTCCCGCCCGCCCGCCGGCCCATCGGAGGGGACCTCGCCAGCGAGCTACATCGCTCGGGTGAGTCGTCGAACCGGGAAGGAGATCGAGGGGCCGCTGGCCCCGGACGAGCTGCTGGTCCACGCCCACCGCGACAACCACCCGGTCGAGGTGCTGGCTCAGTTCCTGGCCAGCCGGTTCCTGGAGCTGACCGGCAACGAGATGGTGGTCAACGAGGCGATGCGGTCCATCAACTGGATGGGCGGCTTCCTGGCCCGTACCGTGGGCTCGGTCACCGGCAGCGAGAGCATCGAGAAGGGGGGCAAGAAGCTGATCGGGGTGGTGGATCGCAGTCAGAGCTTCAAGTTCCGGGAGCAGACCCGACTCTCGGATCGAGAGCTGCGGCTCCGCGTCGAACGAGCCCAACGGGAGGCCCGCGCCGTCTTGAAGGCTCGGGGCCGCAACCCACGCTTGCAGGTGCTGCTCACCGGGGCCACCGGCTTCCTGGGCAAGGAGATCCTCCACCAGGCGGCGGGGGACCGGCGCATCGAAGAGGTGGTGGCGGTGGTGCGACCGGAGACACTGCGCGATCCCCGGACCCGGCAGGTGGTGAAGGTGCTCTCGCCGGCCCAACGGGGCGCGCTGCTCCTCAAGCGCCTGCACATCACGGGTGCGCGAGCCCGCAAGTTCCGCTTCATTGCCGGCGACATCGAGCAGCCCAACCTGGGGATCGCAGCTGTCGAGGTGGAGAAGCTCGGCAAGACTCTCACTCACGTGATTCACTGCGCCGCCAGCGTGTCGTTCGACGACAGCTACCAGAACTCCTACCGGGCCAACGTCAGCGGTGCGCAGAACGCTCTGGCCTTCTCGCTGGCCATGCAGGAGGCCGAGGGCTCGCCCTTCATCTGCCACATCGCCATCGAGACCTCGTACATCCACGGGCGGAAGCGCCGTTCCATGGCCCAGGAGAACGCCCTCGTCTTCCCGCGTCACTTCTACAACAACTTCTACGAGCTGACCAAGGCCATGGCGTCCATCGAGACCGACCGGGCCATGGTGGAGCGCGGTCTCAGGGTGGTGCAGCTCCTGCCCTCGATCGTGATCGGCGATGCTCGGACCGGAAACAACCGGGGCGATACCAAGGTGGTGAACGCTCCCATCAACGCGTTCGGGCGCTCCAAGCAGATGTCCGAGGGCGTGGGCGGCGATCCGATAGCCCGGGCCAAGGCCTGGGCCATCGGCCTGCTGGCGAGCAACTTCCCGGGCGATCCGTCGGCGGAGCTGAACCTGGTGCCGGTCGACCGGGTGGTGGCCGGGATCCTGGCCGCGCTGGCGGTGCCGGAGGCCATCGGCTGCCGGATCCATCTGGCCACCGACAACCGCATTCGCTCCGAAGACGTGGTGCGCATCACTCGCGAGGAGTTGGGCGTTAACGTTCGACTCACCGATCCCACGGTGTTTCGGAACCTGACGCTGCCCCTGGTGAAGGGGGTGCTGACCCGGCTGAACGAGCCCAAGCTCGCAAACGCACTGGAGAAGTTGGGGACCATCTTCGGCGGCTACAACGAATGGGGCCAGCCGGTTCACGACGTCGGCAACGACGTGCGCCTGCTGGGCCTTCCCATCCGGCGTCCCGACACCCAGCAGGCTTTCCGCATGCTGTGCCGCCACAACAAGTACGTCCAGGAGTTCGGCAGGATCCGCGACGCCGACGAGATCGCCCGGCGGGAGCGGGTCTGGGAGAAGGCGATCGACACCATGGAGATGATCTCCGGTCACGAGGCCGGCGCCATCGGGGCCGAGAAGTTCCGTGAGTTGTTGGAACGCGAGGTCGACCTCCGCGGCTTTCGGCCCCGGCCCCGGCCGCCGCGCGCTCGGGAGGTCGAGGAGGCTGCGGGCTAGTAGGAGTGGGCGCTTGGCGCGGACGTGATCTAGGATACTTGGCCGAAGACACCCTTTTCGAAAGGAGCCGCCGGTGACCGGACCCCAGAGCGTTTTCGATCGACTCAAGGCCCGTGGCGAGGAGGTGCTGACCCAGATCTCGGGCGAGCTGATGTCGAATCCGAGGTTCATGAAGGCCATGGAAACCGCCTGGCAGGGAAAGGCCAAGCTGGACGAGGCGGTAACACGGGCGCTCAAGACCATGAACATCCCCAACCGGACCGAGTTCAAGAAGGCGCTGCGCCGGATCGAGGCCCTGGAGGCGGAGCTGGCCGCCCTGAAGGCCGCTCAGGCCGCGCCCAGACGGCGGTCTGCCAGGAAGGCATCCCCCGCGGCCTCCTCGGAGTAGGGCGTGGGTCGCATTGCCGTCACCGGTATCGGGTCGTTCCTCGGCTCCCGCCTGCTCAGGAAGCTGGTCGAGCTTCGCGGCAGCCAGGCGGTGGTGGCGGTGGATATCGCGACCCCACCCCCGGCCCTGGCGGTGGCACACCGCGAGGTGGACCTGACCGAGCCGGCCTCGGATCAGCACCTGCTGGACGTCTTTCGGCAGGAGGGGGTCGAGACCGTCCTGCATCTAGCCTTCTTCACCAACCCCCGTCGCGACAGCTCCTACGCGCATGAGCTGGAGTCGATAGGGTCCTTGAACCTGCTGGCCGCAGCAGCGGCGGCCGGGGTGCGCCACGTCTTGATGCGCTCCTTCACCGCGGTCTACGGGGCCCGAGGCCAGAACCCGAACTTCCTGACCGAGGAGCTTCCCCTCTCGCCCAACCTGGGGCTGTCCTGGGTTCGCGACAAGCTGGAGGCGGAGCAGCACGCTGCCGCCTTCGCCAGGCGCTATCCGGAGATGAAGGTGACGGTGCTTCGTTTTGCGCCGCTGTTTGGCCCCGGGGTGCACACCTTCTACACCGTGATCTTCGACCACCGGGTGGTGCCGGTGCTGATGGGCTTCGACCCGCTGATCCAACTCCTACACCCCGACGATGCGCTGGCCGCCTCCCTGCTGGCCCTCGATCAAGCCCCTGGCGGTGCTCTCAACGTGGTTCCCTCCCGCCCCATTCCGCTGGTGTCGGCCCTGCACCTGGCGCAGAAGATCCCGGTGGCGGTGCCCCATCCGCTGGCCCAGCTCTCGGCGGATCTCCTGTGGTCCACCGGTCTGGGCGATGCCCCGGGCGGGTTCGTGGATTACGCTCGCTATTCGTTCGTGGCCGACGGCGAGAAGGCCCGGCGCGCCCTGGGCTTCGCGGCCCGCCATTCCAGCCGGGATGCGCTTTCCGCCTACCTCGCCTACCGATATCCTCGAGTGTCCGCCGGCCAGCCGGAGGTTGCCGTATGAGCGAGAGTGCCAAGGTGGTTCCCCTGGGCCGCCCCCGGCGGGCGCGGCAGGGCCCGGACACGGATGACGCCGAGGCGCGGGTGCGGGAGCTCGAGCAGGAGTTGGCCCGCCTCAGAGCCGAGTTGGAGGGCGGAGCCCGGGAGGGGCTGATGGTGGCGCTGGCCCGGCTGCTCCAGGCGGGCCCGGGAGCCCTGAGCTGGGAGAACCTGGCCCGGGCCTGGAGCGCCTCCTACTTCTCCTGGCACTCCGAGGACGTGGACGATTTCGGCTACGACAAGAAGTTCACCAAGACCATCCTCCCGCTGTTCGAGTTCCTTTACACGATGTGGTGGCGGGTGGAAGCGCTGGACGTCGAGCACGTGCCGGCGGAAGGCCCGGCCCTGATCGTCGCCAACCACTCAGGGGTCCTGCCCTGGGACGGCGTCATGATCAACCTGGCCATCCGGCACCACCATCCGGCTCGGCGGGAATGCCGGATGCTGGCGCTCGACATGTTCGCCCTGCTGCCCTTCCTGGCGCCCCTCTTGGCTCAAACCGGGGCCGTGCGGGCGAGCCAGGAGAACGGCGAGCGCCTGCTGCGGCGAGGCGAGCTGGTGGGGGTGTTTCCCGAAGGCGTCAAGGGCGTCGGCAAGCCCTTCAAGCATCGTTATCGTTTGGCGCGTTTTGGCCGTGGTGGTTTCGTGCGGCTGGCGCTGCGCACCGGCGCCCCCCTGGTGCCCTGCGCCGTTGTGGGGGCCGAGGAAGTGCATCCCGTGATCGCCAACGCCAACTGGGTAGGCAAGCCGTTTGGCTTGCCGTACTGGCCGCTGACGCCGACCTTCCCCTGGTTGGGGCCGCTGGGGGTGATTCCGCTGCCCAGCAAGTGGTCGATCGACTTCGCCGACCCCACCCCGGTCGACGACTACGGCCCGGACGGCGCCGACGATCCGATCCTGGTCAACCGGCTGACCCAGGAAGTCCGCTCCACCATCCAACGCCTGATCGACGGCCGCTTGGCGCGACGCCGGTCGGTGTGGTTTGGGTGACGGAAGCGGACGGCAGCAATCAGCGGTAGGCAGTCAGCGTTCAGCAACGGATCCAGGACGGCGACAGAGGCAATAGCAGTCAGCTTTCAGCGATGAGATCAGCAATCGGCAACGATCGGATAGCCCGCTAGCTAGCTAGTTTCTGGTGCAAAACGCGCCGGGGTCGATTGACTTTCGCTTTGTATTCGCCACTCGATCGTTCAGCCGGCCGCTCTGCCGCGGAGAAGGGCAACAAGCGGTGCCTCGCCACGGTCTCGCAAGAAGGGCTCCGCCGCTCGTCGTACCCCGGCTGGCTGATCAGCCCGAACGACGGTCAGGCCGCGCGCTTCCGCCGAGCGGCCTCTTTCTTCCGCAGTAGCTCCGCCAGGATCAGCAGGTTGTTCGCCAGCACGGCCATGCCGACGAAGACCTCGAATCGTGAGCGCCCAGCCGATAGGCAGCGCCGCATGCCGCGGCCGCGCATCAGCACCGAGATGCGCCCCTCGACGCCGGCACGAAACCGCTGCGCCTGCTTGAACACGCGGGTCTTCTCGTACGCTTCGCGCTCGGCGGTCTTGCTCCCGCCACGCTGAGGGATGGACTCGATCTTGACGCCGGCCTCACGGCAGAGGTCCAGGTTGGCGAGGCTGTAGAAGCCGCGGTCTCCAGCGAAGATGTCGGGGGCTTTGCCGAAGGTCCCCTGGTGCCGATCCAGGGTGGGCCCGACGTGAGTCTCGTCCGGCGGGTTGCCGTCGAGGGTTCCGTAGTCGGTGATGAGGCCGTTGCCGCTCTCGGCCAGGAACACCTTGTGTCCGAACTCGACGGGCTTCTGAGCCTTGCCACGCACGATGCAGTCGGTGTGGGGTTCGAAGATGGAGAAGGTCTTCTCTGCGACAGGAACCTGCTCCTTCTCGAGTACCCGACGGCGTGTCTGGTTGACGACCCGGTCGGCGAGCGAGCAGTAGTGCTCGATCATGTCGCACGCGGCGCGGATGCGGATGCCCCGCATCAGGTCAGCACACGAGTCAGCCTTCTTGCGGGCCTTGGGCAGTACGATGCGCGCGGCAAAGAGCACCTGCTGCGTCGTGGTGAGCAAGTCGCGGTACTTGGGCAGTTGCTGTTGATGGCGCTGTCGGCGCGTCATGCGGGTGATCTCCTGGAAGCGCCGCCGCGCCCTACGCGTGTGGTCCTTGAACCCCCGGACCGCCTTGGGCGCGTCCTCTCCGAGTCGCTTGACTTCACGGGTGATCACGCGCACGCAGTCCCAGAGCAGGCTCGAGTCCGATGGGAAGCGGATGTCGGTCTCGACCACCGTGGTGTCCACGCGAGCACGCTTGCCGTTCTCCAGGCCGGCTTCGACGGCCCAGTTCACGACCTCGTCATTGATCTGACGGACTGTCTCTGCTCTCAGCCTGTTGAAGGCACGGTTGAAGGCGTGGTGACGGGGAACCGGCTGGGCGTCGAAGCCGGTGTAGGTTCCGGAAATTCTGGCCTGGCGATTCCGGAAATTCTGGCCAGGTTGTCAGCCTCCTGATTTGACGCTCCGGCCGGGGTCTCGTCAAGGCCGAGGTGCTTGGTACGCAGGGAGGGTCCGTCGAGCTGGAGGAGGCGACCACGTTCGAGGACCCGATCGACGATGGCTTGGGCGAGGTCATCGTCGTGGAGGACGCGGCCCCAGGCGCTGAGCTGCTTGTTGGTGGTGAAGATCATGGAGCGCTTGCGGCGGTGCCGGTGGTTGACCACGTGGAAGAGCATGTTGGCGGCGTCGGTGCCGTAGGTGAGGTAGCCGACCTCGTCGACCACAAGGAGATCCGGATGGGTATAGGCGTCCAGGGCCTTGGCCAGGCCGCCCGCCCGGAAGGCTGCCGAGAGATCGTCGATCAGCTCGGCCGCGGTGACGAAGATGGCGTCGAAGCCGTTCTGGATGGCACGGTAGGCGATGGCGACGGCCAGATGGGTCTTGCCCCGACCAGGCTTGCCCGCCAGGATCAGGCAGCGCCCTTCGGTGATGAAGTCTGGGGAGAGGGCGGAGCCGAGCAGAGAAAGACGAAGTGTCGACTGGTAGGTGAAATCGAAGTCGTCGATGGTCTTGAGGAAGGGAAAGGTGGCGCGGCGAGAAAGCCGAACCAGGCGTGTCTGCTGACGCTGGGCAATCTCCTCGGCCACCAGGAGGGCGAGGAAATCTCGGTAGGACCACTCCTGTTTCTCGGCACGCTCCACCAGCTGGGGCCAGATTCTGCGGGCGTTGGCCAAGTGAAGCCGCTTGAGCAGGGCGTCGAGTTCGTCGTCGGTCGGCTTCATGACTCTGCCCTCTCGACAGACTCTCGGAGGGTCCCGAGCTGCGGCGGCGAAGAACGACGCACCAGGATGCCCCAGGATCGACGCAAGCAAGTGCGGACGACTCTTGGGTCGACCCCGTTTTCAGCACTTACGAGGAATCCGTCTCCGCGCGGGATCACAGCGGCAGCTCCTGCTGGACCGCCGCCGACCGCGCCGGCGGGGGCGAGTCAAGGTAGTGAGCGATGTACTCCGCGCCAATGGCCTGCTCGGCCAAGCCGCGCTCGAAGGCGACGCGGAGGACGTCCTTCCCATGCCGTTGCAGCAAGCCATGGAGCCGGTCGACGTCCCGGATCCAGACCCCTGGGCGCCGGTGCGTGAGCTCGGTCAGGTACTCGAGCGCCTCACGGCCGATCTCGAGCAAGTGCTCACGCTGCATGTAGCGCTTGGCGCGCTTGCCCGCCGCGGCCGCCAGCCGCTGGGCCCGGTGCTCGGGCAGCGTCGACCTGCCCGGCGCACCGAACAGGCGCCGGTGGACGGCCTCGTACCGTCCGGCCACGATGCGGACGCTGTCTCGGTACAGGTAGAGCGTGCCGGGAATCCCCAGCGCGTCCGGCGGCATGGAGTACTCGTGGGTGTCATGGAGGACCACGCCGGTGGGCCCCACCGTGATCGGGATGCGCAGGGCCAGATCGGCCGGTGCGACCTTGAGCGGACGCAGGCGCGGCTTCTCCTGCTTCAGCCGCTGCTCGGGGATCTCGCCCGTGGCTCGCGAAGCCCGTTGCGTATTGACTTCCACCAGCCACTCCCCAAGCTGCCGCTGCAGGTCCTCTTCATCCAGGAACCGGCGCTGTTTGAAGAACGACCCTTTCACCCACTTGACCAGGTTCTCGACCGTGCCTTTCTGCTCAGGGCTGTGCGGCCAGCACAGCTCGACTCCCAGCCCCAGGTCCAGCGCCACCCCGCCAAAGGTGGGATTCCATTCGGTCACCACCCCGTCGCGTCCCCACGACTTGGCAATCGTCTTCGGCCGGTCGAACAC
>Ga0209342_10008200_pt1 | contig 10470 bp, 11 predicted proteins | sample RifCSP16_2_FD_184023 | JGI IMG/M metagenome (GOLD analysis project Ga0209342, IMG submission 184023) | Soil microbial communities from Rifle, Colorado - Rifle CSP2_sed 16_2 (SPAdes) (version 2) | ecosystem: Environmental > Terrestrial > Deep subsurface > Rock core/Sediment | place: Rifle... | reverse complement strand
CCCCGCCGCTGATCACTCCGAGCATGCCGGCCAGGCGGAACACCGCCGCGTCGAACTCTGAGAGAAACCTGGCATTCACCAGCAGGGATACGCCGGCGCTGAAGATCAGGACGCCGGCGGCAATCAGCAGCCCCCAGCGCTTGATGCCCAGGCCCGGGGCGAGCCAGCGACGCCAGCGCTCCCACTGCCCGGTCATTCGGCGGCCTCGGCCAACCGCTGATCCTTGCGGAGGTCGCGGTGCCGGACGTGAACCCGGCAGCCGAGCCGGCGGAGGTGCCGGCCCAGTTCGTCGCCGAGCACTACGGAGCGGTGCCGGCCTCCGGTGCATCCGAGCCCGATCGTCAGGTGGGACTTGCCCTCGGTCACGAACTGCGGCATGAGGTAGGTGGTGAAGTCGTAGAGGCGCCCCAGGAACTCGCGCGTCTCCGGCTGCTCGAGCACGAACTTCCTGATGCGCGCGTGGCTGCCCGGCAGCGGCCGCAGCGTCGCCTGATAGTGAGGATTTGGCAGGAACCGCACGTCGAAGATCAGGTCAGCATCGAGCGGGATCCCGTACTTGTATCCGAATGAAACAATGCTGATCTCCAGCGCGCGCGATGGCCGGCGGTCCCGCAGGTACGTTGAGGCGATCTCATCGCGCAGCTCTCTGACGGTCAGGTTCGAGGTGTTGATGATCTTGTGGGCGCGCCCCTTGACGAGCTCCAGGCGCTTGCGTTCCGCCCGGATGCCTTGGAGCACGCTGCCCGCCTGGGAGAGCGGGTGCTTGCGGCGGGTCTCTTTGAAGCGGCGCACCAGCGCGTCGTCCGCGGCGTCCAGGAAGAGAATGTCATAGCGCAGGCCCAGCCGCGCAACCTGCTGCAGCGCGGAGAACAGCTCATCGAAGAACTCGCCGCCCCGGATGTCGATCACTAGCGCCACACGGCGCACTTTCTCATCGGAATGCAGGACCAGGTCGGCGAACTTCGGAAGGAGGGCGGGTGGTAAGTTGTCAACGCAAAAGAAGCCCAGGTCCTCAAAGACCTTCATGGCGTTGGACTTCCCGGCGCCCGAAAGACCGGTGATGATGACGAACTGCACCCCGCCCTCGCGGCGGCGACGGGCTGCGGGCAGACGCCGCCGGGCGGGTGCCCGGCTACCGTCCGAGGAGGTGGCTGAGGCCCGTGCTGATGATCGCAATGAGCAGCGCTCCCACCAGGGCCGCCCAGAACGAGTCGATCTGCATCGGCGTGACGGCGGCGACGATGTACAGCATCAGGGCATTGATCACGAGCGTAAACAGGCCGAGGGTGAGGATGTTGATCGGCAGGGTCAGGATCAGGAGGATCCACCGGATGGACGCGTTGACCATGCCCAGCACCAGCGCAGCGATGATCACGCTGGTGGTGTCTGGGACCCGGATGCCGGTAACGATCCTCGTCGTGACGTAAATGGCGATGCTGTTGAACAGCCAGCGCGCCAGAAATCCGCCGAACATCTCACCCTCCCGGCCATCGAGTCACTTCATTATACCCTTCCACCCGTGACTTCGCGGCCCCCGCGTGCCATGCTCGCGGCCCCTGCCCCCGGGTCTCTATTTCAATCGCGCTCCAGCGTCAACCCAGCGACCGAGGATCGCCCGCTCCTCGTCGGTGATGCCCGTGGTGTTACCGAGCGGCATGGTCCTCTGCTCCACGGCGCGGGCCTTGATCCGGGCAGCCCGGACCGTGATCTGCTCTGGCGTGTCCAACCTGACGCCGCCGGCCGTGGACGTCATGCCGGGCTCGGTGGGTGTCTCCGAGTGGCAGGAGGCGCACCGCTGCGCGATAATCGTCCGCACCTCTGTGAATGAGGGAGCGGAGGCGCCGGATGACCCCTGGGGCGGCGCCGAGGGTTGGACCGTGAGGTAGAGCAAGACCACCGCCGCCGCTGTCGTGCATGCCGCGGCCCAGCGGGCGCCCCGGAAGCCCACCAGCATCAGGTGCCGGACCCCGGCCCCAAAGGCCATCAGCAGCGACAGAATCACCCAGTTCAGGCGGCCGGCGTAGATCCCAGGGAAGTGATTGCTGATCATCAGGAAGATGACCGGGAAGGTCAGATAGCTGTTGTGGGTGGAGCGGGTCTTCGCGTGATCGCCCAGGGAATAGTCGATCTCCCGGCCCTCGCGGGCGGCCCGCACCATCGTGAGCTGGGGCGGGATGATGTGGACCCACACGTTGGCCGACATGATGGTGCCGAGGACGGCGCCCACCTGAAGAAAGGCCGCGCGGGCGCTGAAGAGATGCGTGGCGGCGTAGTTCAGGATCGCCAGGAACGCCACGGAGAGCAATAGCGCGGTCGTGCGGTGCCTGAGCGCCGTGCGCCACAGCCCGTCATAGACCAGCCAGCCGCCGAGCAGCAACCCCAGGCCGGCGGTGATGGCCTGGCCCGGGGTCAGACGCGACACTCCCGGGTCGAGCATGAATGCCTCGGCGCTCATGTAGTAGACGAGGATGAGGAGCAGGAACCCGCTGAGCCAGGTCGTGGTGGCCTCGAGCCAGAACCAGCGCAGCCTCGGTGGCAGACGCCCAGGCACCAGCCAACGTTTCTCGAGTTGGTAGTAGCCGCCCCCGTGAATGAGCCAGGCCACGCCGGCCACGTCCTTGCGGGATTGCGGGTCAGGATGCAGGTGGCCGTCGATCCACATGAACAGGAGGGAGTCACCGATCCACATGACGCCCGCGATCACGTGGATCCAGCGCAGGAGAGCGTCGAGCCACTCCATGTGAGCTACGCGCGCAGGGCTGCCCGCAGCGCCTGCGGGACGCGCCCGGGCAGTTCCACCATCCGGACCCCGGCCGCCTCCAGGGCCGTGATCTTCGCCTGCGCCGTCCCCTCGCTTCCCGAGATCACCGCGCCGGCGTGGCCCATCCGCTTGCCGGGCGGGGCAGTGCGGCCCGCGATGTACCCGACCACCGGCTTGCGCACTGAGGCCTGGATGAACCGGGCCGCCTCCTCCTCTGCGCTGCCGCCGATCTCGCCGACCAGGACGATGGCCTCCGTCTGCGGATCGTCGTTGAACAAGGCGACGGCCTCCTGAAAGGTCAGGCCCACGACCGGATCGCCGCCCAGACCGAGAGCAGTGCTCTGGCCCAGGCCGGCCTGCGTGAGGCCCGCGACGATTTCATACGTCAGCGTGCCGCTGCGGGAGACCAGCCCGACACCGCCCTGCGAAAACAGGTGGTTGGGCATGATCCCGATCTTGCACCGCCCCGGAGAGGTGACGCCGGGCCCGTTCGGACCGATCACGCGCACGCCGGCCGCGCGGGCCGCCGCCACGACCGTGATCGAGTCGTGCACCGGGATGTGCTCGCTGATGATGACGACCGGATTCAGCCGGGACGCAATCGCCTCAAGAGCGGCGTCCTGTGCGAACCGGGCTGGCACGAAGATGCATGTCGCCGTCGCCCCAGTTTGGGCGACGGCCTCCGCAACAGTATCGAACATGGGTACACCGGCGACCGTCGTACCGCCCTTGCCGGGCGTCATCCCGGCGACGACCTTCGTACCGAACTCGAGCATTCGGCGGGTGTGGAACTCGCCTTGATACCCGGTCGCGCCCTGCACCAGGACGCGTGTGCGCTCGTCGACGAGAATGGCCATCCGTCCCTCCGTCCGGCCCTATGCCGACAGCCGCACGGCTTCCTGTGCCGCAGCCTCAGGGTCGAGGTACGCGTGGATGCTCGCGTCATTCAAAATTCTGCGGCCCTCTGCCTCGTTGGTGCCGGTCAGGCGGACGACCATCGGCACCGACGGCGGCTGAGAGGCGATAGCGTGGGCGATGTCGTCGCAGCGGGTAATACCGCCGAAGATGTTGATAAACAGTGAGCGGACACCGGGCTTCCGGAGCACGATGTTCATCGCGTGGGCCATGTTCTCGGTGGTGGCGCCGCCCCCCACGTCGAGGAAGTTCGCCGGACGGCCGCCGAAGTGCGCAATCATGTCCAGCGTGGACATCACGAGCCCCGCACCGTTGCCGATAATCGCCACATCCCCGTCGAGTTCTACATAAGAAAGGTCTTGACTCTTCGCCGCGACCTCGAGTTCCGTCAGTTCTTCGTTACGCGGCAGGCCGTCGTGGCGGTAGGTGGCGTTGTCATCAATGATGAGTTTCGCGTCGACCGCCAGCAGGGCGGTGGATGCGATTGCCAGGGGATTGATCTCGACCAGTTCAGCGTCCATCTCGGTGCAGATCCGCGACAGGCTGTGTGCGATCGCCGTGAACTGCAGCAGGTGCTTGCCGTCAAAACCCAGTTTCCGACCGATCTCGCGAGCGTGATAGGGATAGAAACCCGTGAAGGGGTCGATGTGCATCTTGACGATCTTCTCGGGCGTGGTGCGGGCCACTTCCTCGATATCGATGCCGCCGGCCGCCGATCCGATGACGACCAGCCGCCGGGCTGCCCGGTCCACGGTGAACGCCAGATAGTACTCGGCGCCAATGTCGGCAGCCTCGGCGACGAGCAGCCGGCGGACCGTCTCGCCCTTGATGGTGATGCCGAGAATCTGCCTGGCCTTCTCGCGGGCCTCAGCCGGCGTGGCCGCCAGCTTGATGCCGCCCGCCTTCCCCCGGCCGCCGACGAGCACCTGGGCCTTGAGGACGACCGGGTACGTAAGTGCGATCTCGTCGACCTGCCCGGGCCGGTCGATCACGGTCCCCTTTTGAATCGGGATGCCGTAGGAGGCGAAGATCTCTTTGGCCTGGTACTCGTGCAGCTTCATGTCAGCATGTGCTCCAATCTCTCTTTCACCTCAGGCCACTCACTATCGACGATGGCGTAATACGCTGTGTCCCGGATGCGGCCGCTGGGCAGGAGCATGTGCTTCCGAAAGATCCCCTCTTCCCGTGCGCCGATCCGAAGCAGGGCCTTCCGGGAACGCTCGTTCAGCACGTCGGTTTTGAACTCCACCCTCAGACAGCCCAGTGTCTCGAACGCGTGCCGCATCAGCAGGTACTTCGACTCAGTATTCACCGCTGTCCGCTGGAAGTCTCGGCCGTACCATGTCCAGCCGATCTCGACCCGGCGGTGCACCGTGTCGATGTCGCCATACCGGGTGCTGCCGATCGGTCTACTCACCGCCTTACTGATCACGACGAAAGGGAGTGCCGATCCCTCGGCCTGCAACCTCAGCGCAGTCTCAATATACGCTCTCAGGCCGTCCGGCGTGGGGATGTAGGATTCCGTCCAGCGAAGGAGGTCCTCGTCGAGTCCGACCTGACAGAGGTCCGCGTGATGTGCGAGCAAGAGGGGTTCCAGACGGACGTACTTCCCCTCGAGCGCAACCGGCTCAAGGCGCACGGGGTCGGACATCGCGACGAGAAGACGTCAGACCTTGAGCCCGGCGAGCATCTCGCGGACTGCGCCAACCGACGCAGCAAAGGCCGCCTTCTCCGAGGCGTCCAGCGGGACCTCGATGATCTTCTCCATGCCGCCCGCGCCCAGGACGATCGGCACCCCTACGCAGACGTCTCGCTGGCCGTATTCGCCGTCGAGGTAGACGCACGAGGGGATCACGCGCTTCTTGTCGCGGAGGATGGCCTCGACCATCTCGCACAGCGCCGCGCCGGCCGCGGTGAAGCCGCTGGCCTTCATCAGTTCCGTGATCTCGGCCCCGCCGCGACGAGTGCGCGCCACCGCGGCGTCAATCTTCTCCGGCGCCAGGAAGTGGCTGATCGGAACGCCCCGCACGGTGGCGTAGCGCGGCAGCGGCACCATGTCCTTGTCAGTGTGCGCGCCGATCACCATCGCGTGAATGTCGTCCACCGAGACGCCCAGGTCCATGGCCAGGAAGGTCCGAAAGCGGGTCGAGTCGAGCGCCCCGGACTGCCCCACCACCCGCGCCCGCGGCAGCCCGGCTACCTTGTAGGCCAGGTAGGTCATCGCGTCAAGGGGGTTGGTCAGCATGATCAGGACGCAGGTGGGTGAGGCCTTCACCACCGGCTCGATGACGCTGCGCACGATACCGGCGTTGGTGTCGATCAACTGCTCGCGCGTCATCCCGGGCTTGCGTGCGATACCCGCCGTGACGATGACCACGTCCGAGCCGGCCGTGGCCGCGTAGTCGTTGCTGCCGGTTAGCCTGGTGTCGAACCCGGCGATCGGTCCCGCCTGGAGGATGTCGAGCGCCTTGCCCTGCGGCAGGCCCTCGATGATGTCGGTCAGCACCACGTCGGCCAGCTCCAGGCTGGCGATCCAGTGCGCGGCGGCGGTGCCGACGGTCCCGGCGCCGATGATGGAGACTTTGGGTCGTTTCGCCATCGCACGCTCCCTTCGTCGACGGGCTCCGCCCGCGGGGCGGTTTACGGGAACACGTTACCGCTCGATGACGACCAGGGGATCGCCTCCCTCGACCTTCTGGCCCGGCGAAACATGAATCGCCTTAATGGTCCCGCTCACCGGAGCCAGGATGGGAATCTCCATTTTCAGGGCCTCGATATCACAGAGGCGGTCTCCTTCCTTTACGGTGCGTCCGTCCTGCACGTGGATCCGGATCACGTTGGCCATCATAGGTGCCTGGACGACCTCTTCGGCCATGAATACGTCGCTCCTCTCGTGGCTGTCGGGCGCGATAGGGCCCCTCGCGTTAGAGCCCCTGTAGCAGTTTGCGATGGCGGGCTCCGACTCCTTGACTCCCCAATGAGCCCATTCTATCCTGTTTTGGGAACAGGCTCCGAAAGGCGGGGCGAGGATCCTGTTCGAGATCCGATCCTACTCATGGTGAACAGGCCGCTCGGCCACATCCGCTCACCATGAACGGGTCCCCATTCGAGACGTCAACAACCGTTGTGAGCGCCCGGCCGCCCGCGTCCAGGCGGGGCGGGCCGCGCGCGGGCGAAGGCGGGTGACGCACGTGTCCAAGGTGGTGTTCTTCAACGGTCAAGGCCAGCATGTGGCGGACATCTTCATGGGAATGGCTCCCCAGGGGTTCGATGTAGCCTGTCACCCGCACCGGCTCGCTGAGGAGCAGAAGATAACTCTGGTGCCGGATGTGGAGTTCCTGGTCCTCCACCCTGCCGAGATCCCGGGCAACGTCCTGCGGTCAGCCAAGCGGCTGCGCCTGCTCCAGCTCCTATCGGCCGGCTACGACAAGATCGATCTCCGCCTGACCGACGAGCTGGGGATCCCGGTAGCCACCAACGGGGGGGCCAACGCCTGGGCGGTAGCCGAGCACACCGTCACGCTGTTGCTGGCACTCTACAAGCGGCTCATCCATTGTGACCGGTCCGTGCGGGAAGGCCGCTGGCGTCAGGCGGTCACCGGATTCGATACCTTCGAAGTGGCGGGGAAGACGGTGGGCCTGGTTGGGGCGGGGAACATCGGCCGGAAAGTCGCCAGGCGCCTGGCCGCCTTTGAGAGCCGCATCATCTACTACGATGTCGTCGCCGCACCGGATATCGAGAAAGATCTGGGTGCGCGCCGCGTTTCGCTGGAGGAGCTGCTGCGGGAGGCGGATATCATCTCCCTCCACCTTCCGCTGCTCCGGGAGACGCGCGGGCTCATCGGACGGCAAGCGCTGGAGATGATGAAGCCCACCGCGGTCCTCCTCAACGCGAGTCGAGGGGAGATCGTCGACGAAGAGGCGCTGATCGAAGCCCTCAAGGACAAGCGTATCGCAGGAGCGGGGCTGGACGTGTTTCACAAGGAGCCCATCTCCCCGGACAATCCCCTCTTGCGCCTGGAGAACGTCGTGCTTTCTCCCCACACCGCCGGACACGCCTACGAGGGCTGGTTTCGGCGGTCCCGCTTTGCGTGGGAGAACATCCAGCGGGTGGCGGCGGACCACCCGCCCCTCTCCGTGGCCCGTCCCGAGGACGTGTGAGCAACCCCGCTGCGGAGCACAAGGAGGTCAGACGATGAAGGTGAAGGTCACACAGAAGGCAGACTTCCATTTCCTTGGGAGCGGTGGAGAGTTCGCCGGTCCACTCCTCATCGACGCCGCCGCGCACGTGGGAGGGAAGGGCCGCGGGTTCAGGCCGCCGGAGTTGCTCATGTATTCCATCGCCGGGTGCATGGGCATCCACACCTATGAGGCGCTCCACAAGGCCGGCAAGCACGTCGGCGAGATCGAGGTGGAGACCGATGGGGAGCGCCAGGAGACCCACCCCCGGGTGTACACCAAGATCAGTCTGACGTTCCGCATGAAGGGCGAGGCGCTGACTCAGCAGGACGTCAGGAACGCCATCGAAGAAGCGTTGCACAAGACGTGCAGCATCGCGGCCATGGTCAACCGGGTGGCCCCCATCTCCTACGAGTTCACCATCGTCAACCGGTAGGGCAAGACCGGCCCGCGGAGGTCCACGTCACCGAGGAGGTCCGCCATGCGCAACGCGCTCGACGAAACCCTGAACACACTGGCGGAGGATATGCAGGCGCTGTTGAGAGCGCCCGCCGGATCACGAAGGGCCAGGATCACCGACCTGACGCCCAGGGATGGCCAGCAGAGCAAGCTGGCCACCCGGGTCTCCACCGAGGACCTGCTGCCGCTGTGCGCCGCGCTGGACCGGTGCGGGTTTCACGCGGTGGAGGTCTGGGGCGGCGCGTCCTTCGACGCCTGCCTGCGGTACCTGAAAGAGGACCCGTGGGAGCGGGCGCGACGGATCAAAGCCGTCATGCCCAACACCAAGCTGCAGATGCTGCTGCGCGGGCAGCACATCGTCGCCTACCGGCCGTATGCGGACAAAATCGTCCGCAAGTTCGTGGAGCGGGCGATCGCCAACGGCATCACCGTGTTCAGGATCTTCGAGGCCACCAATGACTTCCGGAACATCCGGACGGCGGCCAGGGCCGTGCGGGAGTTCGGGGGCGAGGCGCACGTGGAGGTGAACTATACCGTCAGCCCCGTCCATACCTTCGAACGATGGATGGAGTATGCCGAACAGCTCTTGGAAATCGAGGCCGACTGGCTGTGCTTCAAGGACGCCACGGGTATCCTGATGCCGTTCGACGCCTACCGGATCATCAGGGGCATCAAGGAGCGGGCCAAGGACCGGCTGCCGGTGGTCCTGCACGACCACGACATGAGCGGGACGTCCAGCATGTGCCACCTCATGGCCCTCCTGGCCGGGGTAGACATGATCGACACCGTGATGTCGCCGCTGTCCTTCGGGTCGGCGCATCCCGCCACAGAGAGCGTGGTGGCGGCGTTGCAGAATACCCCCTTCGATACGGGCATCGATCTCAAGCTCCTGGAAGACCCCGCCCGCCTGACGCGGGAGATCAAGACCAAGTACGACAAGTATGAGACCTCGTATACCGGCGTCAGCGCCGACGTCCTGACCCACAAGATCCCGGGCGGGATGATCTCCAACATGGTGGCGCAGCTCAAGGAAGCGAAGCGCATGGACCTCATGGACGCGGCCCTCAAGGAGGTGCCCAGCATCGAGCGGGACCTGGGCTACCCGCCGCTGCTCACCCCGACGAGCCAGATCGTTGGGGCCCAGGCGGTGTTCAACGTCCTGACCGGGGAGCGCTACAAGATGGTCACCCGCGAGGTGATGGACTACGTGGCCGGCAAGTACGGCCAGCCGCCAGGTCCCGTCAGCAAGGACCTCGTCAAGAAGATCATGGGAGACCGGGAACCCGACTACTCGCTGCGGGCAGGCGACCTGGCCGACCCCGGGGACTGGGACCGGGCGGTGCAGGAACTGGGCTCCCTGGCGAAGAGCGAGGAAGACGTCCTCCTGGGCGTGCTGTTCCCGCTGCAGGCGAAGGAGTTCCTGACTGCCCGGGAAACCGCCAGGACGGCCGCGTCTTCCTAAGGGACGGCCGGCAGCCCCTGCGACCGAGAGCGTCCGCCCGGGCGCTCTCGGTGTATTTCTTCCCCTACCTGAGGAAGAAGGGCAGCAGCATCAACACGACGCCGCCGGCCACCACCGAGCCGATCTGGCCTCCGGTGTTGGCGCCGGCTGCGTGCATCAGCAGGTGGTTGTGCGGGTCGGCCTCTGCGCCCAGCTTCTGGACGACCCGGGCCGACATGGGAAAGGCCGAGATCCCGGCTGCGCCGATCAAAGGGTTGATCTTCTTCCCGGAGAGCACGTAGAGCAGCTTCCCGAAGATCACCCCTGCGGCGGTTCCCATGGCGAAGGCCACGATCCCCAGGATGAAGATCGTGATGGTCTCGGGACGGAGGAACTGATCAGCGACCATCATGCCCCCCACGGCGAGCCCCAGCAGGATGGTCACGATGTTCGCCAGTTCGTTCTGGGCCGCGCGCGAGAGACGCTCCAGCACCCCTGACTCCCGCATGAGATTCCCAAACATCAGGGTACCGATCAGCGGCGTGGCCTTGGGAGCGATGAATCCCACCACCAGGATGGTCACGATGGGGAAGAGGACGCGGGTGCTCCGGGAGACCTTCTCGGCCCGAACGGGCATCGTGACCCGCCGCTCCTCTACTGTCGTGAGCGCCCGCATGATGGGCGGCTGGATGATCGGCACCAGGGCCATGTAGGAA
>Ga0209342_10008199_pt1 | contig 10471 bp, 10 predicted proteins | sample RifCSP16_2_FD_184023 | JGI IMG/M metagenome (GOLD analysis project Ga0209342, IMG submission 184023) | Soil microbial communities from Rifle, Colorado - Rifle CSP2_sed 16_2 (SPAdes) (version 2) | ecosystem: Environmental > Terrestrial > Deep subsurface > Rock core/Sediment | place: Rifle... | reverse complement strand
GGCTTGTTGATCTTTCGCGAAATTGCCTCCTCGGATTCCTTGCTCAAAAGAATCTTTCTTTCCCCCTCGGGCTTCCGCTCCGCTTCTTTGGCTTTGAGGACGAAGGATTGGCCCTGTTTCTGCCAGCCGGAATCGGCCGGAGAAATCGCCAGCTGGACCACTGCCGCCTCGCCCGGCGCGAGCTTAGTGAGGGCCGAGGTGATGGTGTTAAGGGAATCGGTTTCCTCGCCCAAATCCACGTAGGTCTTAATTGGGTAATATTTTGGTCCAGTCGTCACGATTTGGTCGAAGGCGACGTAGCCCTCTCGCTGAAAGATGTCATAATCGGGAATTTCAAGGATTTCCGCCGTGGCGTAGGCCGCGTGCAGTTGCTTCTCCACCAGCGGCTGGAGGTCCCGGGGCACCACCACAATAAAATGAATGTGTTCGTGGTCGGCGACGATCTCAAAGCTCAAACCGGATTTGGATTTGAGCCCGGCAATCGCCGCAAAGAACTGGTCGGCGGCGTTGGCCTTGATCTCGCTGTCGCGGGGAACGGTCACCTCCAAGAGCACCAATTCGGCGCCGCCCTTGCGGGTGGCAGAAGCACCCGGCAGTTTCTGCAGGTGTCGGCTCCACCATTCCCCCAACCAGCGCAACTCCGCCGTCAGCGGCAGCTTCTGGGAGGCCTTGGCCTCCTGCGGAGATAGGGAAGGAGCGGATAGTTCCGGTTCAGGCCCGGTCGGGGAAGGAATCGAAGGTAGAGGTTCTTCGGGAGTGGGAACGGGAAGAGAAACCGGAGGGACGGGAGGAAGAGGGGGCAAGGGCGGCGGGAGTGAGGGCGCGGACGGAGCGGGCTCCTCCGTACCTTTAACGGCCTCAGCCGCGGGAATATTTTCCGGAACAGGGAGCTCCGGAATTTGTCCAGAGAGCGGTTCTGATTCCACAGGCCTATTTTGCCATAAATCGACTGTAAAGGAGATTTAGTAGGTTCGGCGCGAGCCGAGCCGTCTAAAGGAGAGCACTCAAATCACTTGTTCCCCTTCTTCCAAACCCAGCGCACGGCCGCTACCAAAAGGGCCGCTGTTAACCCCCAAACGACAAACCACTGCAGCTGCAAGAAAAAGTTCGAGCTTCCGTAACTGTACGATCCCATCATCGGCCACATCCAGTTATACACTTATTTTTTCACCCCCTTCCCCATTGTTACTTAAGCAATTCATCAATCACCTGCTGGAAAGAAGCAAATGGCTGAGCGCCGCTCACTACCTGACCAGTGAAGGTCCCGGAAGAATCGGTTTTGCCGACGATGAAAGTCGGGGTTCCAATTCCCTGGTCGAAAACGGTCGGGTTGTCCTGCGCCAGCTTCATCGCGTCCGCCAGGTCCTTCGCCACCTCGTCCTTGAACTGTTCGGAAGACAGGCAGCTAGAAAACCGGGTAAGGTCCAAACCAACCTTTTTAGCGGCGTCGTCGTAACCGCTAATTTTTCCGACATTTGGCAGGCCGGCGCCCTCCGTCCCGGTTCGGGCGAAGATCTCGTCGATATAGCCAAAGTACGCCGCGTCCCCTCCCTGGTCGTGAGCGCAGTCTGCCGCCAGAGCGTCCTTGGTGGCCGCCGGATCTTGAAATGAGAGGGGAAGATCCCGCACGACGAACCTCACCTTGCCGGTATCGATGTACTGGGATTTTAGCTGGGGAAAAGTTTCATCGTGGAAGATCTTGCAGAAGGGGCATTCGAAGCTCAAAAATTCGACGATTGTTACCGGGGCATCGGGATATCCCAGTCCGGGGTCGTTATCGACCGAAACCTGAACCTCGCCGCTAGGATTCTCATCGGCACCGGAGGTAACTCTACCCAACCCACCGGTGAAAACGATCGCCAGAGCAACTGCCAATCCTCCTAGGAAGATTGAAGCCGGGATAAAGAGGGACTGATATTTAAGCAGATCAAGGCGTTTGGCCATTAGGTTAGTGTATCAAAGTCAAAAGTCTGATTAAAGGTTGGTTAAAGATTAAAGAATATCTAATATAGTATACTATGTGTAAAGTAACAGTGGCTGGCTGATCAAAAATAAAAAACACTGATAAAAACGGCACAGGCAATTCCCCAAACTGCTAAGAAAACCCAATCCAACCAGTTCCGCCAGAGGCGGTATCGACGAGTGGTGGAACGCACTCCCAGCATCGCGTGGGTGAAGAAGGTCAGAACCAACACCGGAAAAATCAGCGGCACGGTCGGTAGTTGATTAACGAACAGCGGCAAAACGAAGCCGTAGCCGAAAGTCAAAATCAGCAACCAACCAGTCGCGTATTGAATCGAACTAAGCAGACGGTCTTTCACGTTCACTCCCCTCCGTGGTCCTCGATCTCCTCCTCGGCGTCCTCGACTTCGTCGCCATCGTCGTCCGGGTCCTCGGCGTCTTCCACCTCATCGTTGTCGTCGTCGGAGTCCTCGGAGTCTAGCGTCCCGTCGTTGTCGTCGTCCTGGTCGATCTCGTTGTCCTGGCCGTCCTCATCCAGATCATCCTCGAACTGATTCTCCTCGGTGTCGACCTTGTCGTCATTGTCGTCGTCGACATCATCACCGTCATCAACTCCGTCGTTATCCTCGTCAAGATCGGAGTCGTCCTGTTCGTCCTCAATCCCGTCGTTGTCGTCGTCGAGGTCCTCCGAATCGTCGGTGCCGTCGTTGTCGTGGTCCAAGCTGTGGTCTTCCTGGGCATCCACGTCTTCCGTGTCCAGAATCCCATCGTTATCGTCATCAGCGTCGACATCATCGGTAATTCCATCGTTGTCATTATCGGCGAAAACTGTCCCGACGGGAAGATATTTACTTGCGAAGTAACCGCCCAAACCGAAGACCAAGGCGATTACCAAAAATGATAAAAATTTGCGCATGTTCATTGTTTAGTCACCGCCTTTCGAATAAATAGTTTACTCATGACTCAGCGTTAGCGAGTAATCAGGACGCGCTGAAGCGCTGGCTTTCTCACGAAAGTGCAACCGAGCAAAGCGAGGGCATCACTCAACTACCAATGTTCCCACCATCCCAGACTCTCTGTGGCCAGCAACGGCACAGTAGATCTCATAGGTTCCGGCTGTGGTCGCGTCAAACTCGATCGTCTCGCTCGAACCCGGCAGAATCGAGCCGGTGTCGGCGTTCAGCCCATCGACCGTCCAGGTGTGGATCGCGTTGCCGATGTTCTTGAAGGTGAGCTTGACCGTCGCTCCTTTCTTGACGGTGATGGTCTTGGGAGAGAAAGAGTATTCGCTGCCCTCCACGGACACCTCCGTCACACCCTCACCCACTACTGTCTCCGGCACGTCCTCCTCACCCGGCGCCGGCGTGCCGGAAGTATCCCCGACATTCTTCTCGGGAAAATAATCAGTGTTGTACCACCAAACGACGAAGCCCACGGCGAGGAAAACGGCAATTACCAAAATCGGAAGAAATTTTTTCATTTATTAACCAGGTTCACTGGAGGCTTGCCCGCCAGAACGTCCAACACCGCTTGAGCAGCCAGCACCGCCATTGCTCCCCGCGCTTCGTGGGTCGCCGAAGCGGTGTGAGGGGTCAGGACAACATTCGGGAGCTCCGCCAATCCGGGCGATAGGTTCGGTTCGTTCTCGAAGACGTCCAGCGCGGCGCCTTTGATCGTTCCGGACTTGAGTGCTTCCACCAGCGCTGCTTCGTCCACGATCGGGCCGCGGGAGGTATTGATCAGGTAGGCGGTCGGCTTCATCAGCGCCAGCTTCTCGGCATTAAACAGATGGCGGGTCGCCGGCAGGAGAGGGACGTGGATCGAAACGAAGTCGGCTTCCTTAAGGAGATCATCGAGACCGGCCTTGTAAACGGCGCTGTATTCCTTCTCGAACTCCGCATCCTGCTTGGGGTCGTGGTAGAGAACCTTCATTCCCATTCCCTTGTTCGCCATCTCGGCGACTCGCGAGCCGATCCGGCCCAGACCGACTACTCCCAAAACTTTTCCTTGCAGCTCGGTTCCTAACAGCAGTTCCGGCTCCCAACCCTTGTACTTTCCTTGGCGGGTAAATTGGTCGGATTCGGGAATCCGGCGGGCGATCGCCAAAAGCAAGGCAAAGGCGTGCTCCGCCACCGCTTCGGTCAGAACCCCGGGGGTGTTGGAGATGAAGATCTTGCGCTGGGTGGCGGCAGGAACGTCGATGTTGTCGTAGCCGACGGCGTAGTTGGAGATGAGCTTAAGCTGGGGACCGGCGGTATCCATCACTTCACCGTCGATCTTGTCGGTCAGGAGGGAGAGAATCGCGTCCACCCCTTTAACCCGTTCCAGTAGTACTTCCCGGGGAATCACTCGATCCTCTTCCCAAACCGAAAAATCGACTCCCTTCAGGAGATCCAACCCAGCTTGGGGAATTTTGCGGGTGACAAAAACTTTAGGCATCAAGAGCAGGATATCGGATACGGGGTATCAGAGGCAAGCGGGTTCAAATCAACAAAAATGGCATTCTCTATTTAGCCTTTCGTATGTAAACTAATAAATGCCAACAAATGTCCGACTAACGGCGCAAAAATTAACCGCCCTAGCAACATTTGGACTAAAGTCAGGGCGATCAGAATTTTCCAATCCAAGATTAGTAGAGTAATAATTAAAATTAGAAATCCTGTCGTACCGATATTTATAATCGCCCAAACAGTTCCATTTGAATACATCAAAGGACGGTCTATCATGCTTGCCTTCCTGGATTCACTTCCTAGCCAAGTAAGATTGAAAGAAAAGAGGTATAAAACAGAAAGCAGGACGACAATTAGAGATGGCATCACCCGAATTTTAGCACTGGGGGAATTATTCGCTAATACCTTTGGATCGAAGACAGCTTTTGTAAACCAATTCGTATCCTGCAATTCCCTCTGAGAAGGAGAGGTCTTTCGAATCTCTAATAAACTCTTTAGCCTTCTCGACACATTCGGCTCTTATTTTAGAGGGACGGTATTGGAACCAGTAAAACCAACTCCCCAAGATCAAAAGAACTAGAATCGCTAGTTTGGTTATTCGGTTCATCTTTGGCAAAGAAATTTTCTTGTTCCAAATTGATTCGGAGGGCATTCACCCGAATTTTAGCACTGCAAAAAGAAATTAAATAAATGTTGACGCTAACATCGTTCGCTGTTAGACTTCAAGTCATAAAAGCAAGGTCTTGACTTTTATATCAAATTTGATATAAAGATATGACAGAGTGGCAAGTTTTCCAACACGACTACGTCAAAAAGTTTCTCTCCTCACTACCGGAGGAAGAGGACGAAGCACGCGTACGTCAATCGTTCCGAATGCTACAGGAAGTTGGTCCCAGGATAAGGGAACCACACTCCAAACCGATTCCGCAGGTGCGCGGGCTATTCGAACTTCGAAAAGAGAGCAATAAAAAGCTCTACCGGGCGTTTTACTTTAGGGATGGAAGTAAATTTATAGTGGTACACATTTTTAGAAAGCAGGGCGAGAGGACACCACCAAAAGAGATTAAACTAGCGGAAAAAAGGATGGAAGATTATAAGAAAAGCAAATGAAAAACTACACGAGTTTTAACGAAGATTTGAATAAAAGGTTGAAAGATCCCAAATTCAAAAGGATTTGGGAGGAACTCGAACCAGAGTATCAGATTGCCAAATCAGTAATCGAAGCGCGATTGCAAAAAGGGTTGACGCAAACGCAACTAGCAGAAAAAGCCGGGACTACTCAACCGGTCATATCCAGAATTGAACGGGGTACTGCCGAACCCTCACCCTCAATCTCAACTCTCAAAAGAATCTTTGGCGCCGCCGGCAAAAAATTGGAGTTCTCTGCAAGCTAACTAACCCAAATTTTCAGGGTGTGGTTTAAAATCCCAAATCCTAGCACTGCAGGAAAGGAGATAAATCTGTGCCCGTTCCGGCTAGTACCTCTAAGGTTCCCAACTTCGTATAATTAGATTAGATGGCACCTTTACCAAAACCAACAATCGAGGGGGCGTTGTCGGGCATTATGGTCGAATTGGGCGATTGGTTAGGTGGGGACCCAAACACCAGAGATGTGTGCATCGTCGCAGAACGGCTACGCACTATGCTTCCCGAACGATTGCCAAATCTTAGTCTAACCACAGATAAGGGAGTAAGAATAGTAGAAATTGTAGAAGAGAATTTTATAAAAGGAGAACTTATTCGAGGTTTAACTGAAACTGAGCTCCTTGAAAGAGCTAAAAGAACTGGAAAAATCGCGATGGAGAATCTTCCAATGGGACTAGTCGAAGCTTTGGCTATAGCTCTTTTTGTTTGGCACGGATGCATCTTGATGGCAAAATCTACGAGACCGTACGATTCTGCCAGAGTAATCTATACGCCTGAGATGAGATACGGCGAATACGAGTCTATAAAAAGTTGTTGGGAAAGACAGGAATCTGCGGGTAATCCGTGGGTTAAGTACGGAGTTTCTATCGCTAAACAACTTGAGGAAAAAAGAAAGAAACTAGATCCAACCAAAATAATCGTTGACGAGTGGGTTCCACCCGGTTCCCCATACTGGGAAAACAGCAGTAAATACTTGGAATGATCCAGAGGTAAATCTGGATGTTTCCAAAACTGGATAAGCGCGTTAAAATCATTTCCATGGAACTATTCTCACATCGCAGTGGAATAAAACCTTTAAAGAAGCTGGCCCAAATCGACTCCATCGATGGAGATCTACTTAACGGACTGTGGAACGCATTGCACATTTACTATCTTGAACCAATTCGCTCCCACTTATATGAATATCTCGATAAAGGAGTGAAAGGTTTTCTTAGGGTCATCTGGGCAAATTATTTTAAATCCACAATTAAAGAACTTGAGGATCTCGAGAGTGGGGACATCATTTACGACACCATTCAAGAGTATTTCTTTGATCGAGCTTCTTGGAATGAAATCTACGATTTCATAGAATTTACTGCTAATAACTACCCACTCGAAAACAGTAACGACTATTTTATTAGACACTGCAATAATATTTTGGAAGAGGAGTCTTCCGCATATAGATTCGTTAACAAGAAAATAGCGCAAATAACCTCTGAGGAAGAGATTTCGACGATAGAAGAATCATTGGAGCATGCACCAACAAGTCCTGTCCATACACACTTAAAAAACGCCCTTGACAAAATCACTGACAGGGAAAACCCTGATTATCGGAACTCAATCAAGGAATCTATTAGTGCTGTTGAAGCTGCTTGCAATCTCATCGCTGGTCAAAAATCCACACTGGATCAGACCCTAAAGAAATTATCTTCAAGCGGGAAAGTATTGCTACACCCGGCTCTGCAAGGCGCGTTTGGAAAATTATACGGTTACACAAGCGATGCGGAAGGAATTCGCCATGCCATGCTTGAAGATAAAGCGACACTTCAATTTGAGGACGCAAAGTTTATGCTGGTTTCATGTGCAGCATTCATTAACTACCTTCGTGTAAAAGCGACTGGATTAGGCATAGATTTTTAGAAGAAGGGGGCAAAACGGGGTTCAGCCGTTGAAACGGCAACAGAATCTACTCCTCCGGCGCTGATTCCGGAGAAGAACGGATCTTGAACCCAACAAACCCTTGCCCGAAATCTTCCACCATCAGCGTTTCCAAAACTTCTTCCCGCCCCCGCCCCAATCCAGTTAAACCCGGAGGGTTTAAGTTTTATGGGGCACGTGGTAAGATATTCGCAAATGGCGACCAAACCCAGAAGCTTCAACCCCGACTTCTACTACCATGTTTACAACTGCGGCGTTGAGAAACGTCAAACTTTCCTTAACCAGAGAGATTACCAAAGGTTTCAGGACACCGTCGTTTATTACCTCCACGATCAAAAAATTTCTTTCGTCCAATTTCAAGAGCTGAACGAGAGGGCCCGCTCCCTTTACCGCAAGTTAAACCCGGAGGGTTTAGAAAGCTTGCGGGTGAAAATCCTGGCTTATTGCTGGATGCCCAATCACTTTCATTTCCTCATCAAACCAGCAAAAAGCGGCGGGCTTCCCCGTTTCATTTCCGATATCACAAACAGCTACACGAAATACTTCAACATCAAAAATAAGCGGTTGGGGAATCTCTTCCAAGGAACTTTCAAGGCGAAGGAGATCACCAGTGAGGCCTCGCTTCTTCAGGTCAGCCGGTATATTCATCTCAATCCCGAAAATTTCGACACTTACTCCTACAGCTCCTATCGGGATTGGCTCGGGACCGGTAGTTCGAAAATCGTAGATCGGGAAGAAATTAACAGATGGCTGAGGATAGCCGGCGGACCGAAAGCATACCAAACCTTTGTGAATGCTAAACGCGCCACCGATCCGTCCCTGGGGATTGAAGAACTCACCTTAGAAAGTTAAACCCGGAGGGTTTAATCTTCGCTTGGTTCGGGCGTGGAACGGATTTTGAAACCAACAAACCCCTGCCCGAAATCTTCAACCATCAGCGTTTCGAGCACGTCCTCCTTATCAAACCACTCCTCAAAGAACCGGTTCCAGAGCGCTTCCCGGACGTGGTAGACGTACTGGGGCGTGTCGGGACCGGCGGCGAGCGAGAAGACGTTGTCTTCGAAGTTGAAGGAGACTAGCTCATCCGATTCGGGTGTAAACCCGCAGAGATAAGATTTTCCCTTCCAAAAGGATAATCCTGGGGTCGAATCCGCTAACGCAGCAAGGTTCGCCGAAGCCCGGGCCCAATGCAGGGCCTCTGATGAAATATGCGGCACCAGCAGGCGCGGATCGGTGGGGTTCTCTTTCGCCAGGTAGCGCTGCATGATCACCCAGGAAACAATGTTCTCCAGATCCGGCGCCGATTCCCGGACATCCCCCCGGAGAGCGGAGACGAACTTGCCGGAGAAGGTGCTAGGATCGGCGGCGATCATTCGGAAATACTTGGCATAAAAAGAAACCTCATTCAGGTAGTGGAACATCATCGAGAACATTCGGGTCAGTGCTCCCTCGGTGTAATCCACCGGAATCACGATCACCACTCCTAACTCCTTCAGGTGGGTGGTGTTATGGAACTTCTTCTTGGTGAAGCTTCGCGCCTCCGATCCCCACTTCTTCGGATCAAGGACCCGCATCACGATCGGCCGCTCCTCAAAATCTTCGGGAGTGAGTTTCTTGAAAGGGGCGAAGAAGACCTCGTTCTGCCACTTCCGGTCCTCGAGAAAACGGAGCGCCGAGAAGACCTCAAAGAGATCCTCCTTTGCCAGGAGCTCGTCGGCACTGGAGTATTTCAACTGGGCGAGGATGTTCTGGGGCGGATTCCGGCGGAAAAGCTCTTTCGCTTTCTCCTCTTTCAGGAAGAACCCTTTCTTCGGCTTTGCGATCGCTTCCGCCCGGGCGAAGAGCTTTTTGATGTAATCGTGGTCCTGCATCGCCGGCTCACCAAGGACTTTTTTGGCTTCCTCCTCCAGCAGCTCCACCCGCTTCGCCAGCGCCGCGAGAACCTCCTTCCGTGAAGAACTCCCGTTTAGCCCGAGCTCGGTGAGCGACCGGGCCCACTCGTCTTTGATCTTTGCCAGAAGCTGGTCGGGGACCTCCTTCTTTCCCGTAAATTCCCCCATTTCATCGGAGAGGGACTCGAGCTTTTCTTTTGTCGTTCCTAACAGTTTCGCGAGTTCTTCCATAGACTATTGTATTTATCTGAGCTTTTTGACGAGGGGCTCCAATTCCTTGCGGGAGAGTAAACCGGCCTGCGCTCCGACCGCCTGTGTCACCGATTCGGCGTTGAGTGTTCCCCACTTCAACGCTTCTTTAAGCGGTCGGCCCAGCGCCAGCGCGGTTACCACTCCACATGAGAAGGCGTCCCCCGCTCCGGTTCTCTCCTTCGCTTTCACTCCCGTCGCAGTCTGGAAGGTAAATTCGTAACCGTCAAAGGCATAGGCGCCCTGCGGACCATCCGTCACCACCACAGTCCGCGGTCCCAGGTCCCGCAAGCGGGAGAGGAGTTCTTTTTCGGTCTTGAGGGCGTGATCCAATCCCAACAGCCGCCCGGCTTCCTCCCGGTTGAGGATCAACACTTCGGTGATCTTCAGGAGCTGGCCATACGCCGCTAATCCTTCTTTTATTTGGTAAGAACCGGGGTTGAAAGCGAGTTTTATCCGATTCTCGTGGACGTAGCGCACGAAGGGGGCGTGGAAGTAATCGTGCCCCGGCGCGAGCGATGAAAAATAAACCCAAGGAGCGTAAACGGAAGGGACCAGGTAATGGCGGGGTTGATGGGCGGTAAGGATGGTCCGCTCTCCGCCGCTGGAAATGATGATATTGACGTTGGTCGCCTGTTCCTCATCCATCTCCACCAGGGAGGTATCGACCTTCTCCTTCTTGAAATTCTCCAGAGTCTCTCCCCCGAAAAGATCCCGGCCAACGTGGGTATAGATGCCGGTGCGCAGGCCCAGGCGGGATGCCCCCACCGCCACATTCGCGGCGTTTCCCCCGAAGGTGAGGTCAAAACCCTTGCTGGCAACTTTGTCGGCGGCCGAGAGGCACAGCTCGCACTT
>Ga0209342_10008197_pt1 | contig 10474 bp, 10 predicted proteins | sample RifCSP16_2_FD_184023 | JGI IMG/M metagenome (GOLD analysis project Ga0209342, IMG submission 184023) | Soil microbial communities from Rifle, Colorado - Rifle CSP2_sed 16_2 (SPAdes) (version 2) | ecosystem: Environmental > Terrestrial > Deep subsurface > Rock core/Sediment | place: Rifle... | reverse complement strand
GTGATGAGCTTGGCGACCAGGGAGTCGTAGTAGGGCGGGATCACCGCCTCGGCGTGCGCGGCGGTATCCACGCGCACCCCGGTGCCCCCGGGGATGTTGAAGGTGGTGATGCGGCCAGCGGAGGGCTTGAAGGTCTCGGGGTCTTCGGCCACGATGCGGCATTCGAGGGCGTGGCCGCGCAGCTTGAGGTTCGGGCGGACCAGCATCTCCAGGCGCGCCCCGGCCGCCAGCAGGATCTGCTTCTTCACCAGGTCGAGCCCGGTCACCATCTCCGTCACCGGGTGCTCGACCTGGATGCGGGTGTTCATCTCGATGAAAAAGAAGTTGCCCTCGTCGTCGAGCAGAAATTCGATGGTGCCGGCGTTGTTGTAGCCCAGGGCGCGCAGGGCCGCGACCACCTTCTGGCCCATCTCCTGGCGCACCTCTTCGCTGACGGCGGGCGAGGGCGACTCCTCCAGCAGCTTCTGGTGGCGGCGCTGGATGGAGCAGTCGCGCTCGCCCAGGTGGGTGAGGTTGCCGTGCTTGTCGCCCAGCACCTGGAACTCGATGTGCCGCGGCCGGGCGATGAACTTCTCCACGTAGACGTCAGCGCAGCCGAAAGTCTGCCCGGCCTCGTGCTGCGCCGCCGCGAGCAGCGCCGGCAGCTCCGCTTCGCTCCCGACCACCCGCATGCCGCGGCCGCCGCCCCCCGCCACCGCCTTGACCATCACCGGATAGCCGATGCGGGCAGCGGCCGCCCGCGCCTCTTCCTCCGTGCGGACGACTCCGTCCGAGCCCGGCAGCACCGGCAAGCCGGCGGCGGCCATCTCCCGCCGGGCGCGGTCCTTCTCGCCCATCAGGCGGATGAGGCCGGCGCCGGGCCCGATGAAGGTGATGCCGGAGGCTTCGCAGACTTCGGCGAAGCTGGCGCTTTCGGCCAGGAAGCCGTAGCCGGGATGGATGGCGTCGGCGCCGGTGATTTCAGCGGCGCTGATGAGGCGGGGGATGTTCAGGTAGCTGTCGGCCGCGCGCGGGGGCCCGATGCAGACCGCCTGGTCGGCAAAGCGCACGGGCAGCGTGTGGCGGTCGGCCTCCGAGTAGACCGCCACCGTCTTCGCGCCCAGCTCTTTGCAGGCGTTGATGACGCGCAGCGCAATCTCGCCGCGGTTGGCAATGAGGATTTTGTTGAACATGGGAGCGGGTCGGGCGGCGCTACTTTTTCTTCCCGGGGCGGATGGCGAACAGCGGCTCGCCGTATTCCACCGGCTGGGCGTTCTCCACGTAGATGCGGACAACCTGGCCCGCCACGTCGGCTTCGATTTCATTCATCAGCTTCATGGCTTCGATGATGCAGAGCACCTGGCCCACCTCCACCGCGTCGCCCAGCTTCACAAACGGCAGCGCGTCCGGCTGCGGCAAGGCGTAGAAGGTGCCCACGATGGGCGACTTGACCACGTGGACGTCTTCGGCCAGCAGGCCCATCTCCGCCGCCGTCTCCGCCTGCGCCTCGGCGCTGCGGCTCTCCGCCGCCGGCGCCGGGCCGGAGTTGGCCGCGCCCGGGAGGTAGCTCTCGAAGACCGGGGCGGCGGGCAGGCTGCCGCGCCGGCGGATGCGGATGCGCACCCCGGCGCGCTCGAGCTCGAACTCCTCCAGGCCCCGCTCTTCCAGCAGGTCAACCAAAGCCTGCACCTGCGCGAAGGGGATCAGGGAATCGCCGGCCGGCTTGCCCTTGGGCTTGCCTTTGCCCTTCGCGGCTGCTTTGCGCTTCACAGGGAAATCAGCTCCGTCGACAAGGGTGTCAGGCGCTCGGCGCCCCGGGGACGGACCACCGCCACATCCTCGATGCGGATGCCGCCCCAGCCGGGCAGGTAGACGCCCGGCTCCAGAGTAATCACGTTGCCCGCTTCCAGCCGCCCCGTGGCCCGGGGGCCCACCCGGGGCGCCTCATGGATCTCCAGCCCCAGCCCGTGGCCGGTCCCGTGGACAAAGTAGCGACCCAGGCCGTGGCGGGCCAAGCAGCGCCGGGCCGCGGCGTCCACCCGGGCGGCGGGCACGCCGGCGCGGACCGCCGCGTAGGCGCTTGCCTGCGCCTCCCGGACGGCGTTGTAGAGTTTTTTGACCCGGGCCGGGGGAGTGCCCAGGTAGACAGTGCGCGTCATGTCGCTATGGTAATCCCCCACTATAGCACCCAGGTCGAAGACGACCAACTCATTTTTGGCCAGGCGCTTCCGGGTGGCCCGGCCGTGCGGCAGGGCCGAGCGGGGGCCGGAGGCGACAATGGTCTCGAAGGCCGGCCCCCGGGCGCCGTGCTGTTTCATCCGGTACTCGATCTCGGCCGCCAGGTCGAGCTCCCGCACCCCCGGGCGGACGTAGGGCAGGACCTCTTCAAAGACGCGGGCCGTCAGCTCCACCCCGGCGCGGATGGAAGCCAGTTCTTCGCCGTCCTTGACCCTCCGCAGAGCTTCCACGCCGTTCTTTCCCGGACGGAGCTCCACCCGCTCCCCCAGGACTCCCCGCACCTGCTCGAACTGCGCGGTGGTCATGGCCTGCGGCTCGTAGCTCACGCGGGCGACGCGCCGCCCCCGCAGCCAGCGGGCGGCGGCCGCCACCGGGTCGGCCGCGGTGATCCGCACCCGGGCGCCGCGCACCTCTTCCCGGGCCTGCTGGCGGTAGCGCCCGTCGGTGAAGAGCACCGCGGCGCGGCGCGTGACTCCCAGGGCGCCGCTGCTGCCGCGGAAACCGGTCAAGTAGAGGACGTTGGGCAAGGAGGTGAGCAGGCAGGCGTCTGCTTCCGCGCGCGCGCGGCGGCGGAAGCGAGCAAGCCGTTCAGTGGGGGCAGCCATGGTCTCGGGTGAAAAAGAATCGGGAGGAGAGCGCTGGCTCTCCTCCCGCAGGTCGTCTACCGGGTTTTAGCTTTGCAGGATGCGCGGGGTGATGAAGAAGAGCAGCTCCTGCGTCGAAGTCTCCCACCGCGTGCGCTTGAACAGGTAGCCGATGACCGGGATGCTGCCGAGCAGCGGCACCTGGGAGACGTTGGTGGAGTTGTTGGTGACCATCACCCCGCCGATCACCACCGTGCCCCCGTCGTCGATCAAGACCTGGGTGGTGGTGGCCTGCGTGGCCAGCGCCGGGATGCCGTTGATGCGGGCAATACCGGGGTCGATGGTGGTGTTCTCAATCACGATGTCGAGGAAGACCGTGCCGTCGGCGGTGATCTGCGGCTTGACGTTCAGCCGCAGCACCACGTCGATGAACTGCGTGGAGATGGTGTTGTTCACCACCGTCTGCACCGGGATGCGGGTGCCCTGCTTGACCTCCGCCTGGATGTTGTTCTGCGTGATCAAGCGCGGCTTGGAGAGCACCTTGGCGATGTTGCGGGTCTCGGCGGCGGTCAAGATGACGTCCAGGGCCACGTTGGCCCAGCGGTTGCCGAAGAGCAAGCCCGAGCTGGCGGCCGCCGGGAAGTTGGTGACCAGCGGCTGCGCGGCGGCCGTGGCTGCTCCGCCCGGCGCCGCCGGCGTGCCGGAAATCAGCGGCGGCGGGAAGAAGCCGACGAAGGGGCTCGGGCCCAGCGCGCCGCCCATGACGCTGCGGCCGCTGCCGGTGGCGGTGGAGAAGGCCAGCTGCGTGCCCAGCTCGCGCGAGAAGGCGCGGCTGGCGCTGACCACGCGGGCTTCGATTTCGACCTGAAGCGACTTGCGGTCGAGCTGCTTGATGAGGTCGTCAATCCGCGGGATGACGGTGGGGACGTCGCGGATGATGAGGGTGTTGGTGCGGGCGTCGCGAATAATCTCGCCGCGCGAGGAGAGGAAGCGCTTGAGGGTGGGCTCGAGGTCGCCCGCCTGGGCGTAGCTGAGCTGCACGGTGTGCACCACCGGCTCGGCGGCTTCTTCGCGGGCCTTGGCCAGGTCGCGGTTCTCTTCCTGCTCGGTCTTGAGCCGCGTCCGGGTGGCGATGCGCAGCACGTTCCCTTCCAGGGTGCTGCTCAGGCCGTTGTTGCGCAGGACGATGTCCAGGGCCTGATCCCAGGGGACGTCAATCAGCACCAGCGTGACCGCGCCGCGGACGTCGGGGTCGACGACGATGTTCAACCCGCTGATCTCGTGGATCAGGCGGAAGAAATCCTTGAGGTCAACGTCCTTGAGGTTGACCGAAATCGGCTCGCCCGTGTACTTCTGGTTGGCTGCTCCGGGGGCCGCCGCCTCCTGCAGGACCGCCGCCATCGGCGCGATGGCCGCCGGCGGGGCGGAGACGGTCTTCGCCATCAGCACGGGCTCACCCGCGGGCGCGGGGGCCGAGGTGCGGCTGGCGGGAACCATCGGGGCCAGCGAAGCAATCAGGACCGGCTCGGGGTCGGTTTCCTCGGCTGCGTCCGCGACCGGCGCCTCCGGCGTCGGGGCGGTGGCCAGGGTCTCGAGCGTCACCCGCAAGCCCTCCGGCGTCGTCTGGACGTCATAGGGCACCATCTCGGCGAGGTCGACCACCAGACGGGTGACCGGCGGCTGGGTCTGGAACTGGCCCAGGCGCACGCCCTTGACCGCCGCGTCGTCCACCAGCAGCTGGCGCTCGCGCGCCACCAGGATGCTCTGCGGGAGGTCCACGACCAGGCGTGGCGGGTTGGCGAGCGTCCGGGTCTCATACCCGAGAGGCCCGCTGGCCTCGACGCTCAACGTGACCCGGCCGCCCTCCTGGCTGACCGCCACCCGGCGCACGAGCACGGGCCCGGGCGCGCTGGAGTCAGAGGGGGATTGGGCAACGCTCACCCCGCCATTCAGCGCGATGAGCCCTGCCAGCAAGATAGCGGCGCAAAGGCCGCCCCACCGCTTCCGCATCATGGTTATGCTCCTGGACCTGGTCTGGATCCCGCGGAACTGGGCCGAGCGGCTGGCCTGGAGCCGCCGCCGGACCCCGTCCCGGAACCCGTCCCTGCTGAAAGTTGTTTGACGACTTCCCGTTCGTATTCCTTTCCAAAAGCGTCCACCGTCTTCTCTTTGAAGACCACCCCGTCTTCGCTGATCTTGCCGACGGTGCCGTTGTAGAGCTCATCGCCTTCCCGCAGGAAGTAGGAGCGGTTGCGCCCGGCCATGGTGACGACGGCGATCATCTCGGTGGGGGTGGCCACCACGCCGTTCACGGTCACCTGGGCGATCACCAGGCCGCGCTTGCCCGGAGGCAAGGGCACCCCGCCCGGCGTCTCATCCAGTCGCACCAGCAGGCTGCGGAAGGGGTCGCGGCGCTTCGCCACCGGCAGAGCCGTTTCCGGGGCCGCCGGGGCCGCCGCCGCGGGCTTCTGCGCCGGCTGCTGGCCCACCTGCTGCTTGACGCCCCCGATGACCTTCATGGCCGGGGGCGCGGTGGACTGCGCCGGGCTCGTCAGCGCCCCGAACAAACAGGCGGTCGCGACCAGCCAGACTCCCGCCGCGACTACGGTGCGCGACTGCAAGCCTCTCCGCGTCATAACTCTCCTCCTCACCCTGCTACCGGCGCGGGGCAGGCCCCGGGCCTCCCGCCGCCCCGCGGCGCGGCGCGGCGGCCGCCCCAGCTGCCGGGGCGACCGCGGCCACCTCGGCCGGGGCCGGGATGTAGTAGGTCGTGACCACGCAAACCCCCGCCACGCTGGTGCCGGGGGCGTAGTCGAACTTGCCTCCGCCCCGCTGGGCCTCGATGCCCTGCAAGCGCAGCCCGCCGGCGTTGATGATGCGGGTGCTGCGCCCGAGGCGGTCGAAGAACTCCATGGCGGCGTAGTACGGGCCGTCCAGCTCCACTTCGAAGGGCATTTCGGCGTAGAACTCTTTGGTCACCACCGGGCGCGAAGTCAGCCGCCGCAGCGACACCTGGGCGTTGGTGGCGGAAGCCTGTAAGGTGCGCATGAAGTCGTCGGTCTTTTTTTCTTCCGGCACCACGGTCTGGATCTGAGCCAGCTGGTCCTTGGTGGCCGCCAGGCGAGTCTTCAGCTCCTGGTGGCGCTGCTTGACCGCCTGGAGCTTGGCCACTTCGTCCACCAGCTGCTTGTACTTGCGCTGCAACTCGGCCTGCTCGGTGCGGGCGGCCTGGATGGGGAAGATGGGAGGGAAGTCAATCATCGCGCCCAGCGCATAGACGCCGACCGCCACCAGGACAAACAAGACCAGCTGGAAGTACCAGGGCAACTCTCGGAAGCGCAGCGCCATAGGATCCCCCTACATCCCCCCCGCCGCGGGCGGGGCCGCCGGCGGGGCCGGCAAAACGAATTTGGCCGTGAGGGTAAACTCGAAGTTGACCACTCCTTCTTTCTCCTTCTGGACCGACTCCTTGATCTCCACGTTCTGGAAGTAGCCGGAACGGTTCAGGTTGGTGATGAAGTTGGCCACCGCCTCCACCGACCCGGCCAGGCCCTTGAACTGGATGGTGTCGGCCTGCTCTTCCATGGAGGTCAGCCAGAGGGTTTCGGTGAGGCTGACGGTGTTGCCGACCGCCTCCAGCAGCCGCACCGGGCCCGCCTGGTTGCGCTTGAGGCCCTCAATGACGTCGAGGCGGCCCTGCAGGCGCCGCTGCTCCTCTTCGTACTCCTTGATCTCTTTCTCCAGCTGGGCCATGGTGCGCTTTTCGCTTTCCTTCTGCTCGATCTTGACCTGGAGCTCGTTGATGTCGCCCTTGATGAAGACGTACTGCACCACGAGGACGCCCACCGCGAGCAGGACCGGCACGGCAAACAAGAGCAGTTGCAGGGTGCCGGCGATGGCCACCCGGCGCTTGACCTTGGGACGCGGACGACCGAGAAGGTTGATCCGGATCATGCTTCGTCAAAGCTCCTCAATCCCAGGCCGACGCAAACCGCCAGCCGCGGGGCAATTTCCTTCACGTATTCGTCGCTGAACTTGGCCGGGTTGTAGGTGACGCGGCGGAAGGGGTCGAGCTCGTCCACCGGCATCTGGAACTCCTCCCGCAGCATGTCCAACAAGGCCGGGGTGCGGGCGGCGCCGCCGGCGGCGTAGATGTGGCCGATCTGGGCGGCCCCGGCGGTGGCCCGGAAGAAGTCGAAAGTCTTCTGGATTTCCAGCACCAGAATCTCGGAGACCGAGCGCAGCACGGCCGCCTTCTGCTCGTCGCTGATGCCGGCCAGGGCCTGTCCGCGCTTCAGGTTTTCGGCGTCCTCGAAGGTCAGCTCCAGCTCCTTCTGCAGGGCGTCGGTGTACTGGTTGCCGCCCACCGAGACGTCGCGGGTGAACAGCGGGACGCCGCCGCGGACGATGTTGATGTTCATCACGCTGGCGCCGATGTTGAGCAGGGCGGCGGTGGACTCGGCGTCGGGCTGGTAGTTGGTCTCATAGGTGTTCTGCAAGGCGAAGGCGTCCACATCCACCAGCCCCAGCGTCCGGCCGATGAGCGCGCTCTGGTAGTTGTTGATCTTGTCCCGCTTCACCGCCACCAGCAGCACTTCCTGGGTGTCGCCCGCCGGGCTGGGCTCCAGCACCTGGTAGTCCAGGCTGACGTCGGCGATGTCGAAGGGGATGTACTGGCCGGCGTCGGCGTAGACCTGGTCGTAGAGCTCGTCTTCCTCCAGCATGGGCAGGTTGATCTTTTTGATGATGACCGAGTGGCCCGAGACCGAGGTGGCCACGTTCTTGTTCTTCACCTTCTGGCTGGCGTAGATGCGGTCGATGGCGGCCGACACGCTGAGGGCGTCGATGATGGCCCCGTCCACGACCGTCTCCGGGGAGAGCGGCTCCAGGCCCACGCTCAGCAGCTCAAAGGCGTCCTTCGTCTTTTTCAGCTCCACCGCTTTCACCGAGCTGGAGCCGATGTCCAGACCCACCAGGGACCTCTGTTTCTTTCCGCCGAACAGCGCCATGGTTACCTCTTCCCCTTCCGCCGCCGATTCTTGCCTTGGCTGATTTTACGCTCCATCCAGCGATCCAGTATCGTCTTTTTAAACTTCCACCGGTTGCCCAGCTTGAAGGCCGGGATCCGGTCCTGGTACACGTAACGATACAACGTGTCCGGGGAGATCCCCAAGTACTCCGAGGCCTCCCGAATACTCATCACTTCCCGGGGGGACGCCATTGACACTCCTCGTCCCGCCGACTGCACCTAGCGTCGCGCGGTGATTCAGCTTCCACTCAGCCGTCAGGGAAGGCGTTGGTTCCGTTATCGGGCTTAGTTTGTAGAGAAAAACGGGGAGGCTGTCAAGGGAAATCTTGTTTATTTTAGCTTTTTCTGGGCAGGACTCGGTTTTTGCCTGCAAAGCTACTCCAATCCTAGCTGCTTCCATAGAGCATCTATGCGGCGCTTGGTTTCTTCCCTCATTTCTATCTCGTCCGGCCACGCGCCCCGGGCGTAGCCCTCGGCGGGTCCCTTGCGGGTGGCGTCCACCCCCATGTGGGAGCCGAAGTCGGGGAGCCGGGCGGCGTGGTCGAGGGTGTCGACCGGCCCCAGGTGGAACTCGATGTCGCGCTCCGGGTCGAGCGCGCACAACGCCTTCCAGGTCACTTCGCGGTAGTCGCGCACGTTCACGTCCTCGTCCACCACCACCACCACCTTGGTGAACATCGCCTGCCCCAGGCCCCAGATCCCGCTCATAATCTTGCGGGCGTGCCCCGGGTAGGACTTGCGGATCGAAACCAGCATCAGGTTGTGGAAGATGCCTTCGGCGGGCATGTGCATGTCCACGATCTCCGGGAACTGGAGCTTCAGGATGGGCAGCAGAATCCGCTCGATGGCGTGCCCCATGAAGTAATCCTCTTCCGGCGGCGGGCCCACGATGGTGGTCAGGTAGACGGGGTCTTGGCGGTGGGTCAGGCAGGTGACGTGGAAGACGGGGTAGTCGTCGGCCAGCGAGTAGTAGCCGGTGTGGTCGCCGAAGGGCCCTTCGCGGCGGAACTCGTTCAAGTCCACGGTGCCTTCGAGCACGATTTCGGCGTTGGCCGGCACCTCCAGGTCCACCGTCTGGCACTTGACCAGCTCCACCGCCTCGCGGCGCAGGAACCCGGCAAGCATCAGCTCGTCCAGGTCGGGCGGGGCCGGGATGACGCCGGAAAAGACCGTGGCCGGGTCCGCCCCGATGGCGACCGCCACTTCCATCTTCCCCGCCCCGAACTTCGACCGCGCCCGGCGGAAGTGCTCGGCGCCGTGCTTCTGCGTCTGCCAGTGCATCCCGGTCGTGCGCTCGTCGAAGACCTGCATCCGGTAGACCCCCACGTTGCGCTTGCCCGTCTCCGGGTTGCGGGTGAAGACGAGCGGGAAGGTGATGTAGCGGCCGCCGTCCTGGGGCCAGCACTGGAGGATGGGGAAATCGAGCAAGGAGAAGTGGTCGCGCTTGACGACCTCCTGGCAGGGGCCGCTCCGGACCGTCTTCGGAAAGAAGGCGCCCAGCTCGCCCAGCTTGGGCAGCAGCTTGAGCTTGTCCAGCAGGCCTTCCGGGGTCTTGAAGTCGAGGAAGCCCTGGATGCGGTCGGCGACTTCCTGGTAGTCGTTCACCTCCAGGGCCAAGCACATCCGCCGGTGGGAGCCGAAGAGGTTGATGGCGAGCGGGGTTTTGTAGCCCTTGATGTTCTCAAACAGCAGCGCCGGGCCGCCGCGCTTGGTCACCCGGTCGGTGATTTCAGTAACCTCGAGCTTCCAGTCGACCTCGGCCGGGATGCGCTTGAGCTCGCCCTCCTGCTCCAGGCGCTTCAGGAACTCCCGCAGGTCTTTGTAAGCCATTCGGACTCCGTACTGCGTGCCTTGTACCTAGTGCTTGGTGCCTTGTTCGGCCTGCCCGCCGTAGCCCCGAAGCTTCGGGGGCGAAGGCGGGCCGCCGATTATGGCAGGTTCAGGGCGTAGAGGCAAAAGGGAGTCTGCCCGTAGAGTCCGCGGTCACATCAGACCGCGCGCATAGACGATGTGGTCTCCCTCGACGCGATACACGCACGCTGCGTGCATCTCGGTCGGGAACCCGGCGAGGTGCAAACCGGTGATCGCCTCCTCGTCCACTACGTAGGGACCCACCGAGATGCGCTGTCGAATCTCGCAATGGAGTTCCGGGCTTTGTGCGAAAAGCTGGGCGTAGACGCCACGCATGGCCTCGCGGCCGCGCATGAGGACTTGGCCGCTGCCGTCCTCGATCACCGCGTCGGCCGAGTAGCACTCGAGGAAGCGGTCGAGGTCGCGAGCATTGTAGGCCTCCACTTGAGCGGCCACGACCGCCGCGGGGTCAGTTCCCATGGGACGACCTCCCGCGATTGTACCACCGGCATTGTTCGTTGCTGAAAACATGGAGCGGGAGACGGGAATCGAACCCGCGACATCCAGCTTGGGAAGCTGGCGTTCTACCGCTGAACTACTCCCGCTCTACAATGCAGCTTGCAGGTCCCTCGCTCCGCTCGGGATTTCGGCAGCGGGCTTTCGCTTCGCTCACGCCCGCTCACCGCCTTAACTTGGGACCTGGCGTTCTACCGCTGAACTACTCCCGCTCCGACTGCGCGTCCATCGTAGACGAAACCGCGGCCCCAAACAAGTCTGGGTAGGGCGGGGCCTT
>Ga0209342_10008195_pt1 | contig 10474 bp, 5 predicted proteins | sample RifCSP16_2_FD_184023 | JGI IMG/M metagenome (GOLD analysis project Ga0209342, IMG submission 184023) | Soil microbial communities from Rifle, Colorado - Rifle CSP2_sed 16_2 (SPAdes) (version 2) | ecosystem: Environmental > Terrestrial > Deep subsurface > Rock core/Sediment | place: Rifle... | reverse complement strand
TTCTTGAAATCGTTACTAGTTTCGTCTATTTCATACCAGAACATTCTGCTATGAATAAGAGCAACTTTCAAATCAGGGTAAATACTGTTTTTCAAAATGTCAAAATGTTCTGTGGCAGATTTCAAATCCAGCTTTTCGGATTCATCAATAATAGGATATACTATATATACCTGGCGACCTTTTTTTATTTCATCACGAATAAATTTATATACATTTAACCTGTCATGCTCAAACCTTAATGCAGTTTTTATTGTTTTCCTGTTTTTGGGCAGCTCATCTATTATTGAAACATCAAGGTCGCCGTAATAAGTTAAAGAAAGCGTCCTCGGTATGGGCGTTGCTGTCATAACAAGAACATCAGGACTGGTGGATGATTTTTCCCTTAACCGGGCTCTTTGCATAACCCCAAATTTATGCTGCTCATCAATAACAATGAAACCGAGATTTTTAAATTCAACTTTTTCCTGTATAAGAGCATGTGTTCCAACAACAACATTTGCTTTCCCCGATTTGATATCGAAAAGTATCGATTCCCGCATTTTCTTTTTCTGTCCGCCTACAAGCTGTACTATATTCACTCCCAGCTTTTCGAAATAGCCGGATAGAACCCTGTAATGCTGTTCGGCAAGAATTTCAGTCGGGCACATAAATGCGCACTGGTATCCGTTTTCAATTGCTATCAGCATGCAGAAAACCGTAACAATTGTTTTCCCGCTGCCAACATCGCCCTGCAATAAACGGTTCATAGGTTTATTTAACTTCATATCTGCGCGGATTTCCTTTATTACCCGTTTCTGCGCGTTGGTTAATTCAAATCCAATCAGCTCCTTGAACAATTTGTCCAGCTTATCGCCTGTTTTTTCGAAGGCAATTCCTTTATCCTCGTTTTCAATGCTCTTTCTTCTTAAAGCTGTAACAAGCTGGAGGTAAAAAAGCTCTTCGAAAGCAATTGTTTGCCTTGTATGTTCAATATCCTCAGCTGATTTCGGGTAGTGAGTTCTTAATAATGCATGTTTATGGTCAAGTAATCCATACTGATTCCGTATTGACTCGCTTAACACTTCTTTTATATCTCCTGAATATTTCTTTAGGGCTGAAAATATAATTTTGGTTAAGGTAAGTGCGTTGATCCACGTCTTCCTTAGTTCACCGGAAACAATATACAGCGGTAACAAAGGATATTTAAGCATTTCTTCATCACTCTCTTCGAATTTTTTGTGGTCGCGTAGCTCGAACTGTTCACGCTTTTCGAAAACATTATAGCTGATTTTTCCTATAAAAAGGTATTTATCACCGATCTTAAATTGTTTCTCACGGTAAAATGAATTGCCCCAAACTAAAACTTCTGTGATTCCCGTATTATCATCAATAAGAATTTTTGTCGGATGTTTTGGTTTAAACGGCATTCGTTTGTCGGATATCCTTGCGCAGATTAAAACTAATTTATCGGGATGTTTCCATAATTCGCGGATTGTTGTTTTTACAATGTAATCACGCGGGTAAACAGTGAACAGGTCGTCCGCAAACTGAAGCCCGAGCTTTGCAAATGCTTCGGCGCGTTTGGGTCCAACGCCTTTTAAGTATTTTATTTCAGGTTTATTAGTCAAGTATGCAAATATAAATGTGAAAAGTGAAACGTAAAACGTAATTCAGTGTATTGAGTAAATTCCCATCGAAAATTTACGATTATTAATATATAATTAATAAATATTGAAAATATCATACCCAAAAAATGGTCCCCTTTTCAAGGGGAAATTCTTAAACTACCAGATTTGTGATTAAAAATAATCCCCCTTGAAAAGGGGGAAGATTGCAACAGGAATTTTATTGATCTAGATTATTCCATAAGCATTATGACTTGTATATTGCTAATGGGGATTTACATTCTGTTAAATAGGTGTGGCTTTCATGAAACAATTATGAGTTTTATACTATTAAATAATTATGTAACGTTGCATAGATGAAAAAATCTTCACTATTAATCATATTAACCCTCTTTTTAACAACAGTTTACTCACAACAAAAACTGCTGATTCCTATGGAGGTTAACGGACAAACCGACCACCTTAAAGCGTACGGTATAGCATATCGCCATTTGTTAAACGGCAAGGAGCTCGACTGGCTGCTGAACTACCGCGGCGGTTCGTTTATGTTCGATTATTCTTCCGAGCTTGCGGCTGAATGCCAACTAAAGGGAGTAACCTTTGAGGCAATCTCAGGAACCGTGGCAGCACAGATTTATGCCGAAGCGCAGGATGAAAAGAACAATATGGATGTTGTCCGGTTGGAAAAGGTTGCTAAGATTGCCGTTTATGTTCCTCCAAACACACTGCCGTGGGATGATGCTGTTCAGCTGGCGCTTGATTATGTGGAAATCCCTTACGATAAAGTTTGGGATGAAGAAGTATTACAAGGATTATGACTGGATGCATCTGCATCACGAGGATTTTACAGGTCAGTATGGAAAGTTTTTTGCTGCATTCGGCTCGTCGCCGTGGTATATAACACAAAAGCAGACAAATGAAGATATGGCGTCTAAAATGGGATATGCAAAAGTATCCCAGCTTAAGCTTGCCGTTGTGAAGAAGTTCAAGGAGTATGTTTCAAACGGGGGATTTTTATTTACTATGTGCTCAGGGACAACAACTCCGGATATTGCGCTTGCAACACAAAACACGGATATATGCGATGCGATGTATGACGGTGACCCCTTAGACCAAAATGCAAATGATAAGCTTGATTATACCGATTGCATGGTGTTTAAGGATTTCAAGATTCAGCTTAATCCGTATGTTTACGAATATTCTGATTTGGATATAACAAACGATGAGATAATGGCAGGGCAGTATAATGATTACTTTACTTTGTTTGAATTTTCAGCTAAGATTGACCCTGTTCCAACAATGTTAACACAATGCCATACCGGCATGGTTAAAGGATTTCTGGGGCAGGAATCGGGTTTCTATGAACGGTTTTTAAAGTCCGGAGTTGTACAGCTTGCGAAAAATAACGGAACCGATTGGGTAAGATACATTCACGCAAACTACGGCAGGGGAACGTTTACTTTGTACAGCGGACATGACCCTGAAGATTACCAGCATGCAGTAGGCGACCCGAAAACTGATCTATCATATTACAAAAACTCACCGGGGTATAGATTAATTCTTAATAACGTTTTATTCCCGGCTGCAAAGAAGAAGAAATTAAAAACATAAAATGCTTCTATTTTAGAAGGGAATCCTTATAAATTAATCAATCTTTCCAAAAGCAAAACCCCCATCAGAGTTTAAATAGTGTGATAGAATTATTAATGCAATTTCAATAGCTGATAATACGAGCTTTTAATCCCCCCTTTTTTAAAGGGGGAACGCAAAACTTTAAGAATGTATTAAATGGAATTGCATCGTTAAAATATTAATTACTATTTATCAAAGAAGGGGGTTAAAACTACTTACTTGTAAAGACCTGATTATTTTATGAAAAGTAATTTCGGGAATAATAATAAAACAAGGGGCTGTAGCCCCCTGTTCAAAAACTTTTTTATCCGTCAGTCCGCTTAAAGCGGACAAACGGATAATCTTCAATTTATTCCTGTTTTTCTTTTTGCTTGCCCTTCTTCTGATGCTTTCTTTCCTTCATCTTTTGTTTAAGGTCATTATATTTCTGTACCTGCTCATCGGTTAATATTGCGGTTATTTGAGAATCGGTCGATTGCCGCAGTGATTTGATTTGCGTTTTCCTTGATTCTTTGTCTGATGTTGCTGCTCTTATTTCATCAGCTTTCTGGCAGTGTGAAAGAATTATGCTATATGCCTGGCTTTGCTGGTTGCTTGTTAATGTTAATGCCTTCGACATCCTTTCAGACATTTTCTGCGCGCTCTCTTCGGGAGTTTTTTTCGGCTTTAAATCATTAACCTGTGAATAAACATTGTTCACAGTAAAAGATGCCAGTAATGCAATCATAATAAATACAACTGTTGTTTTTCCCGTGAGGTTTCCCCGCCTCGGCGGGATATTGAGGGATTTCGCTTTGTTCAACATAATTTAATTTCCTTTTTTTGGTTTAACATGATTATTAGACACAAGGAAAATTGCATTGGTTTAATGAAAGTACGGGGATTTACATTTGTTTACATTTTATTAAATTGCGAATCCGGCTTTAGCCGGATGAAGCAATCTCAAATTCACAGATTTGTATTTTAAGTTCTCGGATAATCAAATTAATGAGATTGCTTTCCGCCAGTGGGCGGACAGGTTACTTCGCTCGCAATTAAGCTTCCCTATAACATATCGACCTGAAATCACAATACTTACACATTTCAATATCATCTGTTTTTTGGAAAGGAATATCGGGATTAATGATTTCTATAAACAATTGTTTTAGTCTATTCCGGAATTCAACAAGTTTTTCGGGGGTAATAAAACTATCTTCATCTTCGTAAAAAACAATACCTCTCCCGGATGAGCGAAGCGGGTAGATCACGATGTTTACTTTCTCAGTTGGGTATTTATCGGAATACAGCATTGCATAAAAATACTGCTGGAAGCTTTCTTTATAATCAGGTTCGGTAAAAACTTTCTCGAGAAATTCTGAGATAGTTTTATTACCCTGCACTTTTTTGTTAAATGAGCCGGTTTTATAGTCAATTATTCTTGTAATTCCATTTTTATCTTCAATTCTATCGAGCCTGCCGGTTAGTGTAATTTTATCAGTGATATTAATTTCGCCTTCAATTTTGCCCTCTATATCAAGAATTTTGAAGGGAGCGGCTTTTTCGTCATTTTCGAGTATAATACCCGTTAGTTTTTTTATAACATTTTTATAGAGAAGGTTCTTTCCGTAAAGTCCCTTACTGAATTCCTTAAACTCTTCTATATTACCGCAGGCTGTTTCCCAGGCATTATCAAAATTTTCATCGAGATGTTTTTTGACTGTTTTAATATCTTCAGGTGAAAGTATTTTGTTTTTGTAACCGGCATACAACCCGCTCATTAATTCATGAAGCAGGCTTCCGAACGATGCGCCTGAAAAGGTTTCCTCAGCCGTTTCTTCCTTTTCAAGCTGTGCAATTTTACTGAAGTAGAATTTCAGTGAACACGCAATATATTGAGATAACGCTGATGCCGAATATTTCCTGCCTTTTAGTGTTTGAATTATATCATCTGTTTTTTGTATAATAATTTCCTTGTTTTGTCCTTCATCAAGAGATGCCTGAAAGGTTAGGTTATTTACAGTGATTTTGTTATTATAATAAGGCAGCTCGTTTTCTGCCTGCAGGATGAAACGGCTCTTTTCACCCGAAATCAAGCCAACTGATTCAGTATTGTAAACAAGGTAAATGTTTTTAGCGCGCTGAATCAGGCGGTAGAAATAATAAGCAAATGCTGCATCATCATCTTCATATACAGGCATACGGAATGCACGCCGCAGGTGATAGGGGATATACGAGCTTCCTGTTTTACCGCGGGGCACTGTGCCTTCATTCATAGATAATATATAAACGTTATCAAAATCAAGCGACCGGGTTTCCAGCAAACCCATTACCTGCAATCCTTTGAGCGGTTCGCCTGTGAATGGTATTTTCACATGTGACATAATATCAATTACAATTTTCCATGCTGTTTGAATTTCGAGCCCGGAACCGTATTTTATTAAAAGGCCGTTAATATGATTAAGCTTCTCGTACAGCTTAAAGAAAAATTCTTTATCAAATACGGAAATACCTTCTTCGCCTAAAAGTCCAATTAATACCTGTAAATATTTGATAAGTTCCGCAGGTGTGCTTACCGGCTGGAAAATTATTTCGATAAATTTATCATTATTTGTTAAGCTTAATAATCTTCCGGTACTAATGTATATAATATTTCTTTTGTTAATTTCCTTTACTGTTTCCCGAAATGAATCAGAACGGTGTTTTAGTAACGGATTGGTTAGAATATCGATGCAATCTTTATGATAGTAAACCGGGTTATTCTCACCCCCTTTTTTGTTTTTGTGAAGATTTTTTAAAACATTTAACAGGATATAAAGTGAAGAGTTTTTAAACGGGTAACCCATAGTTACATTAATATCCTTTATTTCATGGGGTATTGAGTGCAGCACAGGCAACAACATGCTTTCATCCGGCAGAACAATTGCTGTTTTTTCAGATTCAATGATGTTTCCTTCCATCGCCGTGTCGAGTCTGCGACCTGCCCCCCTCTCTGAGGGGGAAATACTCTTACCAAGAAAATACCCAAGTGCCTTCGCTTGCCCGCTTTGAAGTGCAGCGCCGATTATATTAATTTTTTTCGCTGTAGATTTTAAGTTATCTTCGATCCGTTTCTTATTATCATTACCAAAGCCGGCAATATTACTTCTTAAAAACTTACCTGCTTCCATAATGTTATTGCTCACATAGTATTCATCTGCATCCCAGTATAATTCTGCCTTGCCTGATTTTACGAGTTCCTTAATTATTAATTCTTCGGCGCGGTTTAGCTGGTTAAAACCTGCAAAGATAATTTTATCATAATTGTATTCAAGTTTCTTTGTTCGGGTCAATTCGTATATTTTCCTATAAGCCATTCCTTCATAACATATGTTTTTATCCATAAGCCTCTTACGGAATGCATGGTAAACTTTACCCATTATTTCCCAGGTGTTGATAAAATCTTTTTGATGGTCGGTCAGCTCTTTGTTGGAAAATGCTTTCCAAAACGTCCTGAACTCTTCGGATTCTGAAGCAGTAAAGCCGAATTGCTCTTCAACTTCCTTGTGCTCAACAAGAATGCGGAAAAGATAATCTGCCTCAACAAGGTTACGGTCTATCTCGTCGAAATCATTCAGCATCATATTTCCCCACGGATAAAACTTATCGAATGATTCCTCCTTAGATTCGGTTTTGTAGCATTCATACAGCTCGAATACCAGTTCAAGGTCATCTGCAACTATCCAGGGTGAGTGCATGGCAATAAAATCCTGTATCCCAATTATATTTGGGGCTTGTAGCGTTTTTTTAGTAAATAACGATATTTCTTTTTTAAAGTGTATACATGCTCTTTTTGAGGGAAACACAATGCAAAGTTCTGAAAAAATGTTATTATACTTTTCCGATAACGAATGAAGTAATATTTTTAGAAAACTATTCAATGTTAGACCTTCACTACCTTGACACTTTGAGTATATAAAAGATAAGCCTCCATTTTTTTATTGCTTGCTTGTTTTATAATCTCTTTATAAAGAGAAATTTGGTTACTGTGTTTTTTTATATTCTCAACCCCTGTTTTAAAATCAATAATGATTATTTTATCTTTTTCAATAATAGCTCGGTCTATTCTTTTTGTTGTCGTATATTTTACGTCACGCATAGGGAAATCTTTTGGGATTACAAATTCGAATTCATTTCTTATCTGAAGTTTTTCACTAAACCATTTTGAGCAGTCTGTATTGTCTAAAATTTTTAATATATTAGTCTTAATGTCTTCAACCGCTACATCTAATAATATACATTCATGCGATATTTTAAATATTGCATATTCCAGGTCCTGCTTAGTTTTTATGTGTGAAAAAGCTTTATGCAGCATTATTCCAAAATACTTAGTTCTACTATGAGCTTCTTTGATGACCATTCTTTTTCGAAAATCGCTCGTTATCATCGAACTAGTTTCAATTTGATTTTTAATTTCTTCACTGTGCATTATTTTTTCTTTTATCCCGAATTCATAAACATTTTCTGATATTTTCAGCCCTTTAAACCATCCATCCATTTCAAAAGCGCTTTTCAATATGTTGTTCATGTTCTTTACCTTGCTGCCTTTTTGAGGAGATATTACATACAGCCTGTCTTTCGCCCTTGTTAAGGCAACATATAAAAGGTTTAAGTTATCAAGGTTCGTCATTATAAACTCATTATTGTAGTCATCTGAAAAATAACTTTCCTTAAGGTCACTGCCTGCTTTAACAAGATATGCCGATGATGAGTTAAACGGTTCTTCTTCGCTTGAAACCCAGAAGTAATCACGAGAGCTGATGTTTATTTCCCAGTTAGCGTATGGAATGATTACGACAGGGCTTTCAAGTCCTTTAGCCTTGTGAATTGTCATTAACCTAATAGCATCAGTTTGTCCTGATACAATAATAGAATAATTCCCATAGTTTTCATCCCACCACTGGATAAACGAATTTATTTCCTGGCTTAGTTTTGAAGAATATTCTAGTATTACATCAAGGAATCTTAAAATGTACAGGTCAGCTTTGCTGTTCAACCCGAAAGTCCTCATCAGATATTCCACGAGTTCATATAAACTGCGGTTATTAATTTCTTTATTATTGAGCTTTGACCTGATAAGTGAATCAAATATTTCATTTACCGAACTGAATATATTTTCATACTTAATAATTTGGTTATTTTCAATCAGCATATAGTTATACAATGCTTCGGCTTTTGAACACCTGTCTTCATTGTTTATTAAATACCTGAGAATTGAAAATAAAAATTTTACTTTCGGTGAATTAATAAGCAGCAATGATTCATCCGAAACAACCCGGAAACCGGAGGAATTAAGCAGCAACGAAGCCTCACGAAGCTCGTCTTTTTTTCTTGTAAGCACCAGAATATCTAATGGGTTAACCCCCTCAGAAACAAGCTCCTTTATAATTTCAACAAGCCTTAAACCTGCTTTTTCATGCGAAGATAACCCGACGGCAGGATCTTTTTCGTATGGTATAAATTCCGCTTTTACATATCCCCCGGTATTATGTTTAATAAATTCCTGTTTTACATTTTTGTAAGCTTTTGTAATTACAGACGTGTCACCGGATTCTGCAATTTCTGCAAGTATACCGGGAATTAATCCGAACAGCCGGTTATTAAACTCAATAACATTTGCTTTGCTTCTGTAATTGGTTGTAAGGTTATCAGTATGAATATTTTCTTTGAACCTGCCCAGGTCATTTTCAATATCCTTTAAAAGCAGCTTCATATTTCCATTGCGCCAGCGGTAAATAGATTGTTTTACATCACCGACAACAAGTGAAAAATTCTGTTCGCTTAGTGAGTTCTTCACAAGCGGCAGGATATTTTGCCACTGGAAGGTCGATGTATCCTGGAACTCGTCAATCAGAAAGTTTTTGAAATGCTCACCAATTTTTTCGTAAACAAACGGACTTGATTCTTCGTTAATTACACTTCTTAACAACAGGTTTGAATCTGATATTAATATTGTCCGGTTATCATCGCGGTAATCATTCAGTTTATTTATAACATCGCTGAAAATTCCAACCGTATAAATTGTTTTTAACAGCACTCTGACTGAAACATATTTTTTAAAGTTTGCCTCGTAGTAGCTCACCATATCTTCAAGGTGCAAACCGAGCCCGGCACTGATAGACTGCTCGATTAATTCGCGTTTAGGGGATCCTTTTATGTACCACTCGTTCTCACCTTCAAGTATTTTTTTGCATATCTCATACGGGGCTATATTTGAAGTATCTGTATATGTATCTTTAAGCGATAGCTTTCTGAAATATCCTGCAACACTAGTTCTCTTGCTTTTGAAGTCATCTATCTCCAGTCCGTGTTTCGAAATCAGCTCAAGTGCTGTACAGGCTGTTTTAATAAGTTTGTTTTCGAATATAAAGCGGAATTTGTTGAGAAGAACGATAAACTCATGAATCCTGTTCCGGTCATCGATGATATCTGTTAACTCCTCACCCCCAGCCCCTCTCCAAAATGGAGAAGGGAGCAATGCCGAAGATTTTTCAGCATTTTCTCCCCCTCTCCTTATTAGGAGAGGGGGACGGGGGGTGAGGAGAATTGGACTTACTTTCAGCTTCTTTTCCCAATACCGCTCCTTAAATAATTCACCGGCAAGGGATTTAATATTTTTATCAACATGCCATCCTTTATCTTCGTCTATATTCTGGTAAGCAAAATCGACTAGGTATTTCGTAATATCTTCATCATCTCCAATTTCCCTGAACACGTCATCAACAACTTTATCAAGAACAACGCCTGTATCGAGCTCAATACTATAACCTATGGTGAGCTTTAGCTCTTTAGCAAATGCCCGGATAACTTTCTGGAAAAAACTATCTATTGTTGATACTGAAAAGTAGGTGTAATTGTGCAGTATATAATTTAGAACATTCCGCGCAGCAGAGTCGATATCACATTTAACACCTTCATCTTTAAGCTGTTTAAGCAGGCGGGAATCTTTGTTTTCTGCAAGACGGATAAGACTTGAAATAATCCGCGACTTCATTTCATCAGCAGCCTTATTGGTAAAAGTAATGGCAAGTGTATGCCTTACATTTTCAGGATCTTTAAGAACCAGTTTTAAATATTCTTTAACCAGCGTATAGGTTTTGCCCGAGCCGGCTGATGAGCGGTATATGAGGAAATTTTTCAATGATGGAAAGTTTAAAAATAGCGAAAATCATTGAAAAATGATAATTATTCATTTCGATCTTGAACTGCTAATGAATATTTAA